>Ga0164241_10001801_pt1 | contig 25025 bp, 19 predicted proteins | sample OricomyardsoilBY_FD_108780 | JGI IMG/M metagenome (GOLD analysis project Ga0164241, IMG submission 108780) | Backyard soil microbial communities from Emeryville, California, USA - Original compost - Back yard soil (BY) | ecosystem: Environmental > Terrestrial > Soil > Unclassified | place: USA... | reverse complement strand
GCGTTCAACAAGGATCGCTCCAAGCTTGCGGTCGCGGTAGCTGGTGAAGGCAAGAGCGCGATCTACGTCGGCAACCCTGACGGCAGCGGCATGAACAAAGTGTCGACGAGCGAGCTTGCCACGCGCCCCGCGTGGAGCCCCTCCGGCAAACTCGCGTGGGTCGGCGGCGATCCCGCACAAGGCTCGCAGCGCATCTGGGTCGACGGCAAACCCGTCTCGCCCGCCGGCTTCACCGCCGCCTCGCCGACCTTCTGCGACACGGAAGACGGCATCAAATTGATCTACTCCGTACAGGTCGGCGGCAACCGCCAAGACCTGGTGATCGCCGCCGAAAAAGGCCAAAACATGGCGCGCCTCACCCAAAATCAGGGCTCCAACAGCTACCCCGCCTGCAGCCCCGACGGGCGCCTCGTCGCCTTCTTCTCCAACCGCAACAAGAGCCCCGGGATCTGGCTCATGTCCCTCAAGAGCTGGAAGGCGCAACAGATCTCCACCCAAGAGGGTGAAACCCTCAACTGGGCCGCCCTACCCGGCGTGCCCGGCGCGCCATAGCGATCCACGCTGAACGTCGTGCGCACGCGACGCCACGATGTCGCGACGCCACGATGTCGCGACGCCACGATGTCGCGACGCCACGACGTCGCGACGCCACGACGTCGCGACGCCACGATGTCGCTGGTCGCGCATGCATCGCCACCAAAGGATTGGGAGGGGGCGATCCTGGTCCGGCATCGCACCTCGCGGTGTCGCGTAGTTCCGCACGCACAACGTCGAACGCGTTGCCTCGCATGCCTCGATCTCCAGTCGAAGAGTGACTGTCCAGCAACGCGGCAACGGAACCACGTGGCACACCAACCGAGGCGATTCGAATTCGAACTGTCCACACCTCGGCAGCAAAGCTCACGCCGCAGACCAACCGAGGCGGTTCGAATTCGAGCCGCCAGTGCGCGCCACGAACCACGAACCGCTGCTTCGGCGAACGCCTTGGGCTAGCACACCGCTGCGGTTCGAATTCGAACTGCTGGCTCGGCTCGCGTATTACTCGTGCGGCCTACTGACGTGCGCGGTTCGAATTCGAACTGCCAGTTCGCTTCGCGGAGCACACCTTCGACCGGCTGACGAGCGCGGTTCGAATTCGAACTATGGTTTGCTCGCTTGCGGGGAGCCGCACCTCGACGCCGAAGGCTTTGACGACCCGCGGCGTGGTCGGTGACCATCAACAAAATCCCTCTGCTCGGAGCGAGCACCGTAATGTTCGGAGCGAGCACCGTGATGCTCGGAGCGAGCACCGTGATGCTCGGAGCGAGCAAAGCGGCGTTGGGCTTTCAGACGAACAGGCTGCTCAGGGCCATCGGGATTTGCGCTTGGCCGGTGATCTTGATTTTGCCGTTCATCAGCAGTTCGAAGGGATTTTGGGTGCCGGTCTGGAGGCCCCAAAATGCGTCGGACTCGCAGGAGATTTCACATTCCGGTTGCGCGAGGTTGGGCTCGGCCTTGCCGGGGGTGACGTAGACGTGGTGCTTGAGCGCGCCGTCGAGCACGGTGAACGAGACGGAGCCGGCGACGGCTCGAACTTGCGCGAGGCGCTCAGCGTCCAGTGTGAGCGCGCGGAAGGCGAGCATTTGTTTTTCGGGTGCGAGCGCGAGCGTGGCAAGGCGCTCCGTGCCGCGCACGACGATCGGTTCGAAACTCGACTCGGGAATGGTGATGCGTACGACGGTGTCGCTCGCTAGGCCGGCTTCGCACGACAGTTGCCCCTTGGCGAGTCGGAAGGACCAGCACCCGACCTCGGGTACGGCGAACACCACGCTGCCGAGTGACGAGACTTGTTCGAAGCCAGGTAGGCCCGAGAAGCGTTGCGGAATGTATTGCGTGAAGAAAGCTTCGGGAGAAGACGGAATGCTCATCGTGACTCGGGCCTCAGCGCTTCAACAGCTGGCTGATTGCGTGCGTCTCGCGCGCGCCTAGGGCGCCGAACTGTACGCCGAAGCCGTCCGGCTTGGCCCAACGCACAGTGCCGGGAAGCCGCAAATCACCCTTGGTTCCGGCGAACCGGCCGACGATGGTAACCTCGGTCCCGAAAGGTACGACCTCGATCGTCTCGACGAACGTGCCGCCAATGCTGATGTCCTTGGCCAACCCCTCGAACGCCGCACCGTTCTTCACTTCACACGACACCGGCGTGTTGACGACCACCCGGGGATGTACTCGCTTGTCTTCCACGACTGACTCCGCGGGCAGGATGCAAATGCCCGAACAACACCCTTGAGTCGAGAGTCCGAGCTTGTCAAGAAGTCGCCCCGAGCGGCCGAGAAGCAGGCCTTGCGTGGCCGGCTCCTCCGCCATCTGAAGGGCTATGAGCTCGGTTTGTTGACGGTCGGCATGGTGGTGGCTTCCGCGCTCCTGACACTGCCGCGCGCGAGCCGTCCGTCGACGCTGCCGCTGCCGCGCATCGATCGCGCAGAAGAGCAACGACGCGCCGAGAGCGAGCGAGAACGAGTGAGGCTCACAGAAGCGAAGGGCTTGCCCTACGAAGTGCGCGCGGTCGGTGAATCGATCCGGCACTACGGCTTGTCGGTCAGCGAAGGAAATCATCCGGGACACGATCTCGAGGATCTGCGCGAGCGCACGAAACTCGTGGAAACGCGCGGGCAAAGCGCGCTTTTGCTCGATCTGCGCGCGGTGCAAACGGAGTATTTCTTACGCGCGCTCGCGCGCTTCGAACACGAGGGCAAACCGAACGGCGAGCTGCTCGAGCTCGGTGGCGATTTTCTGAAGCACTCACAGCTCAACGGCTGGTTCACGAGCGCCGGGCGCTTCGTCGGCGATGAGGCCACGCGGCGCGTGCTGTTTCAGCTGCATTTTGCGGATCTGATCGGGAAACGCAGCACATTTCCGTTTGCTCCCACGCTCGACGATTGGCGCCTGTACTATCGCTTCCTGCTGCGCTTCCCCGAGCGCGACCTCGACGCGGCGGACGCCGCTAGCGCCGCCAATGTGGCGCGTGTGCGCGTGGTCAACGCGCTGTCACGCAAGGATCCCGAATACCCCGCGTCGTTCGCGCGGGGTTACCTGTTCGATCAGTTGGGGGATCGACAAACGGCGGCCACGGCCTATCGCGCACACCTCGGGGAACACGAGTCGGGTCACTACGCGCTGCTGGCCAGAAATTATCTGATCTACACGTTGCAAGGCGCGGACTCCGAGTAAGACTGCGCGCGCTCCATGTCGGCATCGGATCCCCCACTCGAAGGCAGCGCCTTCTTGCCTCGTTTGCCCGAGGATCGCGCGATCATCACCGCCAGTGACGCGGCTCGGGCCGCGCTCTCCACGCCGGGGCTCACGGCCCTAGTCGGCGCAGAGGGCTCGGGAGCCGCGCTCGTCGCGCAGGCGCTCGCCGCGCAGGCCTCGCGCCAAGTCGTGTACCTCGCAGCGAGCAACGAGGCCGCGCAACGAGCCGCGGGCGATTTGGCAGCGCTCGGCAAAGGCTTGCCGCTCAGGCAGCTGCCGAAACAATCGCCGTCAGCGCCGTTGGTGCTCGCGCCCTCCGACGCGACACCCTACGCCGAAGTGCACGCGGATCGACGAGCCACGATGTTGCGCACCGCTACCTTGTGCGAGCTCCTCGGCACTCCTGCGCGCTCGCCGTTGGTCATCACCGCGGGTGCCCTGGTGCGGCGCGTCCCACCGCGACAGGCCTTGCGCGACGCGACTTTGGTACTCACCGTCGAACAAGAGCTCGATGTCGTCGAACTCTCGCAAAGGCTGACTTCTGCCGGATATTTGCGGGCACCGGTGGTCGAAGACCCGGGTAGCTACGCGCTGCGCGGCGGCATCATCGATCTATGGCCCGGACAATTGCCCGCGCCGGTCCGCATCGAGATGTACGGCGACCAGATCGCGTCGATCAAAGTCTTCGACCCCGACGATCAGCGAACGCAAAACGCCGTCGAGCGCGTGATCGCGCCGCCCGCGCGCGACGCCATCGTCACGCCCAAGACGGAAGCGCGCGCCCGCGAGGCGCTCCGCAATCTGTGCGACGCCGTCAATTTCCCGTCCACCAAGACCCGCTCGTTGATCGACGATTTGGCGACAGGGCGCGCGTTCTTCGGCAGCGACGGCTATTTGCCTGCGTTCTACGAGCTCGAGAGCTTGTTCGACTATCTCGCTCAGAACGCTGTGTTCGTCATCGACGATCCGATCGCGGTGGTGCGCGCGATCCGCGACGAAATCGAGCGCGGCTTGGCTGGCGAAGCCGCGCGCCGCGGTACGCCGCACTTTCCAGTGCGCACCCTGTACCTGAACCAGGACGAACTCGAAGCGCAGCTCCGCTGCCACTCATTGCTCGCGCTGCATCGCACCGCGATCGCCGCGCCGAGCAGTGAAAGCGTGCTCGAGAACCTGGAGAGCGCGCCGCCTGAGGCACCGAGCCTCGCGTTTTCCGATCTGTCCGACCTGGCGCGAGCCGTCAAAGGCGCGCGCACGGAACACGGCAAACAAGGCGCGCTCGAGCCACTTTTGGAGCGCGTGCGCGCCTACCTCGACGCCGGACTCGAGGTCGTGATCTGCGCGCGCACGGAAACGCAAGCAGAGCGGCTCGGCGCATTGCTCTCGCATCGCGGCGCGCCGGTCACCGTTTGGCGTGCGGACAGCGAGCTGACACGTGACGCGCAAGTTCGCATCGTGACCGCGCCGCTGTCGCGCGGGGTGCTCGCGCCCGCAGCGGGCTTCGTGCTCATCACCGAAGAAGAGATCTTCGGTTCGCGCGCGCACCGCCCACCGGAGAAGAAGCGCTCCGCGCGGGCGATGCTGCAAGATCTGCGCGCGCTCAGCGTGGGCGACTACGTCGTCCACGTCGATCACGGCGTGGGTCGCTACTTGGGGCTCGAACGGCGGGCGATCGGGCCGGTGCACGTCGATCTATTGGTCGTCGAATACGCCGGCGGCGACAAGCTGTTTTTGCCGGTTTATCGGCTCAATCAGATCGAAAAATACGCCGGGGGCGACACCGCGCCGAAGGTCGATCGACTGGGCGGGCAGACCTTCAGCAAGACCAAGGCACGCGTCGAGCGCCGGGTGCGCCAAATGGCCGACGAGCTGCTCAAGCTCTACGCCGAGCGCGCCGCGCTCAAGAAAGATCCGCTCACTCCGCCGGATGACGAATATCGCGCCTTCGAAGCCAGCTTCCCCTTCGAAGAAACCCGCGATCAGGCCGCGGCCATCTCCGAAGTATTGAAAGACATTCAGAGCGATCGTGTGATGGATCGCTTGGTCTGCGGCGACGTCGGCTTCGGTAAAACCGAGGTCGCGTTGCGCGCCGCGTTCTTCAACGCCATGGGCGGCCGCCAAGTGGCGCTGCTCTGCCCAACCACCGTGCTTGCGCAACAGCACTACAACACCTTTTCCGCGCGCTTTTCCGGCTACCCGCTGACGGTGCGCGCGATGAGCCGCTTCGAGTCCAAAGCCGAACACCAGAACACGCTGAAAGGCCTGAAAGAAGGCTCCGTCGACGTCGTAATCGGCACCCACCGACTGCTTTCGAAGGACGTCCATTTCAAGCGCCTCGGCCTGCTCGTGGTCGATGAAGAGCAGCGCTTCGGCGTCACGCACAAGGAACGCATCAAGCAAATGCGCATGTCCGTCGACGTGCTCACGCTCAGCGCGACACCAATCCCGCGCACCCTACAGCTCGCAGTCGGCGGCATGCGCGACATGTCGATCATCACCACCGCGCCGGTGGATCGCCGCGCCATTCGCACCGTGGTTTCTCAGTATGACCCCGGTATGATCAAGGAGGCGATCAGCCGCGAGCTCGAACGCGGTGGCCAAGTCTTCTACGTCTACAACCGCGTGGACGGGATCTACGAGCGCGCCGAGCGCATCAAAGAGCTCTTACCGTCCGCGCGTGTCACGGTGGGGCACGGGCAGATGAGCGAGAGCGCGCTCGAACAAACCATGCTCGACTTCGTGCAAGGCGAGTATGACGTGCTGGTCGCAACCGCGATCATCGAGAGCGGCCTCGACATTCCGCGCGCCAACACCATCATCGTCGATCGCGCGGATCTATTTGGATTATCTCAGCTTTATCAGCTGCGCGGCCGTGTGGGTCGAGCCAACGAGCGTGCCTACGCGTACCTGCTCGTGCCGCCGGCGAGCCAACTGAGTGATGAAGCGCGCTCGCGCATCGAGGCCCTCGAGCGCTACACCGAACTCGGCTCGGGCTTTCATATCGCGACGCTCGATATGGAACTCCGCGGCGGCGGAGACTTGCTGGGCGCCGAGCAGAGCGGTTTCGTCGAGAGCGTCGGCTTCGACTTGTTCTGCAAAATGCTGGAAGACGCAACGCACGAACTGCGCGGCGAAACCGTGGTGCACGAAGTCGATCCCGATCTCAACTTCGACGTCGAAGCGTTGCTGCCCGAGGATTACATCGACGAAGTTGGCGTGCGCCTCTCGCTGTACAAGCGACTCTCGAGCGCGGCCGACGAAGCCGAGGTCAACGAGCTCGCGCGCGAAATGGAAGATCGCTTCGGGCCGCCCCCAATCGCAGCGCGCCGCTTGGTCGAACTGATGCGCGTCAAAACCGAGCTGCGCCGACTGCGCGCGGTCGGTTGCGAAGCCAGCGCAAAATCCGCCACTCTGCATCTCCTCCCCGACACGCCGCTCGATCCGGCCAAGATCAGCGCCTTGGTCGCCGGCAAGAAGTCGCTCTATCGCCTCAGCCCCGACGGCCGATTGACGCGCCGCGCGGGCGAGCAAGAAGCGCTCAGCGACGGCCTCGTGCTCGCCGATCGCATGCTGAGCGAGCTCGCGAACTGCGTGAAGAACGGTTGAGTGCGGGGAAGGTGCCGGTGTACTGCAGGGTTGCCAGGTTCGGAATGTCTTGCTGAAACATCCCTTCCCCGTCGCGACGGAGCGCCTCGGATTCTGGCCTTTCGTACTTCGTGCACGAAGTATTCCTTCCGCGCTGCGAGGGATGGTCGACGCGCGCTCGTAAGAGGTAACGCGTCATCGCTACCTGGATGCGCTCATGCCGCGCGGACGCAGCGCGACGGGAACGGCGCTCGATTGGAGGTGCGATGCTGGACCGCGATCGCCCAGTCCCCGCCTGCGTTGGCCGCGCAGCCGCGCGCCGCTTCACGCTCCGTGCGCGCGGCCCAGCTTGCGCATGGTGTACTTCGCGGCGCGGACCACGACGGTGCGTGGGAAGATTTTCGAGAGCAAGGTTTGTACGGAGTTGACCTTGCCGGGGACGTAGACGACGCGGCCTCGGGCGTAGGCTTCGAGGGTGCGCTGCACGACGGCGTTGGGCTCGAGTTTGGCGAAGCGGAGCACGCTCCCTTCGGGCATGCCGGCGGCGGCTTGGAAGCCCGTGGGGACGGGGCCTGGGCAACAAGCGAGCACGCGTACGTTGGTTTGTTCGAGCTCGGACGCGAGCGCCGCGGAGAAGCTGACGACGAAGGCTTTGCTCGCTCCGTAGGTGGCCATGTACGGCGTGGGTTGATACGCCGCGGTCGAGCCGATGTTGATGATGCCGCCGCGGTTGCGGCGCACCATGCCGGGCAAGAAGTGACGCGAGAGGCAGACGACTGCCTCGCAATTCACGCGCACCATGGTGGTTTGGCGCGTGAGCTCGGCTTCGCTGAAATCACCCGCAGAACCGAAGCCCGCGTTGTTGATCACGTGATCGATGGTCGTGCCCAAATCGTCGATGATCAGCGCGAGTTGCTCGGCTCCGCCCGGCTGCGCGAGATCGGCCGTGACCACGCGCGTGGCCACGCCGTTGATGCGCGACAAGTCCGAGGCCAACGTCTCGAGCTTTTCGCGCGAGCGACCGCTGAGCACGAGGTTGCAGCCGCGATGGGCGAGCTGGCGCGCGAACTCTTCACCGAGCCCGGAAGAAGCACCCGTCACCAGCGCATACGTGCCAGAAAATACCTCGCTCTCCATGTCTTCTTTCAGCCGGAACGTTGCCCGGTTTGGCGCAAATAATGGTCGGCCAAGACGATCGCCATCATCGCCTCACCGATCGGAACGAAGCGCGGCAAGAGGCAGGGATCGTGGCGGCCTTTGGTCACGATCGACGTTTCATCACCCTCTTGGGTGACTGTGCGCTGCTCGCGCGACAAGCTGCTCGTGGGCTTGATCGCCGCGCGCACGACGATCGGCATGCCGGAAGAAATGCCGCCCAGCATGCCGCCGTGACGGTTGCTGCGCGTGCGGATGGCGCGGACGCCGCTGGGCGTTTCCTGCGCGTAGAATTCGTCGTTGTGCTCGCTGCCGCGTTGGAGTGCGCTCGCAAACCCGGAGCCGTATTCCACGCCGACCACGGCGGGCAGACTGAACAGCGCCTTGGCCAAATCAGCCTTGAGTTTGTCGAACACGGGTTCGCCCAAACCGGCGGGGATATTGCTGGCGACCAGCTCACTCACGCCGCCGATCGAGTCCTGGTCTTTGCGCACGCCGTCGATCAGCTCGATCATTTCTTTGGCGCGCTCGACATCCGGACAGCGCACGATGTTCGGCGAACCGTCGGGGAACGTTTCCACTTGTTCGAGCGTGACGGCTTCCGGCTCGGTCACGCGCGCGACGATCGGGCCGACTTGTTTGACGTAGCCCACGACTTTGCCGCCGAAGGCGTGCGCGATCACCTTCTTGGCGACGACGCCCGCGGCGACTCGCGCCACGGTTTCGCGCGCGCTCGAGCGGCCGCCGCCGCGGTAGTCGCGAAAGCCGTACTTCGCGTCGTAGGTGTAGTCGGCGTGGCCTGGCCGGTACTTGTCCTTGATGTTCGAATAGTCGCGGCTGCGTTGGTCCTCATTGCGAACCAAAATCGCGAGGCTGGTGCCGGTGGTGCGTCCCTCGAACACGCCGCTCCAAATTTCGGGCGTGTCCGATTCTTGTCGCTGCGTGACCAGGCGGCTCTGACCGGGTTTGCGCCGGTCCAGATCGACCAGCAAATCTTCGACTGAAAGCGGGAGCCCTGGGGGGCAACCGTCGATGATGACTACGTTGCCAGGCCCGTGTGATTCACCGGCGGTGGTGATGCGAAACGCCTGACCGAAGCTGTTACCTGCCATTCCGGGCGGCAGTGTATCAGTTGCGCTGCCGGCGGCGACCGGGCATTTTATCGAGCTGATGACTGCACTCACGGATCTGCAGGACGAGGAGCGGCTCTTCTTCGACACGGTCGCGGCCTTCGCGCGCGAGCGCATCGCGCCGCTGGTGCGTGAAATGGACGAAACAGCGCACTTCGCCCCGGCTCTGTTGCCAGAGCTGTTTCAGCTCGGGGTGATGGGCGTGGAGATCCCGAGCGAACAAGGCGGCGCCGGCAGCAGCTTTTTCAACGCGGTGCTCGCGGTTCAAGCGTTGGCACGCGTCGACCCGAGCGTGGCGGTGCTGGTCGACGTACAAAACACGCTGGTCGAAAACGCGCTGTTGCGCTGGGGCAACACCGAGCAAAAAGCCCGCTACTGCCCGAAACTCGCCAACGAATGGGTAGGTTCGTACGCGCTCAGTGAAGCAAGCTCGGGCTCTGATGCCTTCGCGCTGAAAGCCCGCGCTGAACGCCGTGGCCAGCGCTTCGTGCTCAATGGCCGAAAGCTCTGGATCACCAACGCCGCGGAGAGCTCGCTATTCATCGTGTTCGCCAACGTCGATCCGGACAAGGGCTACAAAGGCATCACCGCGTTTCTGATCGAGCGCAGTTTTCCTGGGTTTTCTGTCGGAAAGAAAGAAGACAAGCTCGGCATCCGCGCCTCCAGCACGTGTGAGCTCTTGCTCGATGATTGCGAGGTGCCGGAAGAGAACGTGCTCGGTGAAGTGGGCAAGGGTTACAAGATCGCGATCGAAGCGCTGAATGAAGGGCGCATCGGCATCGGCGCGCAGATGCTCGGCTTGGCCGAAGGCGCCTTCGCGCAGGCCATGGGCTACATGAAAGAGCGCGTGCAGTTCGGCAAGCCGATCGCGGATTTTCAAGGCATGCAGTTTCAATACGCGCGCCTGGCCATGGACATCGAAGCAGCGCGTTTGCTCGTGTACAACGCCGCTCGGCTCAAGGACGCGGGGCAGCCGTTCGTCAAAGAAGCGGCCATGGCCAAGCTGTTCGCGTCCGAGGTCGCCGAACGGACCGCGTCATTGTGCGTCGAGTTCTACGGCGGCGTCGGCTTCACCCGCGAATACCCGGCGGAGAAGTTCTATCGCGACGCGAAGATCGGCAAAATCTACGAGGGCACGAGCAACATGCAGCTCTCGACGATCGCCAAGTTGCTCGGCTAATTCTCAGCTCGCGCGGCGCACCGGCTCTAACGCAACACGGCGAAGGGCGGTGTCGATCGCCACCAAGATTTCAGATTCGCTAGCCGGCTTTGCAAGAACGACGTGCGCCCGATAGCGCTGGAGCGTATCGCCGGACTCGATTTGGGACGAGTGCACGACGCGAGCCGTCTCGGGATAGTGCAACGCGAGCGCGTCGAGCACTACGCGGCCACCGCCACCCGGCATATGCCAATCAGTGAGTACGAGGTCGTACTCGTGCTCGTACAAGGCCTCGATGGCCTGAGTCGCGTTGGCGGCGGTATTTACGTGAAATTCCGAGCGATGTTGGCGCAAAACACGCGTCAGACCCCGAATTACCGACGGGTCATCATCGACCAATAAGATCCGGCTCGGCCGACGCTGGTAGACGCGTGAGACAGGCGGTTCACTTGAAGGCATGGTCAGGAATCACTGCAAGAGGCGGGCCATTCGCACGATTGCGGTTTCTCCGGAATTTTTACAGTGCCTTCGTTGGACGCTTGCGCCCGAGAGGGCCTTGGGTATGGTCGCGCTGCCATGGTCGAACCCGGGATCGTCACGCTCGCCAAAATCGTTGGAACACTGCTCGTCGCCATGGGCATCGTTCCCTTCGCGTTCTTGTTGGCTCCGGGCGATCGCAGCGAGCCGAAGGTCGAAGACACGTTCGACGGCGACGTTCAGTAAGCATCCGCGAATTGCGGTGATCGTAACCGGCCGCGGAGATCCGCGTACTAAGCGGTAATCCACGTAGGCAAGTGAGGGAGAGCCGCGGAATGCGTGAGCTGAAATATCGGTTTCTGCTGGGAGTGCTGTGCCTGGGCGGCACGCTGGTCGGGTGTAAAGAGAAGTCTTCGGCGCAGCTCGCGCCAACGGCTTCCGCGCTGCAAGCCGCGCCGGCGGCCCCGAGCGCAACGCCGTTCAGCGTCGATTCGGCGTCGAGCAAGGTGACGTTCTTGATGGACTCACCGCTCGAGAAGATCGACGGCGACGCCTCGGGCGGCCTGTCCGGCGAACTGTCCGTCGACTTGTCGGACCTGAGCAAATCCACGGCCTTGGTGAAGGTGGATCTGCAGAAGCTGGTGCTCTACCAGCAAAAGCGCGAGGGCGAGAAGACCGCCTACGGCGAGCGCAAGAAGAGCGATCTGCAGAACGAGCACGCGCGGAATTGGCTGCAGATCACGCCGCGTGCAGGCGATGTAACGCCCGAACAGGCGGAAGCGAATCGCTGGGTCGAGTTCAAAGTCGACAAGCTCGAGGCGGTGAGCGTGCCCAACGTCGCAGGCGCCGCCGGCAACGAGCGCAAACTGAGCGCCACCGCGACGGGCGAGTTCCGCTTGCATGGCCGCAAGCAACCGAAGAGCGCGAAGCTCGAACTCGTCGTCACTTACCAGGGTGATAAGGCCCAGTCGATCCACGTGAAGACGACCGAGCCGCTCGCGATCGGCTTGGAAGAGTTCGAAGTGAACCCACGCGATGACGCGGGCAAATTCGTCAAGACGCTGACCGAGGCCCTGAGCAGCGGTTTGAAGGGCAAAGTGGCCCAACAAGCGCCGATCGTGCTCGATTTCACGGCCACTGCGAAGTAACGCGACCGGGGTGCGAAATCAGCGCCGCATTGCCTCGCGCAGTACGCGCAGGCGAACCGCGTTGGAGGCGCGCGACAGTTCGAGCACCAGATCGCTCCCCGGTTGCCCACCGAGCCGCGCGCGCGCGTCGGCCATCGACGTGGGGCGCGCGCCGTCGATGGCGCTGATCACGTCGCCAGGTTCGACGCCCGCGCGTTCGGCTTCACTCGACTCGGCCACGCTGACCACCACTACCTCGATGTTCGGCGCGTTGCCGCGCTCGCCCAGGCCGATCGCGACGCTACCCGCGGCCACGGCTGAGTCCGCCTCGCTCGCCTGCGGCACGAGTTGAATGCGCAGGCCGCGCGCGGTGCGGCCCGAGCTCACCTCGACTCCACGCACACTGCCGCGGCCGGCCACGCTGGAAACGGCCGTGATCGTCGCGCTGCCCGGATGCACGCCGGGCAGCAGAAAATGCCCGTCGCGGTCGCTCAGCACGACGCCGCGCGGGCTTTTGCCTGCGGGTAGAAAGCCGGAACCAATGCCGGCCGTGACACGCGCCCCCTCGATGCGATCGCCTCGCTGATCGACGACCTCGCCCTCGACCTCACCGGCTTCGAGCAAATCGATGTCCGGCAGCGTGAACGGGCGATCGGCGCGGCCCGTGGAATCGACGCGTAGCGACGCTTCTTCGTCGGCGAATTCGGGATGCTCGACGCGCAGGTGCAGCTCCCCCGGCGCAATATCGCGCAGCCGAAACGCGCCGTCGGCGTCGCTGGTTGCGACTTTGCGCACGCCATTTTGCGAAACACTGACCACCGCACCCGCAACCACGCGGCGGCCGCGCGCGGTGATGCGCCCTTCGACGATCACGCCGCGGCGCAGGGTGAGCTTCAGCTCTTTGGGGGCGGCAGTAACGCTCTGAGCGACTCGCGCGTAGCCCGGCGCTTCGGCGACGAAGCGCAAATTCTCGCCTAAAGCGTCGGGGAACGTGACCGCGCCTTCGCCGTCGGTGAAGCGCGTCAAACGCAGCGGCCGCGTGGGTTCGAGCGAGGTCGCGGCAATTTCGACCATCTCGATCGGCCGCGCGTCCTCGTCCAAAGCGACGACGCGCACGGGATCGCGCAACGCGGGCAGCGTCAATTCGAGTTTTTCGTGTACCCCTTCGGCCAAACGCAGGGACTTGCGCAGCACGACGCGCGACGGATCCTCCGAGCGCGAGAGGGAGAGCGTCAGATCGGCGGGCACCGCGGCAAATGCAAAAGTGCCGTCACTGGCCGTGGTCGCCGTCTCGGTGCGCGTAGCGCGCGCGGAGCTCAGCTCGACTTCGATGCCACTGAGCGGCTGCCCGCGGTCGTCGAGCACACGGCCCTCCAACGATGCCCCCCGCAGCAGCACGATTTTGACGCGAGCCTCGCCGCCCGGCGCGACGGTCACGAGCTCGCTCGTGCCCTCGACGAAATCGGGGTGGCGCACGATCACGCGCACGCGCCCCGGTGTGACCGGGCGGGCCGTGAAGTGTCCGCCGCGATTCGAGACCCAGGGCACGACCTCGCTGAGCGGCGCGTCGAAATCGGGTGAATTCGTGGCCAACGCCGCACCGCGACCGGCCTTCGGGATGGGCGGCACGGGGCCGGGCATCACGCCCAATTCACCGGCGGGAATGAGCGGCACGGGCCCCTGGAGTGACCAAGCGAAGTGATTTTGTCGGAAGCCGACCATCGCGGGCGTCTCTGCGATCGGCAAGCCGGCGACGTCGCTGCCGACCACTTCGATGCTCGCGCCGTCGACCGGGAAGCCGCGCGCATCCGCGACTTCACCGAAGATCGCACCCCCGCGCGTGAGAGGGACGCGCACGGGCCCAGTGAGCGGCTCCGGGACCGCGACCAGCGCGCTGCCCACGAAGTCCACCGCGCGGGCGCCAAGCGTTGCGGGCCCGGAGGCTATTGGTCCGAGCGCAACCTTGCCGTCACTGCCGGTGCGGCCGCGGATCGGGAACGAGCTGAGCCCAGCCTCAGCAAGCACCACGTCTGCGTCGGGCACCGCGACCGGATTCGGTCCGTCGCCGTCGGTGACCGCGGCGATCACGGTTCGGCCCGCTTCGAGCCGCAAAGTGAGCTTCTCGTTCTGCCCGCGCGCCAACGGAAAACCGAGCAACGTCGGGGCCACGTGGTCGGCCAAGCTCGCGCGCAAATCATAATTCCCGGCGAGCAGCCCGGTGATCTTCGCAATCCCGGCCGCGTTGCACTGCGCGCTGCGCGCGGGCCACAAGGTCGCGCCCGCGATCATCACGGTTGCCCCGCGTGCCGGCTTGCCGTCGAGGTCGAGCACGGCAACCTCGAGCGACGCCAAGCGGCGCAGCGTGAGCGAGAGCGGCCCGCGCACGCCCGCACGCGACACTGACTCATAGCCCGGCGCAGAAGCTTTGACGGACCACGGTGGCGGCCCCAAGCGCGCAAAACGCGCGACACCTTGCTCGTCGGTGAGCGCGCCAAACGGCAGCGGATCGGCGGTCTCGACGAGCACCGTCGTTTTGAGCAGCGGTTGCGCATTTTCGTCGGTCACCGTCACGGCGAGCGTCTGCGCAGGGTGCAAGCTGAACGACAGCGCGCGCGATTCATCGCCGAGCACCAAGGAGCTCGAAGCGCGCGCAAAGCCCGGCGCTTCGACGAGCAACCACAGACGCCCGAGAGGTAGGCGCGATAGCGCAGCTTGTCCGGCCTTGTCGGTGGATTCCGCCGTGATCCAATGAAAGCTGCCCGCGCGCTCCCAAAACACCTGAACGGTCGCCGCAGCGAGCGCCGCGCCGTCGTCGCGCAGCACCGACACACGCAGCGCGCCCTTTCGCTCCTGCTCCGAAATAGTAATCGTTTCCGGCGCTTTGCGTTCAGGCGCCGCACGGAGCGGCAGGTCCGAAAGGCCGAGCACGAAGCTCACACAAGCCACCACGGACAGGAACAAGCTCAGGAGCTCGGCCGGGTGCTTGGAACGCTTCACGTAGGCACCATAACGCGGACGCGACACGCAGGCTTCCGGCCGAATGCTATGCTCGTGAACTGTGTCTGCGCGAAAGTTGGCGGTGCTTGGCTTCCTGCTGACTGCAGCAGCCGCGCTGTCGTGTAGCTCGCGCGAGCACCCAGCCCCACTGGACTTCGTTCAGAGCGGAGGCAGCGGCGGACTCACGGGCCACGGCGGAACGGGCGGAAGCAGCCTCGACGTCAGCGACGAGGACGACGACGCGGCCCTGTGCGGCGACGAAAAAATCCCGGCAATTGCCGACCCTCCCAATCTGTACTTCGTCGTCGATCACTCGGGCAGCATGGGCGACCCACTGACCGGCAGCCCGTACAGCAAGTACGAGAACGCGCGGATCGCGATCAGCGTCATGCTGCGCGCAGTCGGCCACCGGGTACGCTACGGAGCCGCCCTCTATCCCACGAACCTCGAATGCGCGGCTGGGACGCCGATCTTCCCGGTCACCGCGGGAGACTCGCCGAAATACGCGGCCAAGGGCAAAACCGGGCCGGTGCTCGACGACCTGCTGACGCGCTTGGGTGCCACCGCGCCCGCCGGCGGTACGCCCACCGCCGCCACCCTACGCGGGCTCGAGTCGACCATCCTGGGGCTCGACGGGAAGAAAACCTACGTGGTGTTGATTACCGACGGTGCGCCAAATTGCAACCTGGCGCTCCGTTGCGGCGTGGAAGAGTGCATCCCCAACATCGAACACGTCGCGATCAACGGGGTGAGCTGTGACGAGAGTTACAATTGTTGTTCGCCCAAGGTCGGCGACGGCAATTGCGTCGATGCGGACGACAGCGAGGCGGCGGTCGCCGAGTACGAAAAGGCTGGAGTCGATACCTTCGTCATCGGCATGCCCGGCAGCGAGGCTTACCAATCCGTGCTCAATCGTTTGGCGGTCGCGGGCAACACCGCGCGCCCTGGAAACACGCAATATTACGCGGTTTCCGACACTGACGAGCTAACCTCCGCCCTGCGCACGATCGGCGCCCAAGTCGCAATCAGTTGCGACCTGCCACTGAGCAAGACGCCCGATGCCCCGGATTTGGTCAACGTATACTTCGACGACCAAGTCGTCCCGAAAAGCGACGACGATGGCTGGCGCTACAGCCACGAAAATACGATCCAGTTCGTGGGCGCGACCTGCGACGCGCTCACCGCCGGGAACGTGCTGAACGTCCAAGTCGTGTCCGGTTGCCCCACCGTAGTTCGCTGACGTCTGCCGTTTCTGATGTTACGGTCCGCAGCGTGAAGCCCGCTCCGGAGCTCGAAGCACTACGACGAAGCATCGACGATTTAGACGGCCGCATTTTGCAGCTCGTTGCCGACCGCGTGAAGGTCGTACTCGCCGTCGGTCAATTCAAGCGCGAAAACAACCTTGCGGTTTACGACCCCGAGCGCGAGCGCAAAATGCTCGAACGCCTGTGCAGCCAAGCCCCCGAGCCCCTCGACGCCGACACGGTGCGTCGCATCTTCGAGCGCCTCATCGACGAATCGCGACGCATCGAACAGCACAGCATCGGCAAACACGGCTGACCGCGCGCGTGCCCGTGGCCGATCTTCGGGAGAGGGGGCGATCGAAGTCCAGCATCGCACCTCGCAGTGACGCGTCATCCCCGCACTTGCCGTCCAAAGCTGAGCGTCACAGTTCGAATTCGAACCGACCCTTTCCGCATCCAGCGTGCTGCGCCCACCGTCAGTTCGAATTCGAACTGCTCATTCTGGTGGCTTACGCCCCGCGCATCGCGAACGATCGGTTCGAATTCGAACCAAGCCCATTCTTGCGATGTGTGACTGTGCGCCGCGAGGCCCTTCGGCCGCTGGAGAGCCCTTCGGTTTGAATTCGAACCGACTATTTATTCTCGCGAAGGATGCGGACGCCGCACACGCGGCACACGCGGCACACGTGGCCCGCCATCCGCAGTTCGAATTCGAACCAATGCCGTTCGGTTAACGACCGAGACCACAATCTGGACTCCGTGCGCGCGCGGCGACCACAAATTGTCGTGGGGCTCGCCGCTTCACCGAGACGGCGTTGGAGTTCGAACTGTGCCTCGTGCGAATCCGTCACGCTCTTTGCGCACGCCTACGAGGTGCAGCGCAGAAGCCGCATTTGTTCGGGAACCAGGGCGTTCTTCGAGGTGCGACGCTGGATCGTGAGCGCCCCCTCTCCCCATCAATGAGCGCGCGCGGCGTCGAAAACGCCGAGGTCCGTCAATGAAGCGTGTGCCAAGAGCCGTCGTGTTCGACGACGGGGACGTCTTTTTCGGGGATGGAGGCGGCCGCGAGTTGGGCGACGGCGACTTCGGCGTTTTTGGTGAGGACGATGTGAACGCGGGCCGCTTCGGCGCGGAGCGCCAGGCGGGCGCGGTGCAGATCTTCGACCGCTTCTTCGCGGGCCCAGCGTTGGAGCGTGACTTTGTCGCGGCGTTTTCGGCGGCGCCAAGCCCAGACGGCGAGCCCGAGCGCGATCACCCAGAAGAAGGTGCCGCTCAGCAATAGCGGGATAAAGGTGTAACGGCGAGAGGCGTCGTCGCGCCATTCGAGCTCGAGCGTTGCGAGATCGACGGCGTAGGCGTCGAGCACCCCTTGTTCGAAGGTTTTGCCCTCACGCAGCTCGGTAATGAGCGCGCGGAAGCGGTGAATGTCTTCGCGCCGCACGAGGAAACGCAAGACGTCGACGGCTTCGGCGTAGGCGACTTCGGCTTTCGTTTCGTCGTCCGGGAACGTGCGCTCGAGGTCAGCGAGCGGAATCAAAGAACCGCCGACGGTGGACATCGAGAGCGTCTTCATGCGCTTGAAGGACGACTCTCCTGAGGCGAACACGGCGAAGCCTTCATTGAACCAACGCGGAACGGGTTGGCCGTTGAGCGCGTCGTGCAGAGCGACGTGCGCGAGCTCATGGCGAAAGACTTCACCCAGGTCTTGCTCTTGACCGGCGTGAACCGGGGTGAGCGAGAGCAGCACCAAGCCGAGCTCCGAGTACGCGACGCCCGCGGCGTACTCCGGATAAGGCGCACCAGACGGCGCAAAAGTCGCCATTTCCCCCGTGGTGCGTGCGATTTGCACGCGTACCTCGGAGAGCACCGGGAAACCGAGGCGCTCGCTGAGGTCGTGACGCACGACTTCCGCCTGTTTGATCAGTGGTTCGACGCGCTCACGACTCGACGGGTGATAGACGAAGTGCACCCAACCGGCGTCGTAGGTGTTGAAGCCCGGAGGAATGGGCGGCAAACGTAATACGCCGCGACCGACGCGCGGCGCGTCCGGAACCGACGCGGGCAGCGGGTTCACTGCGGGCGCAACCTCCGCGGAATCATCCGGCGCCTGGGCGCCAGCACGCGGAGGCGCCACCACGGTGCGCCCTTCACGAACTTCTGGCGGTGGAGGCGGCGGCGGGAGCAGGTCACCCGCCGCGGCGAACGAGCGCACCGCAAACAACAGCAGCAGCGGAGCCAGGCACCAGAGGATCAATCGAGCGGCGATGCGCCCCATCACGCACCGAAATATGGCGCGACAACGGTCAGCCGCCAAGCCAGACGAGAGGCCAATGCAAAACTGGGCAACGGGAGGCCAACTCGACCTGCATCGCTGGAGCGCGACCGAGACACACTCCGACCGTAACCATGGCCACCCACGTCGCAAGGCCGAGACCGCGAACTCTTCGCAACCAGGTCTCCGGAAGCCGTACACGCGCCGCGAGTGTCGTTAGGCCGAGCACGCGCAGCGCATCAGAAAAGCCAGTTTGATACTCACCGCCGCCCTTCGAGCCCTGCACGAAACCGAGCAGTAATGCGGCTGTTCCCAACGCGGCAAAGACAACGAGCGCGAAGCGGGCGCCCTTCGCATAGCCGCTGTCCTGCACACCCGCCCAGGTTACGAAGCGCGCACAGACCAACGACAAGCCGATGATCAGCAGGCCACCGACAACGGCGAAGGTCACTCCGCCGAGCGGCCGATGATGCGTGTGCGTCTTGAGCAGAGTCGCGAACGGCAGCAGCGGCAGAGCTGCGAGCAGCACGCCCACGGTGAGCGAAGTGCGCAGCTTGTTCTCGCTCGTCGCACTCGCGAGCGCAGCCGACAAGGGCGCCATCACCAGCGCGCAACCGGCCAAACAAACGACGAACGCCTGGACAGCCAAGCCCGATTCGAAGCGGAAGGCCGCGGGTAGCGCAGCCAACACCGCGGCGATCAGCCCAGAGAGGAACCCCGCGCGACGGGTCACGCGGGACGCAACTCCATGCGCACGCGCGAAGCCGCGCTCTTCGGCACGTAGCCGTTAGCCAAGAACCAGCGCACCGAACGAGTGAGCGCTTCACGCGCGGGACGATGACGATAACCGAGTGCCGACTCTGCCTTCTGGCTCGTCACGAACGAGTAGCTGTCGACATAGTCGTTGGCGAGGCGCGACGTGATGCGCGGATCGCCGCCGCGCAGGCGCGCATTCAACTCGAACAGCTTGCCGGCGAATTTCAGCAAACCCTTGCTCTTCGGCGCGCTCGGCTCGGCAAGCCCCGTCACATCCGCGAGCGTTTCGAACAATTGCCCGAACGTCAGATTGTCGCCCCCGAACAGATAGCGTTCACCGACCACGCCGCGATCCATCGCCAATGCGTGACCCACGGCGACATCCTCGACATCGACGACATTGATGCCGCCGCCGCTAATCGGAAACTGACTGGTCGGCGGCGTCTTCAGGTACTCGAGCAGCAACTGCCCGTTCGGCGTCGGTTTCCAATCGCCCGGTCCGGCGATCGTCGCGGGCAGCGCGAGCACGATCGGCAAACCCTCGGCAATGAACTCGGCAGCGACTTTGTCGGCCGCCACTTTGGCCGCGAAATACGCCTCCGGATCGCTGAGATTGAACTCGTGCGTCTCGTCCATCGGCGCGTCACTCGTGGTCGTGCCGAGCACGCCCGCGCTGCTCGTGATCACGATCTTCTCGAGCTTGCGCGAACGCGCCGCGCGCAGCGTCGCGCGCATGCCTTCGACCGCGGGCTGAATGATGCGCGCCGGATCGGGGTCCCACATCTTGAAATTCGCCGCCACGTGATACATGCGCGAGCAATTCGCGAGCGCTGCATACACGCTCTGCTCGATGCGAATGTCGCCCACGGCGATCTTGAAACGATCGCTCGGATAGCCGGAAAGTGCAGCCAAATTCGAGCCGGGCCGCACGAACGCCTTCACCGACTCACCCCGCTCGATCAGCGTGCGAACCAACTGCGACCCGAGAAAGCCGGTCGCGCCGGTCACCAACGAAAAAGCCATACGCCCTCGTAGCATTCCGGCGCGGCTACGTCAGCAAATGGGCGGGGGTCAGGACTTCGGAGAGCGCTGCGGCGCGACGGGCACACCACATGCCGAGCTCTTGCGTTGCATCACCGCGTCCGCTGCTTGGCGGGCTTGGGGGGGCGCTCCCTTGCCTCGCAGCGGCTCGAGGCGCTTCGCGAGATCTGCGGGGTGCATCTCACCCAGCGCGAGCAGCGCGGCAGAGCCAACCATGTGGTCCTGCGGGCTCGCCATCTGATCGGTGAGTTTGTGTGCATAGCGCGTGAGATCGTCGAGCGAACTCGTGTCGCACAGCGCGGCCAGGGCCTGCGCCGCGGCAACGCGCACCATCGGGTATTCCTCTTCGTCCCGCAAACGCTTGCGGATTTTGTCGAGGTCCGACGTCACATGGTGCTCGCCCAGCGCGACGATCACGTGCGCGCGCACGTGCGGCGACGAATCGTCGATCGCGCGCGACAGCGCCGCGGGCGCGCTCGGTGAACCTTTTGCTTCGGCGAGTGCGTCGGCAGCGGCCATGCGCACGAGCGGCCATTCGTCTTTCGCGAGCAGCTCGGTCAACGCCGGAACCGTGCTGGGCGAGCCGTTGCTCGCGCGGATCGCGGCTTCGCGCACGCGCACGTCCGAGTCCTTCAAAGCGCCGCCCACTTGCGCCGCGAACTGAGCCGGATCTTTGAGCACGCGCAGCGCCTGCGCGCGGAAGCGCGGATCGGGGTCCGCGGCCAAAGATTGGGCAAAGGACGCGGCCAACGCCGGCTCTTTTTCGGCCAGCTCCGCGCTCGGCGCGAGCAGTAAAAAGCGCGTGCGAAAGCTGGCATTCTGGGTCGAAAGTCGCGCGATCGCTGCGCCAGCAGCGGGTTGAAACTCGGTGATGCGCGGGCCGAGCGCGCGCAATACGTCGACCGTCACGCGCTCACTGCGCGCCGGATCTTCCAACACCGCGAGCACGCGCGGCTTCGCTTCGGTGACCGTGCTGGCTCGCGCCAACGCGACGCGCAGCGGCGTGCGTCGCGTGCGCGAATCGACGTCGAGCAAGCTCACGATCACGTCCACGCACTGCGCCGCGTCCGCGAGCAGTAACTCCGCGAGCAGGTTGATCTGCAGTTGACCCTTGGCCTGCTTGGCTGCCGCTGCCAGGAACGGAGCCGCCGCCTTACCGCAGCGCCGAATGTGATCCCGCCCGTGAATGGCGTGCGCCGGCGAGAGGCCCGAAAACGCCCGCAAAAACACCGGCAAACTGGTCTCACACGGCGCCTGATCGAGGATCTCGAGCGCCACGCGCCGACCACCCTCGTCCAAACTATCGAACGCTTTGGCGACTGCTTCGTAGCCGGGCTGCCCGGCCACGCGCAGCACCGCGGCGGCCGCCTGCGCGCGCTCGCCACCGCCCGCCAGCGCGGCAACCAATGCCGGCACCGACGCCGCATCGAACTCCGTGCGCGCGCTGAGCTCGGCGAACGTCACGCGCGCGTTCGGACTCTCGTCGAAGGCGCTCTCGGTCACCAGAGCGAGGCAATCACCCTGCAGGGCTGGATCGAGCTTGACGCTGTAGTGCGCGCCCGGAAACTTCCACGCGTCCTCGGGCATCGTCACTTCGACCAAACCGCGGTTCGAAGCGAGCCAGAACACGCGCGGCGCGACGCCCGCTTCGACCTTGGCGGTCGCGGGTCGAATCGCTAAATCTAGCCCGGAAATGGGCAATTCCGGCGGCACGTTGAGCAACACGAACTCACCGCGGCCCGCGCCACCGCGATTTTCGGCCCAGGTGGTTTCCGGATTGCCGTCAGTGAGTGCGCCCGGACTGCCAACGGCGCTGGTCGCCGAAACCGCGCGCAGCACACCGACTCCCGGCGGCGCTTCATTCGAGCTCACTCGCACGGCAGTGACGCGACGCGCGCTCTCGCGTTCCTCGACGCTCAAGCGTTGCACTTTGGCGGGGTGCAATTTCAAATCGCTGCTGAGCAAGAGCTGCGGCGCGAGCAGCGCTGGTCGCCCACAGAGCGACAGATCCTCTTGCACGTCGCCGATCACGATTCGGCGCGCACCGGTCTCGTCGGGCGGCGAGATCTCCACGCGCTGACCGCGACGCATGCCGTCTTCGCCCGCGGAAAACCCGGTAAATCCCGAATAGACCGTGCTGGGAGCGCCGCCGCCCAAGCCGCCCACGAGCACCGCCGACCACGACTTTACCGAGCGCGCGTCGCTCACCGAAACGACGATCGCGCGCCGGCCCCCACCGATGCCGACAACCGAGAACTGCGCGTTGGGGATCGCGGGCCGTAGCTCGGCCGGGAACGCGATCTCGGTCCCGCGCTCGATGCCGCAGCCCTTGGCCACGCACGCCACCATACGCAGCGCACCTGCTGCGTCGAAACCAACGGCCAAGCCACCTTGGCCATCACCGGGCGGCGCGAACGCCACCACGTTGGTCGCGGCGTGCGCCGACAGCGCGCACAGCGGCGCGCTGAGCAACCCCAAAAAACCAGCAAAAAACCGCGCTTTCGAGCTCAACTTAGGCTCCCACCTGACTCGCATCCACACCCAGCGCGCGCAACACTTCAGCCAACCGCGACCGTGGAACCGAGACGCGCGTGGGCATTCCGCCACCGAGCTTGAGCAGGCTCACGAAGTTGAGCCCACTGTCGAAGCGCGCGGCGACGCTGACGTTGTCGCGATCGACCACCACGCTCACCGGCTCTCGCTCTTGCCCGAGCAAGAGCAGCAACGTCTTGTCGATGCGCGCTCCTTCGGATCCGAGCTCGAGATACGCCACGCCGGGAGACAGTCGCTGATAACCCTCCGCGGCGCGACGCGTCTCGCGCTCGATCGGGATCAAGTCTTCGGCCGCTTTGTCGATCGGCTGCCACAAGGACTCGTCCTTCAGGCCCGTGGCCAAGTGCCGCACGATCAGGCCAAAAAGCCCTTCATCGCGCGGCCGCGCGCGCAGCGCTCGATCGAAGCGATTGGCGATCGCGCTGGGCGTTCCGAGGCGCGTGTCGATCGCTCGCGCGTCGTCGTCACACCCCGGGTAGGGCTCGATGCCTTTTCGGACCCATTTGGCAGCGCTTGCCAAGCCGTCGAAATCCGTATGGCAGACGATGGTGTCGATCAGCCCCACGCGTTCCACCAGCTCTTCCGTGATCATCTCCGGACAAGCGCCGTGCTCGGCCTTGGTCGCGAGCACGAAGCGGGGATCCAATTTGTACTGCTCGTGAAGCTCGTGATCGTGATGATCGACCCAAGCCCTCAAGCGATCGCCGAGGCCTTCGATGAAGGGTTGCGTGATTTTCGGGAAGCCACCGCCGCTGCCGGCGCCAGCAAAAGCAATGTCCAGCACGGCCACTCGACCGAGCACTTGGCTCGCTCTCGGCAATTTTCGTGGCGTTCCGAAGGCTAGGGTCTGCATCACAGCTAGAAAAGTGTTTTGGGGTGGGGCCCCAAAACTCGGGGGTGGGCCCCGCTGGATTCACTCAGCGGGTGCGGGGGTGAAACCCCCGAAGGAAGCCGCAAAACCGCTACTATCACCAAACCTTCACAGCGGCACACGAGAACGTTGCCCGTGGCGCCTGCCAAGCACGCGGGATGGTGTTAGCTTTCGCCCACTTTGGTCGACGTTTCCCTGATTCAAAAGGCTCTCGCCCATCCCCTCGATCGCAGCGACTTTCCACTGCTCGGAAAGAAGTATGAGGGCAAGGTACGAGATAACTACAGCACCCCTGACGGTAAGCGCGTGATCGTCGTGACCGATCGCATCAGCGCTTTCGATCGCGTGCTCGGCACTCTGCCGCTCAAAGGGCAGGTATTGAACCACGCGGCCGCGTTTTGGTTCGCAAACACCGCGCACATCGCGCCGAACCACGTGATCTCGGTGCCCGACCCGAACGTCCTGGTCGCCAAAGAGTGCACGCCGCTGCCCGTCGAAATGGTGGTCCGCGCGTACCTCACGGGCACGACTTCCACCAGCATTTGGGTTCACTACGAGGGCGGCGCGCGCGAATTTTGCGGACATCGCTTGCCCGAGGGCTTGCGAAAGCACGAAAAGCTGCCCGAACCAATTTTGACGCCGAGCACCAAGGCGCCCAAGGGCGACCACGATATCTCGGCCTCCCGCGCGGAGATTTTGCAGATCTCGGGCATGCCCGCGGCCGACTTCGACGCTGCCGCCGACATGGCCATGGCACTCTTCCGCGAAGGCCAACGCCTGTGTGCTACGCGCGGCCTGATCTTGGTCGACACCAAGTACGAGTTCGGCAAAACCCCCGATGGGCAGATCGTCGTGATCGACGAGATCCACACCCCGGATTCGTCGCGTTTTTGGTACTCGGCCAGCTATCAGCCGCGCTTCGATGCCGGCCAAGATCCGGAGAGCTTCGACAAAGAATACGTGCGTCGCTTCTTGGTCGATCAGGGCTACCGCGGTGAAGGCCCCATCCCCGTTATTCCGGACGGCGTGCGCGTCGAAGCCACGCGCCGCTACATTGAAGCCGTCGATCTGATCACGGGCGCGCCGTTCGTGCCAGACTTGGAAGATCCGACCCCGCGCATGCGCAAAAACCTGGCTAAATCTGGCTTGTCTGCTTGAGGAATCGATGACTGTTCCCGCTGTTTACATCGTCGGAGCCGCCCGCACTCCGATTGGTTCTTATTTGGGTGCCTTCGCCAGCTTGCCCGCGCCGCGCCTCGGCGCGGTCGCGATCCGCGCCGCGGTCGAACGCGCTGGGCTCACCCCCGACCTGATCGGCGAAGTCTTCATGGGCAACGTGCTCTCGGCCGGTATTGGCCAGGCCCCCGCGCGCCAAGCCGCCATTTTCGGCGGTATTCCCAACACCGTACCCGCCACCACCGTGAGCAAGG
>Ga0164241_10001800_pt1 | contig 25041 bp, 22 predicted proteins | sample OricomyardsoilBY_FD_108780 | JGI IMG/M metagenome (GOLD analysis project Ga0164241, IMG submission 108780) | Backyard soil microbial communities from Emeryville, California, USA - Original compost - Back yard soil (BY) | ecosystem: Environmental > Terrestrial > Soil > Unclassified | place: USA... | reverse complement strand
CAGCGAGGCCTATCTACCAAGGCGCCATCCGAAAACCGACAATCCGACTCCCGAACAGATGAAGGAGACCTGGGGCGACGGACACGGCAATCGCATCGACCGCTTCCTCGCCGGCGTTGCCTATCTCGACGGCGAACATCCGAGCATCGTGATGGCGCGTGGCTACTACACGCGCGCCGTGCTCGCGGCCTGGGACTTCCGCCCGTCGAAGAAAGGCCCGGGCAAGCTGACCTCGCGATGGGTGTTCGACAGCGATTCGTCCGAGAAGAACAAGGCCTATCGCGGACAGGGCAACCACCAGCTGTCCGTCGCCGACGTCGACGGCGATGGCCGCGACGAGATCATCTACGGCGCCGCGGTCATCGACGACAACGGCAAGGGCCTGTACTCCACGGGCTGGGGGCATGGCGACGCACTGCATGTCAGCGATCTCGATCCCGCCAACCCCGGCCTCGAAGTCTTCGACATCCAGGAAAGATTCGGCGACCAGGGCATGAGCCTGCGCGACGCCCGCACCGGCAAGCCGCTGTTCACCATTCCCTCGGTGAAGGCGGATGAGTCCGGCAGCGACAAGGGCGAAGGGCCGGGGCGCGGCGTCGCCTTCAACATCGACCCGCGTTTCCCCGGAGCGGAATCCTGGGCGGCGGGCGCCGGCATGAGCGGCATGTACGACGTGCACGGCAAGAAATTCGTCGAAGGCCGGCCGGCCGGCCTGTCCACCAACTTCGCCGTCTGGTGGGACGGCGACCTGCTGCGCGAGCTGCTCGACCAGAACTTCATCAACAAGTGGAACTGGCAGACCCAGGGCTTCGACACGCTGCTGATCTGCCACGCCTGCACATCCAACAACGGCACCAAGGCCACGCCCGCGCTGTCGGCGGACCTGTGGGGTGACTGGCGCGAGGAAGTGATCTGGCGCACCCGCGACAACCGCGAGCTGCGCATCTACACCTCGACCATTCCGACACCGCACCGCATGGTCACGCTGATGCAGGATGCGCAATACCGGCAGGCCATTGCCTGGCAGAACGTGGCGTACAACCAGCCGCCGCATCCCAGCTTCTATCTGGACGAGGCCGCGCCGCTGCCGAAGCGGCCGGTGATCAGGTTCGCCGGGGAATAGCTAGCCGAGATCCGGGCAGATCGAAGTTTTCGCGGGCTGGTCCGGAGAGATCTTCCTGCCGGCCGGCGACAGCTTCGAATCGAACTTCAGGCCGCGCAACGCACGCAGCCCCGACACCACGTCCGCGGCATTGGCCTCGGCGCCAGCCACGTTGGTGTGCGTGGCGTCGTTGCCGAACTGGGTCTTCACGGCCTGCGCGCCTTCGCGCTGGTAGCGATCCGCGATGATGCGTGTCAGGTCGACGAAGGCCACCTTCTCATCACGCGCCGTGCGCCACGTCCAGCTGCGATAGGTTTCCCACGAGGCGCATTCCACGCGCTCGCCCTTCCAGACATTGCGCTCGGTGAGCGTCATGAGAATCGGTGTCGCGCCCTTCGCGCGCGTATCGGAAACCATTTTCCGCAGGTAGTAACCGAACGTGTACACGGTCTCGTGTTTGCCCGTGATCACGTTGTCGATCTCCGCGTACTCGTCGCCGACGCCGGGAATGGTGCCGCGCGCACGCAACGGCCTGCTGGAGCCCGGCGGTTCCTGGTTCAGCGCGCCGGAATCGTTGTGACCGAACTGGATGATCACGAAGTCGCCAGCCTTCACCTCCGCGAGCATCTTGTCCCAGTGACCCTCGGTGATGAACGTGCGGCTGCTGCGTCCGCCGCGCGCGGCGTTCACCACGCGCAGCCTGGCCGGGTCGAAGAATTTCGCGACCGGCTCGGCCCAACCTTCCTGGGGATTCGCGCCCGAGTATTTCGCGGCGGTGGAATCGCCGGCGATGAACAGCGTGGGTGGCTCGCGCGCCGCGGCGCTGGCGGCGCAAATGCCCAACACGAGCGTCGCAAGCACGCTGCGCAACAGTGGATTGTTCAAGGTCATGCCTGTCTCTTGGTGAAAGGAACTTCGGGGCTCACGTGCAGCACCAGCGCCGCGCAGATCAGCGCGAACGCCAGGCGCGGCGCGACCAGCGCCACCAGCATCGCAGCCGCGAAGCCAGCCAGCACGACGAGGGAGCGGCGCCGGGCCAGGCTTCGCATCCGAGCTGGCATTCGCGTGTCATCCGCGCGCGCCAGCACGCCACGTTCGAAGATGTTGTAGGCGATGTCGATGCACACGAACAGTCCGGCATACAACACCACCGGCGAGGACGCGAGCTGGGTGCGCGCCACCCAGGCGGTCGCGAACGGCAACAGCGACACCAGGAACAGGTGCGCGAAGTTGACCCAGATGAGCCGCAGCGTCGGCGGGCCGACGAACTGCATCAGGTAGTGGTGGTTGATCCAGATGATGGCGACGAACAGGAAACTCACGGCGTAGCTGATTGCCGTGGGCCACAGCGGCCACAGTGCCGCGAAGCTCGCCTCTTCCGGTGCTTCGAGCTCGAGCACCATGATGGTCACGATGACGGCGAACACCGCATCGGAGAAGGCTGCCAGGCGTTCCGATGTCAGCTTTTCGACGGACATGGACCCCTGTGAAGCAACGAATGAGTGGGGTGGCCGATGGGACTCGAACCCACGACAGCCGAGATCACAACCCGGGGCTCTACCAGCTGAGCTACGGCCACCACCGAAAAACATCGCGAATTGGCGCGCCCGGCAGGAGTCGAACCTGCGACCACCGGCTTAGAAGGCCGGTGCTCTATCCAACTGAGCTACGGGCGCACAGTCGGACCGGAAGACTACCCTACGGGCCGCCTGGTCTCATCGGTTGGTCGGGGCAGCAGGATTCGAACCTGCGACCCTCTGCTCCCAAAGCAGATGCGCTACCAGACTGCGCCATGCCCCGTACACCGATGCCACCCATCCGGGGTCTCCCCAGGAGGGCCCGGCGGACGGGGCGCGAATCATACCCGAGCACACCGTCCGGCGGTCAATTTAACCGCCACAGGACCGCTCAGGCGCGCCGCCAGGTCGTGGTGCCGCCCGGCTTGTCCTCGAGGATGACGCCCTTGTCCGCCAGTTCCTTGCGGATGCGGTCCGATTCCGCCCAGTTCTTCTGCTGGCGCGCGTCCAGGCGCGCGGCGATCAGCGCGTCGATCTCGGCATCGGTCAACCCGTGCGCCTTGCCCGCCCGGAACCATTGCTCTTCCGGGACCTGCAAGACGCCGAGCACGCGCGCCAGCGCCTGCAGCTCCGCGCCGATGTGGCCCTGCTCCTCGTGCGAAACGCCCGCGGCCTTCGCTGAATTCAGTTCACGCGCCAGCCCCTGCAACACGGCGATGGCTTCCGGCGTGTTGAAGTCGTCGTCCATGGCTTCGTGGAACGCCGCCGTGGCCCTGGATTGACGGTAGTTCGACCCGCCGGGCAGCGGCGGCACGCCTCGTCCCGCGGTGTACAAGCGGTTCAACGCGGCTTCGGCCTGCTCGAGCTGCTCCACCGAATAATTCATCGGGCCGCGGTAGTGGCTCGACAGCAGGAAGAAGCGCAGCACCTCGGGATGCTTGATCTTCGCGATCACCTCGCGCGTGGTGAAGAAATTCCCCAGCGACTTCGACATTTTTTCATTGTCGATGTTGAGGAAACCATTGTGCATCCAGATCTCGGCGAACTTCACGTCGCGCGCCCCGCAGGTCTGGGCGATCTCGTTCTCGTGGTGCGGGAATTTCAGGTCGAGTCCGCCACCGTGGATATCGAAGTGCTCGCCCAGCTCCTTGACGCTCATGGCCGAGCACTCGATGTGCCAGCCCGGGCGTCCGTCACCCCACTTCGACGCCCACGCGGGTTCGCCGGGCTTGGCCGATTTCCACAGCACGAAATCCAGAGGATCGCGCTTGGCCTCGTCCACTTCCACGCGCGCGCCCGCGCGCAGGTCTTCGAGCTTGCGACCCGAGAGTTTTCCGTACGGCCCGAACTTGCGCACGTCGTACATCACGTCGCCGTTCGAGGCCTGGTACGCATAACCGCGCTCGATGAGCTCGCCGATCATCGCCAGCATCTCGTCGATGTAGTCGGAAGCCCTGGGCTCCTTCTCCGGGCGCAGGCAGCCGAGCTGGTCGAGATCCTCGTGCATGGCCGCGGTGTACTTGTTCGCGTGCTCGCGCCAGTCGATACCCGACTCGCGCGCGCGGTTGATGATCTTGTCGTCGACGTCGGTGATGTTGCGCACGTAGGTGACGCGCAGTCCGCGATGCCGCAGGTAGCGGCTCACCATGTCGAACACCACCAGCATGCGGGCGTTGCCGACGTGGAAGTAGTCGTAGACCGTGATGCCGCAGCTGTACATGCGCACGTGGCCGGGCTCGACGGGCTGGAGTTGCTGCTTTTCGCCCGTCAGCGAGTTATGGATGCGGATCATGCGGCGAAGCGGTTGAGTCTTTCGTGAATGGCGAGATTCGGCATGGCCTTGAGCAAGGGCGCGAGCTCGGGCCCCTCGGGCGAACCGGTGAGCGCCAGCCGCAGGGGTTTCCACAGCGCCTGGCCCTTGGCACCGGTGGCGGCCTTGACGGCGTTGACGATGGAATCGAGCGAGGAGTCCTTCGCGGCCGCGTCGGCGGCCGCACGGAAGAACCGCGGACCGGCCTCGCGAACGCGCGCCAATGACATCTCGTCGAGCGCGGGCGACGGGCCGTAGACGATCTCGCGCCAGCGCGCGACATCCGTGGGCAGCAGCACGTTCGGCCGGATCGCCGCGATGAACGCGCGGCGCTGCTCGTCGTCCAGCTCGCGCGGCGTCTCCGCGGCCAGCCAGCGCTCGCTCTCTTCGAGCGGCATGTGGTGCGCGACCTCGCGCTGCCAGGCATTGAGCTGCGATTCCTCGAAGCGCGCGGGCGCGCGGCCCAGGTGCTTGACCGTGAAATGCTTCGCCATGCCCTCGAGCGACAGCACGCCGTTTTCGCCGCTGGAGTGGCCAAGGCGAAACAGGTGATTGGCCAGCGCGGACGGCAGATAACCGCGTTCGCGAAACTCGCGCACGCTGGTCGCGCCGTGGCGCTTGGACAACGGCGTGCCGTCGGCACCCACGAGCAGCGACAGGTGACCGTAGGTGGGTGCCCGCAGCTCCAGCGCCTCGAGCACCAGCAGCTGGCGCGGCGTGTTGGTCAGGTGATCCTCACCGCGCAATACATGCGTGATGCCCATCTCCGCATCGTCGATGGCATTGCTGAAGAAAAACGCCGCGCTGCCATCGGCGCGCCGCAGGATGAAATCACCGATGTCGTCGGTGGCGAAACGCTGTGCGCCGTGCACCATGTCATCGAATTCCACGAACTTGCCCGTCGGCACCCGGAACCGCGTGGTGGGCGAGATGCCCTGCGCACTCTTGCGCACCCGCGCCTCGGCCGACAGCTCGCGGCAGGTGCCCGCGTAACGCGGCGGCCGCCCGGCCGCCAGTTGCGACTTGCGCGACAGCTCGAGCTCGAGCGGCGTGCAATAGCAGGGATATGTCAGGCCGCGTGCGTCGAGCGTGGCCGAGTGCCGAGCATAAATGGCGCCGCGGCGGGACTGGTGGTACTCCTCGCCCTGGGCCGCCGCTGGTTCCTTCGAAGACGGGGGGCCCGCATCCCATTCCAGGCCCATCCAGCGCAGATCGTCCATCAACGCGCTGGTATAGAACTCCTTGCTGCGCTCGGTGTCGGTATCTTCGATGCGTAAAACGAAGCGGCCGCCGTGATGGCGCGTGAACAGCCAGCTGAACAGCGCCGTGCGCGCGTTGCCGAGATGCAGCTCGCCGGTGGGGCTGGGCGCGAAACGCGTGGTGATGCGGGCGTGAGACACCGCGGGATTTTACGGGACCGCCCGCAGCTTCGGTAGAATTGCCGCCCATGAAAAACCCTCGCCTGCTGATCGGTGTCCTCGGCCTGATGTTGTCCCTGGTGGCGCAAGCCGCCGGTCCCGAACGCGTACGCGTCCAGACCAGTCTCGGGTCGTTCGTCATCGAACTGCAGCGCGACCGGGCGCCGCTCACGGTCGAAAACTTCCTCGGCTACGTGAAGGCCGGGCATTACACCAACACGCTGATCCATCGCACCATCGCGAACTTCGTGATCCAGGGCGGCGGTGTCGGCCTGGACTACAAGGCCGTACCCACGCTGAAGCCCATCCCCAATGAGGCCGGCAATGGCCTGAAGAACCTGCGCGGCACCGTGGGCCTGGCCCGGGCCTCGGGCCCGCATTCCGGCGACGCGCAGTTCTACGTGAACGTCGCCGACAACGGCGATCTCGATCCCCTGCCCACGCGCTGGGGCTACGCGGTATTCGGCCGCGTCACCGAAGGCATGGAAGTGGTCGATCGCATCAGCGTCTCGCCCACCGGCGCCATGGGGCCGTTCAAGCAGGACGCACCCATCGCCGCGGTGGTGATCCAGAAGATAGAGCTGCTGCCCGACGCGCCCGCGGGTGCGCCGGCGCCGGCCGCGACCCCAGCCCCCGCGCCAGCCACGGCACCGGTCCCAGCCCCGACCTCGACCCCGGAACCTGATACGCCGCCGGCGGCGCCACCCGCTACGCCACCCACCGGCGAGGCTCCGCCCGTGGATCCCAACGCCGGCGCGCCCGTGCCGAAGCCACAGTAAACGCCCGCATGGCGACGCTGTTTGCCTCGGACCTGCATCTCGACAGCGAATCGCCCTGGGCCATCGACGCCTTCCTCGCCTTCCTCGAAGGTCCGGCGCGCAGCGCCGATGCCCTGTACCTGCTGGGCGATCTGTTCGAAGTCTGGGTGGGCGATGACGACGACAGCGCCGACCATGCACGCACCTGCGCCGGGCTGAAGGCGCTCGCCGATAGCGGTGTCGCGGTCTTCGTGATCCACGGCAACCGCGATTTCCTGCTGGGCGACGCGTTCGCGCGCCGCACCGGCGTCAAACTACTGCCCGATCCCGTGCTGGTGGACATACACGGCGTGCCCACGCTGCTCAGCCACGGCGACGTGTTCTGCACCGAGGACCCCTCTTACCAGCAGCTGCGCTCGATCGTGCGCCAGCCCGGCTGGCAGCAGCGCTTCCTGTCGCTGCCGCTGGATTCGCGCCGCCTGCTGGCCTCGGCGGCGCGCGCCGGCAGCAAGGCGCACACCGAACGCACCTTGCCTGTGATCATGGACGTGAATCCCGACGCGGTGCTGCGCGCCTTCCGCGCCACCGGCGCGCGGCGCCTGGTTCACGGACACACGCACCGGCCGGCCATCCACCCCGGCGTGGTCGACGGCACGAATACCGAACGCGTGGTGCTGGCGCCCTGGTACGAGGCCGCGAGCTGCGTGAGCATCGGCCCCGAGGGCGTGCGCGAGATTCCGCTGCCGCGCTAGAACCGGCGGGTCAGGCCGGAGGGCCCGAATGGAACCGCAGTTCGCGATCCGGTCCGGTCGCGAGTTCGGCTTCGCGCGCGGCGATGAGTTCGAGGCGCGCGGCTATCTCTTCGGCGTCGAATTCCCGCTCGGCGAATTCGAGATAGATCTCGAAATGCCGCGCCTCGGAGCGTTCGAGTTGCTGGTACAACTCGCGCACCTCTTCCGGCAGGTGCTTCGACAACAGTCGAAAGCGTTCGCATGATCGCGCCTCGATCAGCGCGTGCACGATCATGAGATCGAGCTTGCGCCCGGGTTCGTGCGTGCGCACCAGCTTGCGCAGCTCGCTGGCGTAACGCCCGGGCTTGAGGCGCAGGTGTGGCAGGTCGAGCCGCTTCATGAGCCGCTCCACCTGTTCGAAGTGCTTGAGCTCTTCGCGTGCCAGGCGCGACAGCGCGATGTTGAGCGCGCGGTCGCCGGGGTACGCGAAGATCAATGCCAGCGCGGTGGACGCCGCCTTCTTCTCGCAATTGGAGTGATCGACCAGCAACGTCGGCAGGTTCTCGACCGCGGCGTCGATCCAGGCCCGCGGCGTCGCCGCGCGCAGGATGGAAGTCCCCGTGGCGCGCGCAAATCTCCGGGCCGCGGCTTCACCGCGTGGCTTCACGACGGCGTTTCCGGCGCACCCAACGCGTCCAGCGCGAACTCCATGAGCTTCGCGGCGGTGTCCGCGTCGGCGGGGCGATCGTTCGGGTCCTTGGCCATGAGCGTGTCGATCAGCGGCTGCAGCGACGCGATGCGCTCGGGTAGTTTGGGGATGGGCGCCTTGGCGTGGTGCACCAGGATCGCCATGTGGTTCTCGGCATCGTAGGGCTTCTTGCCGGTGAGCATCTCGTACAGCATGACGCCGAGCGCGTAGACGTCGCTGCGCGCGTCGATCGGCTTGCCGTGGCCCTGCTCCGGGCTCATGTAGTGCGGCGTGCCGAAGATCAGGCCCTTGTCGGTGACTTCCATCTTCAGCGCCACGTGTTTCGCCAGGCCGAAGTCGATCAGCGCGATGCTGCCATCGTCACGCAGCATGACGTTGCCGGGCTTCAGGTCGCGGTGGAAGATGCCGACTTCATGGATGGCCTGCAGCGCCATCGCGAGGTCGTGCGCGTAGGCCAGGGACTGGCGCGCCGTGAGCCCCTCCGACATGCGCTTGCGCAGGTCGCCGCGCGCGAAGTACTCCATCGCCAGGAACAGGTGATCGTCAGTGACGCCGAGGTCGTAGATCTGCACCACGTTCGGATGCTTGACCTCACGCAGGATCTCGAACTCCTGCAGGAAGCGCTCCATCGACTGGTCGACGCCGGTCTCCTTGCGGACCGCCGGCGTCACCTTGAGCACCACCACGCCGCCAACATCGGCACTCTCGGCGAGGAACAGTTCCGACACCGAGCCCTTCGCAATCAATTCGATGCGCCGGTAAGCCTTGAGCCGGCAACCGGCGAAATCCTGCGCCATCTTGGCACCCGCCGACATGCGCCAGCGACTCTGCGCCTTGGCCTGCTCGTCGGCGGCACGCCGGATCGCATCGTTGAGCTTGGTGTGCTTGATCTTGGCCTTGCCGAGTACTTCGTAGGCGCCCGCGGCGCGCGCCTCGGTGGCGTCCGGAGAATCATCGGTCGCCGACAGGAAAATCACCGGCGCGAAACCTTCGCGGCCCGCGAAATCCTTGAGCCAGTCGAGGCCCGAACCGCCGCGCCACTGGTGATCGAGCAGCACGACACTGTAACCCTGCGCGAGAAAACCGGGCGTCAGCGGACCGCGCACGCGCGGGTTGTAACTGATCAAGTCCACGTCCGGCCAGTCACAGGAGATGTGATGCCGCAGCAGCGTGCGGTAGCGCGGATCGTCGTCGATGAGCATGAGTCGCATGGGCGGGCCGGATTAGAGCACGCGAGGGCGCACGAGGCCACGCAGCGACGTCGCAGTTTGTTTGAGACCGATCAGCACATCCCCGACGTTGGTGCCGGTCGGGCCGGTGTGCACCAGGTCGCCGGCGGCTTCGAGCGCCGTGCCCGAATCGAACTCGACGAAGGCGCGCTGCACGTCGCAGCCACCGAGCTCGGCGCGCTCGAGCGAACCGGCATCGATCATCGCGCCGGCATCATCGGTGGGACCGTCGGTGCCATCGGTGCCCGCGGCCAGCACGATGAGCGGCTCGGCGCGCCGCATCGAGCGCGCGAGCGCCAGCGCGAGATGCGTATTGCGGCCGCCGCGCCCGTGGCGCGCCGGCAGGCGCACGGTGGATTCGCCGCCCCACACCACGCCGTCCGCGTGGCTGGCGCGCAGCGTGTCGAGAAAATGCGCGGCCACGTCGGCCGCGTCGCCATCGAAGCGGCGCGTGCCGGCCTCGAGCGTGAGCCCACGCGCCGCGCCGGCATCGACGGCGGCCTGCACGGCGCGCTCGACGTTCGCGACCACCTGCCGCTCGACGCTGTCGAACTGCCCCTGGTGACGGCCTAACAACCCGGAGCCGATCACGTCGACGTCGTCACCGGGCACGTCGGAAATGAACAGCGCGCGGGCGCGCCGCGCGCCGAGCAAGCGCGCCACGCCGCCACCCTTGAGGCGCGAGAGCCGCGCGCGCCGCGCGTTCAACTGCGCGATGTCCCAACCGGCCGAGAGGCCGAGCTCGTTGAGCGCGCGCAGGTCCTCGAGGCTGTGGCCGGCCTGCAGCGCTTCCACCAGGCTGGAACTGCCGCCGGACACCAGGAACAGCGGACAGGCATCGTCGGGCAACGCCTGCAGCCGCCGCGCGAACTCCTCGCCAGCGGCCAGGCTGCGCGCATCGGGCAGCGGGTGCGCACTCTCGAGCACCGTGACGCCGGGCGCCGCGCGCAGCTCGGGCGAGACGTGACCGTCCTTGGTGATCAACAGCGTTTCGAGCGCGCCGCCGAGAACGGCGCGTGCCCCCAGGGCCATCGAGCTCGCGGCCTTGCCGATGGCGAATACCTGCGAGTGGCGCGCGTCGCGTGGCAGCGCCGAGGCAACCGCCACGCGGCCGTCGACCGCGCGCAACGCGGCATCGAGCAACTCGAGGAGTGTGTGGCGCGCGCTCATGACGAGCGCAGGTCCTTCAGGTCTTGACGACTTTGAGGCCGCCACGATCGCCTTCGCGGCGGGTGGCCTTGGCCGAATCCGAACGCTCGGATTCCAGGCGCGCCAGGTATTCGGGCGTGACATCGCCGGTGACGTACTGGCCGGAGAAACACGAAGTGTCGAATTCCTTGATGCTGGAATGATCGTGAACGCAGGCGGCGATCAGGTCTTCGAGATCCTGGTACACCAGCCAGTCGGCGCCGATCAGCTTTGCGACTTCGTCATCCGTGCGCGAGCTCGCGACCAGTTCGCTCTTGGCCGGCATGTCGATGCCATACACGTTTGGAAATTTCACCGGCGGTGCCGCCGAGGCGAAGTACACCTTGCGCGCGCCGGCCTCGCGGGCCAGGTCGATGATCTGTGCCGAGGTCGTGCCGCGGACGATCGAGTCGTCGACCAGCAGCACGTTCTTGTTGCGGAACTCGAGGTCGATGGCATTGAGCTTGGAGCGAACCGACTTCGCGCGTTGCTCCTGCCCCGGCATGATGAAGGTGCGGCCGACGTAGCGGTTCTTCACGAACCCTTCGCGGTACTTCACGTTCAGATGCTGCGCCACCTGCATGGCGCTGGTGCGGCTGGTGTCTGGAATGGGGATGACCACGTCGATGTCGTGGCCCGCGCGCTCACGCTGGATCTTCTCCGCGAGCCGGTCACCCATGCGCATGCGCGCGCGGTGCACCGAGATGTTGTCGATCAGCGAGTCGGGCCGCGCGAAATACACGTATTCGAAAATGCAGGGCGCATGGCGGGTCGTGGCCGAGCACACCTGCGTGTGCAGGCGTCCGTAGACATCGATGTACACCACTTCACCGGGCGCCACATCGCGCACCATCTTGAAACCCAGCATGTCGAGCGCCACGCTCTCCGAGGCCAGCATCCACTCGGCGCCCTTCGGCGTTTCACGCTGGCCCAGCACCAGCGGCCGGATGCCATTCGGATCGCGAAACCCGAGCAGGCCATGGCCGATGATCATCGCGATGGTCGCGTAGCCACCGCGGCAGCGGCGATATACGGCGCCGACGGCGGCGAAGATGTCCGCGGGCGTGACGCGCGGCGTGCCGACGCGCTGCAGCTCCGAGGCCAGCACGTTGAGCAGCACCTCGGAATCGGAACTGGTGTTCAGGTGGCGGCGGTCTTCACGCTCGATGACCTGGCCGAGCTCGCGCGCATTGGTGAGATTGCCGTTGTGCGCCAGGCAGATGCCATACGGCGCATTGACGTAGAAAGGTTGCGCCTCGGAGGCGCTGTCGCAACCGGCGGTCGGATAACGCACATGACCCATGCCCATGTTGCCCTTGAGCTCGAGCATGTGATGGGTCTCGAACACGTCGCGCACCAGGCCGCGGCCCTTGCGCGTGAACAGCTCGCCGTCTTCGACCGTGGCGATGCCCGCGGCGTCCTGGCCACGGTGCTGCAGCACCGTCAGCGCGTCGTAGATGCGTTGGTTGACTCCGCTGGTTCCGACGATTCCGGCAATGCCGCACATTCGCTGGGCCCCTCAGGTGGAGACGGGAAGTTTCTTCTCGATGCGCTCGAGATTCTCACCGACGATACCGCGCAGTGCATCGGCGACTCCGGCCGCATAAGGCAGCAGCCGCGAACGTTTCCAGGAGGGATCTTCATCCATGCGCAGCGCCTGCACCGCGATGGTGAAGGCACCGACGATGACGATGCCGCGCACGATGCCGAAAACCAGCCCCAGGAACCTGTCCATGCCGGCGAACATGGAGACGCGAACGTAATGTCCAAGTACCACGGACACCGCGCCGCCCAGCAGGAGCACGCCGACGAAGATGATGACGCGGGCTGCCCAAATCCGTAGGGGAGACCCTACGAGGATCCCGCCCAGGTGTGGCTCCAGCGAACTACCGAAACTCCAGGCCAAAATGATGGCCAGGAACCAGGTGATGACGGCGATGGATTCGCGGAGCAGCCCGCGGACCAGGCCCATGACGGCGGAAAGAACGATGATGGCGAGGATGATGTAGTCGACTGCGATCATTAGGCGGGGCGACGTCCTCGAACTGGGCGCGGCATTGTACTCGACGCGCAGTGGTGTCAGGCGGGGATTGTCGAGACTGCGCAGGTCGTCACGACATGACCCACTTGACTCGACAATCCCTGCCTGACACCACCTCGCGTCAAGAAATCGGCACGATGCTGCCTGACTGCCCCACCCGCTTGAGCTCGGCCGCCAGGGCCTCGGCGGAAGCGCGATCCCGCGTCGGGCCCACGCGCACGCGGTACAGCTCGCGCCCATTGGTGGTGATGGGCGCGATAAACGTGGCGAAACCCTTCGCGTTCATGTCGCGCACCAGGCGTTCGGCATTTTCCTTGCTGCCGAAACTGCCGAGTTGCACTACGAAGCTGCCGCGCACCGGATTGGTCGCCGCGGCGCGTGGCGTTTCGGTACGTGGCGCCGGGGCCGCCGCGGGCGCGGGAGTGGAGATGGGCTTCGGTGCGCTCGCCGCGGGTGCGGGTGCTGCCGAGGCAATATTGTTTGGCGCGGGAATGGTGGTGGCCGCGGGTTCGGAAGGCGCAATGGCCGCCTCGCCGGGCATCGCGCGTTCGGGCGCGGCGCCCATCGGCACTGCTACTTCGGGCAATGCCACCGGCGCCTGGTCGCCCGCGGGCGCCATGGGTTGGCCAGCCGAATTTTGCGGTTCGAGATCGATGGTGTAGCGGCGCATTCCCTCGCTGCTCGGCGAGTCGGTCGCGGGATGCGAGCTCCGCGGGCCGGTGAGCAACTCGGGCACCAGCAACACGAACAACGCGACCAGGATGATCGCGCCCGTCAGGCGCTGCTTGGCTCGGGATTCCATGGCTCGAACTATATCCCAAGGAATTCGAGCGCCGGCCCGACCGTGAGGAAAGAGCCGAACACCAGCACGCGTTCTCCCGGTCGGGCGGCCGCGCGCGCCACGCGGCAGGCCTCGGCCACGTCATCTGCCTGTGCCAGCACCGTCGCATTCGGTGGCAGTGCCTCGGCGATCTGCTGCGTGCTGACCGCGCGCGCGCCTTCCAGGGAGGCGAGGATCCACGCGTCGACGTCAGCCGCCAGGTTCGCGGTGATGCCGCGGATGTCCTTGTCGCCGAGAATTCCGCAGACGGCCAGGGTGCGCCGCGCGCGCGGCAGGCGCCGCAGGTTGTCGCGCAGCGTTTCCGCGGCCTGCACGTTGTGCGCAACGTCGAGGATCCACTCCACTTCGCCCGGCACGCGCTGGAACCGCCCCGCGACTTTGACGCCCCGGAGCGCGGCACTGACGCTGGCATGGTCCAGGCGCAGTCCGAAACCACCGGCCACCACGGCCGCCAGCGCCGCGGCGGCATTGCCCACCTGGTGCTCGCCGGCCAGCGCGGGCCGCGGCAGGTCGCGCAACTGCAGACCGCCGTACTCGAAGTCCCAGGTGTCGCCGTGCGCGCGCACGCGATAGTGCTGTCCGGGCGCCACCGCCTGCGCGCCCAGTGCTTCGATCACCTTCCACACCGAGTCCGGCATGGGCGCCACGCCGAGAACCGCCGGGCGGCCGGGCCGGAAGATACCGGCCTTCTCGCGTCCGATCTGTTCCAGCGAATCGCCCAGCCAATCGACGTGGTCGAGCCCGATCGAGCACACCACGCCCACGTCCGCGTCGACGATGTTGGTGGCATCGAGCCGGCCGCCCAGTCCCACTTCGAGCACCGCCACGTCCACCGGCGCGCGCGCGAACAGGTCGAGCGCCGCCAGCGCGTTGTATTCGAAGAAGGTCAGCGTGGTGGATCCGCGCGCCGCGTCGATGCGCTCGAACGAGGCGATGAGATCGCGGTCGCCCGCCTCTACACCATCGATGCAGATGCGTTCGTTGTAACGCACCAGGTGCGGCGAGGTGAATCGGCCGCTGCGTTTGCCGGCGCCGCGGAACAGGGCATCGAGATAGGCGACGGTCGAACCCTTGCCATTGGTGCCGGCGACGGTGACCACACGATAGCGCGGCGGCAGCAGGCCCATACGCTGCGCCACCGAGCGCACCCGCGCGAGATCCAGGTCGATGGCGCTGGGATGTGACTTCTGCTGCTGGTCCAGCCAGTCAGCCAGCGGGCGCATGCGATCAGTCGGCCGGCGCTGTCGCGGTGATCGCGGCTTCGGCAGGGGTGGCCGGCGCCTGCCGCATCAGCAGCCGCAACATCGCGCCGAGCTTCTCGCGCATGTCGCGGCGATCGATGATGAGATCGAGCGCGCCGTGATCCAGCAGGAATTCGCTGCGCTGGAATCCTTCGGGCAAGGTCTCGCGCACGGTCTGCTGGATGACGCGCGGACCGGCGAAACCGATCAAGGCACGCGGCTCGGCCACGTTGAGATCGCCCAGCATCGCGAGGCTGGCGGACACACCGCCGGTGGTAGGATCGGTCATCACGGAAATGAACGGCAAACGTGCCTGCGCCAGGCGCGCGAGCGCGGCGCTGGTCTTCGCCATCTGCAACAGCGAGAACAGCGCTTCCTGCATGCGCGCCCCGCCACTCGAGGAGAAACACACCAGCGGCGCCTTGTTCTCGATGCAGAAGTCCACGGCGCGCTTGAAGCGCTCGCCGACCACCGAGCCCATCGAGCCGCCGAGAAATTTGAATTCGAAGGCGCAGGCCACGATGGGCAAACCTTCGAGCGTGCCCGCGAGCACGATCATGGCGTCGCGTTCGCCGGTGGCCTTCTGCGCGGCCGCGAGCCGGTCGCGGTAACGCTTGCTGTCGCGGAACTTGAGCGGATCCTCGGGCGAGACGTCGGCGCCGATCTCGAGCTGCTCGCCTTCGTCGAGGAATCGCGCCAGCCGCTCGCGACCGCCGATGCGCATGTGGTGGCTGCACTTCGGGCACACATTGAGATTGCGCTCGAGCTCGGCGCGATACAGCACCGCGTCGCAGGCAGAACACTTGATCCACAGGCCCTCGGGCACCGAACGCGTGCGGCGCTCGGTCTTGATGCGCGAGGGCATGATCTTTTCGAACCAGGACATGTGTGGCGAGGGCTCGTTTACGAAGTGCCAGCAATAATAGCAGCCGCGTCAACTCCCGCATCGGCCGCCGGCAGGCCGAACTCCGGCGCGTAACGCACCGCGGCCAGGTACAGGCCGTCGGGAGGCGCGGTGGCGGCATTCTGCTTGCGATCGCGGGTCGCCAGTACCGCGGCCACCCGCTCGGGTGGTGATTCCCCCTGGCCTATCGTCAACAGGAGCCCGGCGATGTTGCGGACCATGTGATGCAGGAAGGCGTTGGCGGTAATGTCGATGCGCACCCAGTCGCCACGGCGGGTCACCGCGAGGCTCTCGACGCGCCGCATCGGCGACCGGGCCTGGCATTCGATGGCGCGGAATGCGCTGAAGTCATGTTCGCCCAGCAGCACCTGCGCGGCGCCGTGCATGCGCGCCGCGTCGAGCGGGCGCCGCTCCCAGGTGGCGCGTCCGGCCGCCAGCGCCGGGCGCGAATCGCGGTTCAAGATGACGTAACGGTAACTGCGCGCCTGCGCGGCGTAACGCGCGTGGAAATGCGCCGGCACCTCGCGCACCCAGGCGACGCTCACGTCCTGCGGTAGATAGGAGTTGGCGCCGAGGCGCCAGGAGCGTTCGCTGCGCGGCGCGTCGCTGTCGAAGTGCACCACCTGTTCGAGCGCGTGCACACCGGCGTCGGTGCGCCCGGCGCAGGTGCATTCGACCGGCGCGTCGGCGACACGCGCGATGGCGCGTTGCACGACGTCCTGGACGGTGTTGAGCCCGGGCTGGCTCTGCCAGCCGGAATACGCGCGACCGTCGTATTCGAGGCCGGCCGCTATTCTCGCCATCGAGGCGACGTCTTAGCCGGGCAGCGACTCGATCAGGCGCTGGGCTTCCTGCTTCTGCGAAGCCGAACCTTCCGACAACACCTCGTTGAGGATGTTGCGGGCGCCGTCCGGGTCGCCCATGTCGACGTAGGCACGGGCCAGGTCGAGCTTGGTGCCCACTTCGGACAGCGTCACCGGCTCGAGGTCCGGAACGGCCAGCTCTTCGGTCGCGCTGCCGGGCAGGTCCATGTTGCCGCCGCCCAAGTCGAGGTCCACCTTGCGCGCGCCCATGGCGGGCTGCTCGCGGGTGGGTTCCACCGGGAAGTCGAGATTGTTGCGATCGATGGCCGCCAGGCGCGAGGTCGACGACACGTCGAAGCCTTCGTCCGGCATGCTGAATTGCATCGAGGCCGTGGAACCCGGATCGATCGGGCGGCCCTTGGTCAGGTCCACGTCGCCGCCGAGTTCGCGATCCGTCAGGAACCAGGTACCGCTGGCGCCATGTTCGGAGAGCTGCGAGTCCTCGGCGTTGCCGTTGGCACTGGCGCCGGAACGCGCGGCCGCGGCGCGCAGCAGGCGCTGTGAGTTCTCGTCGAGGCCGGCCACCATGGTCGGGGCATTGGCATCCGGACCGGGCGTGCCAGCCACGGGCTTCAGACCGATCGAGGAATCCGTCTGTTCGAGTGATCCGAGCTCGAGACCCAGGTCGTCGAGCGCCAGCTCGGCGGTCTGCTCGGAGCTGAGTTTGCGGCGCATGGCGTTGTCGACCTTCTCGCGGATGGTCGGCTCGTCCATGGGACGCAGCGCGGGCTGTTCGACGGTTGGCGCCTCGGAGCCCGCGGGCGTCATCTTGACCGTCATCTCGCGCGTGGTCTGGTTGCTGCTCTCGCGGTCCGGGAGGTGCAGGCCTTCGCCGGTGGCATCCGGATCACGCAACGCGCTGCTCAGGTCCAGATCCACCGGGTCGGCATTGCCGCCGCCGGTCACGTCCATGCGCTGGCTGATATCGAAGGGATCGAAGTCGACGCCACCCGAGCCACCACCGTCGAGGTTCAGGTCCACGCCCACCGCGCCCGCCACACCGCTCTCGGCGAACATCGGGTCTTCGGGCGCGATCTGCTTGCCCATGATGACGATCTTTTCCCACTCGCCCGGGTCGGCGCCGCCGCGGCTTTCCGACAACTCGCGCGCCATGCTGAGGAACTGCTCCCGGTTGCCCCAGACGAAGAACACCTCGAGAAGCTTGAGCTTGAGATCGCGACGGTGCGGCTCGCGCTGGATGGCGATACGCACCAGGTCGGCGGCCTGGTCGTACAGACCATAGGCCATGTGGAAATCGGCTTCGGCCAGCGGATCGCCCTGGTCGAGATTGACCGCGGTCTCGCTGCTGATGGTCTCGTCAGTGCGCACCGTCGGCGCGAGCGGGATGTCCTGGGTTTCCTGCAGCGCGCGATGCGTGCCGGACTCCTCGACCAGGATGTCGTCGGGAATCTCGGAGGCCATCGCCGGCGCGCGCATGCGGCCGGTGTCGGACAGCGAATCGACCGGTTCCGCGAGGCGGTCGCCGCCCTGCTCCGCGAGGCGCCCGATGCGATCGTCGAACTCGGCGGACTTGCGCTTGCCACGCGACTTCGCGAAGACCATCACGAGCAGCAGGACCACGATGGCGGCCAGTGCCCACCAGTACTCGAGGATCGTGTCCAGGATCGACGGCCCTTCGGAGGCGGTTTCATCCGCGGCGCGCGTCGGCTTCCGGGCCGGCTTGGCGGGCGGAGTCTCGGCCTCGGTCGCGGCAGGCTCGGGAGTCGGCTCGACGGCCTCGGGGGCCGCCGCTTCAGGTGTAGCAGGTTCCGGGGTCGCAGCCGCCTCGGGTTCGGGCGTGGCGGCCGGCGTCTCGACCGGTGCCGGGCTGGCCGGTTGTGCGGCGGGCGCCTGCTGAGAAGCAGCCAGCTTGGCTTGCAGGTCCGCGAGTTCGGTATTGCGCAGCTCGAGCATGCGCTTGGATTCGGTGAGCTGGCCTTCGAGTTCACGCACGCGGCCTTGCAGCTGCGAGACCTCGGCCGAGTTGTCGCTGCCCGAGCCGGCCGAAGCCGCGGACTCGCTCGGCGGCACCAAGCGCAGGCGACCGGCATTGCTGCTGCCGGAGCCGGCCGCGTAGGAGCCGACGTTGCGACGGATTTCGTCACGCGCCTCGGTGGGCGACACGGCGGCGACTTCGTCGCTGGCCGGAATGCGCAGCACAGAACCCGCGCGCAGGCGGTTCATGTCACCTTCGAACGCCCCCGCGTTGCCACGGTAGATAGAGACCATGAGCTGGTCGGTGCGCTGCCCGCTGCTGGCGGACAGGCGACGCGCGATGGCCGACAGGCTGTCGCCACGGCGCACTTCGTAACTGTCACCACCACCGGCGGCCGCGGCCGGCGCGGCACTCGGGGCTTCCTGGGGAGCAGGACGTTCGATCTGGCCCGTCGATTGGCCCTGCGACACGGCAGGCGCCGGCACCGGGGCGGCCGCCACGCTGTTCGGCGCGAATACCGGCGGATCGAGCAGCACGGTGTACTCGCGCACCAGGCGGCCACGCGCCCAGGTGGCTTCGATGAGCAGCGTCAGGAACGGCTCGGTGACGGTTTCGGTCGACTTGATGCGCAGGATCTGGCCGCCATTGGCGCCACGATCGCGCGTCACGGTCACGCTGGCCATGAATGGCGGCCAGTCGAGTCCGTAGCGGGCAAACGTTTCCTTCGTCGCCAGCTTGGCGTCGAGGGTTGCAAGATCTTCCGGAGTCGCGTTGACCAGCTCGACCTCGGCGTCGAGCGGGGCATTCAGCGGCGAGTTCAGGTGAACGTCGCCGAGGCCCAGGGCATGGGAGATTCCGGGCAGGAGCAGTAACGCCACTAAACCCCGGACGAGACCAATACGCATCATTCGCGTCTCCACATGCGACCGTCGGCTATGTAATTTCTTTATTGAAACAAGAGCTTGGAGCCGAAACTTCCGGCCCGAAACTGCAACCGCCCGCAATATAACTTAAATATGCTCTCGCACCAAAATCACGGCGTTGGAATTGGGGGAGGTTCATACGTTAAGTCGGGCTCGTGACTTATATCTTCCCTAATGCGTCGAACATAAAACGTGTCCCGGTTCGCGCCTTTAAGTGGTTGAAACGCCTCAGTACCTGGGCTCGGGCGCCTAACACCTCGCGACGGGTCGGGGAATGCCTGAACGGATCGCCGGCGCCGACTGCCTGCCGCAAAACGCGAACGCGTTCACGGGATTGGTTGTTCACCCAATGCCATGGGAAACCTGCGTCGGGGCCGGGCCGGCGCACGCCCGGCGGGCGCAATCGCCTAACTACCTGGGCGCGGTGATCACCGGCGTGGCGGAACGCACGTCGGCGTTCTGCGCGCGGTGACGCAGGCAGTGATCCATCAGCACGATGGCCAGCATCGCCTCGCAAATGGGCGTGGCGCGCAGGCCCACGCACGGGTCGTGACGGCCGGTGGTCACTACTTCGACCGGGTTGCCGTGCAGGTCGATGGTCTTGCCCGGCACCTGGATGCTCGATGTGGGCTTGAGCGTGACGTGCACCACCACGTCCTGGCCGGAAGAAATGCCGCCGAGGATTCCGCCGGCATTGTTGGAGAGGAAGCCGGTCGGGGTGAGTTCATCGCGATGCTCGCTGCCGCGTTGCGCCGCGGCGCCCACGCCCGCGCCGATCTCCACGGCCTTGACCGCATTGATGCCCATCATGGCGTGCGCCAGATCCGCATCCAGGCGATCGAAAACAGGCTCGCCCCAGCCGGGCGGGACGCCTTTCGCGATCACCGTGACTTTCGCGCCCAGCGAATCTCCTTCGCTGCGGATCTTCCACATCAGGTCTTCGAGCTCCTTGAGCCGTGACGGATCCGGGCAGAAGAAAGGATTGTCGTAGGCGGACTCGGGCTTCACCGGCTCGATCACATGTGGGCCGATCTGTGCCAGGTAACCGCTGATGTGCAGGTTGAATTTTTCGCGCAGGTACTTGCGCGCGATGGCACCGGCGGCGACCCGCATCACCGTCTCGCGGGCCGACGAGCGACCGCCGCCGCGATAGTCGCGAAAGCCGTATTTCTGCTGGTAGGTGTAGTCGGCGTGACCGGGGCGGAAGCGGTCCTTGATCTTCTCGTAGTCGCGCGACCGCGCGTCGGTGTTCTCGATGAGGATGCCGATGGACGTGCCGGTGGTGCGGCCTTCGAACACGCCCGAGAGGATTTTCACCTCGTCGCCTTCCTTGCGCTGGCTGACGAACTGCGACGTGCCGGTACGCCGGCGATCCACGTCGCCCTGCAGGTCCGCCTCGCTGAGTTCGAGTCCGGGCGGACAGCCATCGACGATGCAGCCCAACGCGGGGCCGTGGCTCTCGCCGAAGGTGGTGACCGTGAACAATCTGCCGATCGAGTTACCCGACATACCCTTGCATCAGGCCGACGCCCTCTCCAGTTGTTCGCGCGTCAGCAGGAAGACCCCGCCGCCGCCGCGTTCGAAATCCAGCCACGTGAAGGGCATGCGCGGAAAGCCACGCTGCAGCACGCGCTCGGTGTTGCCCACCTCGACCACCAGCAGGCCCCGTGGACGCAGGTGGCGCGCGGCGTGTCGCAAGATGACACCGACCGAATCGAGGCCCAGGCGTCCGGATTCGAGCGCGAGGCGCGGCTCGTGCCGGTACTCGCGTGGCAAGCCACGCATCTCGCGCGTTCCGACGTAGGGCGGATTGCTCGCGATGATATCGTACGACTCACCGGAAAGCGCCGCGAAATGGTCGGACTCGATGAGCCGCACGCGGCGTGTTAGGCGCAGCCGCCGTCGATTGATGGCCGCCACCTCGAGCGCGCCGGCATCGATGTCCACGGCGTCGACGCGCGCGCGCGGAAACGCCTTCGCCGCCGCCAGCGCGATGCAGCCGGAGCCGGTGCCGAGGTCGAGGATGCGCTCGACGCGCCGCGCCTCGATCCACGGCGCGAACTGCCGTTCGAGCAACTCCGCGAACGGCGAACGGGGAATGAGTACGCGCTCGTCGACGTAGAAAGGCAGGCCGGCGAACCAGGCTTCGTGCGTCAGGTAAGGCAGCGGCACGCGCTCCGCGATGCGTCGTTCGAGCAGCGCAGCGACGCGCGCCGCCTGCGCCGCGCTGACGCTTCGTTGCAATGCCCGGGGCGGCGCGCCATGCGGCAGCCGCATGACGAAGTACACCAGTGCCGCCGCCTCGTCGCGCGCGTTGTCCGTGCCGTGCCCGAAAAACACCTTGGCCCGAGTCAGCCGGCGCTGAACGCTGCCGATGAGGCTGGCCACGGTCGTCCTGTGAAATAATCGCGCCATGTCGAATCGTTACTGGATTTCGGTGGGCGCGATTGCCGTGGTCGCGGCGCTCGCCGGTGTGTACGTGGCACGCATGCTGAACCAGCCCGCCGTGCCGTCGCTGGAATCGGGCACCTCGTTGCCGCAGGCACGCGTGTTGCCCGACTTCAACCTGGTGGATACGCAGGGCAAGCCGGCCTCCCCGGCGATGCTGCGCGGCCACCCGACGCTGGTGTTCTTCGGCTTCACGCACTGCCCGGACGTCTGTCCGACCACGCTGGCGTTGCTGGCCAGCGTGCAGAAGCAGGCCACGCAACAGGGTGCGGCGGCTTCCGGCCTCAAGGTGGCGCTCATCAGCGTCGATCCGGAGCGGGACACGCCGCAGCAGCTCGGTAGTTATATCGCGTCATTCCGCGGCGATTTTATCGGCCTCACCGGCAGCGCGTCCGAAATTTCGAAGGCCACGCGTGCCTTTGGTGTCGCCGCGGCGCGCGTCGATCTCGGCGGCGGCAACTACACCATGGATCACTCGGCCACGGTGTTCGTGCTCGATTCGCAGGCCCGCATCGTGGCGGTGTTCACGCCGCCGCTGTCGGCCGCGGCGCTGAGTCGCGACCTCGAGCGCCTCGCCCCCGTGCTCAACCCGCGCGCATGAGCGGCGAACCCGGCGCGGGTGGCCGCGCATTCGTCGCGCTCCAGCACCTGCTGCCGCAGCACGGCATCTCGCGCCTGGTGCTCGGCGCGACGCGCTCACGCAACCCGGCCTTCAAGAACGCGCTGATCCGCCTGTTCATGCGCGGCTTCAGGCCGGACATGCGCGACGCGGTGGAAACCGAACCCACCGCCTACGCCAGCTTCAACGAATTCTTCACGCGCGCGCTGCGGCCCGGCACGCGGCCGGTGGACGCCGACCCGCGTGCCATCGTCTCGCCGGTCGACGGCACCGTCAGCGAGGCCGGCACACTCAGCGCCGACCGGCTGTTGCAGGCCAAGGGCCACGAATATTCGCTGCGCGCGCTGCTGGCCGGCAATGCCGCCTGGGAACGCAGCTTCGTCGGCGGTACCTTCGCGACTATCTACCTGGCGCCCTACAACTATCACCGCATCCACATGCCGCTGGCCGGCGAGCTGCGCGAGTCGTTCTACGTCAAGGGCCGGCTGTTCAGCGTGAACCGCACCACCGCGCAGCTGGTACCGGGGCTGTTCTCGCGCAACGAACGCGTGGTGTGCGGCTTCGACTCCTCGGGCATGCCGTGGGGATTGATCCTGGTCGGCGCGCTCAACGTCGGCAGCATGGGCACGGTGTGGCACGGCGATATCACGCCGCGCGGGTATCGGAAGGTCACATCACTGCCGGTCACCGATGTGTTGGCACCGGCCGCACTCGACAAGGCTGCGGAGATGGGCCGGTTCAACATGGGGTCGACCGTGATCCTGCTGTTCCCACCGCGCGCCGTCGAATGGCAAGCGTCGCTCGCCGCCGGCCGCGTGCTGCGCATGGGCGAACGCATCGGCACGCTGCGCGCCTGGCCATGAGCAGGCCGTGAATGCGTGGCGACCCACCGCGAGCGTAGCGACCCTGCGGCGTCGCGCGGCCGCGCTGCGGGCCACGCGCGAATTCTTCCAGGCGCGCGGGGTACTCGAGGTCGAGACGCCCATCATGGTCAACGCGCCGGTGTCGGACGTGAACATCGGCAGCGTGAAGACCGAAATGCCGGGTCACAGCGGGCCCCCGCTGTTCCTGCATACCTCGCCCGAATACGCGATGAAGCGGCTGCTGGCCGCGGGTTGCGGCGACATCTTCCAGGTGTGCCACGTGTTTCGCGGCGCCGAGCGCGGGCGCCAGCACAACCCGGAGTTCACCATGGTCGAGTGGTATCGCCTCGGCTTCTCGCTGGAGCAGCTGATGCGCGAGGTCGCCGACCTGGTGCGTGCCGTGCTCGGCCAGGACCTGCCCGTGGAGTTCGTGAGTTATCGCGATGCCGTGCGGCGCCACGCCGGCTTGGATCCGCTGGAAGCGGGGATCGAGGAACTGCAGCGCGCCGCCCAAACTCTGGGGCTCGATGCGCGGCGTGCACGCGAGGCGGCGCGCGACGAGCTGCTGGATCTCATCGTGGGTGCCCAGGTGGGACCGGCGCTCGGCGCCGCCACCCTCACCTTCATGCATCGTTACCCCGCGTCGCAGGCGGCGCTGGCGCGGCTCGATACGCAAGACCCGCGGCTGGCGCTGCGCTTCGAGCTCTATCTTCAAGGCGTCGAGCTCGCGAATGGCTACCACGAGTTGTCGAACGCCGCCGAGCAGCGCATGCGTTTCGCGGCCGATCAACAATCGCGCGCGGCGCGCGGACTGCCGGTGGCCGCGCTCGACCAGCACCTGCTGGCGGCGCTCGACGCCGGCCTGCCCGATTGCGCCGGTGTCGCGCTGGGTTTCGACCGGATGCTCATGCTGGCCACGAACGCCGCGAGCATCGAAGATGTACTGGCTTTCCCGACGGAGCGCGCATGACCTTGCACGAGTCGCAACACTACGATTTCAGCAATCCGGATGCGGCCTATGCCGAACTGGCGCGGGACCTGCGCGCGCTACTCAGCGGCGAGCGCGACCTGGTGGCGAATGCGGCCAATACCGTGGCCCTGATCTGGGAAGCCCTGCCGGACCTCAACTGGTCCGGGTTCTACTTATATAAGAGTGGCGAACTGGTGCTGGGTCCGTTCCAGGGCAAGCCGGCCTGCGTCCGCATTGCGCTGGGCAAGGGCGTGTGCGGCACGGCGGCCCAGCGTCGCGAGACGGTGCGGGTCGAGGACGTGCACGCCTTCCCGGGCCACATCGCCTGCGACTCGGCTTCGAACTCGGAGATCGTGGTGCCGTTGTTGCGCGGCGGAGAACTGCTCGGCGTGCTCGACCTCGACAGTCCGAAACACGCGCGCTTCCGGGAAGTGGACGCGCGCGGCCTGGAGCGGCTCGCGAGCATCTTCATCGAGTCCCTGGGATGACATGGTGCCGGGTGGGGAAAGTGGGGAGAGGACTCCCCACTTTCCCCACCCGGCACCATCTACCGTCTAGCTACTCGCCCTTGCCGCGCGAAATGTAATCGCCGGTGCGCGTGTCGATGCGCAGCACTTCGCCTTCGTTGATGAACAGCGGCACGCGCACCATGGCGCCGGTTTCCATCTTGGCGGGCTTGCTGCCGCCGGTGGCGGTGTCACCGCGCACGCCCGGGTCGGTCTCGATGACCTTGAGCTCGATGTGCGGCGGCGGGGTCACCACCAGCGGCACACCGTTCCACAACGTGATGATGCAGACCGTGCCGTCCTTGAGCCACTGCGCCGCCTCGCCGACGGCCGATTCGCCGGCCTGCATCTGCTCGTAGTTCTCGGGGTTCATGAAGGTCCAGAAATCGCCGTCCTTGTAGAGGTACTGAAACTCCATGTCCAT
>Ga0164241_10001799_pt1 | contig 25042 bp, 22 predicted proteins | sample OricomyardsoilBY_FD_108780 | JGI IMG/M metagenome (GOLD analysis project Ga0164241, IMG submission 108780) | Backyard soil microbial communities from Emeryville, California, USA - Original compost - Back yard soil (BY) | ecosystem: Environmental > Terrestrial > Soil > Unclassified | place: USA... | reverse complement strand
GCGCACGCTCGCCACCGGCATGGCGCTGCTCGATGAGGCGATCGCGCGGCTCGGTGGCGCAAAAACAGTCGATGGCGAAACCGTCTTCAAACTGCACGACACCTACGGCTTTCCCCCCGACCTGACCGCCGACGTGGCGCGCGAGCGCGGCTTTGCCGTCGATATGGCCGGCTACGAGCGCGAGATGGAGGCGCAGCGCGAGCGCGCGCGCGCGGCCAGTCGCTTCGGCGTGGATCTGCGCGCCGGCATCGATCTGGGAACGAGCACCGACTTCTGCGGCTACGAGCACATCGAAGGTGTTTCCCGCGTGGTGGCGCTGCTGAGGAATGGCGCGCCGGTCGATGAATTGCAGTCCGGCGAGGAAGGCGAAGTCGTCCTGGAGCGCACGCCCTTCTACGCGGAGTCCGGCGGCCAGGTGGGTGACGCCGGCGAACTGGTCACCGGTAGCGCCCGTTTCACAGTGGCCGACACGCGAAAGCGCGGCACCGCGTTTTCGCACATCGGCAGGCTGGCCGGCGCGGCCCTGCAGGTGGGCGCCACCGTCGAGGCGCGCATCGACAATGTGCGCCGCGACCACATCCGCCGCAATCACACGGCCACGCATCTGCTGCACGCGGCGCTGCGCGAGGTGCTGGGCGCGCATGTGCAACAGAAGGGCTCGCTGGTGGCGCCCGACCGACTGCGCTTCGATTTCGCGCACTTCCAGGCCGTGACACCCGACGAGCTGCGACGCATCGAGCGGCGGGTCAATGAGCAGATCCGCCTCAACGCAGCCGCCGAGACGCGCACCATGGGCTATGACGATGCCGTGGCCGCGGGCGCCATCGCCTTGTTCGGCGAGAAATACGGCGACACGGTGCGGGTGCTGAAGGTCGGCAATTTTTCCACCGAGTTGTGCGGCGGCACGCATGTGAGCCGGGCCGGCGATATCGGGCTGTTCAAGATCGTTTCCGAAGGCGGCGTGGCCGCCGGCGTGCGCCGCATCGAGGCGGTGACCGGCGAGGGCGCGCTCGACTACATCACGCAGACCGACGATCTGCTGCGCAATGTTGCCGGCCTGGTGCGCGGCACGCGCGAGGATGTGGTGCAGCGCGTACAGGAGGGGCTGGATCAGCAGCGTCAGCTTGAAAAACAGCTGCGCTCGCTGAAAGACAAACTGGCCAGCGGGCAGGGCACGGACCTTGCCAGCGCCGCTGTCGATGTGAACGGGGTGAAAGTGGTGGCCACGCTGCTCGATGGCGCCGATGCGACCGCTCTGCGAAACGCCGTGGACCAGCTCAAAGAGAGGCTGAAATCCGCGGTAATCGTGCTGGCGACAGTCGTTGCCGACAACAAGGTTTCACTGGTCGCCGGCGTGACGGCCGATCTGGTTGCGCGTATAAAAGCCGGTGAAATCGTCGGCAGTGTGGCGGCGAAGATCGGCGGCAAGGGCGGTGGCCGGGCGGATTTTGCTCAGGCTGGCGGCACCGATGCGGCCGCGCTTGCCGGGGCGCTGGGCACCGTCGTCGAGCTCGTGCGCAGCAGAATTGCAGGCTAGATCACGAACTAGGGCATACACCTAGGTAGACAGACCGAGGGCGTTTAGGGGTTTCTCCGATTTCTGGTGCAGGCACCGATTACGCAGAATGACCCCATCGAAACGAAGGAGCGTTGCACCATGTTGATTCTCACCCGGCGCGTAGGCGAAGCAGTCATGATCGGTGAAGAAGTCACCGTCACTGTACTTGGTGTCAAGGGCAATCAGGTCCGTATCGGCGTTAATGCGCCCAAGACCGTGTCCGTCCACCGCGAAGAGATTTTCGATCGAATCAAGAACGAGCGAGGTGAGGGCCAGGCGCGCAGTGGCGCCCCGGCGACGCTCGCGGCAGTTGGCTAGGCTTCAAGCTTTACCCCCTTAGAGCCTTCCCCTATGATCCCGCGTCTGCCCTTGGCAGGCGCGGGTTTTTTATGCCCGCTCAAAAAAGCCGGAGAGTTGGCCGAGTGGTCGAAGGCGCACCCCTGCTAAGGGTGTAAGGGTCAAAAGCCCTTCGAGGGTTCGAATCCCTCACTCTCCGCCAGTTTGGTCGTTCTTGCGAAGAGAACCCATTGTGGAGACAGCAGTCGGAACCGGGGCAGAGCCTTGCGACGAAAGCCTGCTCGACTGGTTTCTTGCGTTGAATCCCGGTCAGCGTCTGGCCGAACTGGAATCACGTCTGGCTTTCCTCAAAGGTGCGAGCCGCAGTGACGACTCAGAGCTTCCGCCGGATTCTTGAGCTGCTCGAGCAGCACCAAGTCGACTATGTGATTGTCGGTGGAGTTGCAGCGGTGCTGCAGGGTGCGCCCGTTACCACTTTCGATATCGATGCCTTGTTCAAGGTGGATGATGCCAACATCGAGCGCCTGGAGAAGGTTCTCTCTGCGCTGAATGCAAGGTATCGCGAGCATCGGAATCTGCGCCCGACCAAAAGCGACCTCGCGGCTGGTGGCCACATGCTGCTGATGACGGACGCCGGCCCGTTCGACGTGCTGGGTTTCATAGGCGATGGCAGAAGATATGAAGATGTCGCCGATTCTGTGCAGCAACTGCCGATCGATGGACTCAACGTTCGGGTGCTTTCCATTGAAGCGCTGATCGCGGAGAAGAAGAAACTCGGCCGGGAAAAGGATCTGATTGCAGTGCGAGTGCTGGAAGCGGTGCTGAGGCGTCGGGATCAGGAATGAATCCCCTCAAGTCCATCAGTTGAAGCCGCCTTTGCGATGTATCAGGGTTCCCGATGGGTCCAGCGGTTCTTTCCAGGCTTTGTGCGACGATTCGAAGGCCGATTCCAGTGGTCCTCTACTGATGTGATTCCTGCTGGTACCAAAAATGGTGCCCACAGAAACCACTCGATGAATCAGTAACCTGCGGACGAGTTCGAATCCCTCACTCTCCGTCAATTACCTTTTTCACTGAGTCTATCTGGATCGCTTCTCAGCGCCCCTGGCTGGAACGCTGAGCAACTCCCTCACTTTCGCTTCCATCGTCTTCAAGGACGCCTCTCCTTGGTAGCGTGCGATCACGCGACCCTGCCCGTCAATCAAGTAGCTGAGCGGCAATCCCAATACGCCGCCGAAGCTCTTTGCTAGCTGCGCATCACCCATGACGACGGGAAACGTCACCGGATGGGCTGCAAGAAAGGCTCTTACATCATCGGAACTGTCATCCATTGACACGCCGATGACTTGCAACCCATTGGCCTGCCAAGTCGTCTGCCACCTGGAAAACGCCGGCATCTCTTCACGACACGGCTCGCACCATGAAGCCCAGAAATTGAGCAGCACCAGCTTCCCGCGGTGGCCAGCGAGCTGAACCTGTCTGCCACTCAGATCCGCGCGCTCGAGGTCCGGTGCGACATCTCCGACCTTCATCGCCGACGCAACGCCGCACAGCAGCGTGGCAACCACAGCGAACAGTCCCTTGCGCATCATGGTCTGGTCGTCGGATAGCCCTTGTCCACCCAATCCGTACCGAAATTGTCGTTGATGATCATTGCCCTGATGTTGGTGAAGCCAAGTTCAACAAGCGCGTCATATGCAGCCGCCATGTTGGGGCAGCGCGACCACGGACAACAACCGCAGTAGATCAGGATGGGCGACTCCTTTGCCAAAGTGGCAACGCGATCGCGCAACACTTGCAGGCCCGCACCGGTATTGCCCGGACCAGCGTATTCCGAACCCGGGATGTGCGCTTGGTCGAACATGCTCTTGAAGCCCACCTGCAGAATGAGCGTCCTTGCCGCCGCATCATTCTTCAACATGGCAGCCACTTCAGCAGGCTGAATCAACTTGTCAGCGGGAATCGACGCAGCCGGCTTCGCTGCCAACGCCGCATCGGCTGTCACGAGAAGCAAGCAGATCGAAAAGACCGACGCCAGGATTCGACGCCCAAGGATGCGCGCACGTGTCATGAAAGCAGCCTCGCCAAAGGTTGTGATCATACGTCCTGATCCAGCCCTCCGTCTCTCCGGCATTCCTCCTCCCAGGGTAGCGGCTATGCCGAGACTGCGTAGGCCCGACCGCGGGAGTACTTTGGAACCTTGAGCTGGTGGTTCTGAGGCATCTAACCGTTTGGGCCAACCGGAGACCTCGATGGTAGCCGTTATTGATTTATCTTAGAGGCGCAGTGCGAGATTCGAGTCGACGTTTGTACTCGGTGTCAAAACGTGCTTGCGCTTCGTCTCTGTCACGAACCAATTGACGAAGGTCAGGATTCATCTTAAGCAGGTAAAGCATGTTGACCTTGTATTCGTCATAGCGCGACAGCCAGAGTCCTTGAGGATCTGTATTTGGCGGCCTCCCGGGGTGCCCCTTCGGGCCGGAGACCTGCTCTTGGAACATTTGCAGTGTTTCTTCTCCATTACGAGACTTCGCCGCGAGTTGCAGTCTCGTCAAGCACCGTCGCTGTGGAATCTTTGCGCCAGTGCGGGTATCCATCTCGCATTCGATATCGAAGTCATCCGCTTTGTTTAGCTCGTTGTATCTGTCATAGAAGCGATCTTCTGCCGCAACAACTGCCGCCTTCAAATCATGCAGCGAGGTCCCGTGAATGATCACCTCATCCATTATTTCGTGCTTTGCCTTGGACGAGTTGGTGCTCAGCTGCGCGCTGGGGCAAATCGTTGGCACAAAACTTATCCAAGTGATCAGCATGAAAGATTGCTTGCAGGTCATAAGCTTTCATCCTTTGTCCCGCAATGATCGAAGGGTCGAGTTGCAGAAGTCACTTTGAAAGACTGTGCCTATTTGTGAAGCCCGGCAAACCGAGAGGCAGTTCCAGAATGTAGCCATCGCCTTGGCGGCGCTTTCTGCAGGTTGATCCGATCGGCTACCACAGAAGGACGGAAAGCTTGAAAAGGCAGGCGCCGGAAAGGCACACGGAATGGCTTGCCCCGCATCTAGTGGGGTAACTCGATGAGCTTGCGTCGATGGATCAGCCACTGCCCATTGCGCTTCACCAGTTCATCCTCGTAGCCGCCCTGCGCGGCAATCCGGAAGCTGTACATCGCAGTGCCGCCATTCACCGTCATCCAGTAGCAGTGGTGTTTGGCGGTATCGGCACTGACGATGTCGATGACGGCGTTGCTCATCACATGATGCATGCTGGGCGGCGGATCGTTGCTGGGATCCGCGTCCGCTGCGCGCTGCGCACGAGAGGCTTTCATGTCGGTGATGATCTTGCGGATTTCGTCACGCCCCTTGTACACCTTGCCTTCCAGGGTGAACTCGGCGTCTTCGGTGAAGACCGACGCATAGACATCGGGATCCAGGGTGTCGAGGCCCGTGGAGTAGCGCACCAGCGTGGTTTCTATGGCCTGGCGATCTACATAATTCTGCAGCGCTGATCCTTCGTTGCCGGTGGACTTGACGCAGCCAGCCAGCAACGCACCGGACGCGAGGATGCTGGCGCACAGAATCCGATTCATGTTCATCTCACTTCCCTTTGGTGTTACAGCGACGCAGCCTGGTCGATAAATCTTTTTTTCCACAAACTGAGTCTTCGCGTGGTAGTCCGATTGTAAAAGCGGTTGCATCCCACTGGGAAGGTGGTGGGAGCCGGGCGAGGCGAGGAGGCAATTGAGTGGGAGTGAGGGGCGAGGCGCATGTGCTGTCCCCGGGCGCGTGTCCGGGGCAGTAGACTGTCGTCCTTGAGGGCACGCGGGCTGGGATTGATGAACATCGCATGAACGAGACATGCTGGAGTACGGCAGGCGTACCGCGTTCGAACGTGCGGGCGTTCTGGCTTGAAGCTGTGCGATGCGCGATCAATGTTGTCGACGTGCGCATCGAGGACAGCGACACGTTCAAGGCGTCGCTGCGGCAGCGCAAGCTCGGCCCGCTGGCGATGAGCCACATCGACGTGCACGGCACACAGGTCGTGCGCCGCACTCCGTCGATCATTGCCCGCTGCGACACCGCGTTGTTCAGCGTGATCCATCTGCGGGCCGGGGAGGGCTGGATCCGGCACCTTGGACGCGAGGTGGCCTTCCGGCCGGACGAATGCGTCATCGTCGACAATCGAGAGCCCTACGAGATCGCTATCGTCGGGCGCGGGGAGAGTCTCTCAATCCACATGTCGCCCGAATGGCTGAAGGATCAGGTGCAAGTGGTGCGGCGCGCCGTCGCGACGCCGCTGTCACGCAGCCGCCCATGGGCGGGCCGGTTGATGGACCTGATGACCCGGATTCACTCGATGGGTTCGGCGGATGTCTCGGCCGAGCTGTTCGTGCAGCACTTCGGCACGACCCTCGCGTTGGCGGCGAGCGGCTCCAGTGAAGGTGCGGCGCCGGCGCCCCGCAATGGTTTCGAGTCGCTGCAGATGACGCTCGCGGAGCGCGCGTCCGCGCCGAATCTGCGCGCGGAGGACGTCGCTGGCGCACACCGTATCTCCGCGCGACAGGTGCATCACGTTTTCGCGGCTCAAGGCACCACGTTCCGCAGCGAGTTGATGCGCCTGCGGCTGGAGCGTGCGCAGGCGATGCTCCTCGATGAGAGATTCCGGTCCGTGTCGGTGGAGGAGATCGCCCTGCGTTGCGGCTTCTCCGACGAACGCCACTTCCGGCGCCGATTCCGCCAGCACTTTGACGTCTCGCCCGCCACGCTGCGGCAATAGGAAGGCGCCGCGCGCGACGGATCAGGAGACCCGGCTGGTGCTGGCCAGGCGAGCCGGATCCGTGCGCATCGCGGAGGGCGGAACGCCGAACAGCTCGCGGAACCGCCGCCGGAAATGGGCGGCGTCGGAGAAACCACACTGCCATGCGATGTCGTCGATGGAGCGGTTGGGTCTGGCCGGATCGAGCAGCAGCCGCTGCGCGCGTTCCAGTCGCACTCGAATCAGCTCCCGACCGCAGCTCGTCCCGTTCGCGGAATAGACCGCGTGCAGGTAGCGCAGCGAGATGCCGTGCGCCTGGGCGATTTGCGCGACGGTGACATTGCAGGTGGGTGCGAGCTCGGCCAGCGTCCGCTGCAGCGAATTGAAGGTCTTGCGCGAATGCGCCGTGGAGCGCACCTCGATCGCGTCCACGGTGAGCGCCAGCGCGGTGCACAGGCTGCGGGCGATGAGGAAGGCAGATGGCGCGCCTTGATCCGCGTGGATGGTGTCCAGGACCTCGCGCAGCATGCCGGTCCACGGCGGCCTGCTGCCCAGCGGGACGGCGATGGCCACCTGGGGATCCGGCAGATAGCTCTCCACCCAGTCGATCGGCAGATGGAACCAGAGGCTGTCGCTGTCGTCGATGAAGCGCAACTCATACGGCTCGTGGTCATCGAGCAATACGCATTCGTCGTCGCTCAGGGGAAGCTCGCCGCCGCGATGGCGCAGCCAGCCTTGTCCAGCACGCATCCGGATCAGCACGAACCTGCGTTGCGCGCAGCGCGCAATGACTGCCGGCGTCCGCCGCAGTGTGTGCGAACCCTTCGCCGTCACGTGGCTCACCTGCAGCCGCGCGATCGAGCGCCGTGCAACAGTGCAGTCGAAATCGCAAGCGTCGAATTCCAGGTCGATGTCTGGCATGACTGTGCCGCGCCTTCCCCCTGGAAGCTCTGGCGGTTCGGCGGGTAGAGATTCCTGCCGAACGCTGATCGTCACGTTAGCAAGATCGCCGGACGCGGTCATCGAGGCGCCGGATTAACACCACGTTAAAAGTAGCGCAAGGCAGGGCGCCCCGGGCCCGTCATGTTGCTGGCGAGCGCCAATCGACGGAAGATGGACAAGATGAGGCTGCCATCCACCACTGTCAGGATGAAGCTCGCGCTTACTGCGGCGGCGGGGCTCGTGCTGCTGGGCCTGATGACGACCCTGGTGCTGAACACCAGCAGCGCGGCGTTCGACGTGGTCGCGCGCACGCAGGCGGATCACGAACGCATGCGCCGCTTCGTCCAACTGCGCTTCGCGCTCGACCGGCTGCAGAGTCGCGCTTACGACATGGTGCGCAGCGGCCAGGCCGAGGGGGCTATCGCGAAGGAGAATCTCCAGCAGGCACGCGCCGAGTTCGGCCCTGCGCTGGAGCGCGCGCGGGCGAAGGTGCCAGATACCGTCAAGGGGCGTGCACTGGTCGTGACGATGCGTCAGCAGAGCGATGCCATGCTGAAGACCCTGGAGCAGGGCGCGGAGCTGCAGCAGGCGATCGATGCTGCCCGTGCGGACGGTGGCGGCAAGGCTGCCGTTGAAGAGATGCGACGATTGTCCGCCCCCTTCTTTGGCTTCGCCAAGACGGTGGATGCCGAGATCGAGCGCAGCGACAGAGAAGTGGCCGCGGCCACCAACGGGGCGGTCAGGTTGCAACGATCGATGCGCACTGCCGCGCTGCTCGGCCTCGCACTCGGCATAACCGTCACGGCGGTCATCTTCGCGCTGCTCATGCTGCGACTCGGGCCGGCGCTGCAGCACCTGGAGAGCGGTGCGCGCGCATTCGGCGCCGGCCGTCTCGAGCATCGCGTTCACGTCGGTGGGCGCGACGAGCTGGCACGGCTCGCCAGCGTATTCAATGCGATGGCGAGCGAACTCGGGGAACAGCAGGCCGCGCTCGAGGAGAGTCGCGCCGGGCTGGGTCGCGCGGTCGCCGAGCGTACGGCGGAGTTGAAGCAGGCCAATGCAGCCCTCTCGGCCGAGGACGAGCGTCGGCGACAGTTCCTCGCGGAAGCCAGTCACGAGCTGCGCATCCCGGTGACCATCATCCGTGGCGAGGCGGAAATCGCCCTGCGCTCTGGCGCCAGCGGATCGGTGGAAGCGGCGGAGGCCTTCGAGCGGATCCTCGAGCAGACGCGGGACATCACCCGCCTGCTGGAGGACCTCTTCCTCATCGCGCGGGCCGAAGCCGGCGGCCTGCGTCTGGCACTGGCGCCCACGGATGTGAACGAGCTCGTCGCGCACGTCGCACACGACTTCTCCAAGCTGGCCTTCGAGTGCGGCGCGTCGGTGCGCGCGGACGTCACCGGCACGCTGGTAGCGACGGTCGACGCCGGGCGTGTGCGGCAGGCCATGTCCGCGCTCATCGACAACGCGCTGCGCCACACGCGCGAAGGCGTCGCGATCACGCTGGCGACGAATCTGGAACGGGACGTGGTACACATCCGCGTCGACGACGATGGCCCTGGCATATCTGAGAGCGAGGCCCAGGATCTTTTCGGCCGCTTCCGCCGCGGCGCGGCGCGAGGCGAAGGTTCCGGGCTCGGGCTCACCGTCGTCCGTGCGCTGGCGCAGGCTCACGGGGGCACCGCGAGCCTGCGTACCAGCGCGGCCGGTGGCGTGTCGGCCGTCCTCAGCCTCCCCCTCGGCCCGCTGGGGAACATGAAGGCCGTGGCGTGACGTCCGCGCTGCTGGTCGAGGACGACGAGCGGGTCCGCCGCTTCGTCGTCCGCGGACTGGAATCCGAGGGCTATGTCGTCTCGACGGCTGCGGATGGGCGGCAGGGTTTCGAACTCGCCTGCCAGGAGTCTTTCGACGTCGTGATCCTCGACCTCATGCTGCCGGGGCTCTCGGGCAAGGAGGTCTGCCAGCGTCTTCGCGGCGTCGACGTGCAGGTGCCCATCCTGATGCTCACGGCGCTGGACGCGCTCGAGAACAAGGTGGAAGGCCTGCGCAGCGGTGCCGACGATTACCTGACGAAGCCCTTCGATTTCGAGGAGCTGCTGGCGCGGATCGAGGCGTTGGTCCGCAGATCCAAGGGAACACTGCCGCACCCGACTCCGATCCTGGTTGCTGGCGACGTCACTCTTGATCGCGAAGCGCATGTGGTCCGGCGCGCCGGCAGGCAGATCGAACTTACGAGCACGGAGTTCCAGCTGCTGGACCTGCTGATGAGCAACGCCGGCAAGGTATTGAGCCGCACACGCATACTTCTCAAGGTCTGGAACAGCGATTCCGATCCCCTGACCAACGTCGTCGACGTCTACATCCGCCGTCTGCGCACCAAGCTCGGATGGGATGCGGAGCGCGGCATGCTGCGCACGCTGCGAGGCTACGGCTACAAGCTCGAGACCGAGCCGGATCCCCCGGGCGAGGCCTGACCGGACTGGACCGCTGCCCGTTCGCTTCCAGCCCCCCATTTCATGCGCGCTGGGGCCGCGGGGAGCGCCGGGCGCGCGTCTACAGTGCGACTGATCGGCCATGAATTCACAGGCCGGTTGGGGAGTCGCCTCCGGGCGACGCCGGCAATCAACAAGATGATCTGAAGGGGGCCCGAAGATGAACCGTTGCAGCAGCAGTGGGCGCGTTACGCATTCCAGCATCAAACAGGCAGTCCGCCTGATTCTCTCCGGGACAGCCCTGGCCGCGACGACGGGGTTCTCCGCGCAACCCGAGCGCGACACGTCGGGCGTGGCTCTCGACGAGGTCGTGGTGACAGCGCAGTACCGGGCGCAGGATCTCTCAAAGACGCCGATCTCGCTGACGGCCATCAGCGCCGAGGACCTCGAGCGCAACAACGTCCAGAACCTCAATGAGATCCTGAATGACGTCCCGGGCGTGAAGCTCATCCGCGGTCCACAGGGATCGTTCTTCCAGATCCGCGGCATCTCCTCGATCCAGGGCGGCGGTGAGATCGACCCCGGCATGTCGTTCAACATCGACGGCATCTACAACCCGTTCTCGAGCGCCGGCCTGATGGCTTTCTACGACGTGGCCCGCATCGAAGTGCTGCGCGGTCCGCAGGGCACGCTCTATGGTCGCAACGCGATCTCTGGCGTGGTGAACGTGATCACGCGCGATCCGCAGTTCGACGGATTCGGCGGCAATGCTCGCGTGACCGTCGGCAACTACTCGACTCGCTCGGTACTCGGAGCCGTGAACCTGCCTCTGGGCGAGCGGCTGGCCACGCGCCTGGTGAGCCAGTACCAGACGCACGACGGCTACATGACTGGCGGCCACGACGACTCCAACACGATGTCGGCGCGCGGCAAGGTGCTGTTCAAGGCCACCGACGACCTGAAGCTCGGATTCACGTTCGACTACGGACATGTCTGGATGAAGGGCATCGGTACCGCGAAGGTCCTGCCGTTCGCCGACAATCCCTGGGAGTCTCTGCCTGACCGCGTTCGGCCTTATCAGTACACGGTCGCCATCGGCTATGCCGGGCTGGTGGAATGGAATGCGGGTCCCGTGACCGTCACGTACATCCCCGCGTACAAGTCGAACGACTGGGACAACCAGGCGACGAATGGGATCTTCATCACCAGGACGTCCATCTGGGACACGCAGATCACGCATGAGCTGCGTGTGGCCTCCAACGACACGGATTCCCGCCTGCACTGGCAGGCCGGCGCGTTCTTCTACGATGCTGGCAATCGCCAGAAGCTCGACTTCACGCTCTTCAGGGTCGACCAGCAGGTGGACACCAAATCGAGCGCAGCGTTTGCGCAAGCCAACTATTCGATCACGGACAGGACGCGGGCCACGGCCGGTGTGCGCTTCACCCGGGACAAGAAGACCGAGGACGGCCAGAACTACGCCGGAGCTGTTCTCCAGGGTTCCGTGACGGACTCCCATTCCAGCTGGGATTCCTGGACCTACAAGGTCGGGCTCGAACGGGACGTATTCGACGCATCGATGGTGTATGCCAGCGTTTCCACGGGCTTCAAGGCGGGTGGCGTATCCCTCAGCCAGGGGCCAGCGGCCACGTTCGATCCCGAGGAGCTCACGGCCTACCAGGCGGGCGTCAAGAGCCGGCTGTTCGACGATCGCCTGTCGATCAATGCCGAGGCCTACTATTACGACTACGACAACTATCAGGCGACCTACTCGTCGCTGGATCCGCGCTTCGGCGGCTCCATCCGCATCGTGAGCAACGCGGGTGCCGCCAAGATCCGCGGCTTCGAGGTTGAATCTTCGCTCAAGGTCACGCCGGCCGATCTGCTGTCGGCATCGGTCGCCTACATCCATGGCCGCTTCGGCACTTTCGTGGTGCCGAACGGCATCGGTGGGACGAACGATTTCAGTGGCTCGCAGATCAACGCGCCGAACTGGCAGTTGTCCGGGTCGTACCGCCGCTATTTCTCGCTCGGAAACCTGGGTGAGATTTCCCCGTCACTGTCGGCGAACTATCGCTCCGGCACGTACCTGGACAATCGCATCTATGGCCCGACCGCCACGCCCGCGTCGCTGGCAGGCACGCGCACCGGGCCTTACACCTACCAGGACGGCTTTACGAAGCTGGATGCCGCCTTGTCCTGGCAGAGCACCGGCGAGAAGGTGCAGGTCTCGGCCTACGTCAACAACCTGACCAACAAGGCCTCGGCGACCTCGGCCAGCCGCAATACCCAAGGCCTGGTCACCGGCTATGTCGAGTCACCGCGCACCTACGGCGTGTCGTTCGACGTCAAATTCTAGCGAATGAGGTCCGCATTGATGTCCAGAGGAATCCTGTATCGCCGCTGCGCCATCGCGCTGGTGGCATCGGCGATGGTTGTGTCGGCCGCGGCGCATCACTCAACCGCCGAATTCGACTACACGAAGCAACAGACCCTGAAGGGCACGGTGAAGGAAGTGCAGTGGACCAATCCGCACTCCTACATCCAGCTCCTGGTCCCCGGCAAGGGCAAACAGCCGGTCGAGTGGGCGGTGGAGATCGGCTCCCCGTCGATCAACATCGCGATGGGGTGGAAGAAGAACAGTGTGAAGGCGGGCGACATGGTGACGATGCTCATTTCGCCGGCGCGCAACGGCAGTCCACTGGGCACGCTGCGCACGCTCACCTTCGCGGATGGCCGTGAGCTGAAGGGCATCGCGGGACGGGCAAGGCCCGTTCCGCCGTCGCCGGCGAAGGGAAAGTGACCATGCGGCGCAGTGGACTTCTCCTGCTCGCAGTGTTTGCGCTGCAGCTATCGGCGTGTGGATCGAAGAGCAGCGACGCCCCCGCGGCCCGCACGCCGGATGACCTGCTCGGCATCTGGGTGCCGGATGCGGCGCCGCGCGAGCTCACTGCGGATGGCGCGCCGCCGCCGCTCAACGAGGACGCTGCCGCCGTGCACGCCAAGCACAAGCAGCGCTACGCGGCGGGCGACGCCGGCTACGACCCGACGACCTGGTGCGCCGGGCCGGGCCTGCCCCGTATCCTCACGATGCCGTATCCCTTCGAAATCCGGCGGTCCGGCGAACATCTGGCATTCATCCATGGCTGGTATCGCTGGTTCCGGGCCGTCGATCTCGATGGTCCGGAGCCACAGCCCCAGATTCCGACGACACTGGGCTTTCCGGTCGGCCGCTTCGAGGGCGACACGCTGGTGATCCGCACGGTGGGGCTGACGGACACGACCGTGCTCGACGCCAGTGGATTACCTCACTCCGATCAGCTGATCCTCACCGAGCGGCTGCGCGTATTACCGGACGGGCGCCTGGAAGACCGCATGACCTTCGAGGATCCCGACACGTTCACTCGGACGTGGGAGACCGTCCTGACGTTTCACCGTGATCCGGCGGCGCGCGTCACGGATGACGTCTGCCCTGACCGCCTGGCAAAGGGCGAGCCCGCGGAGCGGCTGCCGGCGAAGGGCGGGCCTGATGCGACCGCGGGTCCTGCTCCCGCCAAGGCTGCAACCCTTTCCGCCAGCACCGCGCCGGCAATGGCGCCAGCGCCGCGCCTGACAGGCATGTGGGAGGCGAAGACCTTCGGCATCTTCGTGCCGGAAGCCGAGGCGAAGTTCAACACTGCCGGCAAGGAACTCTTCGATCGCAACGCGGCCGCCATGAAGAGCGGTCACATCATGCAGACCGCATGGACCTCCTGCCGCCCCGGCGCGGTTTCCACGATGACCATGTCGCGCGAAGCCATCCTGGCGCTCGAGACACCCGAGGAGATCACCATCCTTTACGAGATGCCGCGGATGGTGCGGCGCATCCGCATGGGAGCCGGGCATCCGAAGGATCTGGCGCCGAGCTACGTCGGTGACTCCATCGGAAGATGGGAGGGCGACACGCTGGTCGTCGACAGCATCGGCTTCAACGGCTACGCGGAGCTGGGCGCGGGCGGCCAGCCGACGAGCCCACAACTGCACACGGTGGAACGCTTCACGCCCGCCGCCGACGGCAGCTACGACATCGAAGTGACGATCACCGATCCGCAGTACTACTCCGAGCCGGTGAAGCTCAAGCGCGGCTGGAAGAAGAAGGCCGCGCGGCACCCGCTCGAATATGACTGCATGGAGAACCCGCGCGAAGAGGACTACAAGAGCTCCTACTACGTGCGGGAGCAGTATCGGCCCGTCTGCATGCGCGTCGCGGGCAAGGGCATGGAGCTTTCGAAAATGGTCTGCGAACTTCCGAAGGAGTAATGACGTGAAAATCGAAGCTTCCCGGCTGGCTGCGCGCGTGATGATCCTGGCCGCATCGCTGCTGATGTCGGCCATCGCGGCGGCGAGCGAGACCGAAGACCGGTTCCTGATCATGGAACACATGGATCGCTACGCCGTCATCCACGATTTCGGCACGCCGGAGGAATATGCGGACCTCTTCACACCGGATGGCGAGATCGGCACCCGCGTCAAGGGCCGGCAAGCCTTGATCGAAACGGCCAGGCGCGATCACGAGCGTTTCAGTGCACCACCCGGACCCGACGGCAAGGTTTCCTCGATCATGCGGCACGTCATCAGCGGCCGCATCGTGAAGCTCACGGGCAAGGACACGGCCGAGGGCAGCTGCTACGTGATCACGATGATCAACGACAAGGACCAGGGCCCGCTGGTCATGAGCATGAGCCGCTACGTCGATCGCTACGCGCGAACGAAGGACGGCTGGCGCATCGCGCACCGGGACATCGTCATGGAGTCGGGCAATCGCGAGATCGGCAAACGCTTCGGCTTCGGACGCTGAAAGCTGCAGGGCGCGCGTGTGAAGCTTCGGACCGGGGCCGCGGCTCTCGTCGTATGCATGCGGGTCGAGGGCGAGGGAACGGCGCCGTCGAAGATGGTTTGCGGCCTGCCGAAAGGCAAGTAGCCAAAGAGCGGCTGGATACACGGTTCCCGCTGCTACATCATTGTAATGTCGCAATGATTGAATATACTCAACTACCCTTGGATTGAAGAAATACTCGACAAGTGAGTCCGTGAGCGCGCTCAACCTTCAATTGCCCGACCAGTTGCGTGACATGCCATTGTTCGAGAATTCGCTGCTCGCGTGGGGAATCGCCGCCGCAACGGCGGCATTGCTGCTGGTGATTCTGCTCACGGCCCGTGGGCTCATCCGAAGGCAGTACCGCCAAATGCAGGCCACCGACCGCACAGAGTTGCTGCAGGTGCCGTTCCAGATCCTGAGCCGCTCCACGCTGCTGTTCTTCCTGATTCTGTCGATGGTTGCCGGACTGTCGACGCTGAACATGGCCGATGGCACGCGTCGGATAGTCACCTCGGCATTCATGGTCGTCCTGTTCGTGCAGATCGGCGTGTGGGCCGGCGCCGCGGTGATCGCCTGGCTGGAGCGCCGCCGCCGCCGTACTTCGACGACCGCGGACCGTGCCGTCGTGGGGTCGCTTGGCATCATCAGCTTCGTGGCGCGCGTGCTGATCTGGAGCCTTGTGGGGTTGATGATTCTGGACAACCTCGGCATCGATGTGACGGCGCTGGTGGCCGGGCTCGGCATCGGTGGAATTGCCGTGGCACTGGCAGCACAGAACATACTCGGCGATCTCTTTGCTTCGCTTTCGATCGCGTTCGACAAGCCGTTTCTGGTCGGCGATTTCCTGATTCTCGACGACTATCTGGGCTCGGTCGAACACATCGGCATCAAGAGCACCCACCTGCGAAGCCTGAGCGGCGAGCAGATCATTCTGTCCAATGCCGATCTGCTGAAGAGCCGTGTGCGCAACTATGGACGAATGCTGGAGCGGCGGATCGTCATGACGCACGGCGTCACCTACGACACATCCGTTGAAAACCTGGAGCGGATTCCAGAGATCGTCAGAACAGCGATCGAGCGCCAGAAAGACACGCGTTTCGATCGAAGCCACTTCGCCAAGCATGCGGGTGCGTCACTGGATTTCGAGAGCGTCTACTACGTGCTCAGTGCGGATTACAACCACTACATGGATATCCAGCAGGCGATAAATCTGGAAATCCACCGGCGCTTTTCGGATGAGGGCATCGACTTCGCCCCCACACAGCGGCTATACCTCTCCCGCGCCCGGAATATCGGGCGATGAGCAATTTCATTTCGTAAATGCAGCGCGGTTGCCGCTGTCTCATGGCATCGCGAAACTCAGCGGCTGGGGGGGCGCGGACGGGGCCCGCGCGCTGGCCGCCCCATGCCCGGCGCGGCTGCTTCGATGTGCTGAAGCAGCGCCCGCAGCGAACGTTCCAGTTCTGCCAGACGAGCATTGTCGAGCTGTTCCACCGCATGCTGCAGCACGCCCACCATTCGTCCCGCAGTGGCGCCGAGAATGCCGTTTCCCGCGGCGGTGACGAACAAGTGAACCGAGCGCTGGTCATCGCCGCTGCGCCGGCGTTCGATCCATCCCTGTTGCTCAAGAGAGCGCAGCAGATGACTGACCGCGGAGCGTTGCATGCCCAGAGACAGAGCCAGTTGTGAAGACAGGATGCCTGGCTCGCCCGCAATGCTGGCAAGGGCTCGGTGTGCCTGCACCGGCGCGCCGGTGCGCTGCTCGAGTTCGCGATACAGGGCGCGCGTGCGGTCGACGAGTGTTCTGGCCAGCAGCAGGGCTGCCTGCTCGCGCTGCGTACGAGTTGCGGTGCGGGGCGGGCGCTCTGTCTGGGCCATGCCGGATTCTAGGAAGGGAAGCCGGGGACCGCAAACCGGCGCGTCAGACATCGCAAGGCAAATGGTCTATGATTGAGTAAATTCAATTACAACAAATACTCAATCACAAATGACCGGCTTGCATAGAGGGACATCAGCGCCCGAACCCCGTCACTTCCAGACCCGACGCACCTGCCTGTTTCTCGACGTTGACGGGACGCTGGTGGATCTGTTGCCAAGACCAAGCGACGTGCACATCGACGCGGAGCTCCTGGGACTCCTGGGACTCCTGGGCCGTTTGAAGTCTCATCTGGGCGGAGCGATTGCGCTGATCAGCGGCCGCCCTCTTGAACAGCTGTGTCGCATGTTTGCGCCGCTGTCCCTTCCCATGGCCGGCATCCACGGATTCGAGCGGCTGACTGCCCAGGGTGACCTGCATCGCCCTACAGTGCAGTGGCCGCGACTCGATGCCGCGCGACAGGAGCTTGCGAAGCTGACGCAAGCCAATCCCGACTTGCTGGTGGAAGACAAGGGTCCGGCACTCGCCCTGCATTTCCGGGGTGCGCCCGATGCCGCGGACACCGCGGCGTTGACGATGCGTCATTGCGCCCGCGAACTGGGGCCGGGGTTCGAGCTGCTGGAAGGCAGTCACGTCATCGAGATCAAACCATCAAACCAGAACAAGGCGACGGCGATAGAGGCTTTCATGCAGGAGGATCCCTTCACAGGTCTGATTCCGATATATATCGGTGACGACCGAACGGATTTCGACGGCTTCGGTGCGGTAAGGCGCCATGGAGGGGTGGATATCGCGGTGGGCGAACTCGTACCGGCTCGCTGGAGACTTGAGAATCCTGCAGCCGTACGCGAATGGCTGCGGTGCTTCGCGGCGCAAAAGGGCGCAGGTGCTCCGTGACCGTGCGCGGGCGGAATGCTATCCGCTCAACGGATTGAGCTCGCGCAGAAACGCCACCATCTTGCGCGGGAAGTGTTCTGCCGAACGCCGCTGCACCCGGCGCCACGCTTCCCAGACATTGCCTGCCAGCACGCCCGCCAGCAGGAAATACGCCACGCCAAAGGCCATGAACACGGCGTAACTGCAAACCGCCGCAATGATCCCGAATAGCCACTGCCCCGAGTATTTGGCCGGAGATGTGGGCGGATCGGTGAGGATGACCAGCGCGAAGTACAGCACCGCATCGATATCAGGCGACCGGAAGATCTCCGTGACGTGGCGCGCATCGCCCACGAACGCCGTCAACGTGAACAGACCGAAGTACGCGCCAAGAAACGACAACACCAGCGGCAGCTTGTTGACCCGGCTTGTCAGATAGAGCCCGCCTGCCAGCAGCACCACGCGCAGCCATGGCGGCGACACTTCGGGCAGTGCGCCCCACCAGCTTTGTCCATGCGGCATCAGGTAGAACATCAGCACCAGCCCGAAGGCGGCGGGGTTCAGCACATTGGCCTGGCGCGTGCGCAGCAGGTACTTGCTCAATACCGCCACTACCGAGGTGACGACTGGCACGACCCACGGCTCCTGCGAACGCATCACCATCGCCACGATCATTGCGGTGAGCACGGCGCCGCTGGGGTATTCCCAGCCGCCATTTCGCAGCCGCAGGATGACCAGATCGACGATGCCCGCGGCCAGAGCGGCCGCACCCATGTTGAACGCCACCATCCTGGCACCCGCGCCCGGCGCGGCGATGACTGTCAGGGTGAGGAGAAGGAGGGTCAGCAGGCCCTTGGGAGTCTTGAAGAAGCGGGCCACCCTACGCATGACCGAAACCCGCCGTCCGGTAGCACTGCAGGCCCGGCGTGATGAGCAGACCTTCCACGCCCATGCGATCGAGCAATGCGATGCCTTGCTCGGGACCCAGCACGAAAGCCGCTGTCGCCAGCGCGTCGGCCAGCATGGCGGTAGGTGCAACCACGGTGGCGCTTGCCACGCGGCAGGACGCGGCGGCGTCGCGGGGATCGATGATGTGCGCGCCGCGCTCATAATCCCCGGATGTGCACACCGCGCGATCCGACACGCGCAATCGATCCATCAATCCATCGCGCTCACGTGGATGCCGGATGCCAACGCTCCAGGGCTCACCGGACCCATTTCTGCCACCGAAATAGATGTCGCCGCCGGCGTCGATGCAGAAGTCGCGGAAAGGGCGCAGCTCACGCGCCGCGGCGTCCACGGCCAGACCCTTGGCCACCGCCCCAAGGTCCAGCGTCAGGGGACGTTTGAGCAGAATGGTGTGTCGGCCCGCATCCAGCACCACATCGCGGAAGCTCGCGTCCGACACCCCCGGCGCGGCGCTGACGGCGCCGGTGAGGTAGTGCCGGTGGTAGCCGCGCTGAGCCATGCGGCTACCGACCGTCGGATCGAACGCGCCCTGGGTCTCTTCAGCCACTTTCAGGGCAAAGCGCACCGCTTCAAAAAGCATCGTGCTTGCAGGCGTGGCCACGCCGACGGGCAACCGGCGCAGCTCGCTGGCTTCATCGAAGCGCGAGCACACCGCCTCCACCTCGCGGAACCATTCGAAAGCCCGCGCCAGCGCCGCCTCCGGTGCATCCACTTCGATGGACACCACGGTGCCCATTGCCGCGATCTCGCGAATCACCCTGCTTCTTTCACTCGTGCGACCCTGATTTGTGCGGTGCGCTCACCGGCAGAGTACATCGAAGGTCTGTGCGATGCCCTGCGTTTCAAGTTACTAACGTTCGCCGCGGGTCACTCACGGTTTGTCACTAGGCGCTGCTCCACAGTGCATTGCAATCTCCGTCCTCTACAGTTGGGTATGCTTGAGCCTTGGGGGAAGTTCGTATGGTGATGTGGTCGGCTAGGGGGCCCTTATTCGCTGTCAGGGCAGTCTTGAGCATCGCTGTCCCATCAGCAGCGCTCCTCCTGGCCGGCTGGCCCGCCGAAGGGCAGAGCAGCCACTCCCGGGCGGCAGAGCCGGAAGCCAACGCTGGCGCCCAGCTCACGGCCTTCCTGAAAGCGGCCGGCATGCCCGCCGCCGGTACCGCAAAGGCCCAGGAGCTCTTCGTCGAGAAGTACTGTTCCGACTGCCACAACAGCACCGACGTGGCAGGCGGGCTGGATTTGAGCCTGCATGCCACCGACAACCTGGGCGCCGATGCCGACGTGTGGGAGAAGGTATCGCGCAAGCTGCGCGGCGGCATGATGCCGCCCGCCACCGCGCCGCAGCCACCGGCCGGGCATGCGCGGATCTTTGCGGCATCCGTCGAACAGGCACTCGACCAGTACGATAAATCCCACTATCAACTGCCGCCCACCACCGTCACGCGGTTGAACCGGACGCAATACTCCAATGCGATCCGCGACATCCTCGAGATGGAGGTCGACACCACCGCGCTGTTGCCGCCGGACGATACCGGCGCGGGATTCGACAACATCTCCGAGATGCTGGTGATTTCGCCGGCGCTGGTGGATGGCTACATTGCCGCCGCCATGCGCGTGAGCCGTGAGGCCGTCGGCGATCTGGGCATGGAGGCCGTGCGTGTCCCGATGCGGTCCACCGGCCAGATCGAGGGGCTGCCGCTGGGTTCCCGCGGCGCAATGATCGGCGAGTACTTCTTCCCGCTCGATGCCAGTTACGACATCTCCATCGCCAGCGGCATTCCGGGTGCGCGCGGTCCGTTCGGCGGCCTGGGTGCGAGGGCAGGCGCTGGCGCCGGCCGCGGCGCGGATCCGGTGGCGCGGACCGTAGTCATCGTCGACGGCAAGCCGCTGCAGGTGAACAATCCCGCGCGCTTCACGGTCACCCTGACGGCCGGCCGGCACACGATCGGCGCGGCACTGGTTGATCTGCGGCGGCAGGGCAATGTGGAAGGCATCTACGGCAGCCGCAATGATGCGCCCGTCGTCACGGGCATCACCGTGAATGGCCCGAACAAACCGACCGGCCGCGGCAATACGCCCAGCCGCGTGCGGCTGTTCGTCTGCAGGCCCGCGAGCGCCGCGGAGGAAAGCGCCTGCGCCACGAAGATCTTCGCGCAGCTGGCGACGCGTGCCTATCGCCGTCCTGTGAGCACCAGCGATGCAGCCATGCTCCAGCCCCTGATGGCCGCCTATGCTGAAGGACGCCGCCACGGCGATTTCGATGTGGGTGTGCAGTACGGCCTGGCCCGCGCGCTGGTCGATCCCCGGTTCCTGTTCCGTCTGGAAGCCGATCCGGCCAAGGCGGTGGCCGGCCACGCCTATCGCGTCAGCGATATCGAGCTGGCTTCGCGCCTGTCCTTTTTCCTGTGGAGCAGCGTGCCGGATGAGGAGTTGATGCACGTGGCCACCGCCGGCAGTCTCAGCCGCCCGGCCGTACTGCAGAAGCAGGTGAAGCGCATGCTCGCCGACCCCAAGGCCAGTGCGCTGTCGGAAAATTTCGCCGCGCAGTGGCTGCTGCTGCGCAATCTGGCCACGGTGGCGCCGGATGATCCGGAGTTCGACAACGACCTGCGGCGCGCCATGCAGGAGGAGACCCAGCTGCTGTTCGACAGCGTGCTGCGCGAGAATCGTGCGGTCACGACGCTGCTGAACGCCGACTACACCTTCCTCAACGAACGCCTGGCGCGGCACTACGGCATCGAAGGCGTGCGCGGCAACCAGATGCGCCGGGTGAGCCTGCCCGCCAACAGCCCGCGCAGCGGTCTCATCGGCCAGGCCAGCGTGCTCACCGTCACCTCGGTGGCGGACCGCACCTCACCGGTAACACGCGGCAAATGGGTGCTGGAGAATCTGCTGGGCCTGCCCGTTCCCACGCCGCCGCCCGGTGTGGAGACCAACCTGGATGTATCCGTACACATCACCGGCCCGACGACGCTGCGCAATCGCCTGGAAGCCCACCGGGACCAACCGGCCTGCAAGAGCTGCCACGCCGTCATCGATCCCATTGGTTTCGCGCTGGAGCCCTTCGACAAGGTGGGCCGGCTGCGCACCGAGGATGGCGGGCTGCCCATCGACGCACACGGCAAGATGATGGACGGCACGGTGCTGAATGGTCCCGCCGACCTGCGGCAGGCGCTGCTCAATGATGGCAACGTGTTCCTGTCATCGTTCACCGAGAAACTGCTGACGTACGCGCTGGGCCGCGCGGTCACGCATGCCGATCAGCCCACGGTGCGTGACATCGTCCGCCGCAGTGGTGCGGATGACTATCGGCTCCAGGCCCTGATCATGAACATCGTCGAAAGCGTCCCGTTCCAGCAGCGCGTGGCGACCGGCGGCTCCGTTGCTGGCGGTTCCCGGATCGCAGCCAACACACGACAAGATTGACTTCGCGAGGCATACCCATGCACTTCATCACGAAAAAGCATCTTTCCCGCCGCCACTTCCTGCGCGGCGCGGGTGGAGCGGCCATCGCGCTGCCGCTGCTCGATGCGATGCTCCCCGCATCCACGGCCATGGCCCAGTCGCCGGCACTGGCGCAGCGCACGCGGTATGCGGCGCTGTACATTCCGCACGGCAAGACCATGGCCAAGTGGACGCCGGCCACCGAGGGCAAGAACTTCGAGCTCTCCGAAATCCTCAAGCCGCTCGAAAGCCATCGCGATCGCCTGAACGTCATCAGCGGGCTGCGGCTGCAGACCGGTTACGGCACGGACGGCTCCGCCGCGGCCAACCACACACGCTCCTCCGCGACCTGGCTCAACTGCGTCGACATGGGCGCGGATCCGAACAAGATGGGGATTTCGGTGGATCAGGTCGCCGCCAGGGCGATCGGACAGAAATCACCGCTGCCTTCCATCGAGCTGACCATCGAGGATGGCCGCACCATGTCCTGGTCGACGCCCACCTCGCCATTGCCCATGCAGCGCAATCCACAGGTGGTGTTCGAAAAGCTGTTCGGCCAGGGCGGCACCGAGGCCGAGCGCAATGCGCGCCGCGATCAGGCGCGCTCGCTGCTGGATTCGGTGATGTCCGACATGGGCGACCTGCGGCGCTCGCTCGGCGGCAGCGATGCGGCGCGCATGGACCAGTACCTCACCGATGTGCGTGAAGTCGAACGCCGCATCCAGCTCGCGGGCCAGATGCCGGATGGCGTGAAGCTGCCCGGCCGGCCCAATGGCATACCGCCCACGTTCGAAGCCCACCTGCACCTGATGTTCGATCTGCAGGCGCTGGCCTGGCAGGCGGACATCACGCGCGTCACCACGCTGATGCTGGCGCGCGAGGTCAGTGGCGCCACCTACCCGAACAGTGGCGTGCGCGACGCCTTCCACAATCTCTCGCACCACTCGAACATCCAGGCGAACAAGGACCGCTTCGCGGTGCTGAACGCCTATCACATCTCGCAGGTGAAATATCTGCTCGACAAATTGAAGGCCACGCCTGACGGCGACGGCAATCTGCTCGATCATTCCATCATCATCTACGGCAGCGGCATTTCCGATGGCAACAATCATGACCACGCGCCGCTGCCCGTCGCGCTGTTCGGCGGCGGCTCGGGCAAGCTGGAAGGTGGGCGCCACATCCGCGTTCCGGACGGCACGCCACTGGCCAACCTGCACGCCGCCGTGCTGAACAAGCTGGGCGTGGAGACGGCCAAGTTCGGCGACAGCAACGGGATTCTTGCGCTGTGAATCGTCACCTCGTCCTGCTCGTGGCCGTGGGTGTTGCCGCGCTGATCGGCGATGCGGGTGCGGCCGAAGCGGCGCGCGGCGCGAAGGCCGCGGCGGCCACGAACACCGGCATGGTCGAGGCCGCGCGCAAGCAGGACTGGCCCACTGTGCAGGCCATGGCACGACAGAAGGGCGTCGATCTGAACGCCGTCAGCACCGAGGGATCGACCGCGCTTCATTTCGCCGTGAACGCCGGCCAACTGGACGTGGTCAAGGCATTGCTGGCCGCCGGCGCCGATCTGACGAAGCGCAACCTGGCGGGCGTCACGCCGCTGCACCTGGCGATCCTCGACGGTGAAACGGCCATTGCGAAGCTGCTGCTTGCCAAGGGCGCCGATGCCAAGGCCAGGGACGAAGCCGGCGAAACCCTGTTGATGCTCGCCGCCCGTCATGGCGACGGCGAGACGGCAAGCGCGCTGATCGCCGCCGGCGCCGATATCAACTACGTGGAGCCGAATTTCGGCCAGGACGCGCTGATGATCGCGGTCCGCGAGGGCAAGCCTTCGGTGGTGGAGGCACTGGTGAAGGCGGGCGCCGAGCTGAATCATCAGACGCCGCCCGGCCCCGAACCGGCCTGGCGCGCACCGGGTGCAGGAGGTGGCTCGACCGGTGAGGGCATGATCCGCAGCGGTGTGCCACCCGAGGGACAGCGACCCTTCGGCGTGGGCAAGATGACGGCGCTGCACTATGCCGCCCGCGATGGGCAGCTCGATGCGGCGCGGCTGCTGGTCAAGGCCGGCGCGAAGCTCGAACCCGGTGATTACAACGGCATCACGCCACTGGTGATGGCCATCGGCAACGATCACCATGACATCGCGAAGCTGCTGATCGACGCGGGCGCCAACGTCAATGCGGCGGACTGGTACGGCCGCGAACCGCTGTGGGTGGCGGTGGAAAGCCGCAACCGCGATGTGAGTTCGGTGACGGCTGCCTCCAACGGCGTCGACCGCGAAGCCGCACTCGGCACCATCACGCTGCTGGTGGACAAGGGCGCCCACGTGAATGCGCGCATCCAGCACTTCCCGCCCCGCATGGGCGGGCACACCTTCAACCTTTCCTATGTGCCGACCGTGGGCGAGACGCCGTTCTACCGCGCATCGCTGAACAACGATCTGGCCGTGATGCGCCTGCTGCTGGCGCATGGCGCCGATCCGAAGATCGCCACGTTCAACGGCACCACGCCACTGGCGGCCGCAGCGGGCGTGGGCTGGGTGCGCGGCCAGACCTTCGTTCCCGGCGGCGTACCGGCGCAGCTCGAGGCCGTGAAGATGCTGATCGACCTGGGCGGCGACGTGAACCAGGTGAACGACATGGGACTGGCGCCGCTGCATGGTGCCGCGTTCCGCTGGTCCGACGAGGTGATCACCTACCTGGTCGAACGAGGCGCGAAGCTGGACGCGAAGGACAAGGTGGGGCGCACCCCGCTCACCTGGGCCAGTGGCGTCACGATTCCTTCCACGCCTCCCGAACCGAACCCGCGCACGATGGCGCTCATCCAGAAACTGATGGCGCAGGGCAATACCGTCGCGCGTAAATAGTTCTGCGCGCGATCAGAGAGAGGCAGGTGTCTGGCCTTCGGCTGGCCCTTGCGCATCCTTCAACGCTTCCACCAGTCCGAAGTAGTAGGCATCGGCGCTCTCGGTGGCGCGCGACACGGCGTCCACATCCGGGCTCTGCCGCGCCACAGGCTGCGGGATAATCTTGTCGATC
>Ga0164241_10001798_pt1 | contig 25058 bp, 20 predicted proteins | sample OricomyardsoilBY_FD_108780 | JGI IMG/M metagenome (GOLD analysis project Ga0164241, IMG submission 108780) | Backyard soil microbial communities from Emeryville, California, USA - Original compost - Back yard soil (BY) | ecosystem: Environmental > Terrestrial > Soil > Unclassified | place: USA... | reverse complement strand
TCAATACGAGCCCACCAAGGACGGCGACGTCGTCGCCGCCAAGCTTCGCCCGTTTCGCGGTACCCTCACCGCTGACGCCGAGCACCGCTTCAATGATGTCTTCGCTTCGGGCTGTGTCGTCGAGCACGCAGCCGCCATAAAGGCCGGGATGCCGCTCTACGCGACTATCGCGCTCAGCTCCGACAGTGTGAAGAACACGGCGGGCATCCAAGATGTGCTCGCGGAGTTCGAGACCCTCGACGTCCAGGGCGCGTACTTGCTCTTCGAGCACCCCAACGGCGACTACACCGTCCAAGACCCTGTCTGGCTGGCGAACGCGCTCGAGCTGGCGGCTGGCCTTCGCCTGCTCGGGAAGGCGATCGTCATGGGCTACGCGAACCACGTGCTCCTCTGCCTCGGAGCGGCATCGCTCAACGCGATCGCGTCTGGGACGTGGATGAACGTGCGTGCGTTTTCCCGCGAGCGGTTCCTCGCCGCAGACGAGGAGGACATCAAGCGCAAGGCGGTCTGGTACTACGACCCGTCCAGCCTCTCAGAATACAAACCAGCGTTCCTCGACATGGCGCAGCAGCGCGGTGTCCTCACGTCGATGGCGCCCCAGGCTGCCTTCGGCAGCACCTACGCGGCGGCGCTGTTCTCCGGCGTGCAGCCGAGCTCAGTGGGTTTTGGAGAGCAGGAGGCATTCCGACACTACCTCCAGTGCCTGCGCCAACAGGCGCTCGGCGTCCGTGCCGCCACCTTCGACGCCACTGCGGCGAACCTTCAGCAGTCTCTGGACGCAGCTGAACGGCAGGCGAGGTTGCTTGCTCAGAATGGCGTGCTGCCCCAGGTTCGTGGATTCTCTGAGGCGTTAGACGCGGTGCGCTCGGCTCTAGCATCGCTGGTAGCGACGCGCGGCGGGATGCTAAGAAGGGCGTGGTCGGCGCTGTAAACGGTCTCGGGGCCCGCGCTCGGCGGGCAACGCAACTCGCCAACCTACCTGGCAGCCACCACGCTGTAGTGGACTGGCGATTCGGGAGCTCTATTTCGTTGCCGTTCCGACCGATGATGCGTGCCCGCCCTTGAACCAAAGGCAGGTGCTCGGTACACTCCTGCCTTCTGATGGCAATTGATTGGACCACGGAACAGGAACGTCGCGTTGACCAAGCCCTAGCGACCTACCACGTCGGTTCGGCGCGGTGTGACCTCGCGGCGCTCGAGATTCTGCCAGTTGCCCGAGAGCGAGACTTAGCCGCAACGAGTCGCCGCTGTACCCCGTGCTTCGGTCAGTTCGTTTGCCCGAAGCGCCGCCGGTACTTCCACATCAACGTGCACGTACAACAGCACTATGTAGACTCGCTGACGGGTACGCCCGGTGAAGAACAGGGAGCGTACCTGTCGGCGCATTGGCCAGACGCAGAAGCCATCAATTGGGAAGACCTTAGCGACCACCGATTGGAGGAGCTTGTACGATGAATATCGCGAGCTTCATCGATGAGCGGCTGGATCTAATGTTGGCGCATCCCGAGCATTGGGGGGACGCGGAAGCATTCGAATCGCAAATATTGCTTCTTCTCGAAATTCAGGAGGTTATGCGCGCCGAAACGGACGTATCAAGTCAGACTAGCCTACGGCAACTGCTTGATGGATACGTCGCGTTCTTGCGACCCTTGTTTCCAGACTTAGGTCCGCGGCCCCTGTCGTCTGTAGTTGAGGACCAGCGTGTCATCGCTTCGGCCCTCGAACAATTTCGCGCTCGTCTTGGAGTACGCGACCGTCAGCGAAGCCCTGGCAATTCCGAAGCGCCACCTCCAGCACCGGTCGAGCTGGGATCAGATGTGGTTGTAGACGATGATGACACGAAGGCGGTCATGCCTAGGAAAGCTGCGGCCTAGCATGTACATCTGCGCACAGCGAGTGATCCGCCCTGGCGGTGAGGCGCAAGGTATCAATTCATACTACTATGTTCACGGACCGTATGAATGGCGGGGGAGACCACCTCCAGAGTTCCTTCCGGAGGCTAATCCGGGTGATTTGGCCGACTCAGTGGTTGAACTAGAGCCGCCTGGCAACCGCGTCAGGAGCTACCTCGATATCGTCGCTCCGGATCACACGCCGCTTGGGCACTTAGTCCATGGGGTCAGGGCAGTCGGCGTTGTCACTGCGCTGCCCGCGACTTGGGTGCAAGGGAACGTCTGGTGCAGCTTCGGGGCCGAGCGTGCGTTGGCTGTCCAGTGGAGACAGGAACTCCAGCGGCTGCTCGCGCGGGTCGCGATGCTTGCTCGCCGTCAGATCCCAGCCTAGCAGGCGCCCGTTCGCTCTGGATGGCCTCGAGCAATTGGGCAATTTCACGCCACCCGCACCTCAATCGGCACCGAAATAGCCGTTGTCCACGCAGGGTATCGCCCCCGCGACTTGAACCTCCGACTTGGATCGCGGCCCGCCGGACGACTCTCGCGCGTCGACTCGAGCGGTGCCATCTGCACCCCGGATCGGCGTCGCCGGCCGCACCCGACTTCGCGTCGCTCGGCGATCGCTGGGCTGGGCGAGAGCGACTCGCGCCCAGCGCGTCGACGCAGCCATCGACCGCGTGGCACGGCGTCTGCACACGGCGTCGCGGCATGCCCAGGAAAGAGCCGCCACAGCGTGCAGAACGGGCCGGCGCTCTTCGCGAAGCTCCGCGCGACCAGGTCGCCGCCATGACGCGAGCAGGATCGCCAGAGATGAATTGTCTCACGCCTGCATTCGCAACACACGCTCGCGCGCCCGTCCGTCAGACTCTGTCAGGAACGTGCGTCGGGGTTGGTCGCTCTTTCGAGCGGAGCGCCGCATGGCAGGGGCAACTGCGATGATCGCGTCGAGCTTGTATGTCTCGTTGCTCGGCTGCCCGAATTGCGAAGTGGGGCGGCTGGCCCGCGAACGCTTTTGGAGCGAAGGCGCCGCGTATTACTTGGCGGGGTGCTTGCTGCCGTTCGTGCTTGTCGCGGTCGCGGTCCGGCTGGTGCTCCTGGCTGTGCCGCGTGAGGCGGCATCGACGCGCGAGGTTGCGTCGAATGATGGAGCCGAAATGATGGAGTCGAAATGATGGAGTCGAAATGATGGAGTCGAAATGATGGAAAAGGCCCGCACTTTTCGCTCTTTGGTTGGCGCGAGCGCGCTGCTCGGCTGCGGCCTGGGTGCCTTTTTCGACGGCATCTTGCTGCATCAGATCCTGCAATGGCACAACATGCTGTCGAACGTCGAGCCGCCGCTGGACTTGGTATCGATGAAATACAACATGCTGTGGGACGGCTTGTTCCACGCCGCGGCGTGGTTGATCACGGTCGCGGGCGTCGTTCGCCTGTGGTGGGTGGCGCCCATGCTCCACGGTGAGAGGTATGCGCCCGCGTTCGGGGGCGGCGTGTTGCTCGGCTGGGGAGCGTTCAACGTGCTGGAGGGCTTGGTCGACCACCAGTGGCTGTCGCTTCATCACGTGCACCCGGGCGCTGGGCAAACGGCGTGGGACTTGGCGTTTCTGGCTTGGGGCGCCGCCATGCTGCTCGCGGGTATCCGGCTAGTACGGTCGCCAGCGAGCACCCGCGTGTGGTCCTCTTGATCTGGTCTGTGTTGCGCTCGAGCGAGCCTAAAAGTCGGCGGAAGCGGTCGTCGTTTTTCCCGGTCTCACGTTGACGGTCACGGTCATCCGACCGCGCTCGGGATGGACGAACACCACCGTGTGGGAGCCGGCCGGGACTTGAACGACGCGCGGTGCCTTGCCGAGCGGGCGACCGTCGAGCACCAGGCTCGAGTGCGGGCTCGAGGTGATGTCGAGCGAGCCAAGCAGCGGCTCGGCGACGTCTACTTTCTTGAGCCCAGGCGCAGCCGCAGGCCCGAGCTCGGGCGGCTTGTCGCGCTGCTCGGCGACTGGTGCGGATGCGGCGGCCATGACCTCGGGAGTCAACGTGAGCGGGACGACCGATGGCGTCGGCGCGGCGGCGGCGACAGCGGGCAGGGGCGGTGCGGCCGCGTGAGGGGCGGTCAGGTGAGAGACGCCTCCACGCACGACCCCGATCGCGGCGGCAGCGACGAGCACGGCCGGTAGGGCGACCGCCCATGGTCCGAGCTTTCGCATCGGCACGCGCGGCGAGGCCTCGGCACCGCCGTCGTCGTCAGCCGCGACAAAGGGGCCCGGAGGCTCGGAAGGCGGCATCCGCACGCTTTCAGGCTCGGGGTCGGGCTCGGGGTCGGGGTCGGGCTTGCGCGAGCTCGGGCGGCTGCTCAGCTCGGCGAAGGCGGCACGTCGGGCGCGCTCGAGCCTGGCCCGTTCGGCGCGTTCGGCGCGTTGGACTGGTCCGATGCCGACAAGTGTTCGATCGCTGCTGTCGAAGCGAGCGGCCGCGCTCGAGCTCGGTGAGTCGGAGATGCCGATGCCGACCATGGTCTGCTCGTCGCTGTCCAAGGCGTAAGCGGAGAGCTCGCGGATGGCATCCTCGGAGAGGTTCTGGTTGTCGTTCTCGAGGGCGTCCCATTCGTACGACGGAACAAGCTGCTCGAGCTCGACGCTGCGGGGGTCCGAAGTCGTCATGAATCGCCTCCTCGGCTTGAGCTACGGGGACGCTATACGCCAGGACGGACCGCGCGTGTAAGTTTCAGCTGCACAAGAACGCGCAAACGCGGCCGATTTTCGATAGCAGTGTACGAACGATCCCGGACGCGATTCAACGTGGTGCGTGTTGCCACGAATTTCCGACCATTTGGTTGCCGATTCGTGTCCGTGAATTAACGGGCGTTGCGGGAGCGGCGCCGCCGTCGTCAGCAGCCGACGCGCGGGGCGCGGCCGTACCGGGCCTGCGTCAGCGTTCTCAAACCCATGCGTTCGGTGAAGCTATTGTCGAAGGTGCCTCGGGGGCAGAGCCGTGCGCGGGTGGCGAGCCAGGCGTCGAACGAGCCGGCGTAAGACTCGGAGATGCGATCGGCGCCGATGATGAAGTTTGCCTGGCCCCAGTGGGCGCGCGCCTTGAATTCGTTGAACAGACAGCGCTCGTAGTAGCGCAGTAGGTCCCAGCCGCCCGCGACGCCGGCCAACATCGGGATCTCGATGATGGCGCTGTCGCGACCGTGCGACAGCGCGAGCAGGTGGGGAGAATTCTGGACGAAGCGCACCGAGAGCGGCACGCTGTGGTAGCGGTGACGCGCGGCTTGTTGCTCAGCGAGCTCGAGCAAGCGGTCGATGGCGCGGATGTACTGCGGCGTGTCGGCGTCTGGCTCCGCCGAGAACGAGAGCTCCGACGAATACGCCGGCACGTAGTTGGCGTCGCCCAGGTGCAGGACCTGGTAGCTCTGCGCCACGTACAGGCTGTCGACGAGCTGGGTGACCTCGAGATCGACGACGCGCCGGGCGAGGCTCGGCCAGACGCTGAGCGCGAGCGCATAGATCTGATCCAGCTCACGCACGCTCGTGACGAGGGTTGGCAAGAACGGCCGCGTGCGCCCGGCTTGTCGCTTGGCGTCGCGCGTGGCGAGCCAGCGGTAGGTGACGAGGCACTTGTTGTTGCCGTCGCGGCCGTAAGGGCTGATCAAAAATTCGAAGTGGCGGATGGGGGCGTGCTTTCCCTTGCCGCGCTCGGGTTGGTAGTCGTGAGCGAGCAGCTTTTGGCGCACCTGACGCCAGGTCAGCGCTTCGCGGTGCTCGGCGAGCGAGTAGCAAGGCACGACCTCGATCACGTAAGAGTGAACGACGCCCATACTCCCGAGCGCGACCACGACCGAATGGAACGTGTCGTCGTCTTGGACGAGCTCGAGCTCGGGGTACCGCGCCGCGTGCCGCTCCGGCGAGCTGATGCCACGGGTAGGCTCGACGCGCAGGGCTCTCCCGCCTTCGGTAACGAGGTCGACGCTCCGCACCATGTCGCACATCGGGCCGATCTTTCGCCCGGAGCCGTGGGTACCGGTCGAGAGCGCGCCAGACAGGGTTTGGCCGTCGTAACCACCCATGTTGACGAGCGCCTGCTCGTGCTCGTAAAGCCATTGATTCAGCTCGCGGATCGCGACGCCGGCTTCGGCGTACACGAGCATGTCTCGGCGCACGTCGCGGGCGGCGAGGGTGGGTTCGTCGAGCAACGTGTCGAGCTCGGCGGGCGCGACCGCGCACAACGAGCGGAGCGCCAGCAGCACGCCGTCGGCGATCGCCACGTCCGAGAACGAGTGGCCAGCGCCGATCGGGTGCACGCGTTTGCCATCGCGCTCGGCGGCTCGTACGTGCTCGACGAGCTCCGGCAGACTCGTGGGGTGATGGACCTCGAGCGGTTGAGCGTACTGGTTTCCGACGACATTCTCGAAATAGGCGTCGTGCAGTGGTTGCGGCAGCGGGTGGGGGCGGCGTGGCAGCCAGGTGCGCACGAGCGCCACCGGATAGCGTGCCAGCGCTCGCAGCAGCTGATCGACGAGAATGCTGATCGCGAGCGCTACCTGGGCCAGGAACGCCAGCAACGTGGCCGCGAAGCGGAACGCCTTACCGACGAAACTCTCGGGCTCGCTCGCGGGGGTGGACACTCTGCTAAACATCGCGCGCGCGACGCACCGAGGTGCATGGTCATTTGTTCGAGCCGGCTCGCGGCCAGAGCCTCACTTGCAAAGACACTCATGGCGCGCCGCCATCCATCCACCTTAGTCTGTCCGTTGGCAGCCCGCGTCTGTCGAACCGACGCGAGCGCTTTGCGGGTGGAATTTGGTGAGCTCTTCCGAGAACCCTGAACCGGAAACCGCAGCCGCGCGGCCGCCGAAGGTCGCGCTCAGCGAACGAGTCTGCGGCTTTCTGTTCATCTTGCTCCAACGTCTCTTCATCGACGGGCCCGATCCTGTCGCCGACGACGATCGCCGGGGGCTGTTGGAGGTGCTGTTACCGTGGCCGGTGCGGTGGGCGGTGGTGGTGGCGATCGTGTGGGCCACGTCGATGTGGCACGACACCGGCGTGGGGCAGCAGCTCGCCTGGGGCCTGCAGATCGGCGGGTTTTGCCTGGTCGCGATCATCGCCACGTTCTGGGCGCTGGTGTTGACGGTCGACTGCGGGCTGGCGCTGCTCTGGTTCATCCCGTTCGCCGCTCCCACCGACGCGCCCCGGCGCTGGCCGTTCTTGCACGCGATCACGTTCGTGAATCGACAGGTCGAGCACGTCAAGGCGCTGCTCGTCTGGACGCTGATCGCCTTGACGCATTCGAGTCGGCTCTCGTTTCAACTCGGGTTGATCAGCGCCGTCTTCTTGCTGGGCCCACCGCTGCTCAACGGTCTGGCGCGGCTCAGGCTGCCGTTCTTGGGGGGCGAGGGCAGCGACAAACATTCGGGAGACCTGTTCTGGCGCCGTCGCCTGCTCATCTACGCCGCCACGTTGGGGGGCCTTTCGTACCTGGCGCTCGGCGCACCGGGGCAGCTCGCGCAGCTCTCGCGGCTACTGCTGGCGTTCGTGACCGGCATCCTGCTGCGGGTGGTGCGGCATGGTTGGCGCGGCCGGCAGGTCAAGGGCGACGAAAGGGCGCGCCGCGACGAAAAGCTGCAGGCGCGCCGGCAATTTCGCGAAAGCCAGGCCCGGATCGCCCACCACGGAGATTCGATCGGCTCGGGGCTGGTCCTGCTCGGCGTCGCGGGCATCGTCGTGTTCTCGTGGTGGAGCCGGCGCGACCTGGGGGCTGAGCTCGCCACCCCGAGCGACGGCAGCCCGACTCCGCGCAACGCCTGCACCGCGGATCCCGATCGACCGAGCACCGCCGACATCGCGCTGCTGTTGATGGCCGACACTCAGACTCACGAGCTTGCGGGCGCGCCGTTTCCCGGTCAAACCGAGCTCGCCAACGTGTTCGCTCGCACCGCGACGCGTCCGGTAGCGCTCGACATGCTCTCGAGCGCGCCGCTGGCCCGGTTTGGGCAAATCTACGAGGCGCTCGTCGCCAAGCGGCGCCAAGCCAAGCTGTCGACTCCACTGTGGGGCCACCTCGGCGATCTGACCGATCTGGCGTGCCAGCACGAGCTCACGCGCATGCTGAGCTCGCTCGAGCCGTTCAATCGCCACGGAAAGCTGGCCGGAATTGCCGTCGGTAACCACGAGGTCGCCTTCGAAGGCAGCTTTCACTGGAGCCCGTACTGGGACAGCACGTGTCGCTCCGGGCGGCTCTCCGCGCGCTCGGCGACCGAGATGCTGCGCAGCGCCGTGGCCGAGCGTCTACCGGCGGGCAGCCAAATCGTGAGCCTGCCGCCGTCGCTGCTCAATCCTTCGGCGGCGGTGCTGGCGAGCGTCGTGCCGCTCGGGGTGACCCAGCACCATGGGGTCGAGCGCGGCGTCGTCGGAATATTTCTCGATACGTCCGACGGGCGCGCCCTCGATTGGGGCAACCCGGGCAGCTACGGCGCCGTCTCGCAGGACCAAATCGAGGCGGTCGAGAGCGCGGTGCGAGCGTTGCTGCAGAGCAGCGCCGAGCCGTACCGGCAGCGGCCGGTTTACGTGCTGCTGTCCCATGTGCCGCTCAGCGCGCTGGTGAGCGATAGCCGAGGTCGCGTCGAACGACTGGTGCAGTGGCTCGACGCCCAGCCGAGCCCGAGCCGCGACACGCGCGTGCTGGCGCTGCTCAGCGCGCACACCCACGTCGCCAGCTCCCACCAACACTGCATCGGCAAGCGCTACCGGCGCGAAGTCGTGCTCGGATCGACCGTCGATCCGCCCCAGCAGGCGGCGCTGGTCGAGATCGGTCCCGACGACCGCGGACGGCTGTCCTTGAGCGTGCGCACGCTGGCGTCGGTGGCGCGCCCCGAGCTGTCGTGCGGCCCCATCGAAGGGGTGGTGACGGCGGGCGAATGCAGAAAAATCGCGGAAAATCTGCGCCGCGAGCCGGCGTGCAGCGCGCTACTGTTGCCCGAGCCGCACGCGGCGCCCGCGCGCGATTGTCAGCAGCTCGAGCAGGGCGGCTCGCTATCGGGGCGGTTGTCGGCGATTCGCACCTACCGCGGCCCACGCGACGAACAGGACCGGCGCCAGCTCGACGAGGTCAAGGCGAGCACGCTGCTGCAGTGCATCTGCCACGGCGACGACAGCTGCCGGCTGAGCGAGACGCCGCTCCGTGACGAGAGCTACGTGAAGATTCTGGACGAGCAGCTCGCGAGCCCGGAGCGTCGAGAAGAGCTCACTTGTCTAGCGTGGGCGGCGGGCGCCATGCAAGCGCACAAGGACAACGACATGACGATGAGCGAAGCCATGCACTGCGCTTTCGACGATCCCACGTTGCCGGCAGAGCGGGTGTCGGTGGCGAAGCTGGAGGCGAGCCCATGCTATTGAGACGCAGCGTGGCCCTGGGCTTGGGCTTGTTCGTGTTGAGCGCGCCGGCGGCCGGCTCCGCCGGTGTGCTGGAGGACGTCATCGGCTTTCCGTTCAAGCTGCTGCTCGGTAGCAGCATCGACAAGGCCAAGGCCGACATCGACTCTTCGATCGGCTCCGCGCTCGACAAGGTCGACACGAAGCTGACCAATCACGAAGACCGCATCTCGGATCTGGCCAAAGAGCTGCTCGACCGCGGCGATCGCATCTTGGACGCGCGCATCTTGCAGGTAACGACCGGCCTCGATACGAGCGTCGATCGCGCGCTCGGGCAGCTACAAGGCACCGGCGACGAGCTGATCGATCGGCTGACCGGCAACGCCTCGAGCTTGATCAAGCAAGTCCAGGCCAGCGTCTTGACGGATCTGAACCGCATCGACGAGCTGGTCAAAGTGCGCAGCGCCGACCTCGACAAGATGCTCGAGAATCGCACCAATCAGATCAACCAGGCGCTGCAGGACCGCATCACCCAGATCGACGACGTGGCGCGGTCCCGCCTCGGCGATGTCAACGCCATCGCCACCAAGCAACGGCTCGAGCTCGAGAGCATGCTCGTGCGCGTCGCGGTGATGATCGGCAGCGTCGTCTTCTTGGTCTACGTGCTGCAGAGGCTGTGGAAGCGGTACCTCGACCTCGTCGACAACCGCAAGCTGACCGAGCGCGGTCCGCGCCGGGCCGCCGCGCTGGTGACCCGGCTCGCGCCCGCCCTCGCGGGGCCGCTCTTGGTGGCGGCGTGCGCGCTCGTGCTGTTCGGCTCGCTCTACCGTTGGCTGCCAGCGGGCGCGGCGCAGCAGCTCGACGAAGAAGTCGCGACGCATCGCGCGTTGCTGAGCGGCAGCGTGCTCCACGTCGACCCGCCGCGCGCGCGTTTCGAGGCGTCGGTCCTGTCGCACCTCGACAGTGAAAACACAGCTCGCTACGACGGCCTCGCCGCCAAGGCGGCGCTGATTCGCGACGTGATCGCGGTCCCGACCCTGCTCGCCAGCGAAGCGGGCGTGGAGCAGTTTGCCCAGCGTCTCAGCCGGATCGAGGGTGAGCTGGGCACCGAGCCCGATCCGGACTCGCTCACCTTGCACGCCCTGCTGCTGTGGAAGACGGGCGAGACGCGGCGCGCCGAGCACGAGGCGGCGTCGCTCGCGGCGCGAGCTCTGAACCTATCGCCGCGCGGCTTCGCGCTGCTGCCGCTGGCGCGCGCCTACGTGCAGACCTTCTTGAATCAGCCGTATTTCGAGCCCGAGCTGGGCGAAGGCCGCGACGCGATGGGCCTCGACGAGCTGTCCGACGCGCTCGCGCTCAGCTCGCCCGAGCCGGCGGCCTCGCCTTTCGCGGGCATCACGCGGCTCTCGGAGCTGATGCGCACGCTGCAGGCCGCGTCGAGCGCGAGCTACGCGAAGATGGCGGAGTCGAACGCGATCGCGGCGTGGGCTCGCGGTCCTGGCAAAAGCACGCCCGGCGCCAAAAACCTCGCCGAAGACGCGCTCGCCGCCCGCACCGCGGCCGCCAAACAGGTGGTGGAAGCCTGGCGCAAGTTCGATGACGACCTGCAGCGCTCGGAGCTGGTCAAAGGACGGTTGCTGCTGAACGTGTTTGGCCTGAACGACGCCCCGCTGAGCCGCGCCCTGTGGTTCTCGAGCCACCCCACCGAGGCCTCGCCCCAGGCCAAGGCGCTGCTCGAGATGAAGGTGGCCGAACGCGTGAAGGCGGCGCCGGCGCGTATCGCGTGGGCGCGCCGCTACGCGCAGCTGCTGGGCGGCACGGCGGGAACGCTGCTGGAGCTGGAAGAGGCGCGACAATTCCAGGTCTGGGAGCGATTCGCGCTCGAGCTCGAGGACGCGCTCGTCGCTCGAGAGCAGGCCGAGCGCGCCCATCAGGATGACGCCGCGAGCCGTTGGCGAGCCGCCGTCGCGGCGGCCGCCCTGGGCCTGTACGTCGAGCGCGACGGAGCCCGCGTCGCGTACGCCAAGGTCCTGGCCGGCGACCTCGAAACCGCTCCCGCCGGCGCCAAGCCCGCCACGGGCAAGAAGCCGCCCCAGTCGAGCGACAAGGCGCGCCTGCCGATCGGACCCACCCCCGACGAGTTGGTCGAGCTGCTCCGAGCTCGCGGGCAGCGGTTGATCTGATGAAGCGGCTGTGTCCGAAATCGTGAGCTACGGCGGCAGCGGCTGGTGAGCGGGCAATTTGAGCAGGCGCGGGCCGACGTGGGCTTGCCACCAACCGACGAGCCCGCCCAAAAACGCGGGATAGTTGATTTTGAGCCCCCCGTCCTCGAACAGCCGGAAATCGAGGAACTCGATCTCCACGTTTTGGGTTCGAGCGCGCGTCTCGAAGATGCGGATGTGGCCGACGAAGCCGAGCAGGTCGAGCACGGCGTCGATGCGCTTGTCGACGCGGTGGGCGCGCATGGCGTCGGCAAAGTCGCGCCGTGTTCCGCCGTCGGTGCGGGTAAGCTGCTCGCCCCGGCCCGCGAAGCCGAGGTGATTGATCACGATCCGGCCCTCCGGGTTCGGGGTCTGCCCGAAGATGTCCGAGCCCACGCCCGGCTCCGCCAGCTCCAAGATCACGCCCTTGTAGAAGCCGAAGCCGACGCGGGTCGTGAACGGCACCTCCGCGCCGTTTTCGACGAAGGTGCTCGGGCTGCCTTCACCGAGCAAAAATGTCTTCATCTCGGGCCAGCGCCGCTTCAGCTGCTCGGCCGCGAGCAAGACGCTGGGGCAGACGAGCCCGAGCTCGTCGACGCGCGCGGGCAAGCCGAGCTCGCTTCCGAGCGGCTCGGCGAGGGCGCGCAGCGCGGCCCCGAAATCATCACGATCCAGGTAATCTTCGAGGAAAGGCGACAGGCTCATGGCAGGCATCGGGGGCGTGCGTGGCAGCGTCAGTGACGCCAGGCGAAGTAGTCGAACAGCACGTTCATCGACCAATGAATGAGCACGACCGGCCAGATCGTGCCGCTGCGCAGCACGATGGCTCCTGCCGCGATGCCCCAGATCGGGGTGCTCCACAGCTCTGGCAGCGGCTTGCCTAAATGCCAGGCCGTGTACGACAACATCGAGACGACGATTGAGTAGTGGTTGAGCAGCGGCGGATCCTGGCTATCGCGCGCCAGCTGAGCGCCGCGCGGCTGATGAGCGCCGTACAAGCCGAGCAGCAGGTAGCCGCGAAACATGAACTCGATCGCCACGAAGAACGCCAGGTAGCCCAGCTCGAAGATCACGAGCTCTGCCGTCGTGGTCAGGTGCCGGTAGAGCGGATAGAGCGCGCGCATGCTGTCGAAGCGGGTCGCGCCGTACATGCTCGGGTAGGCAAACAGCGACAGGGCCACGCTGCTACCGAGCGTGAACGACCACTGCCCCGGCTTCGGCCCGCCGAGACCGTAGTCGCGCAGCCGCTCGCGGAAGCCCCAGCGAATGATCGCGCAGGGCACGAGCACCAACAGCACCACCCCGAGCAGAAACGAAATCCACTCCTGATCCCAGGGCAGCCCCGGGATGAGGACCTGCCGGCCCTGCGCTGGCTCGCTGCCCTGTCCGGCCCACCCCGGCACGATCGAGCGCAGGAGCTCCAAGTTGCCATGCGTGCCCCACAGCATGATGAGCAAAATGGCGCTGAGCATGATCAGCGAATGCCGGGCGCGCAGGATCGCGACCAACGAAGCCTTGGCGGTCGCTAGCGCGTCGAGCACGGACGCGACGAGTCCTCCCATGATCGACGGAGCTTGACGCGATGGGCCGCGCTCTGTCCACGACCTACGCGCTAGTCATTTTTTCGAAGCCTTCAACGCGCACGGCGTGAGGCGCGGGACCTGCTCGGCGAGCGCGGCGGCGTCGTGCTCGTCTTGCGGCAGTCGCCCGAGCTGGGTCTTGAATTCAGGACGCAGCGGCGCAAGGGCTTCGCCTTGCTCGAGCGCTCGCCGGCTCTCCGCGAAGCGACCATCGAGCTCCAGCGCCAGCGCGAGCCCCCAGAGCGCGGCCGCGCGGCGCCCGCCGTCGGTCAGCGCCGCGACCGCAGCTTGGAACTTGGCCTGCGCGCCGGCGTAGTCACAACGGGCGAGCCGCTCGAAGCCCTCTTCGCATGCCTCGCGCTCGTCGCCGCAGTGCAGCGAGCCCAGCGCGAGCTCCTCCGTGTAGGGCACCAGCACGCGCGCGATGCGCTCGGCGAGCGCTTCGAGCAGCCCCAAGTACAACTTCTCGGTGTCGATGGCGGGGGCCGTGGTCAGGCTCGTCACTCGCTCCTCTGCCACCGCGCTCTCGCTGCGGTCGTTCGTCGAGAGCGCCAGCTGCTGCCGTAAAACGTCCACGCCGCCCTTCGTGACCCAGAACGTGACCGCGAGCGAAGCCTTCACCCGCCGCGTGAAACGCACGCAGCCGTAGCGCACGACCGGAGTCTTGGTCGTATCTGAGCAGGTGGTGGCAAGTCTCGTCACCTCCTCGTGCGCCGGCGCTTGCTCGACCGCGGCCGAGAGCACCAGTGGCCCTGACGACCCGGTGCGAACGAGCCCTCCTGGCACCGCCGCGAGCTTCTGGCTCACCAGCCGCTTGAGCTCGCGCTGGCGCGGGCCCGACCATTGGCCATCGAGCGACAGCACGATCGGGAACCGCTCCGCGAGCCCGGCCGGTCGCAGGCGCATCACGTGAGGGGTCGAGCCGGCACAGCCCAGGAGCAGCAGACCGGCGACGCCGCTCCAATGTTGGCGATCCACGCCGCCGAGCACAGCATGGGCCGGCGCCCGTCTCCTTGGTCATTTGCCCAATGCCGCCTCCGCCCCGACGGCTCGAGCGCGCCTGGCACGGTCTCTGCTCTGGCCACGGGTCGTGGGCAGGTTCGGGCAACGCGCAGCGGTCGGGCGGGCAGAAACCAGCCGCAGGCTCGAGATGAAGCTCGTGAGCGCATTCACACTGTTGTTCGAGCGGCACACCGATGCGGGGCTCATTCCCGCCCGGCGACATGCTCGCCGCCTGATGCGCGCGCTGTGGGCAGCGGGGGTGTTCGCGGTGGGCCTCCTGCTGCTTCGGCGCCTCTCCACCCTCGGCGACTGGAAAGAGGCATGGGACAGGAGTCGCGCGCTCGGTCCAGCGTTGCTGCTGCTGCTGGCCATGCCGGCGGTCGGGCATTTCGTGAAGATGCTCGGCTGGCGCAACCTGTTGCCCCGAGCCGCGCGACCGAGCTTGGCGCATGCGTACGGCGCGTTCGTGGCGGCCCAGGCCGTCAACGAGCTTGGCTTCTCCGTGTTGGGCGAGCCGCTGAAGATCCTGGTGTTGCCCGGGCGCGCTCGGGCTGCGGGCTTGCGGGCGGTACTTGCCGACAACCTCACCGCGCTGGCGGCGCTGGTGGCAGTGGTGATCTCGCTCGCGATCGGAAGGACGGTCGTGGCTCCGTACGTGCTTGGAGCAGTGGTGCTGCTGGCGCGCCTCGGTCGGGAGCCGTATCGGCGCCTGCTGTCCGCCTTCGCAGCACACTATGCCGGCAAGTCGTGGCTAGTGGCGGAGCTAGCCCTCGGCTTGCATCTCCTCGGTGAAGCGTCGCTCGCGCCGGCGGTGCCGCTTTCGTTGGCGTGGCTGGGAGCGGCCGCGGTTGGAGCTCCGGTTCCGGCCCAGCTCGGGGTCGTGGAAGCGGCGCTCGTGCACAGCGGGACGGCGCTCGGCCTGAGCGCGTCGACCCTGCTTTCGTTGGCGTTGATACGCCGCGTGCGCGGCGTGGTTTGGCTGGTTTTGGGGCTGCTGCTCGCGGCTCGCCTCGCACCTCACCTACCGAAAGGGAATTCAGATGTACCGACTACCGCTAGTTGAGCCTGCCTCCGACCGCGTGCCCAGCGACGCCGCTGCCCTCGAGGCCGACGTGCCGCGCGGTCGTCGCTTTGGCCCGAAGGACCACGTGGCTTACGGCACCAAGCTGGCGCTCGGCATGCTCGGAAGCCGGGCTTTTTCGCGGCACCGGCCGCTGCTGTTGAACATCGAGCCTACCCACCGTTGTAACCTCGACTGCGTCTACTGCGACAAGGTCGATCCCAAGTCGCCTCAGATGGAGACCGCCGCCGCGCTCCAGCTGCTCGACGAGCTGGCCGCGCTCGGGACGCTGTCAGTATGCTTCGACGGCGGCGAGCCGCTCGTGCATCCCGGCATCGAGCCGCTCGTGCGCCGCGCCAAAACCCACGGCATGCGTGTGTCGATGAGCACCAACGGCATGCTGCTGCATCGGAAGCCGCGCGTGCTCGACGGAGTGGACGTCGTGAAGATCAGCATCGACGGGCCTGCCCACGTCCACGACGCCGGCCGCGGCCGCGGTTCGTTCGACAAGTCGATGGCAGGCGCGCGCTACGCGCTCGCCGCCGGCTGCAAGGTCGCGATTCGCATGACGCTCGCGGCCCACAACGTCGGCTACTTCGAAGACGTGATTTTTCACGCCAAGCAGCTCGGCATCCAAGCCCTCTTTCAGCCCGCGATCGGCAACATCATGAACGGCGCCGACGCGCCGGAAGCGCACTCGGCCGACGTAGCCGGTTACCGCGCCGCCATCGACGAGCTGATGCGCTTGAAGCGCGCCGGCGAACCGATCGGCAACGAGCGCGTGTGCCTCGAGCACCTGCGCAATTGGCCCGATCCCACGCCTGTCAACACCTGCAGCGGTGGTCGGGTGGAGGTGGCGATCGGCCCCGACGGCAACATGTACCCGTGCGGTCGAACGGGCCGAAACCTGCCCGCGCCGAACGTCTTCGAGCTCGGCGCCGCGGCTGCCTTCGAGCACGTGCTCCGCCCGACCGATTGTAGGAATTGCTGGTGCACGCTGACCGTCGCCGGCTGCTTTCTCTACGGTGGCGACCTGCGTTTGCTGCAGCGGCGTTAAGGCCGCGCCCAGCGCTGACCGAGAGCGCGGTAGACGTCGCGCAGGATCGCGATCTGAGCGCAGTGATCGGCCTTGTCGTTGCCGGCGTAGCCGCGCACATTGAGGTTGCCGCGACTGAAGTATTCGATGAGCTCCAGACCGAAGCGCTCGGAGCGGTGCACCGGGCGCGGTCGCTCACCCAGGGTGGCGAGCAGGTAGTGAGCACACTCGGTGGTGGAGGCGAAATCGGGCGGGTCGATCGAGGAATGGCTGATGAACATGAAGCTCTGCTCGGAGACGGCCCGGCGCGCGAACTTCACGAACGGCTCGAGCTGCGCCTCGAACATGGCCCGATCGCGGCGCGGGGCGTGCAAACCGTCGATCAGAATCACGGCGTCGATCTGACTGCTCGTCTTCTGTGAGATCGCGGCCGCCACCCCCACGAACCCGGCACTCCAGGCGCTGAACGCCACCCGCCGCGCGCGGGCGGGGCGACCGCCGCGCTGGGTCAGCGCTTGCTCGACGTCGGTGATCACGGCTCGGTAGAGGTCAGGGCTGCTGAACAGCGGCGCGTAGCCCTCGCTTGGTCCGAGCGTGATCGTCAGCATCGGCAGCTTCTGCCCGCTCTCGATCAGCTCGCGAAGCACCGGCTCATCGCCGTGGAGATGAACGATCAGGTCGAATTGCCCTTGGTCGTCGACGCTGAAGTCACGCGGCACGTGCAGGCGCCCGCGACCGCGCGGCTGCGCCGCTTCGAAGCCGCTGCTGTCGAAGGGTTGAGGTGCACACGGCTCCACCCCGCCGCGCTGTGCCGATGAGAGCGAGCTCTGAAAGCCGGGGCGCGCCTTGCTCCAGTCACCTGGTGGCTCCGGGCGCGCGTCGTCCGGCTCGATCGGCGCGTCGGGACGCAGCGGATCGGTGATCGTTCGCACCGCCGGGCTGGCGCTCGGCTTGGCGCTCGGAGCCGCGACGGGCGCGACAGCGTGGTGCGGTCGAATCACCAGCCAGTAGTAGGCCGCGGCCGCCGCTGCGAGCACCATCATCGCGATCAAGACTCGTCCGAACCAGCGCATGCTCGAGCTGAGCCTAGCCTGCGCGGCGGCGTTCAGTGCGGTGCTCCGCTTTTTTGTCGGGGCGGCGGCGGATGGCTCGACGATCGCGGCCGGCAGACGGTCCGATCGGGGCAAAACTGCGCGCTACGCTCAGGGCACGATGATGCGGCCCCGGGCGCCTTCCGCCCCCATCTGCGTATGACACGCGTTGCAGTCGCCGTTGGTTTGCGGGGTGAGCATGCTCCGCTCCGTGTCACCTACCACCACCTTCGCGCGGTACGGGATCGAAAGGCCGCTGAGGATCGCCCCAAAATTGCCGCCGGATACGACGTCAATCGGAGGCAGCGTCTGTCCGTTGGCGTCGGTGATCACGACCTGGGCGCCGGTCGCGGCGGGCACGCCGAAGCACCGGTCGGGCTCGTGCGCGGTCTGAAATACGGTGCCGGCGACGGTGAAGATCGGGGCATGGTTGGGATTTTGCCGGTGGCACTCGAGGCACGGCAGGCCGGGGTTCATCCACGGCGTGCCGCTGTCGAGCGCCGTCCAGTAACCGCCGCTCGTGCAGGTCGGCGAGGCCGCGTAAGGATCCGAGCCGGGGTCGGGGTCGCAGCGTCCCGGCAGTAGCCCTGCATCGAGCCACGCCGCGAGCGCGCCGAGCTCGGCGCCGGTCGCGAGGTCGGCCGGCGCCGGCGGCATCGGCGCGAGGCTGTCTTTCATTCGCTGCAGAGAACGAGCGGCGACCGTGAGCGAGCTGCCGTTCTTCGACGGCGCGATGAGGTCGGCGTAGGTGAGCAGCGAAACGCTCGCGCCTGCGCTTGGCGGCCGTGAATGACAGCTCTGACATCGAGTCGTCAGTAGCTTCTGCACGTCGCAAGGCAGACCGAGGGAGTCGTCGCCGGGTGGAGGTTCGTCGTCGCTGTCATGTTCGTCGGGAGGCTCGTCGACCGGAAGCTCTTCGTCGGGGGAGCCGCCCACGATCGGGTCATCGACAGCTGGGTCGTCGACGACGGGAGTCATCGGCGGCGAGCCCGTCTGCTGACCCGCTTCCGCCGCGCTCGAGCTGCCATCGTCGGCCACGCCACCGCCCTCTCCGCCCGCCCCGCCTGTCGCTGGCTCTCGCTCCTCGACCGGCTCTGGCGCGTTCGTGCTCGACTCGGTGTCCTCACGGCGTGGACCACCTTGACCCGTACAAGCGGCGATCACGATTGCGACGCTCACGATGCACGAGAGCGGTCGAGCGCGGCGCGCTTCGCCGCGGAACGCAAGAAACATCCACGGACTATAGCGGATGACGCTGCGGCTCATCGCGTCCGAACCGGCGCGGCTACGTGGATTCCCGCCCACGCCGGGCCGCGCTTCAGCCGAGAGCGATGCGAGTTTACGTCCGCGAAACACAAAACTCGTCGGCGCGAAATGCAAAGCGCGAAAGGTAATCCGCGCTCGCTTCCGCCGTCGTCACGATCGCTCCGACGTAGCCGTCGGGACGGACCACGACGGTCGCGCCCGCCGCCCGTCGCCGAGCCGTGCGTCAGGCGCGCGATCGCCGGCAGGCCAGCCTGCCCTTCACGGCACGCTCGTCTCCTGACAATTCGGCGAAGCGCTCGGCGAGGATCCGATCGGTGCGCCACTGCGGGATCAGCCACGCGCGCGGGTAGGGAACCTGCGGTGACGGGGGCGACGGCGGCTGCCCCAACATTTCTTCGAGCGTCTTTTCCCAGCGCAGCTCTTCGCCGGCGTAGAGCCGAAATGGCGGAAACGGCGCGCCTCCCGCGAAGATGGCGGGCAGAACACCCAGATCTTCCAGCACCTCGAGCGAGCGTGGCTGCAGGCCTTTGGCTCGCGATCCAATGAAGAGCCGAGGCGCCTTTTCGACGACGCGGCAGGCGACGCCGTGGCGCGCCAGCTCGCACGCCAGGGTGAGGCCGGTCGGGCCGGCGCCGACGACGAGCACGGGTAGAGCGCTCATTTTCGCCCGCCCTTGGCGAGCAGTGGCAACAACACCCGGTCGACCAGGCGCAGCGCAAACTTGCGGTCGAGCGCGCCCCCGCTCTGCAGCCGGCGGACGACCATGGCTTCGGCCACGTCGTGGATCAGGTCGAAGTCGCGGTGGGGCGGCAGCTCTCCACGGCAGGTGGCGCGCGCGAGCACCTCGTGGAACGGCGAAAGCTCCTCCTTCTCGACGTGGCGCTGCAGAGCCTGAGCCAGGGCGGGGTCGCGCCGCGAAGCAACGAGTAGCTCCTGCAGCATCGCTACGTAACCCGCCGACGCTTTCTTGCGCTGAGCCCCGAGCACCGCCAAGAGGTCGGAGCGGAGCTCACCGGTATCGGGGATGGCGGCGTTGTCTCGCCGATCCAACGCATCGAGCGCAGCCCCGACCAGCTCCGCCTTGTTGCTCCAGCGCCGATAGATGGTCGCCTTGCTGGCGTGCGCTCGGGCCGCGACGGCATCGGTGGTGAGCGCGTCGTACCCGGTTCGTGCCAGCAGCTCGAGCGCGGCCGTCAAGATCGCTTCGGTTCGTGCTTCTCCGCGTGCCATTCGAACAGTACGAAACCGTACCGTACACTTGGCGTCCGTGCCATCGCGTGACGGCCTCTAGCCGCCATCGGCCCTTACGTCGCTTTGAAGGATTCTGGCCCGAGGCGGTGGCGTTCGAGCCAGCGCCGCACCTTGTTGCGGTGGACCCCGAGTCGCCGTGCTGCACCGAGCACGTTGCCGCTCTCCGCTCGCAGCGCCTCCGCGATCTCGTCGTGAGGTGGCACGCTCTCGGCGCGGAGTATCGGCTGGCCGGCGGTGGGCGATAGGTGCTCGGTGGTGAGCTTCACCGCCGACTCCATGCACGCAGCGGCCGCGCAGCGCCGCACCTCGGCGCGCAGCTCGCGCACGTTGCCGGGCCACGGTCGCTGCGCGCAGGCTTCGATGAACGCGGCGCTGGCCTCGAGCGGCCAGGGCGCGCCGCTCTGGTCGAGGGCGTCGACGACGTGCCACGGGATCTCCTCGCGCCGCTCGCGCAGCGGCGGCAACCGCACCTCGGGCTGACCGACCCGGAAGTACAGATCTTCACGGAAACGGCCGCGCGCGACCTCGCCGCGCAGGTCACGCCAAGTCGCAGCGCACACGCGCACCTCGACGCGCTCGTAGGTAGTCGCGCCGAGGCGCATGACCTCGCCCGTCTCGAGCATCCGCAGCAACTTGGCCTGCACGTCGGCGGGGAGCTCCGCGATCTCGTCCAAAAATAGCGTGCCCCCATGGGCGGCCTGCAGGTGGCCGGGTGCGTCGGTAGCGCCGGAGAAGGCGCCGCGCCGAGAGCCGAACAGCAAACGCTCCGCGAGATCGCGGGGGATGGTCGCGCAGTTGACGGCGACGAACGGCGCTTGCCCGCCGTCGGGGCCGTGAAAGACCTGGGCTGCGATCTCCTTGCCGGTGCCGCTCTCGCCGGTGACGAGCAGAGTCTTCAGCATCCGCACTTTGCGTGCAGCGTCGATGGTATCGAGCTGCTTGCGCAGCTGCGGACCGGTGATGACGCCGCCGCTTTGCCCCACACCGTAGCGATGGAAGTCGAGCGTATCGGCCAGCAATAGCAGCAGCGCGCCTCCGACGCGCACGAGGCTGCCGGAAGGCACCCGGACCGTACCGGAAAACGGCGTCCCTTGGATGAAGCTGCCGTTGCAGCTGCCTAGATCCGTCACTTGCCAGCCGGCGCCGTCGAGCGCGACCCTCACGTGACGACGTGAGATCCGCGCGTCTTCGACGCCCTCTTGCCCGAGCTCGCTGCGACCGAGCTCGAGCGGCTTGCCATTGCCGCAAATGACCCGGCAGCACGGGCGGCCATTGGCGAAGACGACGACGACGCCCGGCACCGCCGGTACCCCGCCCGCCTGCCGCTCACGTCGCCAGGCGCGGACCGTGGTCGGGCTCTCGGTCGTCACCGCGCGAGTATAGGGGGCGGGGCGTGCTCCGAGCGAGCGAGCGCACGCCGCCGCGAATTTGCTGCCGGTTCAGGCGTTGTAATCTTTACTATTCGGTGCAACCGGGAGGGCCGCTGCGCGCGCGCAGGGTCGCGGTCGGGGCGCCCGTTGCATCGAGGCCGTCTGCCACGGATGTCTGGTTGCTGCCGCTCGGGGTGAAGGTCGCGGTCGTGAGCGCGTACAGCACGAACTCGTAGACATTGCCGCACTTGCCCGAGCCCTGATAGCCGTTGCCGCTGAATGAGCGCTGCGACGAGCCGGCGGGCACGCTCGGCATCGCCGTCGTCTCGAGGCCGGCGGGCAGCATGTGGGTGGCGGCGGGGATGTTCCACATCACCCAGTGCACGAATGGCTTTCCACCCATCATGTTCGTGAGATCGTGGAGCACGATCGCGTAGCTTTGAGTGCCGCTCGGGCCGGCGCCCCAGACGAGCTCCGGCGACTTGTTGCTACCGCCGATGTTGGTGCCGATGTTGTCCTTGGGGAACACGCCGCAGCCCGTCTTCTTGTCGGGGCCGCAATCGGCTTCGCTCGTCCAGCCGGGGCTCGTGAGCGTGAAGCCGCCCGGGCCGCCGCCGTTGCCGCTGCTGCCGCCGCTGCCGCCGCTGCCGCCGCTGCCGCCGCCCGCTCCACCGCCGCCGCCGACTGCCGCACCACCCGCCGCACCCCCTGCGCCCGCGCTGGGTCCCCCGCCACTTCCACCGTTGCCGGCGCTGGCGCCGCCCGTCGATGCTCCTGCGCCGGACGTGCCAGAACCCGCCGCTCCGCCCGAGGCGCCACCGGCGCCGCCGCCGGCTGTCGCCGCGCCCGCGCTCGAGCCGCTGACACCACCGCTCGCGCTCGCGCCGCTCATCGCGCCGCCGACGCCGCTGGAGCCGCCGGTACCGGAGTCCGACTCTGCTGGAGAACTACAGGCTGAAGCGACGGCGAAGCTGGACAACACGATCGGAACAATCCAACGGGAAGCTGAGGTGTGCGCGCTCATGTCCGGCGCCATAGCATATCGACTGAGAGAAGCGATCGATCGAGGCGGAAACGGAGACGTGCCAAAGCCGCGTCCTCCACGCCCGGTACCCCGATGTGCACCCAAGATTGTGGCGACGATACATCGCAGGCCAACGCGTGCGAGTGACGCGCAGCGCACCCTGAGTCGACGACGGTCGCCGCGACCGCGCTGCAAGATGTCCGCGATCGGCGCCGCGAGCCTCGGCGCGAGCGGGTTAGGTCTGGCTCGGCTCCGGCTTGGGCAAGCCGAAGATCTTCGACGCGAGCCACTCGAGCCCGGCCGAGCCCGGAAAGCCCGCTACCAAGCCGACGGCGAACCAGGCAAGCTCGCTTCGGATCAGCCCTAGCAGCCAGTCGGGCGCGATCGGCGCGCCGAGCGCTACGAAGATGTCGACCACGACGCCGCTCGCCAAACAACCGACGAAGGTCTGCCGGCGGGCGTGCTTCGTTTGCTTGCCCATCAGCATCCGCACGACGCCCGCCGCTGCCGCTCCCAATACGCCGAACCAGACTTTGAGCCACGGAAAGGCGAAGTTGACCGTCGCGCTGCGCTCGGTGCCCGACAGCGAGCTGGCTTCGCTCACCCGGGCCGCGCCCCATGCGGACGAGACCAACGCCGTTTGCCCGCTGGCCTGACCGGACGCGATGTCGACGTAGGGTGGATTGAGCGAGCCTGCCGTCGTCTTCAGCTCGACGCGCAGCGGGCTAGACGCGAGCAGGGGCTCGCCATTGGCGGCGCGCTGCCGCACGTTGATGGTGGTCTTGCCCAATCCGAGCCCGTCAATCGCACCATCGGACGTGCCCAGATCGAACCAGGAGGGCCCGGGATCGATGCCGGTGTCGAACGAGCCGTCGCCGGCGCGCGAGTGAGCGTTGACCTTGATCGGCGGGCTGAAAGCGCGGCTCGAGACCTGAATCCGCTGGTAGCCGTCGGGCCCCGCGAGCGCGATCGCGACCTGCGCTGGTCGGAGCTCGTCGACATTTTCTCCCGTCAGCTGAAATACGATCGGCGGCTCGAGCGCTAGCGCGACCGAGCTCGGGTCGGCTTCGGCCGGGTCGAGCCCGACCAGCAGTGTCGTCCTGTACCGCTTCGCCGTCTCGTCCCAGCGCAGCGGTGCGACCTCGGCGAGCACGAACGGCCGGAGCTGGCGCGCAGTGGTTCCGCTCTCGCGATCTTGGACGCCGACAATCACGGTCGACGAAAGCAGCGCTTTCTTGCTGGCCGCGAGGGTGACCGGCGCCGCTCGCGGTGTCGGTCCGCGCACCACCAATTGCTCGCCTTGCTTGACCTCGACGGTGGCGGCCTCAGGCGTCACCTTCACCTTGGGTTGCTCCTGCACGGGGCTGACCGCGTCTACTTTCACCTGCTCGGGGTGCGCGGTCGTGATCTTGACCTGCGCCGCCGACGACGCGGTGACGCGCGACTTCGTGGCGAGCGGGGCGGCGCTACTCATGCGGGAGGGGGTGACGGCGATGCTGGTCGCAGGCTCCGCCTCCGCGCTGAGCGGTAGCAGCAGCGCCCCCGCGACCCCGAGCACCCGACCCGAGCGGCTGAATGATAGTCCCATGGTCCTCCGGTCTCTCCTTAACAGGGTGACCCCGAAACGGCGAATGGCGGACTGGTCATTTCGTCAGCGCCCGGCGATGTTGCGAAAAATTCGAGAGCACGCCCCGCGAAGTCGCTTGCCAGTTTCGCCGGGCTCGCGCTCGAAGCGGGGCCCGCCGCTGACAATCTGTCGCGACGGGTTTGCGTCGTGACGAGATGTGCGGCGGTTACCGCTTGGCACGTTTTTGGCTCTTCCTGCGCCGGAGCATGCGAGCTCAAATCTTGGTCAAGCGCTACTTCAACGTCGTCGAGGGGCTACTCGTCATCGTGATTGCGTATTTTCAAGCGCAGGGCCTCACGCAGCTGCTGGGTGCGGCGTTGCTCGCCGAGTCGCCGCCGCGAGCCCCTGTCGCGCGGCGGCGACTGAGCACACCGGCGGCCAAGAGCGGCGCCGCGATCGCCGGGCGCAATCCGTTCGATTCTTCGGCGAAGCCGCCCGTGCCGGTGGCTTCAGCCACTAGCCGCGAGGTCGCCGATCCGCTGGCGTGGCCTGCGTGCCCGGGAGTCCAGGCCTTGATCGTGACGGAGTCTTCGGACCCGTGGTGGTCGCTCGCATCGTTGCGAGAGCCGGGGAGCTCTCGAGCGCGCTTGCGCCGCCTGGGCGACGGCGTGGCCGGCAAGCGCGTCGCGTTCATCGGCTACAACCCGCGCCAAGGTGCTCCGGCGGTGTGGCTCGAGGGCGGTGACAGCAATTGTCAATCGCTCTTGTCCGGCGAGCCGGCGGTGCTCGTGCGGGCGCGCGAGGTCGAGAACCCGCCTGCGCAGACGTCGGGCTTCGCCTCGCAGATCCGGAAGCTGCGCGACAACGAGTACGAGGTGGAGCGGTCGCTGGTCGATAGCAGCCTGCGCGACATGAGCCACGTGCTGCGTTCGGTGCGCGTCGTGCCGGCCCTCGAAGGCGGCAAGACGGTGGGCGTGCGTCTCTTCGGCATTCGCACGGAGACCTTGCTCGGCAGCTTCGGTCTTCGCAACGGCGATCGGCTGGACTCCATCAACGGCTTCGAGGTGGCCGACCCCGAGAAGGCGCTCGAGGCGTTCGCGCGGCTGCGCACGGCGCGGCAGCTGCGCCTGCGGCTGAATCGCGCGGGAGCGCCGCTCGATATCAGCCTCACCATCAGCTAGAGCGCGTCCCTAAATTGGGAGCGCTCGGGCGTGCCCGTAAACGAGCCCGAGCCCGTGCCCGACGGTCCGTGAGGAGTCGTTGGGTGCTTTTGTTTGGTAGGCCGAGGTTTGTGGCGCGGGCCCCCTCCGGGCTCGCGCATGGCCCGCGCGCGCCGCGCCCAGCTGGGCGCGCAGGG
>Ga0164241_10001797_pt1 | contig 25059 bp, 21 predicted proteins | sample OricomyardsoilBY_FD_108780 | JGI IMG/M metagenome (GOLD analysis project Ga0164241, IMG submission 108780) | Backyard soil microbial communities from Emeryville, California, USA - Original compost - Back yard soil (BY) | ecosystem: Environmental > Terrestrial > Soil > Unclassified | place: USA... | reverse complement strand
CAGCAGGGTCGAGCCGGTCTCCGGCCCGGGACCGTTGGCGACGAAGGCATCGATCGCCGCGTCGGTCAGCTCCGCGATCGGAACCTGGGCGGTGAGGGCGGGAACCGGCTGCTCGGGATCCATGTGGATGCGGCAGAGGCCGGCGGCCGGCATCGGGCCGAAGCTGTCCATGATCGGCTCGCCGAGCGCGCGCAGCGGCGCGATCAGCTCGTCGCCCGCGGCGGCGTCGCCGGTGAAGCAGGCGTCGATCGTGATCAGGGGCACGCCGCGCAGCGGCTCGGGCACGTCGGGGACCGGCGGCGGCCGCAGCAGGCGGGCGACCGAGGTGATCTCCTCCGGTGCGGTTTCGGCCCAGTCGCGGTAGGCGCGGAAGGCGCCGGCGCCGAGCTCGGCCGGGAAGATGAGGATGCCGCCGTAGACCTCGGCGATCGGCAGCAGCGCCAGGTGCAGGGCGGTGACGACCGCGTAGCCCCCGCCCCCGCCGCGCAGCGCCCAGAAGAGGTCGGGCTCGTCGGTAGCGGTGAGGCTGCGCTGCTCGCCGTCGGCGCTGACGACATCGATCCCGGTGACGTTGTTGCAGGCGAAGCCGTACTGGCGGCCGAGCCAGCTGAGGCCGCCGCCGAGGGTGTAGCCGACGACGCCGACGTCGGGCGAGGAGCCGGGCAGCGAGGTGAGCCCGTGCGCGCCGGCCGCCTCGGCCAGCTCCAGCGAGAGCACCCCGGCCTCGACCCGGGCGGTGCGCTCCTCCGGGTCGACCGCGATCCCGCGCATGCGCTCGGTCTTGAGCAGGATCGTGCCGTCGAGCGGGGGCAGCGGCCCCGCCCCGTGGCCGGTTCCCTGAGCGGCGACCTTGAGCCCGTTGGCGGCGGCGAAGCCGACCGTGGCGGCGACGTCGGCGGCGCTCTCGGCGAAGACCACGGCCTCGGGCCGCTGGTCGGTGGCGAGGTTCCAGGCGAGGCGCGCCTGGTCCCAGTCGGGGTCGGAGGGGACGGCGATGCGGCCGTCGATCTGGAGTCCGCTGAGGTCGCTCATGGCGTGCACCCTTTCATCGTTCGGCCGCCGCTTCAAGCGGACAGGGTGAGGTGCTCGACCTCGTCGCCGCGGGCGATGAAGACGTCGTGCACGAGCGCCGGCGGGAAGAGCCCGTGGGCGGCGACACCGGGGTCGGCCTCGAGCCGGGCGGCGAGCTCCGCCGGATCCCCGATCGGACCGCGGTAATCGGCGATCGTGCCGCCGTCGGGGCTGGGGGGGACGTCGCGCAGCTCGACCTCGGCGCCGAGCCGGGCCAGGGTCGAGGCGATGCCGAAGGAGAACAGCTCCAGCGGCACCGGTCCGCGCAGGGCCTCGACCGGCTTGCTGGCGTCGGCGATGACGACGAAGCGCGCCGCCGCCGCCGCGACCACCTTCTCGCGCAGGTGGGCGGCACCGCCGCCCTTGATCAGCCAGCCGTCGGGCGTGACCTCGTCGGTGCCGTCGATCGCGATGTCCAGCTGCGCCAGCGAGTCGAACCGCTCGACCGGGATCCCCAGCTCGCGCGCCTGCTCCTCGGTGGCGATCGAGGTGGCGACGCAGCGGATGCCGCCGACCCCGCGGCGGGCGAGTGCCGGCAGCAGCTCGGCCACGGTCGAGCCGGTGCCGAGGCCGACGGTCATCCCGTCCTCGACCAGCTCCGCCGCGGCTTCCGCCGCGATCCGCTTCTCGGTTTCCGCCGCGCTCACGGCCCGGACTTTATCCTCGGCCGATGGATGCGCGGATCTGGGTTTCCAGCGGCGGCGAGGCGCCGCGCTCAGTGGCGCTGAGCGGCGAGCGGACGGTGGTCGGGCGCTCGCCGGAGGCCGACGTCCAGCTCGAGGATGAGGCGGTCTCCTGGAACCACCTGGAGATCGAGCGCCGCGGCGAGGTGCTGATGGCGACCGATCTCGACAGCCGCAACGGCACCGCCCTCAACGGCGAGCCGCTCGACCGCCCGCGGCGCCTGCGCAACGGCGACACCCTGATCGCCGGCGGTCACCGGCTCGAAATCGCCGTCGGCCCGGCGGCCCCGGTCGGGGCGACGATCGCCAGCGACGCCCCGTCGGTGGCGCTGAGCGAGGAGGAGCGGGCGACCGCGGCGGCGCTGGTCGCTCCCTACCGCAGCGAGGGCGCCTTCGCCGGCCGCCCCGCCACCCGGGCCGAGATCGCCGCGGCTCTGCAGGTCAGCGAGCGCACCGCGCAGCGTCGCCTCGACACTCTCGCCGCCAAGCTCGGCGTCGGCGGCGAGGCCGGCCGCGACCGCCCCCGCCAGGTCGCCGCCCGCGTGATCGAGCTCGGCCTCGACCGCTGACCCGTTCGCCGACGGGCCGATTTTCCTCCATATAGGGGTGTTTGCGGCCCGTCGGCGGCTGGTGGCTGGCTCGGACCGGGACAGAGGTGGCTCGTTGGGGGGCGCGGGTGGCGTTGGCGGGCTCGCTCGGTGGGCGCAGGATCGGTTGGCAGCAGCAAACGCCAACGAAAGGAAGCCATGCACCGCTTCATCCTCACCTCACTGATCGCGCTCGCCGGCCTCGCCGTGCCGGCGCTTGCCGGCGCGGCGCCGCAGACCGGCGCCGTCGTCTTCTCGAAATCGACCACGGTCGAGGGCGTTGCCAAGGGCGGGCTGTTCGCCGTCCGCGACGGCCGTCTCAACCAGCTGACCGAAGACCCGACCGACACCGAACCGGCCTTCTCGCCGGACGGGCGCACGATCGCCTTCGCCCGTGGCGGCGACCTCTACTCGGTCCGCCCCGACGGCTCCGGCCAGCGGCGGCTGACCAGCGGCCCCGAGGTCGACTCGGCGCCGGTCGTCGCCCCCAACGGCAAGGTCGTCGTCTTCGAGCGGCGGGCCGCGGTCGGTCAGCAGGCCGACCTCTACACCGTCGGCGCCATCGGTGGCCGCCTGCACCAGCTCACCAGCGGGGCCGGTGACGACCACGCCGCCCGCTTCGGGGACGACGTCAGCCGCGGGATCGTCTTCGTCCGCGGCTTTGCCGCCCCCGAAGGCGGCAACGACGACCTCTACTGGGTGCGGCCCAGCGGTGCCGGCCTGCGGGCGCTGACCCGCAGCGCCGGGGTCGACGAGTTCGCGCCGCGCTGGTTCGCCGGCGGCATCGTCTTCAGCCGCGGCGAGAGCAGCCCCGGCCCGGCCGCCTACGCCGACGTCTACACGATGCGCGGCAACGGGACCAAGGTGAAGCCGCAGGTCGCGGGGGTCGGCTCGGCCTACGTCGAAGACGTCGCCGGCAACGGTCGCACCCTGCTCTTCCGCCGCGACCAGGGCCTCTGGGTCAAGCAGATCGGCCCGGGCAAGGCGCGCAAGCTCGCCCAGCTGCCAGACGGCTCGGAGACCAACGGCGTCTTCTCCTCCGACGGCAGGAAGGTCGCGGCCTTCGTCGCCGCCGAGGAGCGCCAGCAGCTGGTCTCGATCGACGTCGCTTCCCGCCGCCAGTCAGCCCTGGCGGAAGGGTTCGAGGTCGACTCCAAAGACGGTCAGGAGATCGGGCCGGTTATCGCATGGCAACCGGTGCCAAGCGGCAACTGATCTCCGACTGAGGACGCCCGGGGGTCTCGCCATCAGGCGGGGCCCCCGACGTCTGTCGATATAACCGCGGGGTGGCAGACCTCGCCCTCGGCTCCACCGTCGCCGGCTACCGCATCGACGCGCTGATCGCGCGCGGGGGGATGGGCGTCGTCTACCGGGCGACCCACCTCGGCCTCGAACGGCCGGTGGCGCTGAAGGTGATCGCCCGCGAGCTGGCCGACCGCGAGGGCTTCCGCCAGCGCTTCCTGCGCGAGTCCCGCCTCGCCGCCAGCCTCGACCACCCGGCGGTGGTGCCGGTCTTCGACTCGCGCGAGGTCGACGGCGAGCTGATCGTGGCGATGCGGCTGGTCGCCGGCGGCGATCTGCGGCGGACGCTCGACCGCGAGGGGCCGCTGCCGCCGGCCCGCGCCATCGCCCTGCTCGGCCAGGTCGCCGACGCCCTCGACGCCGCCCACGCCGCCGGCATCGTCCACCGCGACGTCAAGCCGCACAACGTCCTGGTCGAAGGCGACCGCGCCTTCCTCACCGACTTCGGCCTCGCCAAGGCACTGGGGGGGAGCGGCGCCCTCAGCGGCGTCTCGGTGGTCGGCACCGCCGAGTACATGTCGCCGGAGCAGTGGCGTGGCAGGGCGGTTGGACCGGCCGCTGACGTCTACTCGCTCGGCTGCGTCCTCTTCGAGGCGCTGACCGGGATCGCTCCCTTCGCCCGCAAGGAAGCCGACAGCGAGCCGGAGATGCCGGCCGGGCTCGACGCCGTGATCGAGCGGGCGGTGGCCAAGGACCCGGGCGACCGCTACCCGAGCGCGGGGGCGCTGATCGTGGCGGCGCGGGAGCGCGAGGGGGCGGGGATGGCGAGGACGGCGGTGCTCTCGCAGTCGGCGGAGCGGCCGACCGCCCCGACCGGCCGCCGCGGGCTCGGCTTCGGGCGCCTGCCGGGGCGCAAGCTGCAGTGGGCCGGCGCCGGAGCCGCCGTTGTCGCCGGCCTGGTCGTGCTTGCGGTGACGCTGTTCGGCGGCGATGGCGTCGACGTCTCCGACCCGGTTCCGGTCGGCCGGCCGCCGCTGCGCCTGGCCGTCGGTGCCGACGCGGTCTGGGTGACCAGCGAACGCGACGGCACCCTGACCCGGCTCAACCCCGACAGCGGCGAGGCGGTCGGCAGCCCTGTCCGCCTCGGCGTCGGCGTCTCCGGCGTGGCCGCTGGCGGCCGCTGGCTCTGGGTCACCAACCAGCGGCGCGGGGAGCTGCTGCGCCTCGATCTCGAGAGCGGTCGCCTGCTGGAGACGATCGACGTCGGCGGCGCCCCGGGCGCGATCGCGCTCGGCGGCGGCCGGGTCTGGGTCGCGGACGCCGGCGGGCGCGGCGTCACCGCCGTCAACGCCGAGGGCGGGCGGATCTACCGGCGCGGGCTGCCGCCTCAAGCGACGCCCCTGCGCCTGGCCGTCGGCGCCGGCGGGCTCTGGGTCAGCAGCGCCTCGACCGGGACCGTGCGCCGCATCGACCTCGGCAGCCTCCGCGCCGACGCCCCGGTCCCGGTCGGCCGCGGCCCCGCCGGGGTCACCGTCGCCTCCGGCCTGGTCTGGGTGGCCAACAGCCGCGGCGGCACCGTCTCCAAGGTCGACCCCTCGATCCACGCCCTGCTCGGCGACCCGATCGACGTCGGCGGCCGGCCCGGTGGGATCGACGCCGGCACCAGCACCGCCTGGGTCGCCAGCGCCGCCGAGGACACGGTCACCCGCATCGATCTCGCCAGCGGCGAGCGGACCGGCGGCCCGATCGCGGTCGGCTCCGAACCCGGCGCCGTCGCCGTCGGCGCCGACGCGGTCTGGGTCGCCGACAACGGCGAAGGCGCGGTCACCCGCATCGAACCCTGACGCTGGCTAGGATCGGAGGCCGCGCATGACCCACGACATCGACACCCTCTGCGTCGACACCATCCGCACCCTCTCGATGGATGCGGTGCAGAAGGCCAACTCCGGCCATCCCGGCACGCCGATGTCGCTGGCGCCGGTCGCCTACGAGCTCTGGCAGAACCACCTGCGCTACGACCCCGCCGACCCGGTCTGGCCCAACCGCGACCGCTTCGTGCTCTCGGCCGGCCACGCCTCGATGCTGCTCTACTCGATGCTCTTCCTCACCGGGGTGAAGCGGGTCGACGCCGACTACAACGTGACCGACGAGCCGGCCTGCTCGCTGCACGAGATCGAAAACTTCCGCCAGCTGCACTCGCGCACCCCGGGCCACCCCGAGTACCGCTGGACCTCCGGCGTCGAGACCACCACCGGGCCGCTGGGCCAGGGGATCGCGACCTCGGTCGGGATGGCGTTGGCCTCGAAGTGGCAGGGCGAGCAGTTCGGCAAGGAGCTCTTCGACTTCGACGTCTACGCGCTGGCCGGCGACGGCTGCCTGATGGAGGGCGTCTCGCACGAATCCGCCTCGCTGGCCGGCCACCTCAAGCTCGACAACCTCTGCTGGCTCTACGACAACAACCACATCACGATCGACGGCGCCACCAGCCTCGCCTACGACGACGACGTGCTGAGCCGCTTCGAGGGCTACGGCTGGAACGTGCTGCGGGTCGGTGACGCCAACGACCGCGGCCTGCTCTCCCGCGCCTTCGACGAGTTCAAGGCCGAGACCGGCCGCCCCACCCTGATCGTCGTCGACAGCCACATCGGCTGGGGCTCGCCGAACAAGCAGGACACCGAGTCCGCCCACGGCGAACCGCTGGGCGAAGACGAGATCAAGCTGACCAAGAAGGCCTACGGCTGGCCCGAGGACGCCAAGTTCCTCGTCCCCGACGGGGTGCTCGAGCACTTCCAGGAGGGGATCGGCAAGCGCGGCGCCGAGGAACGGGCCGCCTGGGGCGGGAAGCTCGCCGCCTCCGGCCACGCCGAGGAGATCGAGACGATGCAGCGCCGCGAGCTGCCCGACGGCTGGGACGCCGCGATCCCCTCCTTCGAGGCCGACGAAGAGAAGGGCCTGGCCACCCGCAAGGCCTCGAACAAGGTCGAGAACGCGATCGCCGAAAAGGTTCCGTGGGTGATCTCCGGCTCGGCCGACCTCACCGATTCAACGTCCGTCCGGCTCACCTTCGACGGGGTCGAGAACTTCGAGCCCGGCAGCTTCAACGGGCGTCAGGTCCATTACGGGATCCGCGAACACGCCGCCGTCACCGCCTGCAACGGGATGTCCCTCTGCAAGCTGCGGCCGCTGTGGTCGACCTACCTCACCTTCTCCGACTACGGCCGCCCCGGCATCCGCCTCTCGGCGCTGATGGAGCTGCCGGTGATCCACCTCTTCACCCACGACTCGATCGGGCTCGGCGAGGACGGCCCGACCCACCAGCCGATCGAGCAGCTGGCCTCCCTGCGGGCGATGCCGCACCTCGACGTGATCCGCCCCGCCGACGCCAACGAGGTCGCCGAGGCCTGGCGCTGCGCGATCGAGCGCACCCACAACCCGGTGGCACTGGTGATGACCCGGCAGACGGTGCCGGTCTTCGACCGCTCCAAGTACGCCTCGGCCGAGGGCGCCCGCCGCGGCGGCTACGTGCTCGCCGACTGCGAGGGCGAGCCGGAGCTGATCCTGATCGCCACCGGCAGCGAGGTGCAGCTGGCGCTCGGCGCGCACGAGACCCTGGTCGGCGAGGGGATCCGCTCGCGCGTCGTCAGCCTGCCCTGCTGGGAGATCTTCGACCGCCAGGACGAGGAGTACCGCGACGCGGTGCTGCCGCCCGGGGTCACCGCCCGCCTCGCGATCGAGGAGGGCTCGCCGCAGGGCTGGGAGCGCTACGTCGGCGCTCAGGGGCGGATTATGGGGATGACCACCTTCGGCCAGTCGGCGCCGTTCAAGGACGTCGAGGCCGAGTTCGGCTTCACCGCGGAGAGGGTGGCCGAGGCAGCCCGCGAGGTCGCGGCGGGCGCGGCCGTCAAGTCAACGACCTGAGGAGGTCGACCGTGAAGGCAACCGCACGACTGCACGAGCTGGGGCAGAGCCTCTGGCTGGACAACATCACCCGCACGATGCTGGCCGACGGCACTCTCGAGGGGTACATCGACGAGCTCTCGGTCACCGGGCTCACCTCCAACCCGACGATCTTCGACAAGGCGATCTCCGGCGGCGACACCTACGACGAGCAGATCGCCGCGGTCAGCGCCGCTGCCGATGCCGGCGAGGGCGTCGGCGCCAACGCCGACGAGCGTGTCTTCTTCGAGCTGGCGGTCAAGGACCTGCAGGGCGCCACCGACCTCTTCGCCGGGGTGCACGAGCGCACCGCCGGGGTCGACGGCTTCTGCTCGCTGGAGGTCTCGCCCCTGCTCGCCGACAACGGCGGCGAGACGATCGAGCAGGCGGCGGCGCTGCACGCCAAGGCTGAGCGCGAGAACCTCTTCATCAAGATCCCCGGCACCGAGGCCGGCAACAAGGCGATCGAGGAGTCGATCTTCGCCGGGATTCCGATCAACGTCACCCTGCTCTTCGACGACCGCCAGTACCTCGGCGCCGCCGAGGCCTACATGCGCGGGATCGAGCGCCGGATCGAGGCCGGGCTCGACCCCGACGTCGCCTCGGTCGCCTCGCTCTTCATCAGCCGCTGGGACGTCGCCGTCGCCGAGGAGGTGCCGGAGGAGCTTCACAACCGGCTCGGGATTGCGGTCGGGGGCCGCGCCCACCGGGCCTACCACGAGCTCCTCGACTCGCCGCGCATGCTGCGGCTGATGAACGAAGGCGCGCGCCCGCAGCGGCTGCTCTGGGCCAGCACCGGGACCAAGGACCCGAACGCCTCCGACACGATGTACATCGAGGCCTTCGCCTCGCCCTTCACGGTCAACACGATGCCGGAGCCGACCCTGCTCGCCTTCGCCGACCACGGCGAGGTCGGCGACCTCTTCCCGGCCGACGGCGGCAACGCCGAGCAGGTCCTGCAGGAGTTCGAGGAGGCGGGGATCGACGTCGCCGCGCTCGCCGACCGGCTCCAGGCGGAGGGCAAAGCGAGCTTCAACAAGTCCTGGGAAGAGCTGCTCAAATCGATCTCCTCCCAGCGCGGGGTCACGGCTTAGTGCCGGCGCCGGCGCCGTCGCTGCGGGAGACGCCCGCCTGGGCGGAGCTGCAGCGCCACTACGAGGGGATCGAGGGCGAGCACCTGCGCGACCTCTTCGCCGCCGACCCCGAGCGCGGCGAGCGTCTGGTCGCCGACGGCGCCGGCCTCCACCTCGACTTCTCCAAGAACCGGATCACCGACGAGACGCTGCTGCTGCTCGGGGAGCTGGCCCGCCAGCGCGGCGTCGAGGCGCACCGCGAAGCGATGTTCACGGGCGAGCACATCAACGTCTCCGAGGACCGGGCGGTGCTGCACGTGGCGCTGCGGATGCCGCGCAACCGCTCGCTCATGGTCGACGGCGTCGACGTGGTCAAGGAGGTGCACGAGACCCTCGACCGCATGGGCGCCTTCGCCGAGCGGATCCGCTCCGGCGAGTGGAAGGGGCACACCGGCAAGCCGATCCGCAACGTCGTCAACGTCGGCATCGGCGGCTCCGACCTCGGCCCGGTAATGGCCTACGAGGCGCTCAAGCACTACTCCCGCCGCGAGACGACCTTCCGCTTTATCTCGAACGTCGACGGCACCGACTTCGCCGAGAAGACGCGCGACCTCGACCCGGAGGAGACCCTGTTCGTGATCTCCTCGAAGACCTTCACCACGCTGGAGACGATGACCAACGCCCACACCGCGCGCGAGTGGTCGCTGGCGGGCCTGGGGGGGGACGAGGCCGCCGTCGCCAAGCATTTCGTCGCCGTCTCCACCAACGCCGACGAGGTCGCCAAGTTCGGCATCGACACCGAGAACATGTTCGGCTTCTGGAATTGGGTCGGCGGCCGCTACTCGATGGACTCGGCGATCGGCCTCTCGACGATGCTGGCGATCGGCCCGGCCCGCTTCGCCGAGATGCTGGCCGGCTTCCACGCCATGGACGAGCACTTCCGCGAGACGCCGGCCGCGGCGAACCTGCCGATGCTGATGGGGCTGCTCTCGGTCTGGTACTCGGACTTCTTCGGCGCCCAGACTTCCGGCGTCTTCCCCTACGACCAGTATCTGCACCGCTTTCCCGCCTACCTGCAGCAGCTGACGATGGAGTCCAACGGCAAGCACGTGACCCTCGACGGAGGCCACGTCGACTACGACACCGGCGCCATCTACTGGGGCGAGCCGGGGACCAACGGCCAGCACTCCTTCTACCAACTGATCCACCAGGGGACGCGGCTGATTCCCTGCGACTTCATCGGCTTCGCCCACTCCAACAACCCGCTCGGCCGCCACCACGACCTGCTGATGTCCAACGTCTTCGCCCAGGGCGAGGCCCTGGCCTTCGGCAAAACGCCGGAGCAGGTGCGGGCAGAGGGGACTGCCGAGGAGGTCGTGCCGCACCGGGTGATGGAGGGCAACCGGCCCTCGAACACGATCCTCGCCGAGCGCCTCGACCCCGAGACCCTGGGGGCGCTGGTCGCCCTCTACGAGCACAGCGTCTTCACCCAGGGAGCCGTGTGGGGGATCGACTCCTTCGACCAGTGGGGGGTCGAGCTGGGCAAGGTCCTGGCGGTCGCGATCATCCCCGAGCTCGAGGCCGCGGACGAGCCGAAGCTGCGCCACGACAGCTCCACCAACGCGCTGATCCGCCACTACCGCAACGCCCGCCGCGGGGAATAGGGTCGGCTCCATGCTCCCGCTCGACGCGCTCCCCCTGGCCGCGTCGGCATCGAATCTGCTCGCCGCCCGCGAGCAGATGGCGTTCACCCTCCGCTTCCACATCGTCCTCTCCTGCATCGGCGTCGCCCTGCCGGCGATCATCCTCGTCGCCAACTACATCGGGCTCAAACGGGGCGACGCGGACGCGCTCGAGCTGGCCCGGCGCTGGTCGAAGGCGATGGCGGTCACCTTCGCCGTCGGCGCCGTCACCGGGACCGTGCTCAGCTTCGAGTTCGGCCTGCTCTGGCCCGAGTTCATGGACCGCTGGGGGGGCGTCTTCGGGGTCGCCTTCGCGATCGAGGGGATCTTCTTCTTCATCGAGGCGATCTTCCTCGCGATCTACATCTACGGCTGGAAGCGGCTCGGCGGCTGGGCCCACTTCTGGTCCGGGGTGCCGATGGTGGTCACCGGCATCGGCGGCGCCTTCTCCGTGGTCGCCGCCAACGCCTGGATGAACCAGCCGCAGGGCTTCACCCTCGACGCCGCCGGCAAGGTGATCGACACCGACCCGCTGCAGGTGCTCTTCAACCCGGCGACCGGCTACGAGGTCCCGCACATGATCCTCGCCGCCTACATGGTCGCTTCCTTCCTCGTCGCCTCGATCTACGCGGTGGGGATGCTCAAAGGGCGACGCGATCGCCTGCACCGGCTGGGGCTGCTGATCCCGCTGACCATCGGCTGCATCGTCACCCCGATCCAGCTCTTCGTCGGCGACACCGCGGCGCGGGCGGTGGCCGACCACCAGCCGGCCAAGTTCGCCGGCATGGAGTGCATCCAGGAGACCGGCACCCACCAGACCGAGTACGTCGGCGGCATCTGCACCGAGGACGGCGTCAAGTGGGCGATCCCGATCCCCGACCTCGACTCCTTCCTGGTCGGCTTCAGCGCCGACACCGAGGTGATCGGCCTCGAGGACATCCCGGTCGACGAGCGGCCGCCGGCGAACACCCTGCTGCACCTCGCCTTCGACGCGATGGTCGGGATCGGCACGGCGCTGCTGGGGCTCGGCGCCTGGCTCGCCTTCGTCTGGTGGAAACGGCGGGACATCCCCCAGACCAGGTGGTTCCTGCGCGCGGTCGCGGTCTCGGGGGCGGGGGCGGTGCTGGCCCTGTGGTGCGGCTGGATCGTCACCGAGGTCGGCCGCCAGCCCTGGATCGTGCAGGGCTACATGCGGACCGAGGAAGCGGTGACCGAGGCCGACGGCATCTGGTTCAGCTTCGGCTTCGTGCTGCTGCTCTACGCGGCGCTCGGCACGATCGCGGTCAAGGTCCTGCGCGGCATGTCCCGGCGCTGGCGCGAAGGTGCGGCCGAACCGGCGGGCACCCCGTACGCGCCCCCCGAGGAAGGGCCTGTCGCGTTTGCTTCGCCTACCGCAACAAAAGCGACAGAGGAGCGGTCGCCGTGAGCAAGGCCGACGCCGCGGCGGCGATCCTCTGGGTCGGGGCGACCTTCTACGCGCTCTTCGGCGGCGCTGACTTCGGCGGCGGCTTCTGGGACCTGATCGCCGGCGACGCGGAGAAGGGGGAGCGGCCGCGGGCGCTGATCCAGCGTTCGCTGACCCCCGTTTGGGAGGCCAACCACGTCTGGCTGATCTTCATCCTCGTCGTCCTCTGGACCGCCTTCCCACCCGCCTTCAGCGCCGTCTTCACGACCCTCTACGTGCCGATCGCGCTGGCCGCGGTGGGGATCGTCCTGCGCGGCGCCGGCTTCGCCTTCCGCAAGCAGGTCGAGGGCCTCGCCGGGCGGCGGGCTCTGGGCGCCACCTTCGCGCTCTCCTCCGTCCTCACCCCCTTCTTCATGGGCGCCGTGGTCGGCGCGATCGCCTCCGGCAACGTGCCGGCCGCCGGCAACGGCGATGCCTTCTCCAGCTGGCTGGAGCCGCTGCCGCTGCTGACCGGGGCGATGTTCGTCGCCAGCGGCGCCTACCTCGCCGCCGTCTTCCTGGTCGGCGACGCCCGCCGCGCCGGCGAAGCGGACCTCGAGCGCTACTTCGTGCGGCGGGCCCTGGCGGCGGCCGCGGTCGCCGGGGCCGCGGCGGCGATCGGCCTGGTCGAGCTGCACGCGGAAGCGCGCTACGTCTTCGACCGCCTCGTCGACCAGGGCCTGCCGCTGGTGATCCTCTCGGCGCTCTGCGGGATCGGCCTGCTGGCGGTGCTGCTGCGGGGCGGCCGCAAGCCGCTGCGCCCGCTTGCGGCCGGGGCTGTGATCGCGGTGATCTGGGGCTGGGGGGTGGCGCAGTTTCCCTATCTGCTGCCGACCTCCCTGCGGATCGACCAGGCGGCGGCACCGGACCCGACCCTGGTCGTCGTCTTCGTCGTCTTCGCGATCGCCGCGGTCCTGGTCCTGCCCTCGCTGGGGCTGCTCTACGTGCTCAGCCAGCGGGACCTGCTCGAGGCCGAGCACTAGCCCTCCTAAGCCCCAGATCATCGAAAAAGGGAGAGCCGGACCCCAAAAGTGGGGTTCGGATGAACTTTCCCATCCAATGTCAAGGTCGTCTGGACAGGTTTCCGATGAGGCCGCATGACCAAGATCGCCAGGCGGAGCCATGAGGCTGCCGCCCTCCCCCTCGTCCCGTCCATCTCCGCGCTGGTCCTCTCCCTGGCGTTGCTGGCCATGGCCTTCTTCCCGGCCTCCGGCCTGGCGGCCGAAGAAGGGGAAGCACCGGTCCTCAACTTCACCCCGGCGCCGCTGGACTTCGGCAAGGTCACGCTCGGCACCGAAACGGGAACGGTCAACCTCGACGTCTACAACGCCGGCAACGTCGCCGGGGTCGTGGCCGGCATCGCCGCCGAAGGCGGGGACTCCGAGGACTTCAAGGTCAACGGCAGCAGCTGCGGCCAAATCGACCCGGGGCAGAGCTGCACCGTCTGGCTCCGCTTCGTGCCCGGCGCCAGCGGCACCAGGGCGTCGAACCTGGTCGTGCAGCTGAAGGAAAGCCCGGCGCAGTCGACGCCGCTGGCCGGCACCGGCGTCGCTGCCCAGCTCAGCTTCACCCCGGGCAGCTACGACTTCGGCATCCAGCGGGTCAACCGCGGCGAAGGCTCGACCAGCTTCCAGCTGACCAACAGCGGCGAAGCGATGAGCCAGCTCAACTCGATCGGGATCGGCGGCAAAGACTCGAACAACTTCTGGACCAACGGGGGCGACTGCTGGGGCGGTCGCCAGCTGCAGCCGGGGGAGAGCTGCAACGTCCAGATCGGCTTCAACCCCTGGGACACCGTCTCCTACGAGGCCGAGGTTCAGGCTTACGTCAACGGCGCCACCTTCACCGCTGCTCTGGCCGGCAGCGGTGGCCGGGCGGAAGTCGAACCGTCCTCCTTCCCGGTCGAGTTCGGCCTGGTCACGGTGGGCGCGGCGGGCCCGGTCGAGACGATCGTCTTCAGCAACCACGGCAACATGCCCGGCAATTACTTCATCGGCATCGTCGCCGGTGGCGATGCCGGCAGCTTCCGCCTGCTCGACGAGAACTGCAGCCTGGCGCCGCTGGCCCCGGCCGGAACCTGCGTCGCCCACGTCCGCTTCACCCCCCAGGGGGAGGGCCAGAAGCTCGCCCGCCTCGCCCTCTTCGGCGATGACGAGGGCGGCACGATGGCGCTCCTGAGCGGCGAAGGCGTCGCCCCGGCGGTGACGCTGGCTCCCTCCGCCTATGACTTCGGCACCCAGGAGGCCGGCAGCAGGAGCGCCGGTCACGCTTTCGCGGTCCGCAACGAAGGGGCCGCGCCGCTCGACCTCGGCGGCGTCGCGATCGTCGGCGCCGACCTCGACCAGTTCGTCCTCGCCGGCGACGAGTGCAGCGGTGAGACGCTGGCGCCCGGCGCCGAGTGCCTGCTCCGGGTCCGCTTCGCCCCCGACGGCGAGGGCGCGAAGACGGCCAGGCTCCGGGTCGGCAGCAGCTCGGGTGCCTTCGTCGCCGGCCTTGCCGGCCTCGGCTCCAGCCCCGGCACGGACGCGGCGGCTGCCTCGGCACAGGCCTTCCAGAGCCAGGCCGGGACCCCCCCGGCGACCCCCCGCAAGCGGTTCCGTCCCAAGTTCCGCCGCGGCAAGACGGTCGGCGCCAGCGCCTCCCGGGTCCACCGCCACGCTCGTGGCGCCGCCGCTCGCGGTTAGCCTGCAGGCGTGCCGCAGACCGTTCTCTTCGATATCGATGGCACCCTCCTCGTCACCGGCGGGGCGGGTGCCGTCGCCTGGCAGCGCGCCTTTCGTGAGCTGCACGGGATCGACGCCGACATCGAGGAGCACACCCACGCCGGCATGACCGACCCGGAAATCGCCGAGATCGTCTTCCGCGAGGTGATCGGGCGCGACGGCAGCGAGGCCGAGCGGGCGGCGGCGATCGCCGCCTACCTCGGCCATCTCGAAGACGCCGTCAACGGCTCCAGCGGCTACCGGGTGATGCCCGGTATCGAGCAGCTGCTGCCGCGGCTGCTGGAGCAGGGCGTGCTGCTCGGCATCGTCACCGGCAACATCGAGGCGGCCGCCCAGATCAAGCTCGCCCGCGCCGGCCTCAACCGCTTCTTCGTCTTCGGTGGCTACGGCTCCGACTCCCGCGACCGCACCGAGCTGACGAAGAGGGCGCTGGAGCGGGGTGGTACCGTCGCCGGCAGCCCCGTCGACCGCGCCACCGCGATCGCCGTCGGCGACACCCCCCGCGACGTCAAGGCCGGGCACGGCGCCGGCATCCGCGTCGTCGGCGTCGCCACCGGCAGCTACAGCGTCGCCGAGCTCGGCGAGTCCGGCGCCGACTGGGCGATCGAGACCGTCGAGTCGGGCTTCCCGGCGCCGGCCGGCGACGGCGTCAATAGTTGAAGGACTCTTAGTAGATAGATAATTTAAGGCGATGGGGCGGAGAGGGCACCTGGCGGTCCTGGTCCTGCTCGCCGCGATCGTGGCCGGCCTCCTTGCGGGCTGCGGCGAGGACGCCGACTCCGCGGAGCAGGTCGACCGCTTCGACGCGAACCGGGCCTGGTCCCTGGTCGCGCGCCAGGTCGAGGTGGGACAGCGCCCGGCCGGCTCGCCGCAGCTGCGCAGGCTCGCGGACGACCTGCGGCCGCTGCTTCCCGACGGCCGCTTCGAATCGATTCCCGGCGAGCCGCAGCTGCGCAACGTCGTCGGCACCTTGCCGGGGCGGCGGCCGGGGATCGTGATCGGCGCCCACTACGACACCCTGGTCAAGCCGCCGGGATTCGTCGGCGCCAACAACGGGGCGGCGGGGACGGCGGTGGTGATCGAGGCTGCCCGGGCGCTCGGCCGTCTGCCGCGGCCCGCCGACGCCCGCGAGGTGCGCTTCGTGCTCTTCGACGGCGAGGAGCCGGCGGCGGGCCTGCCGGAGGAGAGCACCGACTTCTACGCGCAGGGGCTGCGCGGGTCGCGGGCCTACGCGGACGCCAACCCCGGCCGCACCTCGGCGATGGTCCTGCTCGACTACGTCGGCAACCGGGGGCTGCAGCTGCCGCGCGAGGCGAGCTCGGACCCGCAGCTGTGGGATCGGCTCCTCGGTGCGGCCGACCGCGTCGGCGCCGGCGATTACTTCTCGGCCGAGACCGGGCCCGAAATCCTCGACGACCACACCCCCTTCCTCCGCAGCGGGATCGCGGCCGTCGACCTGATCGACTGGCGCTATCCCGGGCACGACCTCAGGGACGGGCTCGACGAGATCTCGCGCCAGAGCCTCGACGGCGTCGGCGAGACGGTCGTCGCCCTGGCCGACGAACTGCGCGGCGAATAGCGCTTCAGGCGAGCTCGCAGCGCGCCTGGTAAATAGACGTAAAGCCTGATTCGAAGCCGTTGCGGGCGGCCCGCAGGTAGAGGCGCCAGACGCGGACCCGTTCGGCGCCGGCGAGCCGGATCGCCTGCTCGAGGTTGTCGTCGAGGTTGCGGGCCCAGTGGCGCAGCGTCTCCGCGTAGTCGGCGGCGAAGTCCTCGACGTGGTGGGTGACGAAGCCGGCCCGTTCCAGCGCCAGCAGGTTGCGCGAGAGGTGCAGCGGGGCCGCGTCGGGGAAGACGTAGCGCTCGGAGAATGCTCCCGCCTCGCCGTCGGTATGGCGCAGGCGGGTGATGCCGTGGTTGAGCAGGCGTCCGCCCGGCTTCAGCATCCGCGCCAGCGTCTGCGCGTAGACCTCGATCTGGGCGGCGCCGACGTGCTCGACCATGCCGATGCTGGCGATCGCGTCGAAGCGCTCGCCGGCGAGGTCGCGGTAGTCCATGACGCGGATCTCGACCCGGTCGGCGACGCCGGCCTCCTCGGCCCGTTGCCGCGCCTTTTCGGCCTGGGGCGGGGAGAGGGTGATGCCGACCACGCTGGCCCCGTGCTTGGTCGCCGCCCAGAGCGGGAAGCCGCCCCAGCCACAGCCGACGTCCAGCACCCGGTCGCCGGGCTTCAGCGCCAGCTTGCGGGCGACCGTCTCCAGCTTCTCCTCCTGGGCCTGCTCCAGCGTGGTCGCGCCGTGGGAGAAGATCGCGCAGCTGTAGACCATCGTCGGCCCGAGGAAGAGCTCGAAGAACTCGTTGGAGACGTCGTAGTGGTGGCGGACGGCGCGGGCGTCGCGCTCCTTGCTGTGGCGGCGGCCGCTGGGCCGCAGCTCCGACCGCGGCCGCGGCGGCGGCTTGGCGATGCCGGCGGCGCGGACGGCGCCCAGCAGCAGCGCCCGCTTGTCGGCGCCGTCGAGGGCCGGCGGCTGCCAGCCGTCGAGCAGCGCGATCACCGCCTCGACGTCGTCGACCTCGAGCTCGCCGCTGACGTAGGCGCGGCCGAGCCCGAGCTGACCGGGCGCCCGCAGCAGGTGGGCGGCGGCGCGGGGCGAGCGGACCGAGAAGGTGGGGCCGTCGCCGGAGGTCGAGGGCAGTCGCGTCCCGTCCCAGAACTCGACCGCAAACGGGCGCTCCGGAACGCGAGCCTCGATCTCGCGTCGCAGCCGCCCCGTATCGGCGAAAGCCATCGCCATTCAGCCTAACAACCGGTATCGAGCCCTATCATCGCTTCGATGTCCTCCGCCGCCGGCCCGCTGCCCTCCGACATCCAGCCCGTCGAGAACGAGACGCGCGATCGCATCATCACTGGCCTGGTGACGCTGATCCCGTTCGTCGCCATCGGCCTCGCCGCCTGGCAGGTCTGGGGCAGCGCCCTGCACTGGAGCGACGTCTTCCTCTTCCTCGGCCTCTACGCCTTCAGCGGCTTCGGGATCACGATCGGCTTCCACCGCCACCTCACCCACCGCGCCTTCAAGACCTACGACTGGCTGCACGGCCTGCTGGCGATCGCCGGCTCGGTGGCGATCGAGGGCCCGGTCATCTCCTGGGTCGCCGACCACCGCAAGCACCACGCCTTCGCCGACGTCGAGGGGGATCCGCACAGCCCCCACGTCGACCACGGCCACGGCTGGAGCGGCGCCCTCAAGGGCCTCTACCACGCGCACATGGGCTGGCTCTTCATCCACACCCAGCGCGGCAACAAGGAACGCTTCGCGCCGGACCTGCTCAAGGACCCGACGATCAGCTGGGTCGACCGCACCTTTATCTGGTGGGCGATCGGCGGCCTGCTGCTGCCCTTCTTCCTCGGCTGGCTGATCGGCGGCACCCTCTTCGCCGCCTTCACCGGCCTGCTCTGGGGCGGCCTCGTCCGCGTCTTCGTCCTCCACCACTTCACCTACAGCATCAACTCGCTCTGTCACGTCTTCGGCAGCCGCGACTTCGAGACCGGCGACGAGTCCCGCAACCTCGCCCTGATCGCGATCCCGACCTTCGGCGAGGCCTGGCACAACAACCACCACGCCTTCCCGACCTCCGCCACCCACGGCCTCGGCCGCTGGCAGGTCGACCCCTCGGCCCTGGTCATCGACAGCTGGGAGAAGATGGGCTTGGTCTGGGACGTCGTGCGCGTGTCGCCCGAGCGCATGGCCGCCAAGGCGACCTAAGGCGCTTCCTTCGCTTCGTACCAGTCGATCCAACTGTTGCATGCCTGGGACAACGGCACGACGCGGTGCGGTTGGTCGGGAACGGCGACGAGTTCGCCGGCGTAGGCCTTGCCGTCGTAGCCGCTGAGGCTCTGCAGGCCGCCGGCGTCGGCGGCAGTGAGCGTGAACTCGACCTTGCCGCCCGCGCTCTCGTAGCGGCCGGCGGGCCAGAACTGGCCGTTGTTGCCGAGGCTGATCGTGTTCGGGCGCTGGCCGTCGAGGGCCGCCGGCAGCGGCTCCCGGAAGCCCGGCGCGGAGAGGGTCAGGTCGAAGGGGGAGAAGTACTGGATCGAGAGGTTCCAGCTCCCCGCCGGCAGCGGCAGCGCCTGCGCGGTGCTCTCGCCGTTGCCGAGGACGCTGCCGTCGTCCCAGGCAGATTTGGGGCCGATCACGGCGCCGGGGAAGAGCGAGGCGCGGCCGGGGTTGGCGAGCAGGATGCGGATCTCCGGCGCCGCGCAGCCGGCCCGCGCCCCGGCCTCGGTTCCCTCGAGCAGCCCGTGGCGGTCGGCGGGCGTCGGGCCGGTCCGCTTCCAGAGGAGGTAGGAGGGGGTCGCCGCGATCCGCTTGAAGTTCGCCGGCGCCTGGCTGTTCCAGGCGGCCCGGCCGGTGATCACGTGCTCGAAGCGGTCGAGGGTGCCGCGGGTGAAGGAGTCGAAGTCGACCGGGCTGTAGGCGTCGCCGGTGTCGAACGGCTTCTCCGGGTTGGGCGAGACCGCGGTGTCGGGGAACTCGACCAGCGGCACGTGGGTGTCGGCGCCGAGCAGCCCGTAGGCGGCGTAGCGGTCCTGTCCCGCGTAGAGCACCGGCTGCCCGTGCACGATCGGCAGGAACGCCTTCAGCTCGCTCCCGTGACCCGCCGGCGCGACCGGGGCATCCCGCAGCACCAGCAGGCTCGAGTAGATCGCTCCGCCGATAAAGGCCACGGCCAGCACTGCCCAGCCCGCCTGCACCAGCGCGGGGCCGCGGCGCCGGCCGAACTCGGTCAGCAGCGGCCGGATCGCCACCAGCATCGCCAGCGGGGCCGCGATCATCAGCGCCTTGGCCTGGGAGTAGTCGCCGCTGAAGGGGAGGGAGGCGAGGTAGAGGACGGCGCAGGCGCCGAGCGCGACCGGGATCGTCAGCTCGCGGCGGCGCACCCACCAGGCGACGCCGGCCAGCAGCGCCAGCACCGCGATCGCGCCGGCGACCCCGGCCAGGGGGGCGCCCCCGGCGGCGTCGAGGCGGTAGTTGGCCGCCGGCCAGACGCCCAGCGCCTCGATCGCCGAGACCGGGCCGTAGGTGTTGCTGCCGGCGACCTTGTTGAAGCTGCCGCCGAAGCCGAAGGGGCCGACCACGGTGGCGGCGACGGCGAGGCCGGCGAGGACGAGGATCGCCGCCAGCGTCGCCGGGCGCAGCAGGGTGCGCAGCAGCGCCCGCGGCCGCAGCGCCTGCCGCACGACCGGCTGGGTCAGGCTCCAGAGGGCCGCGATCGCTACCGGCCAGGCGATCCCGGCAAAGCTGTAGGAGAAGAAGATTCCTCCCGCCAGGGCAAGTGGGGGAAGCGCCCGCAGCCAGGTGCCCTCCCCAGGCACAGCTCGCTGTACTCGCTGTTGAGTGCCTGGGGAGGGCACCTGGCTGCGGGCGCCGTCGCTCGCCCTGTCGATCGTCACCAGGTAGAGGGTGAAGGTCAGCACGAAGAGGGCCTCGGCGGTCTCCTTGAAGGCGGCCTGGGCGAAGTAGGAGGCGGCCAGGTAGGGGAGCGCGACCATCGCCGCGGCCAGGGTCCGGCGCCCCGGCGCCAGCTCCCGCAGCGCCCCGAGGGCGGTCAGCCCGGTCAGCACCCCGATCGCGACGATCTCGCCGAGGAAGGCCTGGCCGAGCCCGATCCCGGGCAGGCTCGCGGTCGCCACCGCCAGCCCGTGCGGGCCCAGCGGGTAGCCGGTGTTCGGCACCGGCCCGAAGCCGCTGCGCAGCCACTCGGCCCAGGCCAGGTGCAGGCCGAGGTCGTTGTTGAAGCCGACGCCGAGCAGGCCCCAGCGACCGCTGACCGCGAACGGGACCGCCAGCACCAGGAGCAGGACGATCGCCACCGGCAGCCCCGCCCGCAGCGCCCCCGGCGCCTCGTAGGGCAACCGCCAGACCAGCAGCGCCGCGACGATCAGGAGGGCGAGGACGCCGAGGCTGGCGCTGGTCCCGTGCCCCGGCGCCCGCGCCAGCAGCCCGGTCACCGCCAGCACCGCGGCGAGCCCCACGCCCGGCTCCAGCCAGGACCAGGACCGTCGTCCCGCCAGGGCGAGGACGGCGCGCCCGACCAGCAGCGAAGCGGCGCAGATCAGCGCCGCCGAGGCGTAGGTCCCGATCATCAGGAGGGCAACTTATGGCAGCGGGGCGCGCGGTGCCCGTCGCTGCCGCTCGCTCAGTACCTCTCGGCCCCTCGCTCCAGTGCCTCCCGCAGGTTCTCGCCGCGCAGCGGGGGCGCGTGGCCGGCGCCGACCACCGCGGGGTCCAGCGCCGCCAGCTTGCGCAGCGACTCCTTCGCCTCCTCGTGGTCCTGGGAGAAGGCTGGGTGGGGAACGCTGGCCTCGCCCTCGGGCAGTGGCTTGAGCCGTCCCGAGTCGACGAAGTAGACGACGTCGCTGACCAGCGCCACCCGGTCGCTCTCGCGCCAGAGCCCGATCAGCCCCGGGGCATGGCCCGGGAAGTGGATGACCCTGAAGCCGGCGACCGTGTCGCCTTCCTCCACCGTGCCCGCGATCTTCACTGGCCCGCTGTTCCAGAGGCGGAACAGCGCCGGGTAGAGCCAGCGCACCGGCGCGAACTCCAGCTTCGAGATGTCCATGTAGGGGGAGAAGGCCTCGCTGCTTTCGGCGTCGGCGACCTCGGCGGGATGGCAGAAGACCGGCGCGCCCATGTACGGGGCGGTGCCGCGGTGGTCGGCGTGGGCGTGGCCGAGGACGACCCGCTTGACGCCGCCGAGCTGCTCCGCCGCCGCCCGCGCCTTCTTGCGCATCCCCTTGGTGCCGGCGTCGAACTGGACGACGCCGTCGCCGTCCTCGATGAAATAGACGTTCATGCCGCCGCGTATATCCCCCCGCAGCTGCCAGACCCCGTCGGCGACCTTCTCCAATCCCATCGCCGAAGCCTAGCCCGGCTAGGGTTCGGCCCGTGCCGTGGATCTGGAAAGCGGGGATGGTGGTGCTGGTCGTCTGCCTGATCGCCTCGATGGCGATCGCGATCGTGCGCCTGGCGACGACGCCGACGGAGATCCTCGGCGACGGTTTCCGCGGCCTCCCCGCTCGGCAGCGTTAGTATCGAACGCGTTCAGCGACCGAGCAGAGGAGACGGGCGTGTTTACTCGCATCGTGGTTGGTACCGACGGGTCTGAGACTGCCGCCGAGGCGGTCCGCCAGGCCGCCGATCTCGCCAAGCTGGCGGGTGCGACGCTCAGCATCGTCAGCGCCTACGCGCCGGTCTCCGAGCGCAAGGTCAAGGACCAGCAGCGCGATGCCCCGGCCGACGTCCAGTACGAGCTCGGCCCGCGCGAGGACGTCAACCTCGTCCTCGACGCCGCCGCCGCCGATGCCCGCAAAGAGGAGATCGAGGTCCAGACCCACCCGGTCGAAGGCGACCCCGCCGAGGCCATCCTCAACGTCGCCGAAGAGACCCAGGCCGACCTGATCGTGGTCGGCAACAAGGGGATGACCGGCGCCCGCCGCTTCCTCCTCGGCAGCGTCCCGAACAACATCTCCCATCACGCCCCCTGCAGCGTGATGGTCGTTCGCACTACTTAGAGCTGGGAGCGGGGCCGAAGCGTTCGCTGGCGCGGCGGGCGTCGATCAGGCCGGCGCCCTGGGCGGTGGTGGGGAGGCCGAGGTCGCGGGCGGTGCGGCGCAGCTGTTTGGCGACACCGTTCACGCGCGGCTTGTTCCCGGTCCCCGTTTCCGGGGAGAAGCGGGGGCCGGCGTAGGTGTCGGCGGCCAGGATCATCGCGGCGACGCCGCTGGCGTGGGCGGCGGCCATCGAGGTGCCGACGTAGTTGGCGGGGATGGCGAAGGTCTGGGTCGAGCCCGGTTTCAGCGTCACCTGGTAGATCGGCCGCGCCGAGACCGAGGGACAGCCCGGTGCCGGCGCTCCGCCGCCGGGCGCGACGACGTCGATCCCCCTGCCGACCAGCGAGTAGTCGCCGAGGCAGCCGCCCTCGGTGCTGCCGCCGACCCCGATCACCCGCGGCCCGGTCGCCGGCGGCGAGACGCAGGTCTCCGAGCCGAGGTTGCCGGCGGAGGCGACGGTGACGACCCCGCCCGCATAGGCCTCGCGCAGCGCTTCGTCGACTTCCGGCACCCGCTTGCCGCAGCCGAAGTTGAAGCTCATGTTGATCACCTGGGCACCGTGGGCGACGGCGAAGCGGATGCCCTTGGCGATATTGCTCGCCTGCCCGCGGCCGTGGGCGTCCAGCACCCGCACCGGCATCAGCCTCGCCCGGTAGGCGAGGCCGGTGACCCCGATCCCGTTGTCGGTCCGCTCGCCGATCGTGCCGGCGACGTGGGTGCCGTGCCCGTTTTCGTCCAGCGGCAGGCGGTCGCCGTCGACGAAGTCGTGGCCCTTGGCGAACTGCGCGCTGGCGAAGTCGGGGCTGCGCAGGAACTTGGTGCCCTGGTCGCGGTAGGCGACGCCGGTGTCGAGGACGGCGACGGTGACCCCTTCGCCCCCCGGGTGCCCGGCCGCATCGAGGTTGCGCCAGGCGCCGACGGCGTCGATCCCGCCCGGGGAGATCGGGGTCCGGCCGCCTGCCACTTCCGCCCAGGGCAGGAAGTTCCACTGCTTGAAGGCCCAGTCGCCGGCCGAGGCGACGGCTTCGGAGGCGCCGGCGAGGGTGCCGGGATCGTTGGGGAGGACGAAGTCTTCGCCGGCCGCCGGCGCCGAGGCGGTGGCGACGTAGTCGGGCTCGGCATAGGCGACCCGGGGGTTGCGCCGCAGCGCCGCCGCGCTCTCGCGCACGCCGGCGCCGGCGGGCAGGGCGACCGCCTGCCCGCGCTGCGCACCCTCGAACTTGACGATCACCTGTCGCGGTACGAACTCGCGGGCGGGGGAGACCGTCGCGGCCGCGCTCGCTCCCGCGGTGGCGAGGGCCACGAGCAGGGCCGCGCCGGCGAGTATCGGAAGCAGTCGTCTCATCTGGTCGTCGCGCGCCGGAGTCCCTGCATCCGAGCGAGCTCTAGAGCTAACACCGGCGCGCCTTCGAAGTTGTAGGGGACATACTCCCGGATCGATGAGCGAAGGCAATGCGACTTCCGCGCATGAGCGGGCGATGGGCCTGGCCCTCGAGCAGGCCCGCCTCGCCGAGGCCCACGGCGACGTCCCGATCGGGGCCGCGATCCTGCGCGACGGCGAGCCGCTCGCGCTCGCCGGCAACGAGCGCGAGCTGCGCCGCGACCCCACCGCCCATGCCGAGATCCTGGCGATCCGCGCCGCCGCCGAAGCGCTCGGTGGCTGGCGCCTGCCCGGCACGATCCTCTACGTCACCCTCGAGCCCTGCGCGATGTGCGCCGGCGCGATCGTCCTCGCCCGCATCCCGACGGTCGTCGTCGGCGCCCCCGACCCCAAGGCCGGGGCGGCCGGCAGCGTCCTCGACGTCCTCGCCGAGCCCGCGCTCAACCATCGCCCCGAGCTGATCGCCGGCGTCCGCGAAGCCGAGTGCGCCGCCCTGCTGCGCGATTTCTTCGCCGCCCGGCGGCGTTAGGGGCCGGACGGCGGATCCTTCAGTTGCAGATGATCTGACACACCCGTTTGCAGGCTGGCTGGCAGACCTGATGGCAGAGCCGTTCGCAGATGACCTGGCCGCCGATCTTCTTGCAGACCATCCGGCAGACTTCTTTGCAGATGTCGTTGCAGACCCGTTCGCAGGTGCGGACGCACTTCGGCGGTTTCGGTTTCGGTTTAGTCCCCACCGGCAGCGGCGCGACGACCACCCACTCGTCGGCCATGAGGAACTCCAGCTTGCGCTCGTAGGGGCCGTCGAGCAGTGCCAGCAGATTTTCCCGGGCGAACGGGAGCTGGACCTTCTCGGCGAATCCCCGGATCGCCCGGTCCGCCTCCTCCTCGCTGATCGCGGTGACGATGCCGTCGCCCTCGATCTCCCCCGCGAAGCCGAGAGCGGCCGCCATCTCGGCATCGACCTCGACCTCCTTGCCTTCGTCCAGCAGGCAGTGCACCTGCGCCAGCGTCTCCTCTTTCACGACCTCTCCTCTCGTGGGATGCGAAGCGACTAGCGCTTCAGCACCATCAATGCCTTCTGCGTCGGCGTGTGCACCGTGATCTTCTGGTCGACCCGGTTGCACATCGCACTGCCGTAGACCGTCCGCGTTATCTCGCGCCGGGCGTAGATCGGAGCGACGGCCAGGAAGACCGCGACCCCTTTCGGCAGCGCGAAGGAGATGCACTCGTTGCGCTGCACGCTGATCGAGGCCGAGAGCTTCACCCCGACCTGCGCCTCGATCACCTTGAGGTCCCACCCGTAGGTGCCGGAGACCTCGGTCCCGAAGGTATGGGTCCATTGCGAGCAGAGCTGGATCCGGGTCGGGATCTGCGAAGGCCCGTACACGTCCGATACCGCCCTCGCCCGACCTTTCACCAGGCTCGAGGAGGTCACCTTCCAACGGCTCGGCGGAGGGCATTTGGGGTAGCCCTCACCGCCGTCCTCGGGGTAGTCCTCGACGAGGAAGTTGTCGGCCACGGGGATCTGCTCGAGCTCGTCGAACGGCTGCTCCAGATCGTCTGGCGACACCAGCTGCAGCCGCGAGTCCTGGCTGGGGTCAATTGATCCGAAGACCTCGAAT
>Ga0164241_10001796_pt1 | contig 25059 bp, 22 predicted proteins | sample OricomyardsoilBY_FD_108780 | JGI IMG/M metagenome (GOLD analysis project Ga0164241, IMG submission 108780) | Backyard soil microbial communities from Emeryville, California, USA - Original compost - Back yard soil (BY) | ecosystem: Environmental > Terrestrial > Soil > Unclassified | place: USA... | reverse complement strand
GATCAGCCGCGGGCTGAAGATCCTCGCCCGCGAGCTGGAGGTGCCGGTGGTGGCGATCTCCCAGCTCTCGCGGGCGCCCGAGCAGCGGACGCCGCCGAAGCCGCAGCTCTCGGACCTGCGCGAGTCGGGCCAGATCGAGCAGGACGCCGACGTCGTCGCCTTCCTCTTCCGCGAGGACTACTACCGCGACCCCGACGAGGAGCCGGACGGTCTCGCCGACCTGATCATCGCCAAGCACAGGAACGGCCCGATCGGGACCAGAAAGCTGGTCTTCCTCGACCGCTTCCCCAAATTCGCCGACCACTCCGGCCAGGAAGCGCCGATCGACCAGCCCGCCGGCGAAGGACCGCCGCTGGTCGACGCCGGTGCGGGGCCTGAATTCTGATGCCGGCGATCGCCCGCAGCGAGCCGTTTCGCAACCAGTCCTGCCCGCTCGGCGTCTGCGACGGCTCCGGCTGGATCCTCGAAGAGGACGACAGTGTGCGCGAGTGCGAGTGCCGCGAGACGCGCCTGCGCCGCGGCCGCAACCGCGGCGTCGCCTCGGTGATCCCGCGCAAGTTCCAGGGCGTCTCCTTCGACCGCCCCCCGGTCAGCACCGAAATCGAGCCGATGGTGGTCCAGTACGTGCGCAGCTGGGTCGATGACCTGGAGTCGAACCTCGAAGCCGGCCGCGGCCTCTGGCTGATGGGCGACACCGGGACCGGCAAGACGACGCTGGCGATGCTGGTCTCCAAGGCGGCGCTCGAGGACAGCCGCTCGGTCGCGATCTACTCGCTGCCGAAGCTGCTGGCGCGGATCCGCCAGACCTACGATTCCGAGCCCGGCGGCGACTCCTACCTCTCCTTCTTCCAGCGGCTGACCTCGGTCGACCTGCTCCACATCGACGACCTCGGCGCCGAGAAGCGCTCCGACTGGGTCCTGGAGCAGCTCTACGCCCTGGTCAACGAGCGCTACGAGGCCCAGCGCTCGATGCTGGTCACCACCAATCTCGACCAGCAGCAGCTCGAGGAGCAGATCGGATCGCGCACGGTCTCGCGCCTGGTCGAGATCTGCGGCGACCCGCTGCCGCTCTTCGGCCCGGACCGTCGCGTCCAGGCGCGCGCCGTCGGCGACTAGCGCAAGCTCAGAACCAGTCTGAGGGCGTCATCGACAGCGTCGATCTCGTCGAGGCTCAGATGACCGACCCGATCACCGAGATAACTTGCGTCGACTTGGCCGACCATCTCGCAGAGAACATGGGTCCTGTCTCCTTTTAGCTCAATCTCCGGGCGATAACTGGCCGCGCGCACGCTTTGCGAAGTTGGGCAGATTGCAATCGTGGACATGGCCATCAGGCCGTCATCCTGAACGACCACCGCATAACGGCGTCCACTCTGCGCCCGGCCCCGACCACGGGGCAAGGTGATCGCGAGGACATCACCACGGACCACGTAGTTCCTCCATCATCTTCGCGATTTCCCGCGACTCCTCGACGTCGGCGGGATCGTTCATCAAACGCTCTACCTCGGCCGCAAGGCCGGATCGCCGCCGCTCCCTCTCGGCGGTCTCTTCGATCGCCTGGCGCGCGGCCTCCGCTTTGCTGACGCCGCGCGCGCGAGCGAGCGTCTCGAGAGCGCGCGTGGCATCACGACCAAGGCGCAGCGAGAGCGGTGATGGAACCTTGCTCATCTCGTTCAATGTAGCGCGATTTGCACTACGCATAGTTGCGATTGCTCCCATCCGACGATGGTGGCTGAAAAGGACGCACTCATCGCGCGCACCGCGTCAAATATCGATGCCAGGAGTTGCGCCCCTCCCGCGCCAACGCGCCGGACCTCCATCCCCGTCACAATCCAGCGCTTATGCCTGGCGTGGTCATAGTCGGAGCCCAGTGGGGCGACGAGGGGAAGGGGAAGATCACCGACCTGCTCGCGGAGCGGGCGGAGGTGATCGTGCGCTTCCAGGGCGGCAACAACGCCGGCCACACGATCGTCCGCGAGGGCAAGGAGTTCAAGTTCCACCTGATCCCGTCAGGGATCCTCCACTCGACCAAGACCTGCGTGATCGGCAACGGCGTGGTCCTCGACCCGGCCGTGCTGCTGGGCGAGATCGACGGCCTCAAACGGCGCAGCATCGACGTCGGCAACCTCCGCATCAGCGCCAACGCGCATCTGATCATGCCCTACCACGTGCTGCTCGACACAGCCGGCGAGACCAAACTCGGCAAGCTCTCGATCGGCACCACCAGGCGCGGCATCGGCCCCTGCTACGCCGACAAGGCGCTGCGACTCGGCATCCGCGTTCAGGACCTGCTCGACGAGAAGATCCTGCGGACCAAGATCCGCGCCGCCCTGGAGCCCAAGCAGCAGGCGCTGCGGGAGCTCTCGGTGCAGCGGCGCAAGCTGCGCAAGGAAGCGGGCGAGGATGCGAAAGCGCCGGCCGAGGGAGCCGCGGTCGGAGTTCCGGACCCGCGCCTGGACCTGCACACGATGGTGGAGGAGCACGTCAACTTCGGCCACCGGCTCGAGCCCCACATCGCCGACACCGCGAAACTCTGCTGGGACGCGCTCGACGACGACAAGACGGTGATCTTCGAGGGCGCCCAGGCGACCCTGCTCGATCTCGACCACGGCACCTATCCCTTCGTCACCTCCTCCAACCCGATCGCCGGCGCCGCAACCGTCGGCGCCGGAGTCGGGCCCACCGACATCAGCGAGGTTTGGGGGATCGCCAAGGCCTACGCCACCCGGGTCGGCGCCGGGCCCTTCCCGACCGAGCTCGACGACGAGGTCGGCGAGCGCATGGTCGAGCGCGGCCACGAGTTCGGTACCACCACCGGCCGCCGCCGCCGCTGCGGCTGGCTCGACCTGGTGGCGCTGCGCTATGCGGTCCGGCTCAACCGCATGGACTCGCTGGCGATCACCAAGCTCGACGTGCTGAGCGGCATCGGGCCGCTGCGGGTGGCGGTCCGCTACCGCTCCAAGGAGGGTGCCGTCCTCGACAGCTTCCCCTACCACCAGTCGATCCTGCACTCGGCCACACCGGAGTACGAGGAGCTGCCGGGGTTCGACGAGAGCATCGAGAGCTGCCGCGAGGAGGCCGACCTGCCGGCGGCTGCGCGCGACTACCTCCGCTTCATCTCCGAGTTCGTGAAGGTGCCGATCCGCCTGGTCGGCGTCGGTCCCGACCGCGATCAGGTGGTCTGGATCGGCGCCTGAGCGGTCGCGGTCGCTCCGCCCCTGCTCTACAGTCACAGGGTGGCCTCCAGTAGACGCGCGGCTAAGCCGAACCAGCGGCTGCCCAGAGGGAGACACGGTTTACCGAGGGAGGCGGTGACCGCATCCCAACGCAACCGCATCCACCAGGCGATCATCGAGGTGGTCTCCGAGCGCGGCTACCCGGAGACCCGCGTGGTCGACGTGATCGGGGTCGCCGGCGTCTCGAGGAAGACCTTCTACGAACTCTTCGACAGCAAGGAGGACTGCTTCCTCGCCGCCTATGACGTGCTGCTCGGCAACCTCCTGAGCGACACCGCCGGCGGCTTCGAGACCAAGCCGGGCGCCCCCTGGGCGGAGCGGATCGCCGCGGCTATGGAAGCACTGCTGGAGCACCTCGCCGAGCACCCCGACGAGGCTCGCTTCGCGATCGTCGAGGTGCTGGCGGCCGGTCCCAAGGCCCTGGCGCGGCGGGATGCGGCGCTGCGGCAGTTCACCGGCTTCCTCGAGTCGGGCCGAGCCGAGACCACGGTCGAGCTGCCCGGCATCACCTCGCTCTCCCTCGCCGGCGGCATCAACGAGCTGCTCTACAGCGAGATCCTCCACGGGGCGGCGGCGCGGCTTCCCAGTCGCCTTCCGGATCTGATGTTTTGGATCGCCCTGCCCTTCCTCGGTGCCGACGGAGCGGCCGCCGAGCGCGAGCGCGTACGCCTGTCGATGCTCGAGCGTTAGTGCGCTCTGCTGCTTGTTAAGCCGCTCTTTTCCCTCCCTCCGCGGGTTTATTCAAAGCCCAGGGTGGTAGTTTGAGCCGCTGGAGGGATAGTTCTACGCAAGCTTTCGACGGCACGGCTCTGGACGGGCAGGCCGCAAAGGAGAGATATAGGGATATGCGCAAGTACCTGGTTGTAACGATGGCCCTTGGGGCCCTGATCGCGCTCAGCGTGGCCGGTATCGCCACCGCCGAGAAGCCGGTCAAAGTCCGTGCCGGAAACCTCGACCTCACCTTCAACGGCGGCTTCAGCCCGAAGGCGCTCTCGAAGACCAAGCTGACCCCGATCTCGCTCGACGTCTCGGGCAAGATCGCGACCGTCGACGGAACCCACCCGCCGGCGCTGAAGGAATTCATCCTCGAAACCGACAAAAACGGGGCCGTCAACGTCCCCGGCTATCCGAAATGCACCTCGGGCAAACTGCAGTCGCGGGACAGCAAGAGCGCCAAAGCCGTCTGCGGCAGCGCGATCCTGGGCGAAGGCACCACCGACGTCCAGATCCAGTTCCCGGAACAGGCGCCGATCCCGGTCAAAAGCCCGCTGATCCTCTTCAACGGCGGCACCAGCGGTGGCAAGACGACGTTCTTCGTCCACGCCTACATCACCGTTCCGACCCCGGCCGCGATCGTCACCACGGTGAAGATCACGAAGATCAACAACGGGCGCTACGGCCTCAAATCCGTCGCTTCCGTGCCGAAGATCGCCGGCGGCAGCGGTTCCGTAACCGCGTTCAACCTCCACGTCGACAAAAAATACAATTACAAGGGCAAGCAGGTCAGCGTTCTGACCGCCAAATGCCCCGACGGCAAGCTCCAGGCCAAGGGCCAGGCGAAGTTCAGCGACGGCACCGTCGCCAACGCCGAGGTCATCCGGACCTGCACCCCGAAGGGCTGAGGTAGCGGTTCAGAGCTTTCTCTTCTAGAAAGCAAGCGGTTCAGAGGGGGCGGCCGAAAGGCCGCCCCCTCTTTTTGTCTACGTGACGGAAGGGAGCAGTCGACCTCGCCCCCCGTTTCCTACCGGCAAAGCTGGGTACCTTGCCGGGGATGAGAAGGGCGACCAAGGTGCTGCTCGGCCTCTGCCTATTCGCCCTAGTCGTGTTCGGCAGCATCAAGATCGTCGAGCACTACGAAGGGGACGGGCGGTCCCCCTACGAAAAGCTCGAGGACGAACGTGACCACAGGCGGTCGGAGGGCGGGTAGGAGTCCCCCCGAGACGGGCTCGGGCCTATTTGCCCGTCTGTTCGAAGGTCTGCTGGTAGGCGGTTGCCGCGCCGCTGCCGTAGATCGGCTCGAAGGGCCCTTGCTGGGTGCAGGCGGGGGCCGGTACCGCGGCGGTGCTGGACTGGCCGGCGAAGGCATATTTCTTCAGGCGGTCGAAGAAGTCCGTTGCTTTTTTGACGTCGCCACCGGTCCGTTCGTTGAAGGCGGAGTTATTGGGGGTATCCGGATCCAGCGTCGCGGTGATGCCCGAGCTGCACTGGCGCGTGTCGAAGCCCGGCAAGCCCGAGGCGATGCCCTTGGCCCAGAGCGGCGGGCTGTAAGCGCTGTTGCGGTTGATGCCCAGGCGGCTGCTGTAGGTAGAGACCGATTCGGGGTTGAGCGGACCCATCGCCCGCAGGTAGTGGAGGTTTTCGCCGGCGTCGTTTTCGACCGGCAGCTTGGCCTCACTCGCCGCGGTCACGTTCGCGAAGAAGGAGGTGACCTCTTGTTTGTAGAGATTGAGGCCGGTGAAGATCGGGTTGAAGTTGCGCAGGAAGGGATCGACGGCCCGCAGCAGGGGTGGGAACTCGTCGCGGAAGAGCTTGCGCAGGGCAGGGAAGCCGGTCGGTGCCAGATCGATGACCGGCGCGAGGCCTTCGAAGAAGCCTTTCGCTTCCGGGGCGAACCTGGAGAAGGCGATCAGGGTCGGCGACAGCTGTTCCGCGGCGGGGACGAGCTGGCGCATCAACGGGTCGGCGTTGACGGCAAAGGTTTTGAATCGGTTGAGGGTCAGCCTCGACTCGTCCTGGAAGGTGGGGAAGGCCCGGAACAGCGCTTCGATGTCGCGGGCGCGCTGAGCCGTGGTCTGGAAGACGGCGTTGGAGCTCTGGATCAGGTCCGCCAGCTCGCCTTCGCGCCCACGCAGCGAGCGGAAGGTGGTGGCGCCGTTGCGGAAGAGCTGGGCCACGGCCACTCGCTGGGTGTCGAGGACGCGGAAGAGCTTGTCGAGATCGGAGAAGGTCGGTTCGAACTCGCCGATCGCGAAGGAGAGGCTCTCGCCCTGACCGCCGATCGCGACCGCCGCTTCCTGCATCCAGGCTTGGAAGGCGGCGCGCGTCTCCGGGTCGAAGGTGCGGAAGATCTCGTCGAGCTGGACCGATTCGGCGACGTTGGCCTCCGGCAGGGTGCCGCCGTCGGCGAGCTCGGGCCCGTCCTGGGAGCCCGGCGTCAGCTCGATGTAGGTCTCCCCCAGCAGGGTCTTGGTGCGGAGGATCGCCCGCGTCGACTTCGGCAGCGGTGCGTACTTGTCGTCGATCGCGACCCGCGCCAGCGCCTGGCGCCCGTTCGGCGCCAAAGAGATGTTCTGGACTTTGCCGACGTTGACGCCGGAGATCCGCACGTCGGACTGTTCGGCCAGCTGCGTCGCCTCGTTGAAGGGAACCTTGAGCTCATACGACTTCGCCCGGAAGGGGGTCGGGCCGCCGAAGGTGACCCAGAGGAAGAGCAGGATCCCGAAGCAAGACAGCGCGAAGCCGGCGATCACCAGGAGCTGCGTAGTGCTGGGGGCGCGCTTGCTCACAGGGTCGCTTTCGAACCGCACACCGCGCTGGGCAGCTTCGGGTCGGTGATGTCGGGGAGTTCCTTGGGCCGCGGCACGTTCGTGACTTCAAGCAGGGTCTGGAGGGATTTTCTCGTCAGGGCGAATCCGTAGGCCAGGTTGGAGGCGTTGCAGGTGAGCATCACCATGCCCCTTTGGATGGGTCCGCCCGCGTCCTTCAGGTTGAAACTGGCGTTGTAGTTGTGGTTCAGCCACGGCAGGTAGAAGAGGTAGCTCTCCCGCGAGCCCTTGGGCTTGTAGGACAGCTCGTTGAAGAAGGTGTTGAGGCCACCGACTGCGTTGCCGAAGCCCGTCACCGTCTTCTTCAACGGTCCAGATCCTTCGTTGGCGTGGGTCAGCACCGGCCGGATTTCGCGGGTGAAGGGGCGGATCTGGTCGCGAATCGGAGCCGTGGTCTCGGTGAACATGCGGCCGGTCGCCTTCAGGGCCGGGGTCAGAGCCTGGGCCTGGGGGATCATGGCGGTCAGGGCCGGCGCGGCGATCTCGGAGAAGCGCTTGGAGCTGGCAAGGCCTGCGTTCCCCGCTCGCAGCGCCGCCGGGAATTCCCGCAGAGACTCCTGGATCGACTGCTGCTGGTTGGCGAAATCGCCCAGGGCGGCGTCGGAGAAGGTGACGAAGCGTTTGATCTCGGCGTCGTGGCGGCCGAGTTCGGTGGTCAGCTCGCCGAAGTTGTGGATCACGTTCGCCAGGGCCACGTGGCGGGCGGCGACGGCCTTGTTGAGCTTGGCGACGTAATGGACGAAGGGCTGGAAGCGACGCAGCGCGTTGGACAGCTGCTTGCCGCGGCCGCCGATCCCCTGGGCACCGCCGGCGACCAGCAGCTGCAGGTACTGGCGGGTGTCGCCGTCGAGCGTGGCCAGGAAGGCGTCGAGGTTGGTATTCGGTTCGGTCTGGGCGAGGGTGAAGTGGGCGCCGTCCTCGATCTGCTCCTTGCCGCTGCCCGGGTCGACCTCGACGATCATGTCGTTCAGCCCCGTTTTCGGGCGCAGCAGGAAGGTCGCGTTGGGATGGATCAGCTGCATGTATTCGGGCTCGATGTCCATCCCGACCACGGCGTGGCCGTCCTCGAGGTGGACCGAGGCGACCTTGCCGATTTCGATCCCGGCGATGTCGACCGACTGGCCCTGGCCGGGAGTGACCGCCTGGGCGGTCGAGAACTCGGCCGTGACCTGCTCGAATTCGTCGCCGACCACCGGCAGCCAGGCCGGCAGCGAGGCCTTCTGCTGGGTGAAGATCGCGAGCATCATCGCGATGCCGGCGATGGCGAGGACGATGATCGCGATCGTGTCCTTGCGGTGCCCGCGCGACTGCCGCGAGAGCCAGGCGCGGAAGTGGCGCCAGCGGGTGGTTTCGGCGTGCCGCTCGGTCATGGGCTCACCGCCGCGGGAGAGGGGGCGCCGACCTGGCCCAGCGGTCCGTTCACGTCGGGCACGGGGTTCGTGTAGCAACGGACGTCAGGCTTGATCGGCGGTTTGCCGCCGAGCTGCGGCTGGGTGCCGATTGGGGGCGTGACGGTGTGAGCGAAGTTGACCTCATCGCTCTTCAGGTTGGCGTTGGGATTGGTCGAGCCGACAAGCTGCGGTCCCCCTCCGGCCTGGAGGCGAAGGTAGGGACCGTTGCCATCGAAGTTCTGTACCTGGCCGGCAAAGTTGGAGAGGGTGTACAGGAACTCGCGGTAGCTCGGCCCGCCGGTGCTGAAGCGATCGTTGATCGTCTGGTTGGCCGTCGGCACCAGGACCTTGGTCGTACAGAGGCTGAGCTGGTTGAGCTGCGGCAGCGCGATCGCCTTGCCGGCCTGGGCTGCCCCGGCCAGACCCGGGGTCGATTCGGCGAGCAGCCTGGCGACGCCGCCGCCCTCTTTCCCGGAGAGCAGGGGGCGGGTCTGCGCCAGCCACGGTTTCGAAGCGCTGATGACGCTCGGCAGCTCCGCCACCGCGGGGGTCAGCTCGATCGCGTAAGTGCGCAGCGGCGGCAGGGTGCGGTTGAGGCTGACGAAGGAGGCCTTGGCGGTGCGCAGGGTGGGGGCCAGCAGCTTGATCGTGGTCGAGAGGTTGTTCGACTGGGCGGCGAGGGCGCCGGTGAAGACGTTGAAGTTGTCGATCAGGCCCTGCAGGTCCGCCTCGCGGTAGGCGAAGGCTCCGAAGGCCTTGCCGGCACCGGCGACCAGGCGCGAGAGGTCGCGCTGCTGCGTGCCGAGGAAGGCGTTGGTGACCTGGGAGCTGTAGCGGCCGGCGTCGCCGCCGTACTTGAAGACGTTGTTGAAGGCCTCGGCGCCGGTGAGACCACGCACCTCCGGCAGCTGATCGGCGTCTTCGGCGGCGGTCGGCTCATGGGTGAGCGCCGTGCCGTAGCTCTCCAGCAGGCGGCTGAGGTCGGCCCGAACCGGCGACTGCAGGGCGGTCAGAACCTCGTCGATCTGGACCGCGGTGGAGGTGCGGCTGACCGGGATCGTGTCGCCGCTGTCCATGTCCGGCGCGCTCGGGCTGCCGGGGTCGAGATCGACGAAGAAGTTGCCCTCGAGGAAGATCCGCGGCCGCACCGCGGCGAAGGCGTCGGTGTGGATCGGCCGGCCCTTTTCGTCGACCGTGAAGGTGACCGTGGTGGCGTCGCCGTCACGGCTGGTCGAGATCACTTTGCCGACTTCGACCCCGGCGATCCGCACTGGCGAGTTGAGCGCGATGTTGGCCGAGTTGGCGAAGGTCGCCTTCAGTTCGTAGCCATAGCTGGTGAAGGGGACGTGGCCGGTGAAGGCCAGGTAAGGACCGATCGTGAAGATGAGGATGAAGACGATCGCGATCACGGCGTTGCTCGGCCGCCACTTGAAGCGGCCGTCGGTCGCACCCTGCCTGGTGTCGCGCTCGGGAAGACGGCTCATTTGCTCACGGTTTCCCGGGTCGTTTCGCCCCAGACCGGGGCTTGCCCGATCACGGTCTTGCCAGGCGTGTACTTCTCGTTACCCGCTTCGCAGCCGTTCGGCTGGCCAGGAGCGCCGGTGTTCGGGTAGGGGTTGAAGTGGAGATGGTTGGAGCGCTCGGGGCCGTTGGCAACCGTGGACGCCGGGCCGCCCTCGTTGTTTACGCCTTCGGCGGGAGCGAAGGTGATGAAGTTGAGCCAGTTGCCATCGTCGTTGCCGCCGCTGCTGGAGAGCACCAGGTTGCGGAAGGCAAGCGTCACGTAGTTGCAACTGGTCTGAGCCGGGGCGATGAACTGCAGCGCCGGCTTCAGCAGGTTGTTGGTGTCGATCAGCAGGTCGAGGCCATTGAAGACTCCCGGAGAGTTCTGGAAATCGACCAGCGCTTCGGCGGTCGGCTGCAGCTGGTCGTTGAGGACGGGGGCCTGGTTGAGCACCGGAATCCCGGCCCGCAGCGCTTCGTTGATGATCGGCGCGGTTTCGCCGATCGCTTTGGCGCCCGGCTTCAGCGCCGTGAAGAAGCGAGCCGAGCTGCGCAGGAAGGGCCGCACCGCCGGCAGGTCGGCGTTGACCGCGTCGAGGGTGCGCGGCCCTTTTTCGATCGTTTCCTGGATGTAAGGGCGGGAAACGCGGGCGAAGGCCCCGAAGGTGCGGTCGAGGGCGACGAAGAGACTTGCCTGCGTCTCCGCCACCGGTGCCACCGTCGCCGAGAGGTCCTCGAGCGCCCGCCAGAAGCCGTCGAAGTCGGTGCTGGGAGCGACCAGCGTCTGCAGTACGGGGCCGGCGCCGACCGCCAGCCGCCGCAGCGCGCCGATCCCTTCGTTCAACTGCGGGCCGCGGCCGGCGAGGGCGTTGCCGAAACCGGCCTGGTTCTGGCGGATCGCCTTGCGGGTCGGCTCGTCGAACATGTCGAAGAACTCGTCGATGTCCACTGGTTCGGGTTCGTAGGCGGCGAGCGGAATCGTTTCGCCGGCCTTGAATCCCTCGGAGGAGTCGCCGGGGGTCACCTGCAGGAACTTGAGTCCGAGCGCGGACTTGGGGCGTATCGTGATCGTGGAGTCGACCGGCAGCGGTTCGGCGCTCTGGTCGAGGCTGAGCTTGAGCTCGGCGGCAACCTTGCCGTCGGCCTCCTGCGCCGGCACGACCGACTTGACGACGCCGACGCGGACGCCGCCGATCCGGACCTCGTTGCCTTTGACCAGGGCGTCGGCGTTGGGCACCTTCGCCTTGAGGTTGTAGGTGGAGACAAAGGGAAGGCCGTTGTTGGCGTTGTAGGCGAGGAAGACCGCGACGAGGACGACCAGGATCGTCACCGCCCCGACCAGGATCGGGCTGCTCGCCACTCCCTGTATGCCGCCGCGGTTTCTCATGGGCCCAGGAGGTAGTCGAGGAGGGGAGCGGTGCCGCCGGTCTTGGACGCTTCGGCGATGCCGGCCTTGCCTTCGGTGGCATCGGCCTGGCCGATGCCGGCAGCCGGTCCTTCTCCGGCGGCGGTGCCGCCCGTGGGCCCAGCCAGAGCCTGAGCCAGGAGACGGTAGAGGCTGGCGCTGCTGGTGGTCGAGTTTTCGCTCGCGTTGAGGCCGTTGAATCGAGACACGCAACCGCTGGCGCCTCCCGCAGACGCTTCATAGTCGACGCAATTCGTCAGCGTCACCAGGGTCCGGCCGTAATGCCCGTACTGATCGAAGCCGTTGAGCGAGGCGGTGGTGTTGTAGATCAGTTCGACCAGCGCGTCCCAGCCCTCGGTCTCTTCGATGCTGGTGAAGAGGTTGGCGAGTTCGGTGGTCGGGGCGGCACCGGACTTCGACAGTTCCGTCGCCTTGCGCACGATCGGGTCGGCTTCGCGGAAGATCGGCCCAGATGCTTCGCCGGTCTCGCCGAGGCTCTTCAGCGACACCGTCGTCGCTTCCGAGAAGGGCGCCAGGGCGCGGGTCGCTTCGGTGAACGCGGGCTCCGCTTCGCCGAAGTAGGAGAAGACCGGGGCGGCGGCGTCGGAGAAGCCCTTGAGGCTGATCATCGTCTGGCGGAACTCGCGCAGGAAGGTCGGGAACTTGCGCAGCGAGGCTTCCAGCTGCTCGCCGCGCTCGGAGCTCGCCTGGGCCGCCGCGCCGGCATTGGCGAAGAAACCGGCGACCTGGGCGCGCTCGCGGGCGAACGGCGCAAGGATTTCGTCCGAGTCGCTGGTCAGCTGGGCCAGCTGCTCGCGCTGGGCGGAGAGGATCCCGAAGAGCCGGTCGACGTCGCGCAGGACCGGGTTGGCGCGCTTGACCAGGACCTCGAGGTCATCGCCGCGGCCGGCGAGGCCGGCGCCGAGTTCGTTGAAGATCAGGCGGAAGCGCTGTGCGTAGGGCAGCGTCTGGATGTCGTTGATCAGGTCCGGGTCGACGCTGGTACCGCTATTGCCGAGCGGCAGCAGGTACTGGCCGGCTCCCTCCTGGTCGTCGGGAATCTGTTTCAGCGGCGGCGGTGCCGGCGAGCCCGGCGCCCGCGGCAGGGTCGGGCGGCAGTCGACGAACTTCTCGCCGATCAGCGACTGCGGCCGGATCTGGCAGCTGGCATCGCTGCGGAAATCCTGGAAGCCGGGATCGGTGATGTTCATGACGATGAGGGCCTCGCCCTGCAACGCGACCGGCTTTCCGTTGCGGTAGGCGACCGTCTGGCCCGGCATCGAGACGTCGACCGACTCGATCACGCCGACGTTGGCGCCGGCCACCCGGACCTGCTCGTCGTTGACCATGAACCCGCCGTTGTCGAAGACCGCGCGCACCTTGTATTCGTCGCTGCTGCTGCCACCGCCGGAGACGAGCAGAACGACCACGACCACCGCCAGGACCAGTGCCGCCGCAATTATCAGTCGCTTGATCATGGTCCGGGAGGCGCGTCGGCGGGGTTGCATTCGGAGCTGGAGACACTGCTGCCGCCATGGGGCGGGTTGACGAATGGGGCGGAACCGTCAGGCGGGGGTTGGGTGGCGCCGCCGGGGCAGGGACGGCGGACGTCGGCCGAGGAGCCGAAGGCACCGTACTGTTCGCCCCTCGTGATCGGTTTCAGCGTTCCGCCTTCGTATGAGAAGAGGTTCTGGGCGGCGGTGGCGGCGCGGATGTAGTGGCCGTTGCCGTCGTAGTAGCCGGCGGCCTGACCGATCTTGCCGATGCCGTTGAAGAGATCCGGGACGTAGGCGCGGATGAAGTTGAGGTTGGGCTGGAAGGCGGCGATCGCTTCTTCGGAGTGCGGGAACGCCCGCGAGGCCCGCTGCTGCACGGTCGGCATCGCCGCCAGCAGTTCGGCCGTGTCGTTGGCCTTGCCCGGCCTGGCCACGGTGAGTCGCAGGTTGCGGAGGAAGGGGATGAATTTGGAGAGGACCGGCCGCAGTTCGGCGAGGAAGGGGGCCAGGTTCTTGGTCGCCGGCTTCGCCGTTTCGACCAGCGGGTCGAGGTCGTCGAAGGCGGCGCGGAGGTTGACGAAGGTGGTGTTGGCCTGGCGCATGACCGGGGGCAGGCGGCGCAGGCTCTGGCCGAGGGCGACGTTCTGACTGGCGATCGCGCTGAAGGCGGTGTCGGCGTTGGAGATCGCGCTCGAGAGCTGTTCTCCGCGCTGGGCGATGGTGGTCGAGAGCTTGCTGGAGCTGACGATGAAGCGTTCGAACAGCCGCTGGTCGGCATTGAGTTCCCTGACGAAGGCGTCGGTGCGGTTGAGCGCCGGCCCGAAGTACTTGTAGGCGTCGTTGGCGGCCTTGCCCTGGCCGGCGTAGATCGCCGCGTTGCCCTTGATGAAGTTGCTCAGCCCCTTGCGGACGGAGGGCGGGAAGGTGTTGAAGAACTGGTCGACGTCGATCGGGGTGGTGGTCGAGGCCAGGCCCACTTCGGCGCCGTCGTCCAGGGGCGGGTTGCTGTTCGGGCCGGGACTGATCGAGACGTAGTGGTTGGCGACGCCCGACAGCGAGGTGGCGCGGATCACCGCCGTCGTCCCCTCGTGCAGCTCCTGTTCGACCTCGACGTTGACCTCGGCGAGGTTGTCGTCGCTGAGCTCGATGCTTTCGACCGAGCCGACCGGCGAGCCGCCGATCAGGACCTCGTTGTCCGGCACCAGCTGGGCGGCGTTCTGGAAGACGAGGGTGTACTTGTGACCGCCATTACCGCCAAAAAGGACGATGGCGAGGACGATTACGGCGACTGCAAGGGCCGCGATCGTGGCAATTCGGGCGGGGGCGACCCCCCGGCTGGGCGCCGAGCTTTTCTCCTCGCCTGAAGAATTGGCAGCCACGGGTCGTCGCTCGTTCGTTCCCCGGCCCTCCGACCCGACGGAACGAGCGGGCGAATCGTATCCGAGCCGTCCCCCGACAAGACGCCTGGGAGCGGGGACTTAACTGGAAGTCAACGCGGTGCTCCGGCGCCGCTTCAGACCTGGAACCTGGGCAGCACCCGGTCGAGGCTGCGCGGAAGCCACCAGACGCGGTCCCCAATCAGCAGCATCAGCGCCGGCAGCAAGACGATCCGGACCACGGTGGCGTCGAGGATCACGGCGACGGTGAGACCGACGCCGAGCTGGCTGACGGTGGCGATCGGGGCGCCGGCGAAGACGATGAAGACGGCCATCATGATCGCCGCTGCGCCGGTGATCACCCGGGCGGTCTTTTCCAGCCCGAACTCGATCGCCGCGGCGTTGTCGCCCTCGCGGTCGTAGTGCTCGCGCATGCGGGTGAGCAGGAAGACCGCGTAGTCGATCGAGAGGCCGAAGATGATGCCGAAGATCATCGTCGCGCCCACGGCATCGACATAGCTGTTCCCGCCCAGGGGCACGTCGTCGGGGAGCTGGCCGAGCAGGGTCAGGACGCCGAAGGCGACGCCGACCGTGGCGAGGTTGAGCCCGACCGCGATCGCCGCCAGCGGGATCGCCCGCAGCACCGCGATCAGGACCAGGAAGGTGACCAGGGTTATCGCCGCGATCACGAAGGGGATCCGCGCCCGGGTCACCTTGCTGTAGTCGTTGAGCTGGGCGGCGCCGCCGGCGACCCCGGTGGTGAGGCCGGATTCCTCCGCCAGCTGGGCGGCGTTCTCCTTCAGACGCTTGTTCAGCGCGATCGAGCCGGGGGTGTTGAACGAGTACTTCGAGACCACCAGCATCGACGCCGCCTCGCCGCTGTCGAGGTCGATCGTGCCGGCCGCCGCTTCGCGCTGCGCGGGCGGCGCCCCGTCGAGCGCCGAGAGCACGAAGAAGCCGGAGTTGAAGATGTTCGGCGTGGCCGCGCTGAGCCGCCGCACCTGGCGGTTGACCCGCTCCTTGCCGCTGGTGACCTGCACGCCGGCCCGTTCGAGACCGCTCTGCAACGGCGCCGAGCGGTCGACGGCTTCGGCGAGGCCGCTTTCCAGGGCTTCGGCGCCGCCCGTGAGCCGGTCGATCCCGCCGACCAGGGCAACGGCGCCGGCGCTGAGCCGGGCCAGCCCGTCGCCGAGGCTGTGCGCCGCGCGGTCGAGGCGCTCGGCGCCGGCGGCGAGCTTCTTGCCGCCGGCGGAGAGCTCGTTGAGGCCGTCGGAGAGCCGGTCCGCGGCGCTGGAGACTTTCCTCAGGTTGATCAGCATCGACTCCAGCCAGTCGGTGACGTGCTTCGATTCTTCGACGTCCGCGAGCAGGCGCGCCTGCAGGGCTTCCAGTTCCGTCGGCAGCCCCGCGTACCCCTCTTGATACGGAGCGCCGCTGACCGGGTCGGTCCCGCTCACCGCCGCGGCAGCACGGCGGACCGCGTCCAGCGCCGCCAGGTAGTTCGGGTCCTCTTTGCCGACCGTCATCCCCTGCAGCTGGGTCAGCGCCGCCCGCAGCTGTTCGTCGGCCACCTTCGTCGGCCCCAGCAGCCGCGGCAGCGTCCCGTTCGCGTCCTTCCGCAAGGACTTTTCCAGTTTGCGCGAGCGGTTGAGCGCGTTGACGCGGAGGTTGGCGCCGCCGACGGCGTTGATCCCGAACTTCAGCTGCAGAGCCCCGACCGCAGCCTTTTCCTGCGCGGCCGCGAGGCGTTTGGTGGCGCCGGCGAAACGGTCCAGCGCCCGCACCGCCCGCTGGCTACCGGCGCTGGCCCGGCCCAAGCCGCCGGCGATCAGCTGCGCCCCCTCGGCGGCGCGATCGGAGCCCTGGGCCAGTAGCCCGGCGCCGGCGCTCGCTTCCGCGATGCCGCCGCGCAGCTGCTCGACCCCACCGGCGGCGACCCCGAGGCTGCGGCCGAGCCGGCCGAGCTCTTTGACCGGGCCGACGTTGCCGTCGGAGGCGAAGATCGCGTTGCCGAGGTCCCGCAGCCGCTTGGTGCGTTTGGCCACCTGCCCCGGACCGACCACCAGCTGCACGCCGGGCAGGGCGGCGACCCGGCGCTGGAAGCGGGTCAGGGCATCGAGGTTGCCGGCGGCGGTGACCGGGCCGTCGTCGGAGGCGGCGACGACCACGAACGGCGCCTCGAAGCCCGACCCGATCGCGCGGTCGACCAGTTCCGCGTCCTCGCGGGCGGGGGTGCCCTTGGCGAGCTGATCGGGGCTCGGCGGGCCCAGCTTGAGGCCGATGGCCGGTGCCGCCAGCAGCAGCACGATCGCGCCGATGACCAGCGAGACCAGCACCGGACGGCGCAGCGCGGCGGAGACGATCGTCATCAGGCGCGACCTCCCGTCCAGCGCCGATCCGATCCGCCAGCGGTCCAGATAGGAGGCGACCAGGAGCAGCAGGGCGGGGCCGACGACGGTGGCGACGACGACGCTGAGGATGACCACCATCGCCACGGTGCCGGCCAGCGAGGCGAGCAGCGGACCGGGGACGATGAACAGGGCCACGATCATCGAGATCAGCAGGGTGCTGCCGGCGAAGACCGTGGTGCGGCCGGCGGTGTGACGGGTGCGCCGGGCCGCGTCGAGCGGGTCGGCCCCCGCCGCCAGCTCCTCGCGGAAGCGGGAGACCATCAGCAGCGCGTAGTCCACCCCGAGGGCCAGACCCATCATCGTGCAGACGGTGAGGGCGAAGGCGTCGATGTCGAACCAGGAGGTGAGGAAGTAGAGGATCCCCTGCGAGGCGACCACGGTCACCGCCCCGAAGGCGAGCGGGATCGCGGCGGCGATCGGGGAACGGAAGACGAGCAACAGCACGATCAACAGGAACGGGAGCGCCAGCAGCTCGCCGCGCTCGCTGGCGGCGATCGATTCGTCCTGGATCGCCCGCGAGAGGGTGGCGTAGCCGGTCTGGGTGGCCCGGACCGGCGCATGGATCTGTTCCTCGAGGGCGTCGTCGACCTGATCGACGGTCTCGTTGACGGCGGTCTTCGTATCGACGTGGAAGTCGGCCAGGATCAGCGCCCGGCGCGGGCTCGGGCGCAGCTGGGAGACCTCGCCCCGATCCCAAGGCGAGAGGGTGGTCACCTGCGGATCGCGGCGCAGGGCGCGGACCAGGTCCGGCCCCTGGCGGTCGATCGCGGCGGCGGGGCCGCGCAGGAGGATGGCGAAGGGAGCGGTGTCGCCGAAGTGCTGGCGCAGGAGGTCGTTGGCGCGCGAGGAGTCGGTGCCGGGGACGTTGAGGGTGGTCGGGTCGAGCCGCTTCTCGACCCCGGTGCCGATCGCTCCGAGCACGACGAGGACCAGCGCCGCCACGAGCAGCACCGCCCGCGGGTGGCGCAGGGTCAGCGGTGGGCGGCCGTCGGAATCCGTTCCCGCGGAGTCCGGCCGGCCCCTGCTCGTCCTCCTTGGCACCCGTGGTAGTTTGGCGATCCGGGGAACGGGAGGAAGCGAACGGGTGCGGAAGACTGTGTTAAGGACGCTGGCGCTGGCTGCCGTGGCGCTGCTGGCGCTGGCCGGGTCGGCCTACGCAATCCGCCTCCAGGTCGGCAACATCGTCGTCATTGCCGACGGCGGCTTCTCGCCGACGACCCTGCCTCGCGACGGGTTCGCCCCGATCGAGGCGCACGGCTTCGCCAAATTCGAGACGGCCGACGGCGGCCTCCCCTCGATCCTCGAGCAGATCGTCTTTTGGTTCGACAAGAACGGCAAGGTCGAGACCCGCGGCCTGCCGATCTGCACCCCGCCGAGACTCGAGGCGACGACGACGGCTGCGGCGCGCAAGCTCTGCCCCGGCGCGATCGTCGGCACCGGCTTCGGCAAGGCGGTCGTCAACTTCCCCGAACAGGGCCCGATCCCGGCCTCCTCGCCGTTCACGATCTTCAACGGCCCGCGCAAGCACGGCAACCCGACCGTCCTCGTCCACGCCCACCTCACCGTCCCGGGACCGACCACCTTCGTCGTCCCGATCGAGATCGAGCGCGTCAACGACGGCCGCTACGGCTTCAAGACGGTGGCGAAGATCCCCCGCATCGCCGGTGGCTACGGGACGCCGCTCTACGGCCGGATCGAGATCGGCCGCGAATGGAAGTACAGGGGCGAGACCCTGAGCTACATCAACGCCGGCTGCCCGGACGGCCGGCTTCAGGCCAAAGGGCAGTTCACCTTCAAAGACGGCACCTTTTTGCAGGGCACGTTGTTCAGGCCTTGTAGGGGCGTGCGATAACCGACCGCGGCCGAACGGTCGCTAGCCTGGCAAGGAGAGACATGAGGGGAACGCTGCTCAGAACCGTCGCTGCCGTATGCATGGCCGGACTGCTCGTCTGCGCCAGCGCCTACGCGCTGAAGATCGAAATCGACAAGACGGTGGTGAGCGCAACTGCCTCGATCTCGCCCCGCGCCCTGCCGGCGCAGGGCAACGCCCCCGTGGACGTGGAGAGCGTGACCCGGATCAAGAACACCGACGGCGCCCAGCCGCCGGCGCTGAAAGAGCTCTCCTTCGTCTTCGACAAGCACGGCTCGATCGACACCAAGGGGCTGCCGGTCTGCACGCCGGCGAGGCTGGCCGGAACCACCGTCCCGGTGGCGCGGAAACGCTGCGCCGGGGCGATCGTCGGCGAAGGGGTCGGCAAAGCTGACGTCCGCCTTCCCGGGGCGCCGCCGGTCACGGTGACGCTGCCGCTGACCTTCTTCAACGCCCCGCCGGACGGTGGCAGGCCCAGCCTGATCGCCCACGCCCGCGAGACGATCCCGGTGCCGAAGACGCTGCTGGTCCCGTTCACGGTCGAACGGATCAACCAGGGTCGCTATGGCTTCCGCATCGAGATCGAGTTGCCGGAAATCGCCGGCGGCTACGGCGCCGCCACCCTCGCCCAGGCGACCATCGGCAAGACCTGGAAACGCGGCGGCAAGACCGTCGGCTACACCAACGCCCACTGCGCGGGCGGACGGCTCCAGGTCCACGGCATCCTGCGATTCGTCGACGGCAGCTTCTTCCCCGGCACCCTGACTTCGCCATGCCACGTGGCCGACTGAGCAAGGCGCTGGCCCTCTGCTGCGCCCTGGCAGCGCTGCCGGCTGCCTACGCCGGCGCCGACGGCGCCCTGGTCAAGGTCAACAGCATCGTGCTCCGGGCCGACGGCGGCTTCCAGCCGCGCTCGCTGCCACGACACCGGTTCGTCCCGATCGACTTCCAGGGCTACTTCGACATCGCCGCCAAAGGCGGCGGCAAACCGGTGGCCCTGGAAACGGCGACGATCGACTTCGACCGCGACGGCCGCCTCGCCACTGGCGGGCTGCCGACCTGCGCGGCCGAACGGGTGGTGGACGTCGGCGTCCGCGAGGCCCGGCGGCGCTGCGCCGGGGCGATCGTCGGCAAGGGCAGGATCGAGGCGCTGATCGACCTCCCCACCGGACCGACCCCGACCGGCTCGGCGCTGACGATCTTCAACGGGCCGCCTCAGGACGGCCACCCGACGGCGGTGCTCCACGCCCACATGGCCGTGCCCGCGGCCCAGACCTTTGCGATCGTCATCCCGATCGAACGCCGGCCCGGCGCGTTCCGCTACCGCGCCACGATCGCGATCCCGCCGATCGCCGGCGGCCTCGGAGCCGTCACCCGCGTCGAGGCCAGGCTGGGCCGCCGCTTCCGCGCCGACGGCCAGTCCCGCAGCTACGTCGCCGCCCACTGCTCCGATGGCATCCTGCGGACCCACGGCCGCTTCCGCTTCGCCGAGGGGACGGTCGTCGACGGCAGCGTCGAAAAGGCCTGCTCGGCCCGCTAGGCCAAACTCGCCGCGAGCCCGCGGCTTCCTATACTTCCCCGCTCTGGGCCGCTAGCTCAACTGGTTAGAGCAGGAGCCTCTTAAGCTCAAGGTTGAAGGTTCGAGTCCTTCGCGGCCCATCTCCGCCGACCTACGGGGAGGCGAGCGGGTTGCCTTCGCCCAGCGGGTTGACGACCGGCGCTTCGCCTTTTTCCCGGGCCTGTTCGACTTCTTTTTCGATTTTCGCCAACTGTTTCTCGAATTCGTGGCCGCGTTCGCTGACCTGGTCGAGTTCTTTGCCGAGGCTTTCCCGTTCGAACTTGGTGTTGGCGTAGGTCGCGGCTTCCTTGCGCGCTTCCGCCGCCCCCTTGTAATCGAAGGAGTAGTAGCGGTAGATCGCCAAGGTGCTGAGGCTGCCGATGCTGGGGCGGGTGGCGGCGACGATCGCCTGCGCCTTGGCGGCGGCGCGGAGGTTGGCTTCGGCTTCGGCCCCGGTGCGCGACGTCTGCGCCAGCGCGAACAGGGCCTGGGCCATCAGCTGCGCGCCGCCCGAGTTCGGCTCGCCGGTCGTCGCCTTCAGGTACTTTGACCAGGCTTCGCTGGCCGCTTCCAGCTGCTGGCGGGATTCCGGCGTGTATTCGACCGCGCCGGTTTCGGGGTTGGCGACGGCAAGCGAGTTGCCGGCGCTGATCCGGGCCCTGGTCAGGGTGAGCAGAAGCGCGGGGTCTTCCGGGCTCTTCTTCAGTTTCCGTTCGGTCCGCTCGGCCTGTTCTTCGAACTGGTCGGCGGCCCGACTGACTTCGTTCTCGACGCCGAAGATGTCCTGCAGCGGCGCCGGGCCGACGACGAGGAGGAGGCTGAGGCCCATCAGCACGGCGAGGATCGCGTACACGACTTTGACGACGCCACGGCGGCGTCCGCCGGTGTCGAAGACCATTCTGCGCTCGCCGTCTTTCTTTGCCATCAGCTGCTCAATCGCTCCTAGGTAGAGGGCTCCGCCACGCCTCCCGATTCTCCCGGCCGGCCAAAGGCCCGCGCGAGCAAGATACTCAACTCATACAGAACAAGAAGCGGAACCATCTCGATCAGCATCGAAATCGGGTCGACTCCGGGCAGTGCGGCGGCGAGGATCGCGATCAGCAGATAGGCGTAACGGCGGTTGGCCCGCAGCTGCTCGACCTTGACGATCCCGAGCCGGGTGACCGCCAGGATCGCCAGTGGCAGCTGGAAGATCAGGCCGCCAGCCAGCATCGTCGTCGAGAAGAAGCTGTAGTAGTCGCGGGCGCGGACCTGGATGTTGAACTGGCTGTCGTTGAAGTTGAGGAGGAACTTGACCGCGGCCGGCATCACCGCGAAGTAGGCGAAGGCGATGCCCGCCAGGAAGAGCACGGGGAAGAGCAGCAGGATCGGCAGGACGGTCCTGCGCTCACGCTCGCTGAAAGCCGGCAGCACGTAGGCATACACCTGGTAGAGCAGGAACGGCATCGAGAGGATCAGGGCGCCGTAGGCGGCAACGGTCACGGTCGTCGTGAAGGGCTCGGTGATGCCGAAGGTGAGCAGCTTCTTGTGGTCCGCGGGCAGCGGGCCCCCGGCGATTTCCAGCAGCAGGTGGTTCTGCCAGAAGCAGAGAGCCAGAGAGACGCCGAGGACCGCAAAGCAGACGACGATCCGGAAGCGGAGCTCGTCGAGGTGCTCGACGAGCGTGAGGCGATCGTCGTGGGAGACCGCCTTGACGCGGCGGGGCATCCCGGTCCGCCTCAGCTGCGTTTGTCGTGCACGACCTCGGGCTCGGCCGGCTGCTCGGCAGGAGCTGCCGGCTGCGAGGCGCCGATCGCTTTGAAGTCGTCATCGTCGTCGCCGGACTTGTCGCCGGTGACCGTGCTGCGGAACTCGCGGATGCCGCGGCCGAGGCTACTGCCGAGCTCCGGCAGGCGCTTCGGGCCGAAGACGATCAGGGCGATGATCAGGACGACGATGATCTCTAGGGGGCCGATGTTTCCGAGCATTGACCCCATGGTAACGGGGTTGGAACGTGCCCGGACCGGTTCGAGATGCGCAATTGGATACTCGGTACTTGGGTTTTCTTGCGGATCTTTCGCAAAAATCCGGATCAAGTGCGGTCGAACCGGGTTCGATAGGTAACGCATGAGCGAGCCCAGCCGCAACCAGACGAAGCCGGCCAAGCATCTGCACATCTGTCCCGAGTGCGGCTCCTGTCTGGTGCAGCCGACCTGCTGGGAGCAGGCCGGGGACCGGACCCACTGGCGCGTCTGGCGGCGCTGCCCCGAGTGCGAGTGGTCCTGTCAGGGGGTTCACGGCGAAAGCGAGATCGACGACTTCGACGAGCAGCTGGACATCGGCGCCCACGAGCTGGCCGAGGAGCTGCGGGCACTGGAGCACTCGAACATGTCCGACATGGCCGAGGCCTTCGTCGCCGCGCTCGCCGCGGACCTGATCTCCGCCGACGACTTTTCCTAGACGCCCCCGGGGTCAGCTGTAGCGCTGGACGACGCCGTCGGCGACCAGTCCCAGCAGCCGGCGCTGTTCCGGTTCGAAGCTCGCCTGCTCGAGCCGGCGCTTCGCCGCCGCCACCATCTCCAGCGCTCGTGCACGGACCCGGTCCAGGGAGCCGGTGGCGGCGATGCGGTCGCAGAGAGCCTCGGCCGCGGCGGAGTCGAGGCTGCGCAGATCGGCGGCGGCGATGCCGGGGTCGGCTGCCGCCGCCTCGATCAGCGGCAGCGTGATCGTGCCGTCGCGGAGATCGGTCCCGCGCGCCTTGCCGGTGCGCTCGGGGGGCCCGGCGACGTCGAGGACGTCGTCGAGCAGTTGGAAGGCGAGGCCGATGTCGGTGCCGAAGCGGCGCAGCTGCTCGTCATCGCGGCCGAGCAGACAGGCGCACTCGAACAGCTTCGCCGTCTTCAGCCGGCAGCGGTCGAAGTAACGCTGCTCGGAGATCGTCAGGTCGAAGGCGTCGTGGCGCTGCGCCAGCTCCCCCTGCGCCAGGGCAACGGAGGCTTCCGCCAGGAGCTCGACGGCGCGGGCGTCGCCGGCGTCGGCGAGCAGCGCGAAGGCGCGCGAGAACAGCAGGTCGCCGGTGGCGACCGCGCGGGCGCGGCCGGAGCTGGCGGCGACGGTCGGCAGCCCCCGGCGCAGCGGCGCCTCGTCGAGGACGTCGTCGTGGACCAGGGTCGCCATGTGGACCAGCTCGATCGCGGTCGCCGCCCGGACCGCGGCGGCACCACCGGGCTCGCCCGCGCAGAGCAGGACCAGCATCGGCCGCAGGCGCTTGCCCCCCGCGGCGAGGGTCGCCGCCGCGTCCTCCCCGAGCAGCTCGCCGTGGCCGCCGACCGTGCCGCGCAGCTGCTCCTCGACCTCTCCCAGCCGCGCCGGCAGCCAGCGGCTCGAGGCATCGAGGACCGCCGTTACCGGCGGCGGTACCGCCGAGCGCCTTCCAGTCACCCTTTGACGCCGCTGTGGATCGCGATGATCCCACCGGCCAGCACCGTGTAGCGAATGCGCTCGAACCCGGCCCGATCCATCTTCTCGGCCAGCCCCCGCGGGCTGGGGAAGCTGCGGACCGACTCCGGCAGGTAGGAGTACGCCTCCGGGTCGCTCGAGAACGAGCCCAGCAGGGGCACGATGCGGTCGAACCAGAGGGAGTAGAAGAGCGAGAGCGGCGGGCGGGTCGGCTGGGTGATCTCGAGGATCACCGCGCGCCCCTCCGGCTTCAGGACCCGGGCCATCTCGCTGAGGCCGCGATCGAGGTCGGCGAGGTTGCGCACCCCGAAGCCGACGGTGACGGCGTCGAAGCGGCCGCTGTCGTAGGGAAGCTGAAGGGCGTCGGCCCACTCGAAGCGGACACCCGCAGCCGAGCGCTCGGCTGCCTTCTCACGGGCGAGGTCGAGCATCGGCTCGGAGAAGTCGGAGCCGACGACGTGGCCGTCCGGGGCGACGCGGCGGGCGAGCTCGAGCGTGAGGTCGCCGGTGCCGCAGCAGACGTCGAGCGCCGAGTCCCCCGGCGCCAGCTCGGTGCGATCGGCGGCGCGCTCGCGCCAGCGATGGTGCAGCCCCGCCGTCATCACCGAGTTCAGCGCGTCGTAGTTGCCGGCGACGCGATCGAACATGCGGTTGACCTGCCCCGCGAAGTCCGGCGATTGGCGGTTGTCGTTGATCGTGTCCATGGGCGTCAGGCGCGGCGCCGACTCGCCATGGCTAATCCAACGAGGAGAGGAAGTCGGCCAGCTCGTTGAGCTTTTTCGGCGGCAGGTCGCGGAAGGAGGGCATGATACCCGGCCCGATTTCGACCGAGCGCAGGATCGCCGCCCGCGGCACCCGCGCCGCGATGTGGGTCAGGTCCGGCCCCGGTCCGTGGTTGCCGTTCTCGCCGATCTTGTGGCAGGCCAGACAACCGGAGCCGGCGACGACCTCCTTGCCGGCCTCATAGCGCGGTGCCACTTCCATCTCGATCTCGGTCGGCGAGCCGCCGATCGCGCCGAGGTAGGTGAGGTAGCCCATCGCGACGATCGTCAGGCAGCCGGCGGTGGTGGCGATCGGGCGGCGCTCCGGGCGGCGCTCCGGCCCGCGGTCGTAGAAGGGCAGCAGCAGGAGCAGCACCATGCAGATCGTGGGGATGCCGATCGTCGCGATCGGGACCAGCTCCGGCGGCTTGATCACGCGCAGGACCTCGAAGAGGAAGAAGAAGTACCACTCGGGGCGCGGCACGTAGGTGGTGGAGGTCGGGTCCGCCTTGGGGCCCTGCTCGGCGCCGAGGATCAGCGACATCGCGATCACCACGGCGACCACGATCAGCGCCATCGCCGAGTCCTTCAAGACCGCGTAGGGGAAGAACGGCTTCCCCTTCTTCTTCAGAAGCTCGTACTCCTCCAGGTATGCCTGCTTGTCCTGGGGCTTCATGCGCTGGGTCCCGCTCCGTTGCCGCTGCCGTTGCTCTCGACGCCGGCGTCGAGCTGAGCGACCGGGGCGGCGACTTTCGGCTTCTCGGCCCGGACCCAGGGCGGCGCCGTGGTCCCGAGCTTGACCACCAGGTACATGTGGGCGCCGATCAGGGCGATGATCGCCCCCGGCAGCAACAGCATGTGGATCGAGTAGAAGCGCGAGAGGGTGGTGGCCCCGAGCTCAGGGCCGGCGCGGAGGAAATCGCTCAGGTACGGGCCGACGATAGGACCGGTGCCGTTGATGTTGATGCCGACGACCGAGGCCCAGAAGGAGCGCTGGTCGAACGGCAGCAGGTAGCCGGTGAAGGCCATCGTCATCGTCAGGATCAGCAGCACGACGCCGATCACCCAG
>Ga0164241_10001795_pt1 | contig 25069 bp, 18 predicted proteins | sample OricomyardsoilBY_FD_108780 | JGI IMG/M metagenome (GOLD analysis project Ga0164241, IMG submission 108780) | Backyard soil microbial communities from Emeryville, California, USA - Original compost - Back yard soil (BY) | ecosystem: Environmental > Terrestrial > Soil > Unclassified | place: USA... | reverse complement strand
GCGTCGATGCGGACGACAGAGTGCGAGCGGGTGTTGTAGACGAGATACCGATGGTCGACCTCGCGGTACGGCTTGACCTTGATCAGGATGAGGACGCCGACCTTGGCCCAGTGAACCTCGGCGTCGTCTAGCGTCTGGTTCGCGTCCTCGACCGGCTCCCGCCAGATGCCGCGCCCGTCGCGCGTGTTGTTCTCGATCTTGACGGTGAGATCACCGTGGACCGTCTCGACGAAGACCTCGTTGTTGATGTTGTAGTGCGGGTGATCTCCGCCAACCTGGTCTTCGCGGGTCAGCGGCTTCCACGCGAAGTCGTGCTGACGCGGCATGACGTTGTCCTCGTCGCCGCGAGCGTCGAGATACTTGATCGCGCCGTCCTTGCCGATGCCCCACCGGAGGACTTTGACGTCGGTGAGCGCTGCGCCAACCTGGAAGATCGCGAGCAAACGCGTCTCCGTCGTGCGCAACATCAGGAGCTTGGTGTCCTTGTTGTATCGATAGAGATCCGAGAAATCGCGAAGGAACGTCGGATCGCCCAGGTAGCTGTCGGGGCCGACCTCTACCTGGGAGACGTCGAAGCCCTCTCCGCTCGGGGAGAAGTTGTGAACGCTGAAGACGTCCGAGACGACGGTGTCGGTGCGCAGGCCGACGAACACGTTGTACGCGAAGAGGAGCTTGCCCTCGATCTGACGGATGTCGCGAGGGACGCAGTTGTTCTCCGTGCGAACGCGCTCGGTCGCGAGGAGCGAAATCTCGGAGCCGCCGAACGTCTTCGTCCGGCGCTGATTGAGCTCCTCGGCCTTCTTCCCGAGGGTGGCAGCGATGTCGAGCAACCGTTTCCGGATGACATCGTAGCTGCCGCCCTCGAGCTCCTTCGCGCTGTCGCCGTCCTCGGCGGGCGCCGTCTTCGGTGCGTCGGCCATGGATCAGCGAGACTCGATATCGTCGATGCCCATCTCCTTCGCTCGTGCGGCGAGCTTGGCGAGCTTGTCCTTTCCATCGGCGTCCGCACCCGCCATCATCCGGCCGAGCAGCGTGCCGATCGAGGCGCCCTTTCCGCTGTCTCCATTCGTCCCCCCATTCGGAGCCACGTAGTCGCCGAGGAAGCCGCGGAGCGTCTCGGATTGATCGAGCGCGACGTCGAACGCCTGCCCCAGGCTCATGGCCTTGACGAAGCGATCGAAGAACGCGCCGTCGCCGCCGACGATCTGGATCTTCGCGTCCTCGAACGCTTGCGCGAGGATCTTCGCCTGTTCGGCGGCGATCTTCGTACGTGCGTCGAGCGACTGAATCGCGATGTCCTTCTGCGCCTGGAGCTTGATGCGGAACTCCTCGTGACCACGACTCTCGGGATCGAGGTTCTTCATGGCGTTGGCCTTCTCGGTGATGCCGGCGGCCTCTGCGAGCGCCTTCTGGCGCGACGCGTCTGCCTCTGCCGAGCCACGCTTCAGGATGATGTCGGCCTCTGCGTCGAGGATCTTCACCTTCGCGAGGCCCTTCTGCTCCTCGCCGGACGCCTCTGCCGACAGACGCTCCTTGATGACGAGCGCCTCGGCCAGGCCCTTCTTCTCGATCGCGTTGGCCTCTGCCTCGGCGACCTTGACCTTCGCGAGGCCCTGCTTCTCTTCGCCGAGCGCGACAGACTGCATCTTCTCGAGGGCGATGCGCGCCTCTGCCATGCCGACCTTCTCGATGGCGAGCGCGTCCGCTTCACGAACACGCGCCTTCGCGAGCCCCTCGGCGGCAGCCTCTGCCTGAGCGCCCTCTGCCAATCGCGTCTTCGCCCGAGCGGTCTTGTCCGCGGCCTCGAGCTCGCTCTCGGCCTCGATGACCTTCACGCGACCATGGTGCTTTGCCGCCTCGGCGGCCGCTTCGGCTGCCTTCACGGTCTTCACCAAAGACTCTGCAGCAGACGCCTCGGCGCCGATGCGCACGGCCTCTTTGTTGCGGTTCGCCTCTGCGAGGACGCGCACGTCCTTGATGCGCTCTTCCTCTTCGGCCACGGTCTTGTCGACCGCGACGCGGGTCCGGATGATGTCGGCAATTTCCTTCTTCTTGCCCTCGATCTCCTTGTCCTTGTTGATGCGCTGGATCTCGACCTCGCGTTCGCGGCCGAGGGCTTCGAGCTGCTGCGCCTTCTTGACGCGCTCCATCTCGACCTGGACCTCGCGTTCTTTGGCCTGACGCGCGACGAGGATGCCTCGCTCCTTGCTCTCGTTCGCGACGAGCGCCTCTTCCTCGTTCTTCGCGCGCAAGATGAGCGTTCGCTTGATCTCGTCCTCGGAGCTGCGCCGTGCCTCGTTCTCTTCACGCGCCTGCGCGACCGCGATCTCGCGGTTCTTCTTCGCCTCGGCCTCTGCCTTGCGTTGCTCGAACTTGAAGATCGCTTCGTCCGAGTTGAGGTTTTGGCTGCCGAGCTCCATGCGCTCTTTCTGGCGCAGGTCGTTCGTCTTGACGTTCTGGATGACGGTCAGGTCCGTGATCTTCCGGATGCCCTCCGAGTCCATGATGTTGTCTTTGTCGAGCGCCTCGATGGGCGTCTGCTCGAGAAAGTCGATGGCGCAGTCGTCGAGGTGGAAGCCGTTCAGATCGGTGCCGATGCACTTGATGATCTCGTCCTTGAACGTCTGACGCTCTTTGTAGAGATCTTCGAAGTTCAGGCCCTTGCCGACGGTCTTCAGCGCCTCGCTGAATTTCGCCGCGAAGAGCTCTCCGATCACGCGCGGGTCGCTCGCTCGCATGCAGCCGATGGTCTGCGCGACCTTCAAGACGTCTTCCTGCGTCTTGTTCACGCGGACGAAGAAGGTGACCTCGATGTCTGCGCGAATGTTGTCGCCGCAGATCAGGCCCTCTTTTCCGCGTCGGTTGACGGTGATGGTCTTCACCGAGATGTCGATCGTCTCTGCCCGGTTGATGATCGGGTAGACCACCTTGCCTGTGAAGGTGACCTCGGGCTCGGACTTCATCGTGTTGACGATCAACGCGGTGCCTTGATCCACCTGTCGGTAGAACTTCGCGACGATGATCAGAAAGCCGACGATGATCAGGGCCAGGACCCCGATCCCCGCGGCGACGATGATGAGTTGGTTCATCTCGATGCGCTCCTTGGGAGTACGCCGAGCGCTATGCCCGACGTTGCCCCACCCGATTGGGCGGGGCGATGGTACACGAGCGGGAGCGCTTGGCGTCTACCCGACGGGAAGGGTCATCGCCGATCGATGATCGGACGGTGATCGCTGCCGCGGAGACCACTTCGGGCCGAGCTGCATGCGGTCGCCTCGGCCACGTCCGCTCGAAAGCGGGTAAGCCGATTGCCCCTGTGCACGCGACGCTCGCGCGACCGAACCCCCTTCGAAATCGCGAAGCAGAGCGCCGCGCGAAGCCGAGCCATCACCGCCCGAAGGTCGGACGACGATGGTTCATTGGCTCAGCGCACTGTTTTAAGCACCCGGCGTGCGTAATCAATGACGCAGCGGCGACAATCGGTGCAATCGACGCTCAGGTGCGACGATCTTTGAGCTCGCTCAAAATCGCGTCGAGCTTGTCCAAGATCTGCCCCTGCAGAGCGAGGTTTTGCATCTCGACTTGGCTGCTCGCGATGTGCGGCGGGTCTAGCATCTGCGCCGTCATGGACGGGCCGAAGGTCTGGAGCGCCGTCGCGATGAGCTTGCCTTTTTCGGTCTTCGGAAAGATGTCGGAGTAGCCGACGGACAAGCTGGTCGACACGAACACGAGCGCATCGGCGAAGGTGGTCACCTTCGGGTTCGTCCCCTTCTCTGCCTCGAGAAAGAGGATGCTGCCGAGGATCACGGTGCCGAGAACGCTGCCGATGGGATCGGCGTTCAGCGTGTTCCGGAGCTTGACCTTCAGGTCCCCGAAGTCGCCGGCCGCCGCGAGCCCGGCGAACGCCATCAAGAGCTGCGCTTTCCGATCCATCGGGCGACGAATCTAGGGCGGCTCGCGGGGCGTCGCAACTCAGGCGGCGTCGAACACGACATCGGCGAAGTCGAGATCTTCCACGACGACGCCGGCGAACGAGCGCGGAGCGGCGTCACGAAGCGCGTTCGCGACGTCGCCGCTCCCCGTGTCGGCGGCGAGCCCCGTGACGGCCTGCGCGAACGCGGGCTGGACGGCCGACCGCAGCAGCGCGGCGAGGCGGGCGGAGTCGTTCGCGTTCGAAGCGCCGACGGCTTCGACCCAAGAGTGCACGGCTTCCTTCGTGGCGTCCACGCGGACCGTGGCGCGCAACGTGAACGAGACTCGCCGGCCCCCGGACGAGAGCGCGTCTTCGCCGACGAACGGGAGCGCGATCTCGCGCGGCAGGACCAGCACGGGATCTGCGGTCCCCATGAAGGGCAGCATCATCGTGCCGCCCTCGAGGAGAACGCGGCCCTTGCCGTGTCGGTCGATGAGGACGAGCGCCGTGCCCGGCCGCACGCCCTTGTACGAGGAGATGAGCAGCGCCAGCAGACCCGCGACGATGACGAACGTGACTGCGGCGTAGGGTAGAAGGACGAGGAGCATTCAGGCGCTTCCGCGCTTCTTCTCTTGGTCCGGCGGCTCGTCGATGTCGAGGTCCGAAGTGGCGGTTTCGACACGCGGCCCGCCCCGCTCGGAGAGGAGAACCTCGTCGGCGCTCGGGAGCTTCTCGACGTGGAAGGCCTCGTGCTCTTGGTCCCAATACACGAGCACGACCTTGTCGCCGCGCTTCAAGGTCGACCCGGGTTCCGCGCGGATCTGGAGCGAGAGCCCCGCGCCGCCGTCGGCGACGGTGGCTTGGCCAAAGCGCATCGTCACTTGCCCCGTCGTGATGGTCGCGATTTTGCCGACGAGGTCTCCGCTCTTCCTGGCGGTCTTCGTCACGAAAATGGGTGCGAGCGGGCGAATGGCGAGAGACGTGAGCAAGAGCGACGCGACCGCCGAGCCGACCATGATCCCCGCGCCGACGAGGAGGCCGGGGACGCCGAACGTGACGGCAAAGAGCGCCGTCAACAGCCAACCGAACAGCGCAAACAGAGAGAAGACGACAGTGACGGGGGCGCTGCCGAGCCGGAGGACGTTGGAGAGCCCCGCGAGCGCGCCGTCGGGATCTCCCGCGTCGAGGCCGTCGACGTCGAGGCCGTCGTGCACGCCTTCCATCGCGCCCTTCGCGGCGCCAACCGCGCCCTCCATCGCGCCCTTCGCGGCGCCTGCGGCGCCCTCGATGGCGTCATCGGCACCGCCGAACGAGTCGATGTCGACCGCGCCGACGACGACGAAGAGCCAGTAGAGGATCGCAAGCGCGAGCATCACCGTGAAGACCACGGTGGGAAACGCGAGGATCGCGGTCAGGAGCTCCGGCACCGGTCGCCTACGTTAGCAGGAGGCCGCGGCGTTGTTCGGGGTGGCGACGAGCGCCTGGACTGCGGCGACGAACTGGTCGCCGCGATCCTTGTAATCACGAAACATGTCGAAGCTCGAGCACGCGGGAGACAGCAGGACGGCGTCGCCATTTTCGGCGAGCTTCGCGGCTGCAGCGACGGCTTCGGCCATGCTGGCGGCTCGCGCGATGGGAACCGTGGAGCCGATGGCGTCCGCGATGCGGTCTGCAGCCTCTCCGATCAAGACGGCTGCGCGCCCGCGGTCGCGCAGCGCGTCCACGAGCGGCTCGTAGCCGCCGAGCTTGTCGCGACCGCCGGCGATGAGGACGATCTTTTTCTCCGAGAGGCCGCGGATCGCGGCGACGACGGCGCCGACGTTCGTCCCCTTCGAGTCGTCGTAGTACGCGACGTCGTCGACGCGAGCGACCCGGGCGATGCGGTGAGGCAGGCCCGCGAAGTCGGCGAGCACGCGCGCGACGAGCTCGGCGGGCGGGTCGAGGTGGCTGACGAGCGCGAGCGCCGCGGCGACGTTGAGCGCGTTGTGGTCACCCGCGACGCGCATGGCTGCGCGCTCGAAGCGCAGACCGCGCTCGCGATCGAGGATCGCGTCGGGGAGGACGGCGAAGCGCGCGTGCGTGCTCGCAGGGCCAAAGGTGACGAGTCGGCCCCGCCCGCGCGCGGCTTCGGCGAGGCATCGCGCGTCGTCGGCGGGCGCGACGGCGACGTCGCCAGGCTCTTGGTTCGCGAAGAGGTTGCCCTTTGCGCGGACGTAGCTCTCGAAGCCGTCGTAGCGATCGAGGTGGTTGTCGCTGACGTTCAAGATCGCGGCGCTCTTCGGCTGGAACGTCGGGATGCGTTCGGCCTGGAAGCTCGAGATTTCGAGGACGAGCGCGTCGTACTTCGGCGCGGCAGGGTCGAACGTGATCTCGGTGGGCGGTGTCCCCAGGTTGCCGCCGACGAACGTGGAGAGGCCGAGGGCAGCGCAGAGCTCACCGACCAGGGTCGTCGTGGTGCTCTTTCCGTTCGAGCCGGTGATCGCGATCGACGGGATGCCGGGAAGGCAACGCGACGCGAGCTCGATCTCTCCGATCACGGGGACGCCTCGAGACTCCGCGGCTCGAAGCGCGGCGAAACTCGGGACGCCTGGTGAGATGACGACGAGATCGGCCGAGCTGAAGTCGACGGCCTCGAGGCTTCCTGCGGAGAGCGTCGCGCCTCGCTCGCCGAGCCCGCGCGCTTCGGGCGAGAGTCGGTCGAGCGCGGCGCCGTCCGTCGCCGTCACGATGGCTCCGAATCGAAGCGCGGCGCGCGCGGCGGCGACGCCGCTTCTCCCCAGGCCGACGACCACGACCTTCGCGCCGTCGAGCGTGCGTGCGTTGCCGTGAGAATCGAAGAACACGGCGTTCGACGGGAGTCGGGGGCTCACGGCCGCGCGTCATCACTTGGCGGCGCCGACGCGGCAAGCGTCGGACGATCGGGCGGCTCAGAGCGCGGCGGCGACCTTGGAAAGGCCGATCGAGTTCGACGCCTTGACGAGGACGACGTCGCCCGGTTGCACGGCAGCGGCCGCCGCGGCGAGCGCGGCAGCGGCGTCCACGACCGACACGACGTTCGCCCCTGAGCCCGACGCGCCGAAGGCGAGCGCGTTCGACGCGACGGAGATGAGCACGCGCGGCTTCGCTGACGCCGCGTGGCGACCGAGGTCTTCGTGGAGCGCATCCGCGTCGGCGCCGAGCTCACGCATCTCGCCCAAGATGAGGACGAGCGGCCGCTCGAGCGCGTCGGCGATCTCTCGCGCGGCGTCGATGCTCGCGCGCATCGACGCGGGGTTCGCGTTGTACGCGTCGTCGATCACGATCGTCCGGTCGGCCTTTTCACGCGGCGCGAGACGCCCTGATTCGCCCGTCCCGAGCGACGAGAGCGCCGCGGCTACGCCCGCCGGGTGATCGAGGATGTCGGAGTCGACAGCGACGACGCTCGCGACCGCGGCGAGCGCGGCGTACGTCCCGGCGCGGCCGAGCATCGGGAGCATGGCCTCGAGGATGACCGGATCGGCGCCGGGCTCGCGCGCGATCGCGATCGTGAGGTCCGCGCCTGCGAGCCCGCGGCTCCGGCGGGACACGAGCCGCACGGTCGCGTCGCGTGCCTGGCCATAGGTGATGTGCGTCTCGGCGCGCGTGATGACGAGCGCCGCGCGGGCAAGATCGTCGTCCGCGTTCACGATCGCCGTTCCACGCTCGGGGAGCGCGGCGAAGAGCTCGCTCTTCTCTTTCATCACGCCCCAGATCGACCCGACGCCTTCGGTGTGCGCGGCGGCGACGAGCGTGAGCACGCCGAGGACCGGCTCTGCCAGCGACGCCGCCCAGGCGATTTCTCCGGGTCGATTCATGCCGATCTCGACGACCGCAGCGTGGTGATCGGCTCCCAGACCGAGCAGCGTCATCGGAACGCCGACTGCGTTGTTGAGGTTGCCGGCCGAAGTGAGCACGCCGGGCGCGCCGAGGGCGCGCAGCAGCGCGGCGATCGCGTGACGGGTGCTGGTCTTGCCGGCAGAGCCGGTGACGCCGATGACCGGACGCGCCGTCCCGAAGGCGCTCGCGCCCCAGCGCCGTCGATGCGCGCGGCCGAGAAGGCCGAGCGAGCGCTCGGTGTCCGAAACGCGAACGACGGCCGCGGTCTCGGGGACGTCGACGTCTCGCGAAACGAGGACCGCCGCGGCGCCCTTCTCGACCGCGAGACGCGCATGGTCGTGACCATCGAAGCGTTCGCCGACGAGCGCGACGAAGAGCTCGCCTGGGGCGACATCACGGCTGTCGGTCGACACGCCGACGATCGAAGAGGCGCCGCCGCTCTGGGCGAGTCCGCCGCTCGTCGCGAGCATGATCTCTGCGAGCGTGAAGGGAGCGCGGTTCTTCGGGATCGCGGTAGCCACGGCGTCGCGCGAAGCATAGCGCGGCACCTCGAAGCGGCGTCCGCCTGATACGTTTACACCGCATGCGGACGCGACTCGCCGTCAGACTTGCGCTGGTCTCCGTCTTCATGACGGCGCGCGACGCACCGAATGCGTCGGGCGACAGTCCGCGTTGTCCCGCCGACATGGCACAGGTCGACGATGCGCTCTGTGTCGACCGATTCGAAGCGTCGCTCGACGAGCTCGACGCGGCGGGCGCGGTGCTGCGTCCGCACCCTGCGAACCAGCCCGTCGGGACGGCGCACGTGCGCGCGAGGAGCGAGCGCGGCGTCCTCCCTCAGGCGTACGTCAGTCGGGACGACGCGGACGCGGCGTGTCGCGCTGCGAGCAAGCGACTCTGCACGAACGACGAATGGCAGCGCGCCTGCCGAGGCACTCACGCGACGAAGTATCCGTACGGGACGCGTCGAAGAAGCGGCGCCTGCAACGACCATGGCGTGGAGCCGCTCGCGGCGGTCTTTCATCGTCCGGGGTCCGAGACGACGTGGGACTTCGACACGATGAACGATCCGCGCTTGCACTTGGTCCCGGGCGGCGTCGCCCGCACGGGGAGGTTCGCGCGGTGCACGAACGAGCTCGGGGTGTTCGACATGGTCGGCAACGTCCACGAATGGACCGCCGATGCGTCGGGAACGTTCCGCGGCGGGTGGTACCTCGACACGAGCGAGCTCGGTGAGGGGTGCGACTACGCCGCCGTCGGTCACGACGCCAAGTACCGTGACTATTCGACGGGGTTTCGCTGCTGCAGGGACGCCGCGAAGTAGAGCCGCGAAAGGGCCCGTCGCGCTCGCGCTCAGGGACGCTTGCCGGGTGCGCGCACGACCCACGGCGGCGCGAACTGGCGCGACTTCGCAGCGTCGTGCGCGCGGGAGAGTTTCGCCTTCGCGTCGTTGGTGCGCAGGCAAGGCAAGCAGTCGTCCTGATTCTTCGGCCCACAGCCCGTCGTATCGCTCAGTCGAGCGAGCATGGGGAGCGCGCGATCATCCGCGTCGGCTTCGATGCGCGGCGTGAGCGAGAGCAGGACCGCGCACGCTCGCGCCTGCTCGAGGTCGAGCGCGATCGCGAGCGCTCGGGAGGCGCGTTTTCGCACCGCTGCGCCGTGGAGTAAGTCGCCGGCGAGGAGCGTGAGACGCGAGCCGGGCTCGCCTCTCTTTGCGAGGTCGTAGAGAAAGTCGGGAGCGCCGGGATCCTCGATGGACGCGATGCCGCCGAGCAGGGCCGGCGCGGCAGACGCGTCGAACGCCAGTCGATAGGCGTAGGCCATCGTCGACGTGTCGGAGAGGAGCTTCGGATCGCGCGCGAGGTCGGCCGCGAGCGTCGCCGCGTCGGCGCGGGCGAGCGCCGCGTGCCCCGCTTCGAGCGCGAGGCTCTCGTCGATCGTGCGCGCGGACGCCGTACGTTCGTCGAGCGTCTTCAACGCGTCGAGCTCGCCCGCTCGCGCGCGCGTCACGAGCTCCGCTTGCCCCGGCGCGGCCGACGACGCGCTCTCGATGGGGGATTCTGCCGTCGATGCCACGCTGGGCGGGATCGTGGGCGTCGTCGGGTCCGAGCCGTTCGACGACGGGGACGGCTGGCCCTCGTTCGCGGACCCCGAGCGCGCACTCGGCGCAGTCCATCGGCCGCCCACCCAGCCGAGCGCGAGCGCGGCGAACACGCCGACCGTGACGCGCGCTTTGGGCGTCACCAGCCGAGCGTGTCGTGAAGCGTCTGCGTCAGCTGCGCTCCGAGCTTCTGGTGGGTGACGAGGCTCGGGTGATAGTCGCAACCGAAGCCGTCCGCCGATTCGATCGCAAACTCGATCTCGTGCACGTTTGCGTCGCCGAGCTGCGTCACAGCTGACGACACGTAGCCCTCGTTCGTCGCGCCCCAATGCGCCCATCGAACGGCGAAGATCGCCGCCGCGGGATAGTGCATTCGAACCGCGGTGAGGAGATCGACGTACGCGTCGATGAACGCGGCTCCGTCGACCGCCACGGAGAAGTCGTTCGTCCCGAGATTGATGACGACGGCCTCTGGCGTGAACGTCGAGAAGTCCCACGTCGGTCCACCGTCGTCGGTGAGCGTCCGGAGCCAGAGCTCCGGCATCAGCTCGGTCATGTCGCCGCCGTAGTTCTGGTAGACGCCCTTGCCGCTGTACGCGACGAGGTTCGCTGCCGCGCCGACGTTTCGCGCCGCGATCGCCGCGTAGGTCTCGTAGGCCGACTCGGTGTCGCCGCTGAAATCGCAGTTCGCATCTGGTCCCTCGACGCCGTAGCCACAGGTGATCGAGTCGCCGATGAACTCCATCGTGTGTTTGTACGGAGAGGGCGTCGGGACGAGCGTGCAATCCGTGCCCGGCAAGAACCCGACGAACTTCACAGCGCCGAAGAAGCCCTCGTTGCGTCGGTGAATCTCGACCACGTGCGGACCCGCGGACGCGCCCGTGAGCAGTGAGTAAGTGGTGGGGCCGCCGTCGGTCTTGAAGACCGAGGTGGGCGCGCCGTCGACCACGACTTGGAAGAACACGTCAGCCGCGCCGTCGAGATCGACCGAGAGCTCGCCACAGTCCACGGTGGTCGAGAGCGTCGTCTCCGACCAAGTGAACGCAGGCATCGCCGGGTTCGAGTCGTCGAATCGCCCGACGCGGTGCACCAACTCCGTGGGCACCTCTCCGCCAGAGCCGCCGACGCTCGCCCCGCCGCCGACGCCCGAGCCACCGCTCGCGCTCGTGGTCGTCCCGGTCGAGCCGCCACCGCTAGACGACGTTGTCGTGGTCTCTCCGCTGTCGCCGCAGCCGAGGAGCGCCAGGAAGATCCACGCGAGCGAAGAGGGGAAGCTACGCATTGCGTCGATGGGACCGCCCCACGGAGCGATAGGCAAGCGCCGGATTGGGCCCACTCGCGGTGAGATCGGGTAGGCTCGCGCGAATAACGATGAAAGTCGGCATCGTCCGAGAGATCGGACTGGGCGAACGGCGCGTAGCCGCGACCCCCGAGACGACCAAGCGGCTCATCAAGCTCGGGTTCGACGTCGTGGTCGAGAGCGGCGCGGGAGAGCTTGCGTCCTTCACGGACGCGGACTTCGAAGCGGCAGGCGCGACGCTCGAAATGGATCCGACGAAGGTCTGGGGCGAGGCGGACGTCCTCCTCAAGGTCAGGCCGCCGGAGCCGATCCCGGACGGTGGACACGAAGCAGATCTGCTGCGCGAGGGCGCGACGCTGATCTCCTTCATCTGGCCGAGCAAGAACCCCGAGCTGCTCGCGATGCTGTCGGGCCGAAAAGCGACCGTGCTCGCGATGGATCAGATCCCTCGCATCTCGCGCGCGCAGAAGATGGACGCGCTCTCGAGCATGGCGAACATCGCCGGCTACCGCGCGGTCATCGAGGCGGCGAGCTTCTTCGGTCGGTTCTTCACCGGACAGATGACCGCCGCAGGCAAGGTGCCGCCGGCGAAGGTGCTCGTCATCGGCGCGGGCGTCGCGGGCCTGTCGGCGATCGGCGCGGCCAGGAGCCTCGGCGCGATCGTGCGCGCGTTCGACACGCGCCCCGGTGTCAAAGAGCAGATTGAGAGCCTGGGCGCAGAGTTCCTCGAGATGGACTTCCAGGAAGATGCGGCGGGCGAAGGTGGCTACGCGAAGGAGATGAGCCCCGCGTTCATCGCCGCCGAGCTCGCGCTCTTCGCGGAGCAGGCGCGCGACGTCGATATCATCATCACGACCGCGCTGATCCCCGGTCGGCCGGCGCCCGTGCTCATCACGACCGACATGGTCGAGAGCATGCGCGGCGGCAGCGTCATCGTCGATCTCGCCGCTGAAAACGGCGGAAACTGCGCGCTCACCCAGCCGGGCAAGGTGTCGACGCACCGGGGCGTGACGATCATCGGCTTCGTCGATCTCCCGAGCCGCCTCGCTCCGACGGCCTCTCAGCTCTACGGGACGAACCTCTGTCACATGCTTGCCGACATGGGCGGCGCGCTCGCGTGGCATGTCGACGTCGAGGACGAGGTGATCCGCGGCGCGCTCATCATGAATGGCGGCGAGATCTGTTGGCCGCCACCGAAGCGGGCTCCGAAGGAAGAGGCGCCGCTGTCTCGCAAGGCCCCGCCGAGCGCGCGTCCGTCGGCGCGTCAGAGCGCGAGGCCGGCTGCGGCGAAGGCCGAGTCGAAGGGCCACCACCACGGCGCGTCGGCCAGCCCTGCTGGGGCGTGGTCGATCGTGATCGGCGGCCTCATCATCGCGATCGCGAGCCAGTTCGCGCCCACCGAGTTCGTCGCCCACCTCACGGTCTTCGTCCTCGCATGCTTCGTGGGTTGGCAGGTCGTGTGGAACGTGTCGCCGGCGCTGCACACGCCCTTGATGAGCGTCACGAACGCCGTCAGCGGCATCATCTTGGTCGGCGGCATGCTGAAGGTCTCGGGGCCGATCGGCGCCCCCGCGACGATCTTGGGCGCGCTCGCCTGTTTGCTCGCGGCCATCAACGTCGCAGGAGGTTTCCTCGTCACGCAGCGCATGCTCCGCATGTTCGTGCGCAGCGAAACACCGGGAGACGGCAAGCGATGAGCGGCGGTCTCGTCACCGGGCTCTACCTCGTCGCGGGCATCCTGTTCATTCGCAGCCTCGGCGGCCTCTCGGCGCAGACGACGGCCCAGCGCGGCAACACGTACGGCATGATCGGCATGCTCATCGCCATCGTGTCGACCGCAGTCGTCGCGGCAGGCGGCTATCCGATCATGGCCGGCGCCCTCTTGGTCGGTGGCGCGGTCGGCGCGGTCCTCGCGCAGCGCGTCGGCATGACCCGCATGCCCGAGCTCGTCGCGATCCTTCACAGCTTCGTCGGGCTCGCGGCCGTGCTCGTCGGCTACGCGGCGTATCTGTCTCCGGACGCGTCGCTCGTCGGGACCGCGAAGACCATCCACGAGGTCGAGATCTTCATCGGCGTCTTCGTCGGCGCGATAACCTTCACCGGCTCCATCATCGCGTTCGGCAAGCTGCGTGGATCGATCTCGGGCAAGCCGCTCCTACTTCCTGCGCGACACGCGCTGAACGCGCTGGCCGGAGCCGCGTGCTTGGGCCTGCTCATCCCGTTCCTCGGCTCGGAGGGCGTTTCGGGCTTGTGGGCGCTCGCGGCGATGACCGGGATCGCGTGCGTCGTCGGAGCGCACCTCGTCATGGCGATCGGCGGCGCCGACATGCCCGTCGTCGTGTCGATGTTGAACAGCTACTCCGGGTGGGCCGCGGCCGCGGCTGGCTTCATGCTGGGCAATGATCTCTTGATCATCACGGGCGCGCTCGTCGGCTCGAGCGGCACGATCCTGAGCATCATCATGTGTCGCGCGATGAACCGCTCGATCGTGAGCGTCATCTTCGGTGGCTTCGGCACGGCAGAGGGCGCAGCGCCGAAGCCGAGCGCGACGCCGCAAGGCGAAGTGAAATCGATCGACGTCGTGGGCGTCGCGAAGATGCTTCAAGAAGCGAAGAGCGTCATCGTGGTCCCCGGCTACGGCATGGCCGTCGCCCAGGCGCAGCACCCGCTCTACGAGGTCGCGCAGATCCTGAAGAAGCGCGGCACGAAGGTACGCTTCGCGATCCATCCCGTCGCGGGCCGCTTGCCCGGACACATGAACGTCCTCTTGGCCGAGGCCAAGGTCCCGTACGACGTCGTCCTCGAGATGGATGAAATTCAGGACGACTTCCCGGAGACGGACGTCGTCCTCGTCCTGGGCGCGAACGACATCGTCAACCCGAGCGCCCTCGACGATGTGTCGAGCCCCATCTACGGGATGCCCGTGCTCGAGGTGTGGAAGTCGAAAAACGTCATCGTCACGAAGCGCGGCATGGCAGCCGGCTACGCGGGCATCGAGAACCCTCTGTTCTTCAAGGAGGTGACGCAGATGCTCTTCGGCGACGCGAAAAAGAGCGTCGACGGCATCCTCGGCGAGCTGAAGAGCACCTCGAGGTGAGATGCCACAGGTGCCCCGGCCGCCCTTGCGGGCGGGCTAGGCGGTGTCCCTAGTTTCGGCGGCCGTGTACCCACCCACTCTCATTTTGCTGGGCCGCCCTTGCGGGCGGGCTAGCCACGAACGCGGTGGCTCACGAGGAGTGCCCGCCGGGCCCGTAGCCTGACTGCGGATACGGCGGACCGTAGCCCTGGAAGGCTGGTCCCTGCGGCGCGTAGCCAGTCGGCACCGTGCCTTGTACGGCGTAGCCGTAGTACGGAGGCGGCGGGTACGAAGAGGGGTGCGCGTAGACGTACGACGCAAACGCGGCTGCCGGGGCGGGCTTGCGGACGCCGATGCGGATGGCCCAAACGAGCGACAAGCCCGCGGCACAAAGCGCGACGACACCGGCCCACGAGCCGTTCGCTGCGTGGTCGGACCGATACGTGTCGCGCATGACGTGACGGCTCTGCCCATAGGCGTACGCGTCGTCGTAGTCCGAGACCGAGCTCGACGAGAGATCGTCTTGCGCGCGCACCTCGGTGACGGCTCCGCCGATCCCGAGCACCACGGCGAGCGCGATCGTGTAAGCGAGACCCGCCGACCAGCTGCGCTTTGCGCGCTCGAACGGATCGGTGAGCGAGTCGGGAGAAGACCACTTCACGCTCGCGAGCGCGAAAGAGGCGCAGAGGATGAACGCGACGACCGACGCCGACGCGGACTCGGTGTAGCTGGCGCCGCTCGTGATCACCGGCGACAGGAGTGAAACCGCGAGCCCGGCGAGCCCGAGCCAGAACATGATGCGAGCGAAGATGTGCATGGCGTCCCTCTACGCGTCGACGTAGCGCTGCCTCGCCTCGAACGCGCGCCAACCGACCTCCTGGAAGCGCCAAGCGCATGGATGCGGACTCTCCGCCTGGCCAGCGCCTTCATTTCGATGGCGCCTTCCGGGCGGACTACACTGCCGACCGACGCGATGGTCCTGAGCACCCCGAAGCCCGGCACGATGATCGCGGGAAAGTACCGCGTCGTGTGCTCGCTCGGAGAGGGCGGCATGGGCGTCGTCATCCTGGCGATCCACGAGCCGCTCGGCGCGAAGGTCGCGCTGAAGATCCTGGCGAAAGACGGGCGCACCGGCGCCGAAGAGAAGCGCTTTCTCCTCGAGGCGCAGGCCGCGGCGCAGCTGAAGAGCGACTACATCGCGCGCGTCACGGACTTCGGCGTGCTCGACGATGGTCGCCATTTCATGGCGCTCGAGTATCTCGAAGGGAAGGATCTCGGCGCGTACCGAGAGGAACACGGACACCTCGCCCCGGCCGACGCGTGCGATCTGGTCATTCAAGCGTGCGCGGGCCTCGCGCAGGCGCACGCGCTCGGCGTCGTGCATCGCGACGTGAAGCCGTCGAACCTGTTCGTCACGCACGCGAGCGACGGCTCGACGCTCGTGAAGGTCCTCGATTTTGGCGTCTCGAAGTTTGCGCAAGGCGCCTGGGCCCCGCCCACCGGCGGCGAGCCTGCGCCGCCGGCGCTCACGTCGACGGGCCTCGCGATCGGGACGCCGCTCTACATGTCGCCGGAGCAAGTGAAGGCGCGCCGCGTCGACGAGCGCAGCGACATCTGGGGCCTCGGCGTCGTCTTGTTCGAGCTCTTGACCGGACGCACGCCGTTCTACGACGACTCGCTCGGGCTCACGTTGCTCAACATCCTGGAGCGACCTCACGCGTCGGTGCGAACGTTGATGAACGGCATCGCCGCGGAGCTCGAACAACTCGTGGACGCGTGCTTGTCGAAGGAGCCAGAGGGCCGCCCGGCGAGCGTCGTCGATCTCGCCGAGCGCCTCGCGCCGTTCGCCTCCGAGGAAGGGCGGCGACTGGCGCTCCGCGTGCGCGCGATTCGAGAGCGCGCAGAGAAGCGCGAGCACATCTCGCTGACTCCCGCGGCGCGCGCTCTTTCCGACGTACCGACGCAGCGTGTGCACGCGTTGGGCTCGCGGAGCGACGCCGCGGCGGGCGCGCTTGCGCCCGCGAGCACGCCGAGTCCCACGGGCAGCAACGCTGCGGTTTCCTCCCGCGGACTTCGCTACGGCCTCGGAGCGGTCGCGCTCCTCGCGCTCGTCGGCCTCATCGTCTGGGCCGCGTCGCGCGACGTCGAGAGCGACGAAGCCCGGGAGCCGACCGCGGTGGCGACGGCGACGGCGGCCACGTCCGGTGCGCCCACGGTTGCCCCGGCAAGGGCGACCGATGCCGACGCGACAGAACCGCCCGAACGCGCGACCCTGGCGTCGGCGTCTGCTTCGGCGCCGTCTCCGACGAGCGCCGCGACGATCCGCACGCGCCCGCCCGCGTCGACCGTCGCACCGCCGACGACCGCCGCCACTCAAACTGCGACGACCGCGACGGCGGCCGCCGTCCCGACGCAGCGCACGCTCCACTGACTCAGGCGAGCGTGCGAATGGTGCCGAGCATCGTGACGGCGTCGTCGATCTTTCGGTTCAACGCTTCGAGCAACGGATCTCCTCTTTGAAGCGATGCCGCGTCGACCCCGACCGGGCCCATCATCGGCGGCATCTCGAGGAGAAACCGAGCGAAGACAGCGCGACCGTCGACGGGGAAGTACGCCTCGACCGCCGCGAGGCGCTGAGCGCCGCGCACCGTCAGCCCGTTGCAGAGCGTTCCCTGCTCTCCGCGTGGGTGCGCGTACGGTTCGCATCGTCGACTCAGGATGACGCCCAGCGTCTCTGCCGCGCCGAGCTGATTCGCGTCTTCCGTCGTGGCGCGCTTGTCCTTGCGTGAGAACACCGCGAGGACGAGCTGCGACGAGAAATCGCTCGAGGACGTTCCGCGGAAGAAAATCGAGACACGCCGATCCCACCCCGACGCGTCCTCGTGATCGTCCTTCGTCTCGTCGTGCATCCATCCGTCGTCGAATTCGAGCTGAACGCCGAGGTGCTTCGATCGAAACGCACCGTGGATGGGGGCGTTGGCATTCGAAAATGGAGAGCACCCTGGCCGAGTCAGGATGAAGCCGAGGCCGGCGAGCACCGGGACGGCGACGCCTCCCCAGACGAGCAGACGTCGCGACAACGACGGCGGCTCCTCTGGATCCATCTGCACGATCGGGAGTCGCGGCGGCGCGACGGACTCGCTGATCTCGTCGGAGCGACGTGACGCGCGCGAACGGTCGACCCCCTCTTCGCTCTCCGTGACCTCGACACCCGTCCGCGGTCGGATGGACGGCGGTCGGTCGAAGCCCTTCGCGAACTGCTTTTCGGCCTTGTCAACGAGGTCGTCATCGTCCGCGGACCCACGCGTCGGCGGGCGCGAAGAGTGACGAGGCACTGGAGAACGTCGCTCGCTCGGGCGCTCGGACTCACGGCGCGTCGGCGGACGCGACGACATGGAACGCGGGGGCGGGTGCGACGAGATAGGCTCGCGCGTCGACTCGGGCTCGAAGTCGTCGTGGACGGGAGGTCGCTCGGATGGCGGGCTTCGAAACTCGTCGAGCGCGTCGAAGAGGTCTCGTCGAGCCGACAGCGGCGGGAGGGCATCGAGATCGGAGAAGGTCTTCTTCTTCCGAACCGACTCGCTGTCCGAACGAGCAACGGAAGCCTGCGGCAACGAATCGAGCTCGTTCGGCGGCGGCCGCTCCGACCGTGGATCCGGTCGCACCGACGGGGCCGGAGGTCGCTCCGAGTAGACGGGGCGCGGCGGAGGGCGGGTCGAAGGTGCGCCTCGCTGGCCTCGTCGTTCGAGCGAGCTCGACTCGTCCGGATCCAGCGCGGGCAGATCGTCGCCCATCTCGTCTTGCCAGGCGATCAGCTCGTCCGCGACGCCGCGCGCGTGAAGGATGGCGTTCGGCCCCATCAAGCCGTCCCGGTACCTCTTGACCAAGGACTCGACGTGATCGAGCGACACGACGTCGCCATCCGAGATCGAATAGAGCTCGGTGACGATTCGACGACGCTCGAGCTCGCGCGCGGAACGCCCCCGTCCTCGCGACCAAGCCTCGAACTCGTGGATGCGGCGATCCGCGCCCATAGCCCTCGAGTATGTCACCCCTCTTCGGACCGGGCGAAGTATGCGGCGGAAGGCGCCGACACGACCCGACACACTGAACGGGGTGAATTTCGGAAGGTGCCTCAGTCCGTCGGGCACGCGGGCTCGCTGCCTGTGCAGCAAACCTCGTCGAACGCGACGCTGTGCATCTCGTAGGTGACGGTCCCGCCGACCGGCAGCTGGTCGAGCGTGACCGTGAAGTTGAAGCCCTCGACCGGGACACTTGGATGGCACGTCGCCGAGAACGGCGCGAAAGACGTCCCCGACGGAGTCACGACCTCGAGCTTCTCGGAGCCGAACGTGGCCTTCGCGGTGAGCCGCCCCATGCCGGTCGATTTTCTCGCGTCGCCGCTGACTCGCACGCACTGGTTCCAGCTCTTGAACGACACCGTCTGGTAGTAGCCCGCGTACGCGGCATTTCCGACGTCCGTCACGCCGAACTGGAGCCCCGAGCCAATCCCGGTGATCTGGTTGGAGAACAGCATGGCGTTGTATTTCGTCTGAGCCCAGGCGTCTGGATCGCTCCCGCTCCAAGACGAGAAGTCGCCATTCGTCAGCCCTGTCTCGACCACGCAACCGCCGCCCGTCCCCGAGCCGCCAGAGCCAGCCGGCTGCCCCCCCGAGCCATCCGTCGTCGTCTGTCCGCTCGAATTGCTGCCGGTCGAACCCGTCACGGGTCCGCCACCGCCGCCACCCGCGCCCTCGATCTGGCCCTCGTCGAGGCCCCAGATCGAGTTGCATGCGACGAGCCCGAAGGACGCGAAAAGCAGGAGCGCCGACCTCACTTCAATAGCTCCACTTCAGACCGACGAACCCGAACGTCTCGCGCCGCAGCGGCTCGAAGCCGCCAGCCGCGTCGACGTGAGGGACGAGCGACGCCTTTGCCGGCGGCGTCGAAGGTCTGGTGACGAGATCGACGATGACGAGCGCCGCGCCGACCGCGGCGAGCCCCACGCCGACCCCGAAGACCGCGCTCGCTGCGTCGCCCTGCGCACGCGCGTCTTCGATACCGCTCGTCGTGCGACACCGCGTCGGATCTCCGTCGCAATCGTTCGTCACCGCGTCGGTCCATTTGCCTTTGGCGTCCGCCATCACGCCGGCGCTCGCGCCGACGCCGACGATCCCCACCGCCCCGACGACGACTCCGGCGATGCCGACTCCGCCGAGCAACGCGCCGCCTTTGTCTGGCGTCGCATTCGACGCGCTCGTCGTCGAGCTCGCCGCGTCAATCGAAGCTCCCGCGCGCACGAGGCTCGGCGCGGCCACCGCCGTCGTTCCCGACCCCTTCGGGATCTCGACGACGAGGGTCTTCGACTCGAAACCGGGCGCCTCGAACCTGAAGGACATGCTCCCCGGATCGACCGGCAGCGGAACGTCCCACACGTCGCTCGGGAAGCTGTCGTCACCGTGTCGCACGACGAGCCCCGCGATGGGCGCAGCGGGCACGGTGAAGCGCACGCGTGGCAGCACCGGCTCGAGCCGCGCGGCAGCCGCGTTCGCTGCGTCCATGCGCGTCGCCTCGTTTGACACGGCGGCGCGCGCCGCGACGCGCTTGTAGAGCGCCCACGCGCTCGCCGGCTTGTCGACGTGCTCGAAGCACTCTGCGAGCGTGAGCATGCCCCCGAGCGCCTCGGTGCTCGACAGCGCGATGGCTCGTTCGAGCAATGGACACGCCGCCGCATAGTCGCCGCGATCGAGCTTCGCGATGCCCTCTTGAAACACGGCCTCTGCCGCCGTGTCGCTCTTCGGCTGCGCCGACGCCGAGCGGCTCGCGCAGACGATGACGAGCATCGTGGTCGCCGCGATTGAAGCGCGTCGAATCGACATCAGTCGGCGTCCCGGGGCGCCGGGGTCGGCTCGTAGAACTGCTCGGCCCAGCGGCGGTAACGCATGACGGGACCGTCTCCGGCGGCGAGCGCTGGACGCGGGACGTACTCCTTGTGCTTCCAGATCATGAAGTCTTGCTCGACGTCATTTCGATACGCGGCGAACGCGCGATTCCGAATCGCGCGCTCGAGCGCGCGGCGGGGCGCCGCGACGCGCGAGACCATGGCGAGCGCCGGGTGGAGATCCCGCGTATCTCGTAGGTAGCGCAGCGCCGAAGAGAGCCGCAGCTCGAGCTCCATGTCTCCGACGGGCGTCGCGAAGACGAAGTTTCTGAACACGAGGCCCGTCGCGGGCGTCGTCACCTCGACGAACGAATAGCCGAGCCCGTGCACGTGGACGTCGAACTCTGCGCGCACACCGCCGAACGCGCCGCCGAGCAAGCCAGCAGGCCGATGGAACGCGTAGCGCGCGTAGAGGTACGCGCCGTTCACGTCGACCTCTCGCAGCGTCTCGACCGATTGGTATCCGTGGACCACCGAGAGATGGCCCGTATCGACGCTGTTCTCGGTGGTGTCCTGCGGATGTCCACGCAGGCGATACGTGTGCACGTCTTGGTCGGCGAACTCGGTCATGTCGAGCTCGGGGATCTCGAAGCACGGCGCAGCGCCCGAAGGACCCGACCAGGCCAGGATCACGCCGTGCCGCTCGACGACGCTCCACGTCTTCGCGCTGACCTTCGGCGCCTTGGTGCCATAGCCGGTCGCGACGCACATGCCGTCGACGCCGAATCGAAACGCATGAAACGGGCAGCGCAGCGTCTCGCCCTCTACGGTGCCGCCGACGCCGAGGTGTGCGCCGAGGTGCGGACACACCGGATCGACGCCCGCGATCGCGCCGCGCTCGGTGCGAAAGAGGACGATCTCCTTTCCCGCGAGCTTGCGCGTGACGACCTGGCCGGGGCGAACCTCGTTCGAGAAACCGACGGCGTACCAACCCTTCGGGAAAGGCGGCAGACGCGCCGCTTCGCCTCGCGCAGCGTCATCGCGCGGCCCGGGACTGCTCGTCGCGCCGTCGGCAGGCGCGCCTCGAAGGATCTCCATGCTCACGCTCGCTCGTTCTCCGTCATCGATGCCGCCGCCAAGGAGCTTCGCATCATACGACGGTCGGCGCGTCATCCGCCCTTACCCTTGCGCTTCGCCAAGAGGATCTCTGCTGCGGACTTTCCAGGCGGTGCGCCGCTCGAGCGCGGACGCGGCGCGGGCGGCGCCACGCGCGCGATCGGGTGCATGCCATGGATGCGTGCGCCGCGCGCAGGTCGAGGCTTAGTCCCAGGTGCGCCGCCGGGAGCGTCCTCCGGGCTGCTCGCTGTCCGCCCGCGCGCGATCGGCGCCGGACGATCGGGCAGGCCCTTCTGCTTCACATGAAGCAACGCGTCGACCGTGTGGCCTGCGTCGACCTGCGCCTCTGCGACGCGCCTCGACTTCGGCGCGCGGAGGTTCTCGTAGAAGCGGATGAGCGGGTCGGGGATGCCGAGGCGGCGCGCTGCGACCGCAAGCAGGAGCGCACCGGCGGCGACCAAGATGAAGATCGGCGTCGCGTCCTTGTAGGCAAAACGACGCGACGCGCGGTCGGCGAAGATGCTCGCGAGCGAGCTTCGGTTCTTGCCGCCAGTGAAGTCGGCGATGCGAGAGAGCAGCGCGAGATCGCTGCCGGTCGGGCGCAGCTCGTCGCCGGGCGACAAGACAGCGCCCGTCGTGCCGACCGGGTCGCCCGTGAGCTCGTCCTTTGCCAGGACGACGTACGTGCCAGGTCGCTCGAGCGGGACGCTCGCGGCATACGCGCCGGCGCCGCTCGCCTCGAGCGGGATCTCGCGGGTGAATCCGCCGGGGCCGCCGACCTTCGCGATGAGGCGACGGAACGACTGCGCGCGGCCGTCGTCTCCGATCACCGTCGCTCGAACGTGGAGCTGTCCGTTCGCGGCCGTCGCGTCGAGACGCACGCTCTCGTCTTCTCCCTTGCGCCCGAGCATGCGCGCGGTCTGCGCGACCATCCGCGCTGCGCCGGGCCACTTGGTCCACTCGCTCCCCCAACGATCTTTGAGATCGCTCGTGAAGACACCAGCATTTCCCACGCCGACCGACCAAGTCACGAGCACCGGATCGCTCTCGAGCCCGGTGAGGTGCACGGTCGAGCGTGGCTTCGGGATCGTGACGACGTAGCCCTTGAGCGGCGGCGCTTCGTTGAAATCGATGCCCGCCGCAGCGGCGCCCGCGTTCGCCAGCGAGACCTTGAACGGCTCTTCGACGAGCGCGCTCCGCGCCGCGAGGATCGTCTCTTGCGCGAACACCGCCGGAAGGCGCTGCGCGTCTTCGATCAGGTAGTACCGCCCGCCGCCCAGGCGCGAGAGCTCCTCGAGATCGGCGACGTCCTTGCCCTGACCGAGCGCGATGACGCTCGTCGTGATGCCTCGCTGCTTCGCCGCGGCAGCCAACGGCTTCGACGGCGTCATGTCCTCTGCGTCGTCCCCGTCGGCGAAGAGGAGGACGTGCTTCAGGTTGACCTTCTCCTTGTCGAGCGCGGCGTACGCGGCGTCGAGCGTGATCGGGACGATGATGCCGCCGCCGCCGACCTGGACGGTGCGAATGGCGCGGTCGATCCCGGCGCTGTCCGTCACGGGGCCGAGCGGCACGCTCCAGTGCACCTCGGTGTCGACGTGCTCGACGCCGAGGCGATCGCCGGCTCCGAGCAGACTCGCGGCGCGCGAGGCGGCCTCGTTGGCGAGATCGAGCTTCGTTCGACCGTTGACGTTCGCGCCCATCGAGCCGGAGATGTCGATGCCGATGACCTCGGCCAAGCTGGCGCGGCGCTGCTCTTGTTTCAGATCGAACGAGACCGGCGAGACCTCTTCGATCGGCGTCTTGCCGTATCCGCCCGGGCCGAGGCTCTTGTCGCCGCCCATCAGCCAGAGGCCGCCTCCGAAGTCGCGGACGAACGAGGCCATCGCGTCGATCTGCGACGGCGCGAGCGCCGACGCGGGGATGTCGGAGAGGATGATCAGATCGTACGGAGCGAACGCCCCCAGATCCGCCGGGACGCCGGCTGCGTCGGCCTCTTCGACGCGGAAAGACGCCTTGCGGAGCACGTCGGCGATGAACGCGCCCTTTCCATGCTCGCCTTCGAGCACGAGGACGCTCGCTTCGCCGCGGACGCGGACGAACGTCGAGCCGGCGTTGTCCTCGCCCGAGAAATCCAGGCTCTTGTCGAGCGCAGTGACCTCGACGTCGTAGCGATGCAGCCCCGCCTCGGGGAGCTTCTCGCGAACGCGGACGACGTCCTCGCCCGCCGCGATCTTCACGTTGCCCTTCTTGATGAGCTCGCCGTCACGCAAGAGGCGAAGCTCGACCTCTGTCTCTTTTGGGGAGCTCGTGACGATGCGAAGATCGATCGGCTCGCCGCTGTCGCCGCGAGCAGGTGCGCGCACGGCCACGACGCGGACGTCGTCGACCGCGCGCTGCTCGAGCGGAAGCACGTCGACCGGGACGTCTGCCGCGAGGGCCGCCGCTGCGCCGCCCATGACGTCGCCACGCGTCACGACACCGTCCGAGACGACGACGATGCGCGCCGCGCTGTCCGGGGGGACCTCTGCGAGCGCGCGACGGATCGCCGCGTCGATGTCGGTCCCGTCCTTCGAGACAAGCGCCTTCTGCGCCGCCGCGTGTCGGTCCTTCGGACGCGCCGGCTCTTCGGTGACCGCGTTCGCCCCGAACACGACCGTGGCGATCAGATCGTCCTCTCGCATGCCGGTTTCGGCCGCGCTGATCTCCCGCGAGACGCGGTCGTCTGCGTCAGGGACGAGATCCATCGAGCGGCTGCGATCGACCACCACAATGACGCTCAAGCGATCGAGCGGGCGACCAATCTCGATCCCCATCACGGCGCCCGAGAGCGCAAGGAGCGAGACGATGACGAATAGATCGCTCAGGAACGTACGGACGCGCGAGCGCCGCGTGACATCTTCACGCGCGAAGCGCGCGGCGACCGAGGCCATCGCGACGGCTGCGATCGGCGCCCAAAGCGGCCGCACGAGCCGAACGTACGCTTCGGGCATGACACGCAGCCAGACCAGGACCGCGAGCGTCGCCGGCAAGAGTGAGAGGACGACGCCGAGCAAGAGGAGCTTGCGCGTCTTCAAGCGGCCCCAGGCGAACCGGAAATAGATGATCGTCGCGAGGGCCAGGACGGCCGCAGCGATCCACGGAAGCGCGGCTCCCATCGACGGAGGGATCAAGACGCGCCTCCGGCGTTCGCGCGATTGCGCTCGGGCGCGCGTGGCAGCGCGGCCGCGAGCGATGTCACGCGCGGCTTGCGCGTGAACCAGAAGAGCTCGGCCACGAAGAGCGCGAGCGCGAGGAGCGCCGCGAGCCACGCGTAATCTCGGTACTGCTCCGGCAGCTCGCCGGGCGCGCGAACGGTCACGCTGGGGTTCGTGGGCAGCTCCGTCCGCTTCGACACGTCGCTCTCCGCCGAGCTCGTGAGGTTCACCGGGACGACGACGTCGCGCTCGGTCGGTCCGGAGAACACGAGGTGGTAGAGACCGACCTTCGTGACCTTGGGGACGACGACGAGCCCGCTCTTCAGCGCTCCGTCGAGCTTCTCCCCGGAGGGTCCAGTCACCGTGACGGCCGTCGCGGTCGAGGGCGCGTTTACGCGGAGCGGCTCGCCCGTCGTGATGGCCCCGAGCGCGCCGCTCGCGCGGTGGGTCCGCGCGAGCTCGGCGACGTTGCGAATGAAGAGGACGAACGACGCCTTCAGCGGCCAATCGCTCTCGCCGACGTCGAACCCGATGAGCGTTCCGGTGCGTGACGCCGTCGACACGTCGGCGACGAGCACGCCGGACTCGGAGCGCACGAGCGACTGCGTGACGCTCGGCAGGTCGAGCTTGTTC
>Ga0164241_10001794_pt1 | contig 25073 bp, 24 predicted proteins | sample OricomyardsoilBY_FD_108780 | JGI IMG/M metagenome (GOLD analysis project Ga0164241, IMG submission 108780) | Backyard soil microbial communities from Emeryville, California, USA - Original compost - Back yard soil (BY) | ecosystem: Environmental > Terrestrial > Soil > Unclassified | place: USA... | reverse complement strand
TCGGCTGAATATCGACCTCACCCGCGTCGAGACGCGACCCTCCCAGACCGGCCCCTGGACCTATGTGTTTTTTATGGATTTTGTGGGCCACCAGCGGGACGAAAAAGTCAGCCAGGCGCTCAGGGAAGTGGCCAAAAGTGCCGCGGATCTCAAGATTCTCGGCTCCTACCCCAGGGGCGTTTTATGAAAATCGCTCATTCGGTAAAGAGAAATCGGCATGACAAACAACCCTGCTAAACCTGTGCGAAATCTGGTGGTGATCGGTCTAGGCCTGATCGGCGGCAGCCTCGCCATAGCGGCACGTCAGCGCGGCGTTTGTGAGCAGGTAATCGGTGTTGTGCGCAGCGCTGATGTTCAAGAAAAAGCCGTTGCCATGGGTGTTGTGGATCAGGCTGTACTTGCGTTGTCCGATGTGGCGGCATCGCTCGGGGAAGGAGACGTCATTTTTATTGCCGTACCGACGCTTTCAGTGCGCGGTATTTTGCAACAGGTCCGTTCCCTCGTATCCACGGCAGTCACCGTCACGGATGGTGCCAGTGTTAAAGGCAGTGTGCTGGAAGATGTACGTGCGGCCTACGACTGTGTACCGCCGCAGATTGTGCTGGGACACCCCATCGCCGGATCGGAAAAAAGTGGGGTGGAAGCGTCGAACCCGGAGCTCTATGTTAAACACCGGGTGATTCTGACACCGATGCCGGAAACTGATCCACAGCATCACGAGCGTGTAGCACACCTGTGGCGAGCGGTGGGGGCCGAAGTTTTGGAATTATCGGTTGCCGAACACGATGAAATACTCGCCGCAACCAGTCATTTGCCCCATGCCATTGCCTTTTCCCTGGTTGATACATTGGCCCACGACAGTAACAATGAGCAGATTTTCCGCTACGCGGCCGGCGGTTTTCGTGACTTTACCCGCATAGCGTCCAGCGACGCGGTCATGTGGCGCGACATAATGCTGGCTAATGACAAATCCGTGGTAAAAGCCATAGATCTGTTTATTGCCAATGTCACCCGAATGCGCCACGCGATAGAAAGCGGCGACGGCCAATGTTTGTTGGATACCTTTCAGCGCGCCAAGGCGGCGCGTGACCACTTCTCCCGAATGCTTGCCTTGCGCAACAACATAAGCTTAGAAGAAGAATGATGTTTGGCTGACGCCCGACTTTTCCTATAATGCCACCGCTTTTCCAGTAGCTACCTTTAGCAGCTTTATGACAAAGAAGCAGGATTCACCCCGTATGGCAAAAGACTTTTCCATGACTCACCTCAAGCAGCTTGAGGCGGAGAGCATCTATATCATTCGCGAAGTAGCGGCTGAGTTCGACAAGCCGGTGATGTTGTATTCCATCGGCAAGGATTCCGCCGTCATGATGCACTTGGCCATGAAAGCATTTGCACCGGGCAAGCCGCCGTTTCCCCTAATGCATGTGGATACCACCTGGAAATTCCGCGAGATGATTGCATTCCGCGACAAGCGCATCAAGGAATTGGGTTGGGATTTGATCGTGCACATCAATCAAGATGGCGTGAACATGGGAATAAGTCCTTTTACCCACGGCAGTGCCAAACACACCGATATCATGAAAACCCAGTCACTGAAGCAGGCGCTGGATAAATACGGTTTTGACGCCGCCTTTGGCGGTGCGCGCCGCGACGAGGAAAAATCCAGAGCCAAGGAGCGCGTGTATTCCTTCCGTGACCGCAATCATCGCTGGGATCCCAAAAACCAGCGCCCCGAGCTTTGGAATCTTTACAACAACCGGGTGGATAAAGGCGAAAGTATTCGCGTATTTCCCTTATCCAACTGGACTGAATTGGATATATGGCAATACATCCACCTGGAAAATATTCCTATAGTACCGCTGTATTTCGCCGCCAAACGCCCGGTCGTTGAGCGTGACGGCGTAATGATCATGGTGGATGACGATCGTATGCCGATAAAACCGGGTGAGACAGTGGAAGAGAAAATGGTTCGTTTCCGCACCTTGGGTTGTTATCCATTAACTGGGGCGGTGGAATCCTCTGCGCAAACTTTGCCGGAAATTATCCAGGAAATGTTGTTGACTAAAACCTCCGAGCGGCAGGGCAGGGTAATTGACCACGACAGCTCCGGTTCGATGGAAAAGAAAAAGCAGGAAGGTTATTTCTGATTTTTCTGCGAATTACCAACGCGGTATATTTTTGAATTAGCAGTAGTGCAACAGGAGTGAATTTTGTGTCTCACCAATCAGAATTGATCGCAACGGATATCAACGAATATCTGGCGCAGCACGAGCAGAAGGAATTGCTGCGTTTTCTCACCTGTGGTTCTGTGGATGACGGTAAATCCACACTGATTGGCCGGCTGCTGCATGATTCCAAAATGATTTATGAAGACCAATTGGCAGCCATCAAATCCGATTCTGTTAAACACGGTACTACGGGGGAAAAAATCGACTTGGCGCTGTTGGTCGATGGCTTGCAGGCCGAGCGTGAGCAAGGCATTACCATCGATGTGGCTTACCGCTATTTTTCCACTGCAAAACGCAAATTTATTATTGCCGATACCCCGGGGCATGAGCAGTACACGCGCAATATGGCCACCGGTGCTTCCACCTGCGACCTGGCAATTATTTTGATCGATGCACGGCACGGCGTCATGACACAAACGCGCCGTCATTCTTATATTGCTGCCCTGTTGGGGATCAAACATATTGTAGTGGCCATTAATAAAATGGACTTGTTGGATTTTGATGAGAAACGCTTTAACAGCATTAAGGATGACTATCTTGCGTTTGCCCAAAATCTGGGCGAGAGGCAATTCTTTTTTGTACCCATTTCCGCACTGGATGGCGACAACGTGGTGAATCCCAGTGAACGCTGTCCTTGGTATAAAGGGCAGTCGCTGATGCAAATATTTGAAACAGTGGAAATTGCCGGGGATAAGAACACGGAGGATTTTCGTTTCCCCGTTCAATATGTGAATCGCCCCAATCTCAACTTCCGTGGTTTTTGCGGCACTGTGGCATCGGGGATTGTGCGGCGTGGTGATGAAATTAAAGTTCTGCCCTCCGGCAAAACCAGCCGGATAAAGGATATCATTGTGTACGAAGGCAGCATGGAAGAAGCCTCGATTGGGCAGGCGATAACCTTGACGTTGGAAGACGAGATTGATATCAGCCGTGGCGATATGCTGGTCAAGAAGAGCGACCGGGTCGCTGTCACCCAAGACTTGCAAGCGCATCTGGTGTGGATGAGTGACGCGGTCATGCAGCCGGGTAAACAATACCTGTTCAAATTCGCCAGTAAGGTTACGCCGGGGACGATGACTTCCATCGTCCATCGCATAGATGTGAATACTCAGGAGCACTTGCCCGCCAGGGAAATGCAGCTGAATGACATAGCGGTCGTGGATATTACCTTGGAGCAACGTATTGTCGCGGATGCCTATGCCCGCAATCGCGCCACTGGTGCATTCATTATCATTGACCGCCTGACGAACGCCACTGTGGGGGCAGGCATGGTGATTCAACCGGTCACTACTGCGTTTGCGGCAAATCCCGGTTTTTCAGAATTCGAGTTGGAACTCAACGCTTTAATCCGCAAGCATTTTCCCCATTGGGAAGCGAAAGATCTTCGAATCTTGGGGAAGAATTAATGCGCCTCAGTAGCGTCGGAAACTGGCATGGATGCCATGTCGGGTTTGAAAGATAGGCAATTTCCTACGCCAAATACCGTTTTTATCCATGGAAGAGGTTGGCGCCCGTGGCGTAAATTGCCGAACGTTGACTCTGCTATCACCGAATATCAATCTGGCGAGGGAAAGGCCGAATCCGTGCAGGACGCACATATCCAGTAGCGGATTTCCAGTGAAAGCAGGCCGAGTCATTCAGGGTCAGGGGTCGACCCTTTCACTCGCCCAATTTAAAAGGATTTTTGTATGGCATATTCTTCAGCCCGTTCTTCGTCATCCCTGTTTACCAAAGTAGCTGCGTTGGTGTTGGCGCTGTTCTGTGCGGTGGCGGTTCCGGCCGCTTTCGCAGTGGAGCCGGCAACCGCCTCCGCACAAAAAGCTACAGTGACCGCAAAGGTGAATATCAATACCGCTTCAGCAGAAGATCTTTCTGAAATGCTGACGGGAATAGGTCCATCCAAAGCGGCAGCCATAGTGGCGCACCGCGAGCAGCATGGCGCTTTTAAGGCTGTAAATGATCTGGTAAATGTGAAAGGTATCGGCGAAGCGACTCTGGAAAAGAACCGGGACAGAATATCCCTGTAACCTCTGTTTCTTCGCACCAACGGCCTGGGTTTCCAACTCGGGCTTTTTTTGTGTCAGAATTCGGCCCCTATGAACCGCTTGGGTATAGTGATGCCATCCCGCCTTTTTTCCTCAGCCGCTGACACCCCCTTGAAGAACGCTTTAAATCCCGCTGATCCCAAAATCATTGTTGCTCTGGATTATGACAATCTGCAGGAATGTGAAGTGCTAATGCGAAGATTGGATCCCGCAATCTGCCGTTTGAAGGTCGGCAAGGAATTGTTTACCACCTGTGGTCCACAAGTGGTTGAGGTGATTCATAACAGCGGTTTTCAAGTATTTCTTGACCTCAAATTCCACGATATACCCGCGACCGTTGCCAAGGCGGTCAAAGCGGCGGCGGGGCTGGGCGTTTGGATGGTCAATGTGCATGCCTCTGGTGGGCCGCGGATGCTGGAAGCGGCGGCCGAAGCTCTGGCCACTTCATCAGGTAAAACCCTGCTGATCGGCGTGACTGTGCTGACGAGCATGGAGCAGGCGGAACTGGACGCTGTGGGAGTTGGCTGCCCATTGGAGGATCAGGTTTTGCGTTTGGCGGGCCTCGTGCACGGCGCGGGCTTGGATGGGGTGGTCTGTTCTGCCCGCGAAGCGGGCCTGCTGAAAGACGCTTATGGACCGGAATTCGTTTTGGTAACGCCAGGTATAAGACCGGTAGGCGCCGATGCCGGGGACCAGCGCCGCATAGTGACACCGGAAACCGCCGTGCGGGCCGGAAGCCATTATTTGGTGATAGGTCGTCCTATCACTCAGTCATCGGATCCCGCCGCTACCTGCCGCGAGATCGTGCAGTCTCTTCTCTCTATATAAATGTCATTATTTAAGCGGCGTTGATTCATGCAGCATTCAAAATTGAACCCCGTGCCGGTAGTAACCATTGATGGACCGAGCGGTGCAGGTAAAGGCACCTTATGTCGATTGGTGGCAGAGCGGACCGGATTCCACCTTTTGGATAGTGGCGCCCTTTACCGATTGACCGCTCTGGCGGCTATGCAGCAAGGCGTCGATTTGCTGCATGAGGCGGCGGTTGCAGATGTAGCCGCGACATTGGATGTGCGTTTTGCGCCGACTATGGACGGCACCCGGATTTTCTTGAAGTCAGCGGATGTGAGTTCCGCCATTCGGCGGGAGCAGGTGGGAATGAACGCATCTGTGGTGGCGGCTTATCCACAAGTGCGTGTCGCACTGCTTGAGCGTCAGCGGGCTTTCGCACAACTTCCCGGATTGGTCGCCGATGGTCGCGACATGGGCACTGTTGTATTCCCCGATGCGCCAGTCAAGATTTTCCTGACCGCGTCGGCAGAAGAGCGTGCAAGAAGGCGTGTCGTGCAATTGCAGGAAGCCGGTGTGCAACCTGATCGGGTTCAGATTCTGGAGGATATACGCGCGCGCGATCTCCGCGATACCCAACGCTCAACGGCACCGTTAAAACCCGCATCGGATGCAGTAGTTCTTGACAGCACCAATATGTCCGTTGACCAAGTATTGGAAGCGATACTGCAGCGGGTATCTATTTTCCAAGAGAGCCGTGGGGGGTGATGGCATGATCAAAGGCTTGCTTAAGCGCATTACCTGGTTGTTGTTGTTCATATGGTGCGTATGCTTGGTGTTGGTTGGAGCCAAATTTGCCCAGAACAATCCGGCACCGCTGAAAGTCGATCTGATCCTCTGGACAGCACCTGAAGGATCCAGCGGCCTGGTGTTGAGTCTGGCTCTTTTGGGTGGAGTAATGCTTGGCATAGTGATGTTCGCACCAGTGGTACTGGTGCATAGAGCTCGAATACGGCGTCTCAATGCATTGGTAGCCAAGCTGGAATCGGATACGCACAGGCACCAGCTAACCCCTCTGCGCAGCTGATTATTCATTAATCCGGCCTCGGCACTTTTCATGTCAATCCAACGGCCTTTCCTCTTTTCCCTATCGTCTGAGATGCGATCGTGGAGGGTCTAGTCTTTGTAATGCTATTCCTGGCGTTGGCTATAGGCTATGGCCTCGGCCGTCGCACTCCTCGCGATCACAATCCCTTGGCACATACACGTTACATCGAGGGTGTACGGCAGTTGATTGAGCAACAGCACGATGAGGCCTTGGATACATTCATCAGCGCTCTGGATGTCAATGCGACGACCTTCGAGACCCACTTGGCTTTAGGCGCGTTGTGGCGGCGCAAAGGAGAGGGCGACCGCGCGATCCGCATCCACCAAAATATGCTGAGAAGACCGGGGCTTTCGGCGCAGCAGTTTCATCAGGCCCAACTTGAGCTTGCTTTGGATTACAGTAAGTCCGGTCTGCTGGATCGAGCCGAGATGTTGCTGCGGGAGCTCACCGATGCACCGGTCGCGGAAATCCGGCATCAGGCTTTTCAGGAGCTGGTTTATCTGTATCAGGATGAAGGTGAATGGGAAAAGGCGATTCAACAAGCGGAGTCACTTTGCCGGGAAGCGAGACCAGGCGAGCTTGAATTTTGGCGCCATCTGCAAGCCCATTATTATTGCGAATTGGTGGAGCCCATTCTGATAAAAGCGAGCAACTCGCTTGCCGATTTTGACCCGATGGCCCTCCGGTTAATAAATGAAAAGCTTACGCAGGCCCGCCGGCATGCCCCCGCCCATCATCGGGCGCTTTTGTTGCTGGCTCAGATAGAGCTCCATCAGGGTGACGCAATGGGTGCTTTCAAAACCCTTGAACACCTTCAGATCGAACCGCCGTACCTCATGATCGCTCTACCAATAGTGGAACAGGCGTATGAACGAGCAGGCAGGATCGAGGCTTTGAAAGCGCTGCTAGCCAAAATCTATCACCAGCAAAGCACCCCGTCCTTGATCCCCTCTTTGGCTAACCTGATTTACGAAGCCGATGGGAACTTTGCCGCGCTCGAATTTACTGAGCGGGCGCTGAGCACTCACGAGCCTGCGTTTCTTGCCGGGCTTATAAAGATGCTGGATAAACACACCATTCCCTTTGTCCAGCTCAAGCCCTTCCTCGATCGAGCCCTGCCTTTTCTGTTTCATTGCGAAGCCTGCGGTTTCGAGGGCAGGCAGTTTTATTGGTGTTGCCCAACCTGTAAGCATTGGCTCTAGTGGCTCCGTTCATCGCACTTCGTCCGTTTGAGGCGACCATCCCGGCATTGCCTTGCTGATGCTTTTCTGATAAGGTCGCGCCGCCTTAAATTGTGCTTCAAGTCGTAGACCGTTGAAGGCGTTGTCAAAATCGGTGGGAATGTGAACAACCAGCTCGGCGTCGTATTCCCGCTTTTGTTAAACAACCCCGTGCGCTGGTAGTGCGGAATGCCCGTTTTATATGGGTCACCTCAGGTTATAGGTATGTTAATGAGCGAGAGCTTTGCAGAACTCTTTGAAGAAAGTTTAAAAACCATCGACATGGAACCCGGCACCATAGTGACCGGTGTTGTGATCGATATAGACGATGAATGGGTAACCGTTCACGCCGGCTTGAAGTCTGAAGGTGTGATACCTGCGTCCCAGTTCCTCGATGAATTTGGCAAGCTGAATCTCGCCATAGGTGATGAAGTTCAAGTGGCGCTGGAGACAGTGGAAGATGGTTTCGGTGAAACCCGCCTCTCCCGTGAAAAAGCCAAACGTGCCGAGTCATGGAAAATTCTTGAGGCTGCCAACACCTCCGACAGCGTCATCAAAGGCATTATCAACGGGAAAGTTAAAGGTGGCTTCACTGTTGATGTGGCTGGAATTCGGGCGTTCCTGCCGGGCTCTCTGGTGGATGTGCGTCCCGTACGTGAGACCACTCACCTCGAAGGTAAAGAGCTGGAGTTCAAAGTCATCAAGTTGGACCAGAAGCGCAACAACGTGGTGGTTTCACGTCGCGCAGTTATGGAGCAAGCCAACTCTGACGAGCGCGAAGAATTGCTTGCCACTCTGCAAGAAGGCATGGCAGTTAAAGGTATCGTTAAGAATCTCACCGACTATGGCGCGTTTGTTGACCTCGGCGGCGTAGACGGCTTGTTGCACATCACCGACATGGCTTGGAAACGTATTAAACACCCAAGCGAAATTGTCAGTGTTGGTGATGAAATCGAAGTCAAAGTGCTCAAGTTTGATCGCGAGCGTAACCGTGTATCGCTTGGCTTAAAGCAGCTTGGCGAAGATCCGTGGCACGAAATCACCCAGCGTTACCCGGAAGGCACCAAGGTTAAGGCGCGTGTCACCAACCTGACCGACTATGGTTGCTTTGCGGAAATCGAAACCGGTGTTGAAGGCTTGGTCCACGTTTCCGAAATGGATTGGACCAATAAAAATATCCATCCATCCAAAGTTGTACAGTTGGGCGACGAAGTGGAAGTGATGATCCTGGATATTGACGAAGAGCGTCGTCGTATTTCGCTGGGTATCAAGCAGTGCCAGGAAAATCCTTGGGATGCTTTCTCACGTCAATTCGCCAAGGGCGACCGTATCAGCGGCAAAATCAAATCCATTACCGATTTCGGCATCTTCATCGGCCTGGATGGTGGAATCGATGGCTTGGTCCACCTGTCCGACATCTCTTGGAACGAACCTGGCGAAGAAGCTGTGCGTAAGTTTAAGAAGGGTGAGGAAGTTGAAACGGTTGTTTTGGCCATCGACCCGGAACGTGAGCGTATTTCTCTCGGTGTCAAACAGTTGGATGAAGACCCGTTCTCCGTCTATGTTGCTCAGAACGATAAAGGCAGCGTAATCAAAGGTATCGTCAAAGAAGTTGATGCCAAAGGAGCGGTGATCACTTTGGCCGATGATGTTGAGGGCACCTTGAAAGCTTCCGATCTCAGTCGTGACAAAGTGGAAGACGCCCGCAATCTTCTTAAGGAAGGGGAAGAGATTGAGGCCAAGATCACCAATGTTGACCGTAAAAATCGCACCATCATTCTTTCCGTCAAAGCGAAAGATGTGGAAGATGAAAAATCGGCCATCAAGGAGCATAGCGCTAAACAATCTGAACAGTTGGCGCCAGCAACTATCGGTGATTTGATCAAAGCTCAAATCGAAAGCAACAAAGAAAAGCAAAGCTAATTGCTGTTTTACGCTTGTGATAAAGCGGCCCCTATTTGGGGCCGTTTTTATTTAAAGCCCAACGGCTTTTGATAGATCTGTATTCAGACGGTTAAAGTTTTCTATCAATTCTAGGAAAATTGTTGTATAACAAAGACTTGCCGCTATTTGCACAGCAGCTTTCTGTGCTATGGCTGCTAAATACTATGAATTGAATAGCATTTCGTAGGAAATGCTAATGGATAGGAGCCTTCTTTCCATGACTAAGTCTGAACTCATTGAGCGCATCGCCGAACGCCAGGACCAGCTGTCCCCCAAAGATATAGAGTTGGCTATCAAGTTGATATTGGAATACATGTCGCAGAGTTTGGCATCTGGTTCCAGAATCGAAATACGCGGCTTTGGCAGTTTCTCGATTCATTATCGGGCGCCTCGTTTAGGCAGGAATCCAAAGACGGGAGAATCGGTGCAGCTAGAGGGTAAATACGTACCACATTTTAAACCGGGTAAAGAACTGCGGGATAAGGTTAACGAGAACCTTTAAATAATTCTTACATTTTAATACTAACTTCGAAGCTGGACAGTCCGTTAGAATTGCGCAGTTCGTGACCTAAAGCGACGAAGTTGTCGCGTCTCAATATCCCTTAATTCACCTCAGAAATTTCTATGACCACTGTCATTCCAGTCATCTTATCCGGCGGCAGCGGTAGCCGGTTGTGGCCCAAGTCCCGTCACCACTATCCCAAGCAACTGCACCGCTTATATGGTGAACGCACCATGTTGCAAGAAACCATGGAGCGGGTTAAGCACCTCGGGGCGCGGCAAATCATCATTTGTAATCAGGATCAGCGATTTATGGTGGCTGACCAGGTTCAGGAAAGTGGTATTTCCGCAGAGATACTTTTGGAGCCTGTGGCCCGTAACACGGCCCCCGCTATAATGGTTGGCGCTCTACGGGCTTTGGAGCAAGCTGAGGATCCGGTTATCGCTGTTTTTCCTGCGGACCATCTCATAAAAGGTTTTGATGAGTTTAAAAGCTCGTTGCTGCAAGCTATAGATGTCGCCGCCACCCGCAGACTAGTGGCATTCGGCGTCCTCCCCACCCGTCCCGAAACAGGATACGGGTATATCAAAGCTGCGGATAATTCATCGGGCTATTCCCATATAGAGGCTTTTGTTGAAAAGCCCAATATTGAAGTGGCGGAAGAATACCTGCGCAGTGGTCGTTATTACTGGAACAGCGGAATGTTTGTCTTTTCTGCCGCTCGACTGATTGAAGAGGTCGGAAAATTACATCCGCTCATGCTGCAATATTGTCGCGATGCATTGTCGACTGGCACTAAAGATCTCGATTTCTATCGATTGAATTCAGAAAGTTTTAGCAAATGCGATAGCATTTCAATTGATTACGCTGTTATGGAAGTAGTCAATGACGCTTGCATGGTGCCTTTAACAGCCGATTGGAGTGATGTTGGAAGTTGGCAGGCGTTGTGGGAGGTTGGTGACAAGGATTCTTCGGGCAACGTTTCTTATGGCGATGTTATTGCGGAGAATAGTCAAGGCTGCTACGTAAATTGCGAAGGCCGTCTTGTGGCATTGGTAGGGGTAAAGGATTTAGTAGTAGTGGAAACCGCTGACAGTGTGCTGGTCGCTCACAAAGACAGCTCGCAAGACGTAAAAAAAATAGTGGATGTGTTGAAAAAAGAATCGCGTAGCGAATATCTATCCCATCGGGAAGTCCATCGCCCCTGGGGTACTTATGATCTGGTGGATACAGGGAGCCGATACCAAGTGAAACGGATTACAGTGCGGCCTGGAGCATCCCTGTCCCTGCAAATGCACCATCATCGCGCAGAACACTGGGTGGTAGTTGCCGGCACTGCCCAGATTCAGAAGGGGGAAACTAAACAAATTCTCACGGAGAATCAGTCAGCCTACATACCTTTGGGTGAAAAGCACCGATTGTCCAACCCCGGATTGGTACCATTACACCTCATAGAAGTGGCTAGTGGGGCGTATTTGGCGGAGGATGATATTGTGAGATTTGAAGACGGTTACGGTCGAGTTAATCAAATTTTTGGCGCAGATTAAGAGAATCGCTAATGTGCAAGGTTGTCATTTACTTAAACATTGATTGGGGATGCGAGTATAATTCTCGCACTTTTACTCGGGGCATAGATTGAGAGCAAATACATGGAACTAGGATTTGTGGTGTTGCTTGTTGCTTTTCTAATAACCTTTGGGATGGTGAAACTGCTGCAACCTTTTGCCTATCTTATAGGGTTGGTAGATAAACCGGGAGGGCGTAAGCAACACGACGGCGTAATCCCTTTGATTGGCGGGCTTGCTGTTTTCTCCGGAATTTTTCTAACAGCGTATTTGTTTTTAGACCAACCCACTTTCATTCGAATGTTTATGGTGGGCGGTGGCTTTATGGTCTTCATTGGGGCTCTTGATGATCGATATGATTTGAGTCCTCGACTGAGGTTGGTAGGACAAATCCTCGTGGCATCAATATTTGTGTATGGCCTCGATATTTACCTTGCGAATTTTGGCAACTTATTGACGATGGGAGATATTCGAGTCGGCTGGTTTGGTTACCTACTTGCGATCTTATCACTTGTTGGAGTTGTTAATGCATTTAATATGCTGGATGGCATAGATGGTTTGATTGGCTCCTTCGGACTCATTTCCTTTGTTGGGCTTGCGTATTTATTTGGTAACAGCGGGCACCTTAATCTAGCGCTACTTTCTTTTTTATTTATTGGCGCTATATCAGCATTTCTCATCTTCAATATTTGGGGTAAGCCAAGCAAACAGAAACGCATTAATAAAATTTTTATGGGTGACGCCGGCAGCATGTTTCTTGGGTTGTCACTTGGTGTATTGTTGATTTATGGGTCTCAGACCGAAATGACAGCATTTGATCCAGCTGTAGCAATTTGGTTTGTGCTCCTACCTATGACAGATATGTTTACTTTGATGTACCGAAGGTTGCGCAGGGGTAGATCTCCGGTTGCGCCAGATCGAACGCACATTCACCATATTCTAATGAGGGCCGGATTTAAGCCCTGGCAGACTCTATATATATTGGTGCTAGTTCAGGCTGTTCTGGTTTTGTTTGGTATCGTCGCTGCGACATACAATTTTCCTGAGCACGTTTCTTTTATCACCGCTTTGATTTTTGTTGGGCTTTATCAGCTTCTAATGAAGCGCTCATGGAAATTTATTCGCTGGAATAAGCGACGATTTACCGCGGCTTGATATCTTTTAGATGAATAAAACGCCCATTTGGGCGTTTTTGGATCCTTGATGTTCAACGATTGAACATCGAATTGTCTGCCTAGAGCGCATCCTCATGGATAGTTCCACCATAGATGAAGAAACACGTTATAGATTGATTAAAAGAATCGAATCCAATCCGGAAATCAGCCAGCGCGAGCTTGCAGCTGAACTAGGCGTTAGCTTGGGTAAGGTCAACTATTGCCTGAAGGCGCTGATCACTATGGGTTGGGTAAAAGTGGGAAATTTTACTCGATCCAACAGTAAACTTGGCTATGCCTATGTCGTCACGCCCGCAGGTTTGCATGAGAAGGCCCATATAACAGCCCGATTTTTAAAAAAAAAGCGGATGCAATATGAATTGCTTAAAGAGGAAATCGAAAAGCTTGAGTCGGAGGTGAAGCAAGATGATACGAGGTAACAAGGTCTTGGGTGTGTGAGAGCTAAACTTAAGATAGCAATATTTACTATTAAGACCCAGCAAAAGCCATGACAAACGAATCCATTGAAAATACAGAAATCAGCCAGCGTCTGCAAAAAATCGAAAACCAAATAGATCGCATAGTTGCGCAGCCTGCCGCGATTTTTGGTGAATCACAGAGCTATCGAAATGACGAGATTAATCTAGAGGAGGTCTGGAATATCCTATGGAAGGGTAAATGGTGGATTATCGGTATTACCTTTTTATTTGTCATGATCTCTGTATTTTATGCGCTGAGCTTACCCAATCAGTATAAATCGGAGATTGTACTGGCACCTGCACAAGAGCACGCTGGAGGTTTGGGTGGATTGGCAGCGCAGTATGGTGGTTTGGCGGCTATGGCCGGCATCAATCTGGGTGGAGGACAAAGCTCTGATATTGACCAAGCAATAGCCTTGGTAAAAAGCTGGCCTTTTTTGGATGCTTTTGTTGAAAGGTACAATATCAAACCTTTGGTAATGGCGGTGGCTGGTTGGGATAGAGATACTGATAAAGTAATCTTTGATAGGAATATTTACGATCCTGATTCCAAACAATGGCTAAGAGAACCGAAACCCAATCTTCCGACAGAGCCGATAAGTTATGAGGTGTATGAAGTGCTGTCGAAGATGGTAAGTGTCAGCCATGACGCCAAAACTGGGTTGATTCGGATTAGCGTAGAACACCATGTGCCGCACTTGGCTTATGAATGGTCCGGATTGTTGGTTAAGGAGGTTAATCAGCATTTTCAAAATCGAGATGTTCGAGAGGCGAGCCAAAATATAGATTATTTGAGAGCTAAGATTCAGGAGACCAGTATTGCAGATATGCAGTCTGTATTTTACCGCATGATTGAAACACAGCTGAAAACTTTAATGTTGGCAGAAGTCAGTGAGGAGTACTTGCTAAAAACGGTAGTGCAGCCAAAAGTACCGGAAATCAAGAGCAAGCCAAAGAGAGCTTTCATTTGTGTTTTAGGAGTTATATTAGGCAGCATGACGGGTGTTTTGATCGTAGTTCTGTTGCATTTTCGCAAGAAACTCATGACTAGAATACCTAGATGATAATAAGAGTCTATAGGCATTAATAATACAATTATTAAGGAAGGGCAGGAATGAAGTTGCATGAGGTTCGACTGGCTGTTATCGGTTTGGGTTATGTAGGTTTACCTTTAGCTGTTGAGTTCGGTAAACAGCGGGAGGTCATTGGTTTTGATATTAATTATCAGCGTATTTCTGAGCTTCGTGATGGTAAAGATCGTACAAAAGAAGTGGATGCTAAGAATCTGGAAGATGCAGAGCATCTGGTATTTTGCAATGAACTTAATATGTTGCGGGAATGTAATGTTTTTATTGTTACCGTACCCACTCCGGTCGATGGTGCCAATCGGCCGGATCTAGCCCCTTTACTTAGAGCATCTAGAGCTATTGGTCAAATCCTCAAACCAGGTGATGTAGTTATTTTTGAATCTACAGTGTATCCAGGTGCAACAGAGGAAGATTGTATTCCGGTATTAGAGAAAGAATCCGGCTTGGTCTTTAATCAGGACTTTTTTGCGGGTTACAGTCCGGAGCGGGTCAATCCTGGAGACAAAGTAAATACATTGACAAAAATTCAAAAAATTACCAGCGGTTCGACGCCGGCTATTGCGGATTTGGTAGATGCTTTATATTCCAGCATTATCACCGCAGGTACACATAAAGCGCCAAGTATTAAGGTAGCGGAGGCAGCCAAAGTTATCGAAAATACTCAACGCGATTTAAACATTGCACTGATGAATGAGTTGTCAGTGTTGTTTGAACGCTTGAACATAGATACGTTATCCGTGCTGGAGGCGGCGGGCACCAAGTGGAACTTCTTGCCTTTCCGCCCTGGCATGGTGGGAGGGCATTGTATCGGAGTGGACCCTTACTATTTAACCCATAAGGCTGAGCAGGTGGGGTATCACCCGCAGGTAATCTCGGCGGGGCGCCGTATCAATGACAACATGGCACGATACGTTGCGCGCAATACTATTAAATTGATGTTAAAAAACGGCATTGATATTCCTCGTGCCACAATTGGCGTTTTGGGAATAACTTTTAAAGAAAACTGCCCCGATATTCGCAACAGTAAAGTTGTAGATATGCTACGCGAGTTCGATGCTTGGGGAGCTCGCGTGATAGTTGTTGATCCTTGGGCAGACGCTGCAGAAGTCAAACATGAGTACGATGTGGTATTGGGGCAAGTTAGTTCGGAAAGTCCGGTAGATAGCATAGTGGTCGCGGTTGGCCATAATGAATTCCGCGGTCTTCCCTTGAGCACCGTGCGTAGTTATGTGCAGGGGGAGAAGCCGGTTTTGGTGGATGTAAAGAGTTTGTTTGATCGCGATGAAGCCGTAGATTTAGGTTTCACAGTATTTCGTCTTTAGTTTTTACTTTGGAATAATTTATGAAGAATTTTGCATTGATTGGTGCAGCTGGGTACATTGCGCCGCGCCATTTGAAAGCGATCAAAGAAACTGGAAATCAATTGGTTGTCGCTATGGACATTAATGATTCCGTAGGAGTTATGGATGGCTATTTTCCCGAGGCGGAATTTTTCACAGAATTTGAAGAATTTGAAGCTTATGTTGAGGATCGGCACAATCTTGGAAAAGAATTGGATTATGTATCTATTTGCTCACCCAACTATCTTCATGTATCACACATTAAATATGCGTTAAAAAATGGCATTGATGTCATTTGTGAAAAGCCTTTGGTTTTAAATTCTAATGATCTCAATGTTTTGGCCTCGTATGAACAGCGGTATGGCGCAAGGGTGAATTCTGTCCTCCAGTTGCGTTTACATCCATCAATTATAGCGGTACGTGACAAGGTTAAAGCTGCGCCAGTGAATAAGATCTTCGATGTCGACTTGACCTATATGACATCTCGCGGTAAGTGGTATCTTAAATCTTGGAAGGGCGAGGATAATAAATCTGGCGGCATTGCAACTAATATTGGCGTGCATTTTTATGACATGCTGCATTTTATTTTTGGGGCGGTCAAAAAAAATGAAGTGCATTACCGCGATGAGAAAACGACATCGGGATATCTTGAATATGAACGCGCCCGTGTACGGTGGTTTTTGTCCATTGATGCAAACAATTTGCCTGCGAATGCGGTACGAGGTGAAAAACTCACCTATCGTAGCATTACTATCGAAAACGAAGAGTTAGAGTTTTCTGGTGGCTTTACCGATTTGCATACACAGAGTTATCAGCGTGTATTAGCAGGGCAAGGTTATGGTCTTGAAGATAACCGTGCTGCTATTGAAACTGTAGAAGTGATTCGCAATGCTCCCATTTCTGCGCATCCCGTGAATGCTCACCCTTTGCTCGCAAAGGTTAGATGCAATGGCCTACTTTAAACATGAAACCGCCATCATTGATGATGGGGCGCAGGTGGGAGACGGAAGTCGCATTTGGCATTTTTCACACGTATGTTCTGGCGCAAAAATCGGAAAACATGTCTCGCTTGGACAAAATGTGTTTGTGGGGAACAGCGTTGTAATCGGCGATGAATGCAAAATCCAGAATAACGTCTCAGTTTATGACAATGTCACGCTGGAGGAGGGGGTATTTTGTGGGCCTAGCATGGTGTTTACTAATGTATATAACCCGCGCTCCCTGATTGAACGCAAAAGCGAATATCGGAATACGCTGATTAGGCGTGGCGCGACTCTTGGAGCTAATTGCACGATTGTGTGTGGGATAATTGTTGGCGAGTTTGCTTTTATCGGCGCTGGTGCGGTGGTCAATAGAGATGTAGCTGCTTATGCACTGGTGGTGGGTGTACCGGCCCGTCAGATTGGTTGGATCAGCGAGTACGGTGAGCGTTTGAATTTACCGGTTACCGGATGTGGACATGCAGTATGCGATCATACTGGCGTCATTTATGCGTTAAAAAATGGCCAGCTCATTAAAGAGAGAGTTGACGATGGAATTTATTGATCTGAAGGCACAATATCAGGAATTAAAAACAGAAATTGAATTTAAGATAGCTCATGTTTTGGAGCATGGGAAGTATATCTTGGGACCGGAAGTAGATGAATTAGAGGAGAAATTGGCCGCTTTTACGGGTGCTAAATATTGTATTAGCGTGGCTAATGGTACCGATGCGCTCCAAATTGCCCAAATGGCATTAGGAATAGGTTGTGGTGATGAAGTCATTACGCCAGGATTTACTTATATCGCCACCGCTGAAACAGTAGCGTTGTTGGGCGCGAAACCTGTTTATGTGGACGTTTGTGCTAAAACATATAATCTCGATCCCTCCAAGCTGGAAGCGGCCATTACAGCAAATACTAAGGCTATCATTCCGGTTAGCCTATACGGACAATGTGCAGATTTCGATACTATCAATGCCATCGCTCACAAATATAAAATCGCCGTGATAGAAGATGCTGCCCAAAGCTTTGGTGCCAGTTACAAAGGACGTAAAAGCTGCAATCTAACAACGCTTGCGTGCACCAGTTTTTTCCCCAGCAAACCACTAGGCTGCTATGGAGATGGCGGTGCCATTTTCACTAACGACGATGAATTAGCTATACGTGTCCGTCAGATAGCTCGCCATGGACAAGACCGCCGCTATCATCATGTTCGTGTTGGCGTAAACAGCCGGCTCGATACGTTGCAGGCGGCGATCCTTTTACCTAAGCTTGCAGCGCTCCCTAAAGAAATTGAAATTCGGCAGCAAGTAGCTGATACATACGGAAGACTACTTAATGAGGCAGGAATTACTACAACGCCATTTATCGAGTCGCACAATATTAGTGTTTATGCGCAATACACAATTCAGGTAAAAAGCCGACTGGCAGTAGAGGCAGCTCTAAAGGCTGCTGGGGTGCCAACGGCGGTGCATTACCCTATTCCATTAAACAAGCAACCGGCAGTGCGAGACGAGAGCGCGCATTTACCGGTGGGCGATGCAATAGCGCAAAGGGTGATCAGTTTGCCGATGCATCCTTACTTAAAAACCGAGGACATATGGAAGATTAGTCAAGCGTTAAGTGTTGCTGGACATTATGCCGAACTTTGAAAAATTTGTATCGAAATTCAAAAGGCGCATTGGCAACAAAGAAGGGATTTTCCGGTCGGTCAGTATATTGGTCACAGGTTCTGCATTTTCACAGATAATCTTACTAATTTCTTTGCCACTTCTAACCCGGCTGTACGGGCCAGATAATTTCAGTACTTTGGCTGTTTATACATCTTTGCTTGGCATTGTGTCCGTTGCGGCTTGTTTGGGCTTCGACATGGCCATTCCGATGCCTGAGGCGAAGAGTGACGCGATTAATATTTTATTATTGGCGACATTCCTTGCGTTCGTAATCTCTTTTGGTATCGGAGCCGTTCTATATGTGTTGGACGATTCTTATATTTTATATTCGAAGTTCGATAAATTATCTCCATTTTTGTGGATGTTACCCATAGGAATATTCTTATCGGCGTCATTTAGCGCCATTCAGTTCTATGCGGTCCGAGAGAAAGCTTTCTCCGATATTTCAAAAACTAGAATAGCGCAGAGCACGATAACCGTAATTATCCAAACTGGGTTTGGTTTTTTTGGCGGAAATTTATTTGGTTTGATATTTGGCCAGATGCTTAATGGTGGCAGTGGAGGCTTGTTTTTATGGAAAAAATTAATTAAAAGACCAGAAATAGCATCGTTTTCATGGAAAAAACTAAAAGACCTATTGTTTGAATATAAGAAATTTCCGCAGTATGTCACGTTTGAAACCCTCATAAACAGCGCCGGAATTCAGGTTCCTGTAATATTAATTGCATCTTTGGTGGTTGGCCCAGAAGCTGGCTTTTTGTTCTTGGCGATGCGGGTTATGCAGGCTCCGATGGGGCTTATTGGAGGTGCAATAGGACAGGCATATCTATCCAAGGCACCTGAGGAATACCGAGCTAATAATTTAGCGCTCTTTACGAGGAATATTATTGAAGGTTTGATGAAAACCGGAGTAGGGCCAATCGTTTTTGCAGGCATTGCCGCGCCTTCCATATTTACTCTTGTTTTTGGGGCCGAGTGGGAGCGGGCAGGAATACTGATAACATGGATGGTGCCGTGGTTTATTTTCCAGTTTTTAGCCTCTCCTGTTTCAATGGTAATGCATGTAAAACATGCACAAAGATACATGCTGTATATGACTTTTTTTGGCTTTGTGATCCGAATTGGATCGGTACTGGGCATGAGCCAAATTTCTTTGGCCCATGTTGCCGAAAGTTACATAATATTTAGTGGAGTTTTTTATTTCTTTTGCCTATTGGTTTTTTCTTACGTGGCAGGCTTAACCGCCTCTGATCTTTTCACTTCTCTGCGCAGGTCTTTAATATACATAGCGAGCTGGGGTGCATTAGGTTTGATTGTCCATCTCTTGGTAAATTCAATTTTTATTGGTCATAGCTTTTAGTCATTTATAGGATAGCGCATGAAAAAAATTAAAAAAAGTATCTTTATTTTCTTTAGGCCTATGCTGCATATTTTTTGCCGATTTTTTTTTGAACAAAAATATCTTTCAGGTAGGCATTTCGAGACTGATTATTACGGATATATATGGGCTTTAAGGTCAATCTGGACCAGAAGCATCTTGCGTTTGGCACCACCAATGCCGTGCCCCGTTGCTTTAAGTTGTCACGTATCAAATTTTAAAAATATCGTTATCCATCCGGACAATATCGACAACTTTCAATCGCCAGGAACGTATTTCCAAAACTTTAAAGGAATGATCCACATTGGATATGGTACATGCATTGCTCCCAATGTCGGTTTGATTACTGCAAATCATAAGATTGACAACCTTATTGAGCATGAGGATGGAAGAGATATAAAAATTGGAGAAAAATGCTGGATAGGCATGAATTCGGTGATCCTACCCGGTGTTCATCTAGGAAATCACACTATTGTTGCCGCTGGTTCTGTTGTCACCAAAAGTTTTCCTGAGGGTAAAGTGGTTGTCGGGGGCGTTCCCGCAAAGATACTGAAGACCTTGCCTTAGTACGGCGTTTTGATTAGAGGCTGTTTCATAACTTGGAATAACGGATAATCTACTGCTTTCGTAGCCATTTGGAAAGCCGAAATTGAGCCGCAGCCGATCAGAGTTAACTGATGAACAATGGGACAAAATCAAAGGGTATCTTCCTGCTCTTCCAAGAGGAAAGGGCGGTCCAAAGCCGATAGATGATCGAGCTTGTTTTGAAGGAATACTTTGGGTTTTAAGGTCGGGAGCCCGATGGCGAGATCTTCCAGAGCATTATCCATCGCCGAGCACCTGTTGGCGAAGGTTGCAATATTGGGAAGAGCAAGACGCGTGGTTGAATGCATGGCGAGGTCTGCTCAAATTGATGGATAAAAAGGCGTTATTGGAGTGGGAGGAAGTATTCGCAGATGGTAGTTTTGCATCGACAAAAAAAGGGGCTCCGAAGTCGGAAAAACCAAGCGCGGAAAGGGTTCGAAGTGGATGGCGGTGGTCGACGGCGAGGGTATTCCTTTGGGAGGCACCATTACCTCGGCATCACCAGCGGAAGTAACTTTAATTGAGCAGGTTCTGAATCATAGCTACGGAAAGAGCAAAATTCAGCGTTTGATTTATGCAAGGCGGCCGATTCAGACCCGCTAAGGTTGCGGTTGGCGAAAAGAGGAATTGATCTAATTTGTCCGCACCGCAGAAATCGGAGAAAAGCTGCACTGCAAGATGGCAGGAAGCTTCGACGCTATGCCAGGCGATGGGTTGTGGAGCGCACTATATCGTGGCTTGGAAATTACCGCCGGCTACTTATTCGATGGGAAAAATATTTGAATTTGTACGAAGCATTTTTCAAGATCGGATGCATGATGATCATGAAGAAGTTATGAACAGCCTCTAGCAATTATATAAGGAATTTTAATGATTTCGGTTTTAGATTATGGTGCGGGCAACGCGAATTCCGTAATAAGAATGATAGAACGCGTTGGTGGAAAGGCGCAGCGGATCTTTACAGCGAAAGAAATTCTTTCAGCGAAAAAATTGATTATTCCAGGAGTTGGCGCTTTTGATTACGGAATGGAACAATTAGCCCGAAATGGTATTTCGGAAGCCCTTAATATCAGCGCACACGAAAGAGCAATTCCTATACTAGGAATATGTTTAGGTATGCAGTTGATGTGTCGACGGAGTGATGAGGGCGTGTTGCCTGGACTGGGTTGGATAAATGCAGACGTCCTTTTTTTTTCGGAAGCTCGAGAAAAGGATTTGCGCGTTCCTCATATGGGATGGAATACCGCAAGAGTCGTGAGAGAAAATCCGCTGATGCAATTGAATGGCGAAGTAAATAGATTCTATTTTGTCCACTCATATAAAGTAAAATGCGATAATCAAGAAGACCCTATTTCGCTAACCCATTATGGGGATGATTTTGTCTCAGCTTTTCAAAAAAATAATATAATGGGTGTTCAATTTCATCCTGAAAAAAGTCATAAATATGGTATGCGTTTAATTAAGAATTATTTAGAGGCTGATTATGCTTAAACATAGAGTAATTCCAGCCTTGCTGTTAAGTGAAGGGGGGCTGGTTAAGACAAGAAAATTTAAAAATGCTAGATATGTCGGAGACCCGATCAACGCCATTCGAATATTTAATGAAAAGGAAGTGGACGAGCTAATGGTGTTGGATATTTCTGCATCAAAGGCCAGAAGAGAACCTGATTACGCTCTTATAGAATTGTTTGCGGGCGAATGCTTCATGCCTCTTTGTTATGGCGGAGGTATCAAAAATATGGATCAAGCGGAAAAAATCTTTCAATTAGGGATAGAAAAAATTAGCATGCAGTCTGGCGTAATGGCCAATTTTCGCCTGGTTTCTGATGTTGCAAAAAAATTTGGTAGTCAAAGTGTCGTAGTGTCGATAGATTTTAAATATGATTGGTTAGGGAAAAGTCAGTTGTACGATAGCAGCGTAGAAAAAATAATAAAAAAAAGCTGGAAAGATTTTGTTAAAGAGGCGGTTGATTCTGGGGCGGGAGAACTGCTAATTAATGTTGTTGACAAAGACGGCACAAAGCAGGGATATGACCTAAAGATCATTGAAGAAGTGTCTTCGATGGTCTCTATTCCCGTAATAGCGCTGGGAGGGGCAGGAAATATGAGTGATTTTAAAAAGGCAGTAGGTGTCGGCGCAGCGGCGGTATCCGCTGGCGCCATGTTTGTTTTTCATGGCCCTCATGACGCAGTATTAATTACATATCCGTCATACATTGAGTTAGAAAATTTGTTGGGTGGAAACCATGGTTGATCAATATCGAATATGCACTCGATGTGTTATGGATACAAGTGCAAAAGATATCGTATTTAACGAGGATGGGACATGCAATTTTTGTGCGAATTTTATCAGCCAATCCGGAGGGGTCATCCATGAAAATGCTGGCGTAAAAGAAGCCAAGCTTAAGGCACTTGTAAGCGAGATAAAGCGTAAGGGAAGAGGTAAAAAATACGACTGCATTGTGGGTGTTTCCGGTGGAGTGGATAGCTCGTGGGTTCTTGCAAAGGCCGTACAATTAGAACTACGTCCCTTAGCGGTACATATGGATAATGGTTGGAATTCTGAACTGGCCCAAAATAATATAGAAAACCTTGTTAACGGTCTAGGTGTAGATTTGCATACGCATGTGATAAATTGGATCGAGTACAAAGCATTAATGCAGGCATTTTTTGATGCGAATGTAATCGACATAGAATTGTTGTACGACAATGCTATGTTGGCCGTCAATTATCATATGGCTAACTATCATGGTATAGACTACATCCTCTCTGGAAGTAATCAGGCAACTGAAGGGATGGTGATGCCGCAAGGCTGGAATTGGTTTAAGTATGATAAGAGCAATATAAAAAAAATAGCGAAAAAATTCGGAAACGTTAAAATAAGAACATTTCCATCTATTGGAACTTTGGATTATATCTGGCTTCGCTTGCTAAAGGGAATAAAATGGATATCCATCTTGGATTTGATGGATTACAACAAATTCAGAGCGATGGACGAGCTACAGAAAAATTATGGTTACAAGCCATACCCATATAAGCATTACGAGTCAATTTTTACGCGTTTTTATCAGGGTTATATTCTGCCTGAAAAATTTTCAGTCGATAAGCGGCGGCTGCATTTATCGACGTTAATAATTTCTGGGCAAATCACAAGAGAAAAAGCGTTAGACGGCTTAAAGGGGATTCCGTATTTGTCAGAAAAAGAAAGGGATGACGATATCAAGTATTTTATAAAAAAAATGGGGTGGGATAATCAAAAACTTGGTACTTATATAAAAGACAAGGAAATACAGCATGCGACGTACGGCTCTGAGCTTTGGCTTTGGAATTTTATGCTTCGAATTAAAAATTTTCGATCTGGTTCGGGTAAAAATAAAAGCTTTTAAGTTTTGAACTTGTTATTAGGCCGGTTTTTGATTAATTGTCAATTTTTGAATTACTTTTCTTGGGAATGCTGATCGGATTTATTGCATGAAAAAAATTTTAACAGTGGTTGGTGCGCGCCCACAATTTATAAAAGCTAGCGTAGTATCTAAAGCTATATCTGAATCTAATGGAATGCTTGAGGTGATGATTCACACGGGTCAGCATTTTGACGCCAATATGTCGGATATATTCTTCGACGAGCTGTCTATTGTAAGACCGGATTATGAGCTAGGTATACATGGCGGTTCCCATGGTGAGATGACCGGTCGAATGCTAGCTGAAATAGAGCGAATTCTCTTAATAGAAAAGCCGGACAGGGTATTGTTATACGGCGATACAAATTCAACCTTGGCTGGTGCTTTAGCCGCATCGAAGCTACATGTCCCCGTGGCGCATGTCGAGGCTGGCTTACGTAGCTTCAATATGCAGATGCCAGAAGAAATTAATAGGATTTTGACTGATCAAGTTAGCGATATGTTGTTTTGTCCTACGAAGGCTGCGGTGCTCAATTTAGAGAGAGAGGGGTTTTCCCATAAGCCCGTACAGATTTTGCAGGTAGGCGATGTTATGCAAGATTCCGCTCTGTATTTTTCGGATTATGTCGGAGATCGGGAGGTTAAAGGCGTCGCTGGTACGGGGTTTATTCTGGCTACTTTACATCGCGCAGAAAATACTGATGATTTGGCTCGGTTGGCCTCAATTGTTGCGGCGCTCAATAAGTTACATCAGAAGATAAGCCCGGTTGTCTTGCCGTTGCATCCGCGTACTCGATCGGCAATTCAGCGAGCAGGGTTGTCTTTGGATGTTATCGTGATCGAACCGGTAGGCTATCTCGAAATGATCGCATTATTGCGTCGATGTGGGCTGGTATTGACCGATAGTGGAGGTCTTCAGAAAGAGGCATTCTTTTTTGGAAAGCCATGCGTAACAATGAGAGATCAGACAGAATGGATAGAACTTGTTGAAATTGGGGCGAACGTGCTTGTCGGAGCTAATGCTAATAGCATCGTAGCTGCGGTTACGGAAAATCTAGGAGGTGCGGTTGAGGACACTTTGTCGTTATATGGCGGAGGCCATGCCGCTAAACGTATAGCATTTCTTTTAACGTAAAATATCCACCCAAAAAATCCGGAAATCTGCTGAATTCGAAATGGAAGAATAGATTTTATGAATAAACGAATTGCATACTTGATTCAGCACGACATTACTACCAATGACGGAGTGGCCAAGAAAATAAAATCTCAGGTGGATTCATGGCGAGCTTATGGTGCGGAGGTGGAGGTTTATGCGATTGTTCCTCGACTAGGGGCATCGATAGTAGATGCTCGTCTATATAAATCTTCTGGTTATATTCGATTGCGACTGAAGTTGAACACTGATTTGTTATCAGATGTATCTTTCTTTGAGCCTGATGTAATCTATTTTAGATACAATACAGTAAGTCGTGATTTTTTATGGCTCAGCCGACGATTTAAAATAGTGTGCGAATTAAATACACTAGATCTTGATGAATTTAAATTATTGGCTCTACGAGAGAAAAGCGTAAAAGCATGGTTGCGCTATTTT
>Ga0164241_10001793_pt1 | contig 25111 bp, 43 predicted proteins | sample OricomyardsoilBY_FD_108780 | JGI IMG/M metagenome (GOLD analysis project Ga0164241, IMG submission 108780) | Backyard soil microbial communities from Emeryville, California, USA - Original compost - Back yard soil (BY) | ecosystem: Environmental > Terrestrial > Soil > Unclassified | place: USA... | reverse complement strand
CTGGTCTGGGCCGTCTCGATCAAGTCGCGGGGCAGTCGCAACCAGGTGTCCGGGGTCCTACAGATTCGTCCGAAGATTCCACACATTCAGCTGACCTCTCTTGCCGCCGCTTCCAGGTGCCCCTCGTAGGTGTCCACGAGGTAGCGGTCGATCTCATGGGCCGTCTGGTCGCCACCCAGTAGGTCGGAGCCGGACGAGTTGTAGCGATCGACCGGCCGGGGATGGATCAGGTCCCAGTCGGTCGCCGCCCGAACCTCGATCCGGGTCGCCACCTTGACCAGCTCGGTGCGCTTGTCCGGGGTGGACCGCTCGATCGCCTCCGGGGTCGTCTCGTAGTACCGCCGCAGCGTGGCTCCGTACCGGTAGATGGCTCGGCCGTCCAGGTCGACCGTCGTCCACCGACCCCGGCCGGGGCTACTCGGTGAGGGAATCCAGATCGCGAGCCGGGCATACCGCCAGGCCGAGGTGAAGCTCGACGAGTCGGTGGTGGACCAGGGGAGCCGGGCCAGCGGCCCGCGCATGTGCACCCCGAGGCCGTGGGTCGGAATGTCGGGATGGTGCTCGCCGAGGTAGCGCAGGACGTGGGCGGCCCAGGCCAGGGCCTGCCGACCACCCGAGCCGGTGGCCACCCCGCCGAGGGCGATCCGGTCGGCCCCCTCCTCTATATAGGGCTCCAGCTCGTGCGGGCGCGTTCCGTAGTGCACGACCGGGACGGTGATCTGCCCGTGGTCGTTCTTGAGGCGACGCCAGTTCGCCAACGACGCGGGGGCGTCGGCCAGGACGTCCAGGTTGAAGGCGAAGCGCGGGGCCACCGGACTGTCCGGGGCCGACAACGAGGCAAGCCACCGGCCGTAGTCGTCCAGGCTGACCTCGGCTCCCGAGGTGTAGGCCGAGAAGGCACCACTGTCCAGGATCAGCCCGACCCGGCGGGGCAGCCGGGAGAAGTCGTAGCGGCCGTAGTAGAAGAACGACGCCAGAATCCCGGTGCTCACACCGCGTCCGGCGGTGCGGTCGGGACCCCGGCCGCCGACATCAGCGTGGCCAGGGCGATCGTGTCGGTCGGCTGCTTGGCCCGGTAGATGGTCCAGGCCGCCGCCAGGTTCGGGTCGGTGATCTCGATGGTGATGGTCTCCTCGCGTGGAGCCAGGCCGGACTCCCCGTCCCACTCGTCGGCCAGACCGTCGTCGTCGTCGGTGGACAGCAGCTTGCGCAGGTCCTCCAGCTCGTGCTCGTCGTAGCCGACCCCGGCGAAACCGTCGGAACCCAGCGAGCCGATCTCCTCCAGCAGACCCAGCAGGGAATCATCCACCCAGCCACCCAGCTCGGTCGTCCGGTTGAGTGCGATCAGGGCCGCCGCAGCCTCGGTGTCGGTCCGGGAGGCCCAGCCGACCACGACCGGCACCATCCAGTCCTTCCCGTCGGGCGTGGTCAGAACACCTTCGGGAGGAGCCTCCCCGCGATCCCGCATCCGGCCGAATACCTCGGCCCGGCCGTGACCCGAGACGATCCGGCCCGTCCGCTCGTCCCGGACGATCAGGTCCAGGACCCCGAACCGGCCGATGGACGCCCCGATGGTCTCGTGGTCGTGGCCCTTCGGGTTTCGGGGGTCGGGAGTCAGATCGGCCAGTGGCAGGTAGGCGACCTTTCGAGGGTCGATCGGGGTCGTTGCAGTCATGGGGTCAGGTTCCTCTCGTATCCCCGTACGCCAGGATGTGCAGGCGGCTGGTGAAGTTCCAACCCAGTCCGAGCGCGGCCCGGGTGACCCACGGCGTGCGATCGAGGATGACCGCCGGGGTCGTGCCTTCGGGCATCAGCCAGCAACGGTCGCGCGGGAGAACGTGATGGACGGCGAACTCCACCGCAGCGTCGAGGTCGGCCTCGCTCGCAACGACGAACTTGAACTCGGTCCGGTCGTCGTCCTTGATCGAGGGATCGAGGGCCGGGCCTCCCCACTTCGGCACGATCTGTCCGGCGCTCGGGCCGACCTTCGGGGAGCAGGTGATCGTCGACCAGAACCGGGCGGTCGGTCCCAGTGGCCGGGTCCCGTTGGTCTCCAGGTCGAGTGGGTGGTGGGCGAACAGGTCGCAGGCGTCCAGCTCGGTGAACAGCGCGGCCAGCCCGTTGGACTGCAGCAGCGGCTCGCCACCGGTGATGACGATCCGTGCCCGACCGGCTCCCTGTGCCGTCAGGGCGTCGATCTCGTCGGCCAGGTCGTGCGGGGTGCGGGGGTGAGTCTCGGCGGCGTGGTCGAAGTGTTTCCAGTCCCAGGTGTAGGCGGCATCGCACCATGAGCAGGTCAGGTTGCAGCCGGTCAGCCGGATGAAGTGAGCCAGCGCCCCCTGGTGCCGCCCCTCGCCCTGGTGGGTCGTGAAGGTCTCGGACACGTTGAGGTGGACGGGTGCCGATGACGGCGGCCGGACGTGGTCGATGGCGAGGGACAGGCCGGGCATCATTCCGAGTACACCGCCCAGGTCTTCGGGGTCTCCGACCAGCCGATCGAGGTGACCGGCCAGTTCGGGTAGTTGAAGGTGACCCAGGTGTAGACGAACTGCGCCAGGTTCTCCGCCGTCGGGTTGAGGTCCGGCAGGACGTCGTTCAGGTGCCGGTGGTCGAAGGTCTGGTCGAGCCAGTCGCCCAGCGGATTCAACTCCCCGTAGTCGAGCACGAAGCCGGGAGCAACCAGGGCGCGGGCGGTCAGGGCGATTCGGATGACCGCGTTGTGGCCGTGCAGCCGCGCACACGGATGGCCGTCAGGCAGACCGGTGAGCTGGTGACTATAAGAGAGGTGGAAATCCTTGGTGATCAGGTAGCCGCTCACGTCAGCTCTGCCAGGAATCCGGCGGACCAGGCCGCGGCCAGCCGAGCCTGCACGATGCTGTCGCCGTTGGCGTCCCAGGGGCAGGGAGTGGGCGGTTCCCCGCGTTTGATCGCCTCGGCCGCCGCCTTGCCGTATTCGGTTGCCACTGCCTCGGACCGGGTCATCTGGGCCACCATCCTCGGAGCGTAGTACGGCGGACGGTTCAGCCCAGGAAGTCGTCGAGGGTCTTGCCCTGGGTACGGGTGTAGTCCAGCAGTTGGGCCGAGTAGGTGTCGTAGGTGATGCGCCCGTGCTCGGTCCACCACCGCTTGAGTTCGTCGCTGGCCCACTTCCGAGCCCGGGCCTCCTGGCCGCTGAACAGCGAGAACGGGTCGATCCCCGCCGCCCGAGCGGCCGAGTTGAGCATCTGGCCCCGGGTGGCCCACTCCGCCGAGACGTACCGCCGGGCGAGTTCCGACCGGAACTTCGCCCGCAGCATCTGTTCGAGCGACTGGGCCCGGTTCATTCCCTCCGCGACCAGTCGCGTCTTGAGTTCCGAGCGGACCTGGCGCATCACACTCAGCCCGGTGACGTACGCGACCGCGTCCCGGGGGTTCTCCCCGGCGTCGATGCGTCGCTGGACCTCGACCCACTGCGCCTCTTTGGCCTGGGCACGTCTGATCGAGGAGGCTTCCCGGCGTAGTGCCCGGCGTTGTTCGGCCAACTGCTCCATGCCCTGCCGACGGTCCATCTCGGCGATGACCCGGTCCACCCCGGCGAAGTCCGGGTCCCGGGCCAGCCCGTCGGCCAGCGCGTGTTCCAGGTCCTCGTCGGATACCCGGCGCAGCTCGTGCTCGGACATCCCCAACGGCCCCGACCGGATCGACCCGGCGGGGCGTAGGCCGGACGGTAGTTCCAGCGGTCCCGGCGGGAACATCACGCTGGCCTGGGCCAGTGTCCCGGCCAGCTCACCGGCCGGATTCGCGTCAACGATCGTGATCGGCTTGGGGCGCCGGTGGGGCAGCAGGTCCTTGAAGGCGTCGATGCCCTGCTGGATCGACACGTCCGTGATCCGGGCCTGATTCACGATCTCGGTGGCGGTCTTGATGTGGTCGAGTGGCTTGCGGCTCCGGGCGCCGACCAGCACGCACCGGCAGTTCGCCGTCTCCTTGGCCGGGCCGCGGGGGTCGCCGGGGTAGCCCAACGCATATCCGCCGACAATGAAGTCCTGGTCCACCCGGACCGTCTGCCCGTCGGCCCGCAGGTGTGTCGCGCGAGTGCGGTCGTCGTGGTGGGCGACCCAGCGCTTGTAGCTGCCCGCGTTGCGGACGTGGTAGGCGAGCTTGCGCACGTTGTAGATGGCAGTCGTCTCGGTCCGAACCATCGCCACGACCCGCTGGTACCAGTCCTTGGCCTTCCCGATGATGTTCACGAGCGGGGCCAGGTCTCCCACGAGCGGTTGGGACGCGGCGAAGCCGATGGTCCGAATCAGCGAGTGTTGAAACTGATCCCGCGACCAGTTCGCGTTGCGGCCGTAGGCCAGCACTTCTCTGGCGGTCGAGTAGACCTCCGGGAGCAGGGTGTTGTTCTGCAGTCGTTGACGCATCCCTTTGAGGTAGGCGATCTCCCCGGCGGACAGCGCCCCCTCCGGGGGCAGGAACTTCTCGGACCATCGGTCGTACGCCGCCCCGGTCGTCGCCTGCCAGCGACGTTCGGTGGCGGCGAAGGTGAACGGGTCGCCCAGGCTGGCCCGCTTCCGACGCGGTTTCCCCGCCGCGATCAGGACCGGAGCGTCCAGGGCCGCGAGCGCATCCTCCTGTACCCCGTCGAAGAACGCCTCGAAGATGGGGAGCAGGGCAGCCAGCATCTCCAGCTCAAGCGCGGCCCGCGCCCGGGTCGCCGCACCCGGGGAGGTCAGGTCATCGGCCATGACCGGCCTCGATCAGTACGACGGCGACCGGTAGTCGAAGCCTGGTCTCGAACCGGTAGTGCAGCTCGGCCAACGCATGTGGGGTCGAGGTGACCGCGAGGTCGTGCACGTAGTCGTCCAGGCACGCGGTCACGGCGTCGGCCGTCACCCCGCAGCACCCGTGCAGGGTCAGCATCGCCGGGATGACGTCCCACGCCCCCCGTAGCGCCTTGTCCACGATGGGATCGGTGACCGGCCACCGGGTGTGCGCCTGGTGTAGTGGCAGTCCGGCGACTCGGGCCTCGTGCGGGCGGATGCGCTCGGACCGGATGATCCAGGTGCCTAGTCGTTCCAACGCCTTGATTACGAGGATGTCGCAGACCGCCAGCAGCACATCGGAGGCCACCGCGCCGTCGGCCGCCCCACAGCACGGGCAGCGATCGCTCATCGCCGGGCGCCAGTGATGTCGTAGAACTCCCGCTCCACTGCGTCGTACGCGCCTCCGGTGACGATCGAGGGGACCGCGACCGGGTCTTCGCTGGACCCCGGGGCGCCGGTGGGCACCGGCTCCCCGCCGCGCTCCTCGTTCTGCTCCTCCTGTGTCGGGACGACCGGGGTCGGTGCGTCGCCCTGCTCCTGGGCGGTCACTCCCATCACCGCCTGTACCTGGGCGACCAGCGCCGGTAGCCCGGGGTCCTGGGCCAGGCTCGGTGCCTTGATCACCATGTCCAGGGCCAGCCGGACCCCGGCCGGTAGCTCCTCGGTGGCCGCTGGCGCGTCGGAGTCGTCGAACCCGGTCGCGCCCCGCAGGGCGTCCGTACTGATCCCGCCCCGGTCGTAGACCGCGATGGCGTCGGTACTCCGGTTCGGCCGGACGATCAGATCGGAGACGTCGTACCAGATCACGTAGGTGTGGGCAACCTCCTCGCTCATTCCCTGGTCGATCAGCACCGGCCACAGGTACTGCGTCGTCAGGGCGTCGCAGATCAGCGCCAGCGGCGGTTCGAGGTGGGTGGTGACCACGTCCTCCTGGACCAGCCAGGCACCCCAGTGGTTCATGCCCGCGGTCCCCAGCAGCAACTCGGGCGGCGCGTCCTGACCCAGCGCGAGACGGCGGATCGCTTCGTCCCGCAGGGCCCGCGCTTCGCCGTCCAGTGGCTTGGCGAAGGTCAGGAACTGGAACAGGGCCGCCGCCTCGTCGGGGACCGTGATGACCAGCGGGACCAGGGCCGAGGCCGACGACCGGTCCTGGATCGGCTTGAGCATCGCCTCAAGCAGGGCTTCGGTGAACGGGTCGTCGGAGCTGTCCTCGGTCGCCCCGGATGCCAGACGAACGGCACGCGCGGCCGACTGGGGAACTATCAGCAGGCCCGCACCAGCCAGCCGGGAATCCACCTGGGCGCTGATGTGCATGGTGAGCCCGACCAGCTCCCGCAACACCGGCAGCGAGCTGCGCGTCGGAGAATCGGCCTCCCACCAGCGGCGCGGATGTGGGCGCCAGACCCGGATCAGCCACAGGTCCTCGGGCGCACAGGTGACGCGCTCATCGTCCCCCTCGCCAAGTTTCAGGGTCACCAGACCACCCGGGGCGCCGATCACCTCGGAGACGGACAGCATCCGCCAGTCCAGGTCGGCGATATTCAGATCAGGAGGTTGGATCGAGGTCACCTCCGGGGCGTCCGGGAGCAGGGGCCTCGGGATGCCGACGAGCCACCCGTCGCCGGCCACAAAGAGGTTGACTCCCATCCGCCACAGGATTTGGGACCGGGCCACGGTGCTGTTCCCGACGACGGACAGGATGTCGGTCACGTCCGGGTTGTCCACGACCGGCACCGGTAGCCCGGTGGGGTCCTCCTCGTTGACGGTCCCCACGAACAGGCGGGCCTGGGACAGTCGACCGGCCAGGGTCGAGGCGAGAAATCGCTGCTCGCCCACGAGGTCGTACATCTCCCAGGCGTCCTCCTGCCACGACTTGGCCGAGGACCCGACACTCCGTCGCAAGGTCTGCGCGGTGAGTCTGCGGGCACTGGCGATCAGGCTGGTCAACGGTGCGTGACGGTCAGGCTCGCTCATTCACCCAAGGCTAGGGAGCCGGTCAGGTCCGTGGGAAGTCGGAACGACGATCAGTCCTCGATCGAGGCCAATACGGCCAGTGATTCCGGCACGGACAGCACGATCGCGGCGAGCCCACCGGCCCGCTGGATCGCCCCGAGCTGGGCGAGCTGGATGGGGGTGGCCCGGTTCCGGGCATGGGCGGCACTCTCACCGGGTTGGGCCAACTTGACCTCCAACCCGGCGAGGTGGCCGCGGTGGCAGACGAGCAGGTCGGGAACTCCGACCATCTGACCCGGGTGTCCATGCACCTTGAATACCCAAGCATCAGGGTGCGCCCGCTTGATCGCCTTGACGATCGAATCGGTCAGCGCGCGCTCGGTCACGTCACTCCTTGGTGGCAAGCTCCCAGGAGGTCGGCTCCTCCGGTGGGGGAGACCAGTTCCGCTCGGGCTTGCCGAGAGTGGCCAGGATGCGATTGGCGTCGTCCCGGCGGACCCGGGCCTCCACCCGGGACCGGCGGGAGGCGGCCTGTTCGGCCTCCGTCCACAACTCATCCACCAGTGTGAGTACGTTCTCACGGAGTGACATCAGTACACCTGTCTACAAATTCAGTTCATCGAGATTGATGTCGTCGGGCACGGTCACCCCGCCGCCGTTCTGGGCGGCTTGTGGCGAGCGGGACTGCTGATCGGCGGCCGGACTCTTGCCCAGTGAGGTCGGATTCGGGTCCACCTCGGTCGGCTTGGCGAACTCCGCCAACCCGTCCTCCGGGGACAGGTCATCCTCGACGGGCAGGTCGTCCGGCCCGGCCCCGTCGGTGGTCATCGCCTCGACCACGGCGTCGGCCGGGAGCTTCATGTAGCCCCGGACCTCGGACTTGACCTTGCCGTTGTAGGGTTCGCCGTCCTCGACATCGACCAGAAGCTGCCGGTTCAGGAACTTGCGGATGTCGATGGTGAACTTCTTCTTCGGGGTCGGCAGGCCGATCGCCTGCATGAATCCGACGACCCGGAACATCGACTTGTCGGTGAGCACCAGGCGGTCGATGATCGTCGCGCCGTCGTGCGGTCCGCCGACGACCCGGAGCCAGACGTTGATCATCGGGTTCTTGGCCTTGGACTCGTCGGGCTCCACGTCCTCGACCAGGACCCGGTATCGGCCCTCGGCCACATGACCACCGACCCGATCCTTGTAGTTGGTCAGGTCGATGGGCATGACATAGCTATTGCCGGTCATACGGGCTGCTCCTCCTGCGTGGTGGGGGCGGGCTTGGCCGCCGGTGGTGCCTGTCGGGGAATCCCGCCGACGCCCAGGGTCCGGCCGAGGGCGGGCAGGGTCAGTGCTCGGGTCCGTCCCATGACCGAGGGGAGCTTGCCCCACAGGTTGTAGGGCAGACGGGCTTTCGTCCGATACTCGGGATTGGCCCCGAAGCGGACGATGTGGCGATAGCTGGCGCTGCCATCCTCGCCGGGGTGGTCCATGTCCTCCTCTAGATCGGTGTAGAGGATGTAGTCCGGCGCGGCCAGTGTGATGCTGAGCGCCCCCTTCTGGACGTCCGGGGTTCGCCTGGTGGTCCCGGAGTCCTCGTCCTCCATGTACTTGGTCTGTGCGGTCATCACGACGTGCATCGGGTGCTCCCGATTGCCGTCGGCCAGCCCGAACCAGAACGTGGCCAGGTCGGTCATGATGTCGAGCGTCTGCCCCCAGGTCCGCTGGTCGGCCGGGGCGGTGCCCTGCCTGATCTCCCGCACCGCGGTCTCCGAGTGGCCCAGCATGAACCGCATGGTCATCTTCTGGGTCGCGGTCAGGCTGTCCAGGACGACGGCCTTGAACGGGTGATCTCCCGAGGCCAACCACCAGTAGGTGTCGTCCAGGGCGGTGGCGCTGTCCGGCCGGGCGGGAGTGATGTTGTGCTCCCACGGCGTGCCCTGGTAGCTCCGGGTGCCCTTCTCACCGACCAGGTCGAGGTACAGGGTCGGCCCCAGTCCGGCGATGGTCGACGCGAGGGTGGTCTTGCCCGACCCCTGCGGGCCGTGGATCAGCACCCGGAACCAGTCGGGGGTCCGTTGTTCCGGGGTGATGACCCCGACCACGTTCGGGATGGTCGCGGTCATGAGTCACCGGGTCCGAGCAGTTGGTCATCTTGGTGCATGAGTCCGGCCATCAGGCACTGTGTCTCGGGTTCCCACCAGGCGGGTCGCCATTCGTGACCACCCTCCCGCCCATCGGTCGCGGCACGATAGGCCCGGAGCCAGCCAACCAGTGGCACTTCTCCACCATCGGCAAAGCGCACACGCCAACCGGGCTCGGCAACGAGTCGCAGTTCGATTGGCGGGTAATCGTCGGTCGCGGTCACCAGTCCTCCGCCCGGTCCTGACGGGCACTGTGCACCCAGGACACCGGCCGACGACCGGACACGGTCGGGGCGGTACAGGGTTGACTGGGTCGGGCGTTACAGGCCGGACAGGCCACGGTCCGGGGGTCCGGTCGGGACCCGGCCGCAAGTAGCGGTGCCGTCATAGCTCTCCTGAGGATTGTCGTTACGTACTACAAGGGTACCACTAACGGGTGACAGGGACAACCAACGGGTGACGCCCCTCGACCCCGTTCCGGGGCCGTTCGCGCAGTAGATAGTCGCCCAGGTCGTAGGCCCCGTCCGTCCCGCCGACCATCTCGTCCCGGCAGAGCTTGACGAAGTCGCAGAACCGGCAGGCCGAGGTCAGGCTGCGACTTGCGGCCCCGGTCCGCTCCACCCGGGCGACCGTCTCGTGGATGTCGAGCATCGAGTCCACCGCGGCCACCAGGTGGGCCTTGATCAGGTTGACGTTCAGCGGGACGAGGGTCCGCTGAAACCAGATCGAACGGGCTGCCGGGCTGCTCAGCTTCTCCACGATGTTCGGCTCGGCGGTGTAGTAGCCACCGGCCGACCCGTCCTTCTTGGCCCCGGGGAAGTAGACCCCCTCCCCGTCCGGCCCGGCGGCCCACTGCAGGTATGTCTGCAGGTTCGTGCCGTTGACCGAGGGCTGCCCGTCCCGCACCGCGAGCCGACCGGACTGGGTCAGCCTGGGCGGCTGCGGGGCGACCGACCGGGCTCGGTCGTAGGCCACCGCCCGGATCGGGCCGAGGCCCCACTCGGCCACCTGCGGACCCATCCCCCAGGCGTAGAGCTGAAGCTGGCTGTCCATCATGTCGTCGGCCGCCGTGGTCGGGGCCAGCGCCTTGCTCGACTTGTGGTCCCGAACCACGATCAGGCCCCGCTTGCGGTCCCGGTACAGCTCGTCCACGTAGCCGACCAGAGTTCCGTAGCCGGTCCGAATCCCGTCCGGCCGGGTGACCGGCGGCAGGTCCCGCTGCCAGCGGACCTCGACGGCCAGCGGCTCCTCGTGGGCGCGGTCGTCGGCGTACTCCTCGACCCACCGGGCGTAGAGGTTGGTCAGCCGCTCCGGGAGGGGCTCACCCAGGGCGTCCACCCACATGTCCTGGATGTCCTGCGGCCGCGAGGCCCACCACATGTTCGCGGCCACGACCACGTCGTGTGGACTGGTCGTGCCGGGCAGGACCATCGCCTCGTCCACCGTGCTCAGGGTCTCCGGGGCGAAGCACAGGGTGCCCAGTGCCCGACCCCGCTCGATCGCGTCGGCCGCGCGTAGCGCGTGCCACCAGGACCCGAAGTCGCGGTGCAATGGGGGATCGGCCGGGTCCCAGTGCTCCAACCGGCGTCGGTGGGCGTAGTTCCACCGCTGGCGGCACAGGCGATGGGTGGTGAGCTGGGAGTAGGACGCCCACAGGCCCTCGTCACTGTCGGTCACAGTTCTCCTCTCGGTGGGTACTACAATTGTACTATCGTAACGCACGCCGTCGACCTTCGTACGCTTACCTGTTAGCCCATCGCGCCTGGTCAGACGGTATCTGAGCGAAGGTGGGCGAGCATTGCGGATTCCAGATCGGTCCGCTGCCGATGGCTCCGGTAGATCACCTCGTCCACCGTGCCCGGTACTTGGGCGAGCCAGAACGTCACCGGCTTGGTCTGACCCTGACGGTCGAGTCGGGCCTTGGCCTGCTCGAAGTCGTCACGCCGCTGCGACAGGCTGGCGAATATTGCATGTGACGCGGTGACCAGCTCGTTGACCGCCAGGCTCATCGTCCTGATCTGGGCGAGCAGGACGATCCGCTCCGGGTGGCCGGACAGGTCTCCGAACCTGGCCCGGATCGCCAGCCGGTCCTTGTTCGAGGTACTCCCGTCGATGACCTCGACCACCGTCCCCGGCTCGGCCAGGGAGTCCCGGAGTTGGGCGATCTCGGCGGTGAAGACCGCGAAGATGACGATGCGGTTCTCCCCCACGAGGGTGTCGTGCACGAGGCTGGTGATCGTCGCGGCCTTGCTGTTCCCGATCACCCGGACGGTGCCGTTGTCGTCCGGTAGGTGCCCGGCGGTGATCTGCCGCAGGCGCATCATCTGAGCCAGCAGGTTCGGGGCACTGGTCAGGGAGCCGTCCGCGAACCGGGTGACCAGGGTTCGCTTCATGTCCTGGTACGCCAGCTGCTCGTCCGGGGTCAGCGAGACCGGCACGATGGCGTCGGTGGTCGGCGGCAGGTCGAGGGAGTCGGCCTTGCGGGCCACCACCGCCCGTTGACCCATCACCGCCTGCATGTGATCGAGGTCGCGGTAGCCGGTCACCTGCCAGCCCATGTAGCCGCCCATGATCGCGTAGCGGTTCTTGAAGGCCCCGTAGGTGGCCGGTCTCCGGGAGCCGTCCGGTTGCAGATCGCCGAACGCCGTGGGGTCCAGGAAGCGCCACTGGGCGAACACGTCCAGGGGACCGTGTGGCATCACCGTGCCGGTCAGGAGCACCCGCCGGGGGGCGATCCGGGTGACTCGGGCGAGGGCTCGGCTGGCGTTGCCGGTGGGGGACTTGATCCGGTGGCTCTCGTCGATCACCACGAGGTCGGGGGAGAACGCCTTGACCGCGTCGACCATCCGGTCGGCCATCGTGACCGAACGGGATACCCGGGCACGACTGGCGAAGCTGTCGATGTTGAGCACGACGAGGACGACCCGGGGACCGCCGATCTGGTCGATCTCCGTCGGATCGTCGTTGCCGTCGGTCCGGGCGTCCCAGGCGATCGAGCGGCGATGGTGCAAAACCCGGCCGTTGACCCGGCCAGGTCGCCCCGTACGCGACGATCGGGGTGGGGCGGGGGTCACCGGCCCACCACCCCGGGCGGTCAGTGCCTCGGCCCGCTGTTTCAGGTTGCCGCCGAGGGCCTCGGCCCAGTAGTTGACCTGTGGGCTGACGAAGGTTCCGGCCTGTAGCACCCAGGTGTCCACCGCCGCCAGCGGACAGACCACGAGTACCCGTGCCTCCCCCGACGGTGCTTTGAGCGCCAGGAGGCACGAGTAGTCGAGTACCACCGCGGTCTTGCCCAGCCCCGGATCGAACAGCAGGGCGGCGACGCCCCGGGTGTCGATCAGCTTGGCCAGTCCCCGTCGTTGGTGGGCGAATCGTACCGGTCCGCCCGGTTTGAACAGGGTCACCAGCCACTCCCAGCAGCGTTTGTAGGACGTTGGTATACTACCATGTGCGTTTATCAGGCAAAACAGGGTTTAATTTGGTGGCCAAACATGGGTTAAGTGTCTGTGTGTGTGTGTGTGTGTGGTGTGTCCTTATCTAAGAGATAAGGACACACACACCAGCACACAAGCACATTAGGAACAGACAGATAAGGCCAAAACGGACATCACACGGACGGGGGCGTCGGTCGACGCAAATGCAGGTCGTTGTCGTAGTGACCGGGTACCCGTTCCAGGAATCCACCCGCAACCAGAGCCTCCCGGGCGGTCCGGCACATGGCCTTGGAGGCGTCGAGCATCACCGGCAGGTCGGCCGATCGGATGACCACGTCCGGTGGCTCGAACCGGGCCAGCATGGCGTCCTGGAGCAACGACTGCGGGGAGCGTTTGGCCGCCCTCGTGAGGGCGTTGTCGGTGACCTCCGGGGTGTCCATCTCGTTGGGGTCCGGGGTCTCGATCGTCAGGGTCGACCGGTCGGGGTCGGTGGAGTCCAGGATCGCCTTGCCGATCTTCTGGTCCTTGCCCTTGCCGTCGCTCAACGCCCGGATCGCCCCCGGCCGGTCCTTGGCGACGATCAGCGACATGATCCCGACCCGGCCCTTGGCGGGCCGGTCGATCACCACGACCCGGATCGCGGTGCCCTGAACCATCGCGATCTTGTGGTGGGCACCGATCGGGCCGTCCCCCTCGCCCTTGCCCATGTGGTCGATCAGGACGACGGTCCGACCCTCGGGGGCGGTCCCGCTCAGGGTCAGCCACTTGAGCCAGGAGGAAATCAGCTCGGTGCCCACGGCGTCGTTGGTCGACAGGCCGTGGGTGGCGTAGAGGCTCGTCATCCCGTCGACCACGATCAGGGTCGGGTTGAACCCCTTCGGGTCGAGCAGCTCACGAAACACTTGGTCGTTGAGCTTGCCGACGTCATTGGGCTCGTGCTGGCCCCAGCGGGAGTACTGCAGGGGCGCGATCGGATGCCCGGGGTTGACGTAGGCGAAGTGGTCCTCAGCGTCCCTGGTGTCGAAACCGAGTCGTTTGATCCGGTCGGTCATCAGCACCGGGTGATCCTCGAAGTCGAGGTAGATCGCCCGGCCGTTGCGCCCGATCTCCTGCCTGCACGCCAGCAGGGCGAGCCAGCTCTTGGCCGCCTCCGACCGGCCGAACAGGGAGTTGACCCGACCGGGGTACATCAGGCCCTGCCCGTCCACCCGGACCAGCACCCCGGGGTCGGGCAGGACGATCTCACCGCGTAGGTACGGGCCGAGGTCGACGCGCTGCCAGCTCACCTTGGAGGTGTCCACGTTCGACCGGCTCGGTGGGACGCCCTCGCTCGCGGTGCCATCGCCGTCTTCGTGGCTCGGTCCCCGGCGATCGGATTCGGTGCCGACCATCGCCTCGATGTCGCGGACGAGGCGGCGTGCCCGGTCCATGAACTCGGCGCCGATCAGTTCCCCGAGGCGGGTCCAGCCGGTCGCCGGTCGTCCGTCCCGCAGCCGGGACAGGGTCGACTCCATGACCTCCTTGACCCGAGCCCGCGCGCCGTCCTCGTCGTGGGTCTCATACGCAATGAGCTGGATCAGTTGCGGGGTCACGTCCGCCCACCACGGGTGGATGCCGTCGCGCAGGCGCAGCGTCGCCCCGGCCAGGGCGAGGTACGCCTCGTGTCGGCCGCCCTGCTCGGGCCAGCCCTCGATCAGGATGGCGGCCAGGGCAATCATGGCGACCCGGGACCCCAGCACCAGGCCGTCGATCGTGGCCGGGCCGTTGCCGCCCCAGGGCTCGCCCACCCACCGGTACTGCTCCCCGGTGGGGTGCACGGTCGGTGGGATGACCGTCTGGGCACCGGTCGAGCGGACCTCGATGATCGTGGCGCCGTCCGGCATCTTGTAGGCCCGGGTCGACGGCAGGCTCTCGGTGACCCGGAACCAGTGGTGGCTCATCGGCCGCCCCACCCGGTCGTGCATCATCTCGGTCTTGGGCAGCAGGGCCTGGCGCAGCCGCAATGCCAGCGGGTGGTCGAGGTCGATGTCGACCAGGCCACCGGACGGTTCGCCGAGGAGCAGGCCGACGCCGGGGATACCGTCGTCGTGCCACTGCTCGAAGGCCGCCTCGACCTCGTCACTGGATTGCCAGTGAGTGTGCTGCCAGTCCGTTCCGTAGGGTCGCTTGCTGCCCGCCATGATCGGGACCGGGACGTAGCCACGCTGGAATGCCGCGACTGCCACGTCTGCATTAGGCTGGTAGGTGGACACAATTTCTCCTTGAAACAGAAGACCCCGGGGTGGCGACCCCGGGGCCTTTTTCCTGTGAGTGCGATGTCGAGAATCTACGGCTGAACCACCTCGTCTGCCTCCACCACCTTCGGCGGCGTCTCCACCGGCCCGTAGTGGACCTGCACCCGGGGCAGGTCCAGAGCCTTGTTCGCGTAGCCCTCGACGATCGACACGAGGACGTGGGACATCGTCACGCCCTCCCGTTCGGCTCGCCGTCGCGCCGGTATCCACAGATCGTCACTGATCCGCACCGATCGCACCGGGTCCTCCTTGGTGCCGACAGGTCGACGTGGTCGACGCTGTCGTGTCCTGGTCATGGTCATCTCTCTCCGAACTCCCTCCCGGCGGGGTGGCCGGTCGTCGCGGGCTATCTGTATTACCATCGTACGTCTTAGGTGGGCGCCACCCCGGTTTGGTATGTCGGTTGTCTGTAGTACACTGGACAGGACCGATGACGGGCACGATGTGGGGCAGGGAGGGTGGGGACTGATGACCTTCCCGGAGTTCTCCGACGAGACCATTCGCAAGGCCCGTGAGGTGGTTCGCCGCCGGTTACTGGCCCGGGACGACTCCGACAAGCACGTCTGGTGGGTCGAGTCCCTTCGGCCAGGTGGCGATCGCTACCGGGTCCAGGAGGATGTCCGGTGGCACGGCGGTCGTTGGTCGATGACCTGGATGACCTGTTCGTGCCCGCACGGCCGGAACGTCGGGACCGGGCAGCCACATTGCTACCACTGCGCAAGTGTCCTGTTGTCCTACCTGGCCGTCCCGTACCCGGTGCGCGCCCAGTCCGGGGTCCGCGGAATCAGTCAGGAGCGGAACGGGACCTGGCGAGCCCGGGTCAGGAGCCGGGGCATCCTGCGGGATCGGTGCTTCGCCACGATCGAGGAGGCGACCGCCTGGCGCAACGAACAGGCCCAGGCGCTGCACGGCGCGCGTTACGTGCCCAGTGTGGTCCCGTGAACTGGTATCGACCCGACCGCATCCGGGTGCTCTGCCCCCAACAGTGTCCCCGGGGCCATCCCTGCTCCCTGGTCTACGCCCACGAGAGGAGGCACTACTGCCCTACCTGTGATCGGCAATTTCACGTCGCGTAATTGAGAGGAGAATGTCCATGCGACTGAGTGAGGAAGTAATTGTGCAGTACATCGAGGCCGGTGGCCGGGACGATTTCTACAACCTGGTCCGGCTCGGTGACGAGATACCGCTTGATCGGATCGAAATGGCTCGGCTCTGGGTCGGGCTGACCTATTTCGTGCAGTCCGATCATGTCCTGCGGGAGCAGGTGGTCGAGGCCCTGCGGACCCTCACCGGGCAGGCCAAGGACGATGCCAGGCAGGCTCTCGTCACCGCACTCGGCACCATCTCACCGATGATGGTGGTCCGATGAGTACTGCGGAGGCTCAGGCCCGCCTCGACTACTACCAACGGGTCCGCGCCCTGCAAGGCCCGGAGCTGGCGATCGAGATCGTGGCCCTGGTCGAGGAGAACCTTCGTCGCTGGGACCAGGACTCCTGGCGACGCAATGGTCAGCCGGAGGAGAAGTACGAGGAGTTCCGGGAGGACCCGCTCAACCCGATGTGCCGGACCTCGTTCTGCGTGGCCGGTTGGGTGGTGGCGATCGACGGGACGCGCTGGGGGCTTGGCAGCCAGGACATGGTGGCCGATCCGAGCAAGTGCAACTGCACCAGCAAGTCGTGTCTCAACCCGGCGCATCAGATGTATGTGTCCGACTATGCCCGCCAGCGGTTGCAGTTGACCGGGCCGCAGGCCGACCGTCTGTTCCGCGGTGAGAACACCCTGGACGACCTGCAGTTGATGGCCGACACACTGGTCAGGGGCGGCGACATCCTCGACGTGGAGCTGGACAGTGACCCAGACGACGACGATGAGGACGATGAGGACGACGAGGGCAGCGATGACTGAGCCCACCCTCGTTCAGGTCACCTGTGCGAAGTGCATCCGGTGCGGCAACGCCGCCGTGGTCACGATGACCGCCGAGCAGTACGAGCAGATGAACCGGCCGCACGCGGCACTGCGGTTGATCTTTCCGACCTGGAGTCGGTCCGACCTGGAGCTGTTGATCACCGGCATGCACTCGGCTTGCTGGGAATCCATGTTCGCGGAGGACGACGATGACGACGACGACTGACCCGTCCCCGGCCGCCGCGACGCTCCGTCGGGCTCAGGACATCCTGATCCTGACCAAGGCTGCTGGCGTGCTCATCGACGAGTTCGAGCTCACCACGGCCCAGACTGTGTGGCTGACCTCGAAGGTGCTGGCGGTGACCCTCGACCGGCTCGGTCAGGAGCTGATCGGCCCGGAGCGGGACCTGACCGACGAGGAGGTACAGATCGGCTCCGACTTTATCGACGCCCTGCCCGACGGCCCGATCTGCTCGATCGAGCAGTTCGTGAACGTCTTCAAGGATCGATTGGCGCTGATCCGATGATGACGTCCGATCCCACGGCGGCTACCCGCAAGGCGATGCTCCCGGGGATGCCGCACCTACTGCGGATGGCGATCGAGCAGGGCCAGCAGGTCTGGGACACCGCCGAGATGCGCCGGGACTTCGACGTGACCGGGTTCCTGGCCCCGTTCGTGGTGGTCCGGCGCAAGAGCGATGGTGTGGTGGGCACCCTCGAATTCGCTCATACACCGCGTTACTACTGGGGTTTCACCCCGGACCGGGACGTGACGTGATGGTCTCGTCGCTCAGTGGAGAGGTCCTGATCAAGTTGCTCCGATTCCTGGAACAGGAGGGCGGCAGCCTGGGCATCCATCGGTCGATCGAACGGCCGGTGCAGGACGGGCAGGGCAATCGGTCGATCGCCAGTGCGGGCTGGACCATCGGTCTGGAGTTCGGCAGCGAGGAGCCCGACAACCCCTACAACGACATGGTCGGCGGGGCCAGCTACGCGGCCGAGACTGACCTGCTGGTCGCGTTGACCAAGGTCGCCCAGGAGGTTCGGGCGGAGTGACCTGCACGCGACAAGAGAGGAAATGAACAATGGACGATAAGACTTTCCGGGGTCACGTCGAGGCGGCCAAGGCCACATTGGCGGCTCAGGTCGCCCAGGGCAAGGACTTCGCCCCGATGGTCATGGTGATCCGCGACGAACGAATGGTCGCCCAGGTACTCCCGGGCAGCGGTGACGGCGGCAATGTCGCCAAGATCGCCCGGGTCGCGGCGGCCTCCTTCGGCGCCGACGAGCTGCTCCTGGTCAACGACACCTACATGGCCAGTGGCGAAACCAGGCTGAACCCGGTCACCGGGAAGGAGTGGCAGCACGGCGACATGGCGCACCTGGTCGAGCACCATCGCGGCCTGGAACGGGGTTTCGTGGTCGAGGCGATCGTGGTGTTCCACACCGGCAACGGCGTGGCCGATCACATGGTCAGCCTGCCGTACAGGCGCCTCGGACACGGCAGGGTGGAGTGGCTACCGCCCCACGACATGCAGGACGGGCGCGGGGCTCAGGAGCTTCGGGGTGGCCGGTTCGTCGGGCTGTTCGACGGGTTGACCCCCGAGATGCGGGTCCCCGACCCGATCGCCGCCATGCTCCTGGGGCAGATGGACGCGCTGGTGGCGCTGGCCTTCTTCGAGGACGAGACCGACCCGATGATGCTGGCCCTCAAGTCCGACATCGACTCCGGGAAGCTGAGGACAAGGTGACCCGCACACCGGATGGCGTCACTCGCGCCCAGCTTCCCGCCGTGGTCGACAAGCTCACCGACCTGGTTGACCTGCTACCCCAGGACAACTACCGCAACGCCTCGGTCAGTTGGACCACGGCGGACAGCATGACCCTGACCGTGAGCCTGTCCACCGTGGTCTCGAAGGACGAGGAGGACGACTGTGCTGAGTGACGAGCTTTCCGACCTCGATTACCTGGAAAGGCAGATCGACGCGCTCGATCGGCGATACCACCAGGCCCTGTCTGCCAAGGGTGAGCTGGAGTCCGCCATCCGCCTCGTGCTGGTGGCGTGGAACGGGATGCCCGACAGGTTCAAGGTGGACCCCGTGATGCGGGATGCCATCGACGAACTACGGCGGCTGGTCCCCGATCCCCAGCGGGCGCGATGAGCCAGCCCCTGACCTTCGAGAAGTGGATGGACGAGGTGAACATGGCGGTCCACGAACGCACCGCACTGCGCGCACTCGACTTCCCGGACGGCGACTACCGGGTCTGGTACGACGACGGGCTCACACCGGTGGAGGCGGCGATCGAGATCGTCGAAGCCGGGATATGAGCGAGTGGCTGCTGGGGGCGGCAGTGGTGCTGACCGTGATCGTCGTCGGAGTGGTGGTGCTGCTGGTCACCAGCGACACCGACGACGACGACGACCCGCCCATGCCGATGTCCTGTGTCGTGGTCATGCCTGAGGACCTGGACCGGTGACCGGTCCATTCGCCCGCCAGTATCCCGACGGCTACCCGCCCCCGGAAGTGAGAGATGCGATGACCGACAACTTCCAGACGCGAGGGCAGTACGACGAGGCATTGCAGTCGGTTTTCGACTACAAGCAGGACCGGGACACCGAGGGCCTGGGGCCGGTGTTGATCGCCCTGTCCAACCTCGCGGTCGCGGAGGCGATCCACCGGGTCGCCGCCTGTCTGGAGAAGGGCACGCCCGTGATGATCGAGTCGCGGGGCATGGTCGAGCTGGACCCCACGTCGGTGGCCGAAGCCATCAACAAGATTCTCAACAAGGAGCGCAATGCCTGACGTGAACGAGTTCGAGTTGATCACCAACCCGGAGGAGCCCGCCGCGGCGGCGGCCGATGTGGCGATGGAAAAGCTGACGGCCTCGATGCCGCTGATGGCCGACACGCTGCGGATGTTCGTGGAGATCGCCAAGGGCTATCGGGCTCAGATCGTGGACATCTGGCCCCGGGACACGGCCGACGGCCTCTCGGCCGACCTGCTCCATACCCTGACTCACCGGTTCCTGGACGGTGGGCAGTGACCGATTCTCAGGGGAGCAAGGACCGGCCGACCCCGATCCTGCGGTGGTTCGACTACGGGCATCTGCCGGATGAGCACACCCTGGTCTCGGAGAAGTTCTGGCAGCTCGCGCACTGGGTCGAGCGAAATCTGCCCGCAGGTGCCGAGCGCTCGACGGCCCTGCGCAAGCTGCTCGAAGCGAAGGACGCCGCGGTGCGTGCGGCCATCGAGGGGCGGGACGCCGGATGAGGGTGGACGCGACGACGGAGCTGGGCGTGCTCGAGCAGTGTGTCCGCGGGCTGCAGTCGCTGGCCGGTGACCCGGCGGCGCAGCAGCGGGTACTGCGGTACCTGGTCGACCGGTTCAATCTGCGGCGGGACCTGCCGGTGACCGACAAGGTGTTCGGCCCGACCGACCCCGCCGCGCAGCGGGCGGTGGCACGGGAGGCGTTCGCAGCTGGTCAGGTGTGTAAGTGCGGCCGGGTCACCCTGTCGGTTGGTCCCGACGTGATCATCGGCGACGGCAGCCAGCATTCGCTGACCGGCTGCCATCCGCCGTCCATCCCGCGCGACGCCAGTACCGAAGGCTACGAAGAGGATCAGAGCCGGTGAAGAACCCGGAGCTGATCGTGCTCACCGCCGACGGCGTGATGGCCATCGACGGCGAGCCCTTCCCGTGGGCCACCTACAACGTCCGGGCGGAGGTCGACCCGGACACCGTCGGCGTGGTGGTGACCCTGGAGCTGCGCTGCACCAAGGTCGATCTGTCCGCGCTGTCGTGGCGGGAGCGGGTCGGCACCCCGGACCGTCTGCTGCGGCTGGAAGAACCGAGCGCAGGTGCGCCGTGATCCGCTCCGTGCTGGCCGGGATCGGCCTGCTGGCCATCGGCTGGGTGGTCTGGACCTGGGTGCGGATCAGTCGGGAGCACTGGCTGGAGCAGGAGCGATACGAGACGGAGAACCCGTACCGATGACCGATCGAGGAGGAGAACGGATGATCAACGAGCCCCTACTGCGAAAGACCCTGGACGTCATCAGGTCCGAACATCAGTTCCACGTCCAGGGCAGCTGGATCACCCTGTCGAACGAGGTGATCGAATCCCCGGAGTTCAAGGCGGCCTCCGAAGGGAAGGGACCACGGCTCGTCGTGACTCCTGGGGTCTGTGGCACGGCAGCCTGTTTTGCCGGGTGGGCGGTGCACCTGGCCGGGTGGGAGATCGCCGTCGAGAGGGGCGGCATGGCACTGGCCGTGCCCCCTCCCGGGGACATCCCGTCCTTCGGACGACTGGGGCAGCGACACACGGTGGAGGGTGCGGCAACCCATCTCCTCGGCCTCGATTACTCAGACGCCGAGGACCTGTTCAACGGGTCCAACTCCCTGTGCGAGATCGAGGACCTCGTGGACGACCTCATCAAGCAGTCGGTATGAGCCACGACGACCTCGCCCGCCGCGTCCAGCAGTTCGCCCACGGTCACCAGGGCCAGCTCACCCCCGAAGACATGTTCGCTCTGGGGTGGGCGGTCGGGGCGATCGCCAAGGTCCCGGTGCCCCAGGACGCGGGCAACGATCTGGTGCCTCGTTCTGCCCGGCACGCCGAGGTGATCAACGAGATCGGAGACCGGATCATCCGGGTCCGTACCGAGGCGAACGCCGTGAACGACAGTCCGGGGGCGGGCATCGCGCTGGCCAAGCTCTACGCCTTCGCCCTGGACGACATCGGTCAGATGGTCGGGGTCCTCTCGACCCAGCCGGTACCGACCGAGGACGCCCACGATGATCAGTAGGGTTCTGCGTGTCTGCCGGACTTGCGGGGACCGGCGACACGTCGGTGTCTCGACCACCGCCGAGCGGGGGTCGATCATCCGCGGGGAGCGGCAGTGTGCCGACTGCCACGCCCGGAGCCGATACCGATCACCGGTCGGCCCGCTCCCGGACCGCTCACCCGATGCGGTCGTGGTGGCCCGGCTACTGGCCGGGCACCCGGTCCCCTCGGTGATAGATGACCGGATCGAGGCCACGCGCCGACTGGCCGACAAGTCGGCCGCTCAGATCGCCGTCCTGCTCGGGGTATCGGATCGGACGGTGTCCCGCTACCGGCAGGAGGTCAGGGCATGACCGGGCGACATGCGGCGTGCGACCGTTGCGGCGCACGGTTGTTCACCGTCATGGTCGGGCCGTTCGGTCAGGCCGAGGAGATCGCTGCGTGCAGCAACCCGAACTGCCCGACCAACCACCCGACCGGTCCGATCCCGATCACCAACGCGGACCGGGCCGCGGCCGAGGTGGAACACATCAAGCGTGGGCTGCGCGAGCGGCTGGACCGCGGCGAGGGCTGATCGGGTTCAAGATGGAGCATGGATGATTCTGTAGTACTCACGGAGGAGCGTCGAAAGCGTCCGCCCATTCAGGGCGCCCTCATCGTCTTCGCCCTGGCCCTCGGGCCACCCCACAAGCTGCCGACCGCCCACTCCTCTCTGGGCGGTCGGCTCATACCTCCGCAGTCGATCGGTGGGCACGACCATGAACCGCCCCACCGATCAGTGACCAGCACGTACGTACTACACTACGACGGGTGACGATGACGACGCTCGACTTTGACCCGGCGTATGTGACCTGGGGTCTGACCGATACCGACCTGCGTCACCTCGGGGCCGCGATCGTGGATGCGGATGAGGTGGTAATTGATTGCGAGACCACCGGCCTGGCCGAGTACGCCTGGTCCGGCGGGCCACAGAACGGCGGCTACCCGGCTCGGATCGTGCTCGCGTCGTTGACCCTGCCGACGGCCGGGGTGACGATGCCGACCACCTGGGTCGTCCCCCTGTCCCATCCGAACAGCGTGTGGCTGGGACGGTGGCGGGAGATCATCACCCGGATTGCGGGCTGGCTCAAGGCCGCCGGGCGGCCGATCCTCAATCAGAACCTGAAGTTCGACTTCCGGTGGCTCTACGCCCATACCGGGGTGGACCTGTCCCACCTGCTCATCTGGGACACCATGATCAGCTCCCACCTACTCGACGAGAACGCCTCGACCAAGCTCAAGGAGCGTGCCCCGGCCACCTTCGACGTGCCACGGTGGGACGACTTCGACCTGTCCACACCAGGGGCGGCCGAGCGGGTGCCGATCGTCGACCTCGGGCTCTACGCCGCCCGGGACACCTTCTGGACATGGCGACTGGCGTCGGTGCACCGGGAGCGGATGTTCCTGTCCGGCGAGGGTGACCAGCCCGCCTCGGACGATGAGGTCGAGGACGCCCGGCTGGGTCGGCTGGCGGTCTGGTGCGCCATGCCCACGATGTCGACCCTGACGGCGATCGAGCAGCGCGGCATGGTGCTCGACCGGGACTGGGTGGTCGACCAGCTCGGGCAGCACCAGATCGAGGCCGAGGTCCTGTCCGCCAAGCTCGCCAACCGTTACGGGTTCGATGAGCGCGAGGCGTCGTTCGCCCCGACCTCGTTGTGGTTCCGGGACTGGACCACCAAGGCGATCGAGGACGGGCAGCTCATCGTGGCCGAGATGACCCCGAACGGGAATCCCCGGTGGTCCAAGGGTGTACTCATCCGGCAGGCCAGGCTCGGCTCCGAGGTGGCCGCCGAGCTGTTGGAGCTACGCAACCACACCAAGAAGTCGGAGTTCCTGACCTCCTGGTTGGTACACGTCGATCCGACCGGCGTTATCCACTCGACCTACAACTACGGCCGGGTCGTCACCGGCCGCCTGTCGTCGTCCGATCCGAACATGCAACAGGTCACGTCCAGTCTCAAACCGGCCTTCATCCCACGGCCGGGTCACGTCTTCATCGACCTGGACTACTCCCAGGTGGAGCTACGGGTAGCCGCCTTCATCTCGCGGTGCGAACCGATGCTTGAGGCCCTGCGCCGCGGGGACGACCTGCACCGGTTACTGGCGGCGCGGATCACCGGCAAGGACCCGGCCGACGTCCTGCCCTCGGAGCGGCACGGCGGCAAGTCCGCGAACTTCGGTCTGCTGTACGCGATGTCGGCCGCCGGATTCCAGACCTACGCCGAGACCGTCTACGGCGTCGTCTTCACCGAGGAGGAGGCGATCGCTGTCCGGGCCGCGTTCTTCGACACCTGGGTCGGGATCGCGGACTGGCACGCCCAGTCGATCACCCGGGTCCGGCAGACCGGTCAGGTGACTTCTCCGATCGGCCGGGTCCGGCGGCTGCCGGACATCTGGGACGGGAACGACTACCTGTCCTCCGCCGCCGAACGGCAGGCGATCAACTCCCCGGTGCAGGGCTTCGCCTCGGACCTGATGCAGATGGCGGCGGCCTCGATCGAGGGACGACTGCCCGGGGTCGATCCGGTACCCGGAGCCTCGATCGTGGCCACCGTGCACGACGACATCGTGGTGGAGGCACCGGCCGAGGACTGGAAGCGGGTCGCGTTGGATTGCCAGGATCGGATGACCACCATCGGCCGCCACCTACGGCGCCTGGACTGCGACCTGGACGTGCCCCTGACCGTCGGGGTGACCGTCGGGACCCGATGGGGTCTGGACGATGTCGGAGCCCTGGGATGAGCTGGGTCGTGGTGCACGGCCGGACCGATCAGCCTGGCTACCGGTACGTCTGCACCACGCACTGGACCAGGTTCGGAGCGACCGACTTCGCTGACAAGATGCTTCGGGCGGCGATGGTGGCCGGTTACGATCACTCCCTCTACTGGGTTGAACGCAAGCGGCCAGGCGACGTGCCAGGAATGTGGACCGTGGATGAGCCAGCTCAGTAGCAGCCAGTCAGAGGAACCGACCCACATCAGCGTGACCATCGGCGCGTTCACCATTACCGTCCTGGCCGACTCCGAGGTAGGCCAGGCGATTGCGCGGATCGCGCTGGAGATCGTCTCCGACCCGGAGAACCGGCCGACCTACGTCAGCCGAACAGGAGCTTGATGAGCGTGCCGTCGGCCGGGATGTCCTGCACCCCGAACGTCGCCACCCGGACCGCGTTGAACTGCCACCAGTCGCCGTGGTCGGCCAGTGGTGAGGTGCAGACGTACTGCCGGAACGCGGTCACCGGCGGGTAGGCGGGGTCGTCCATCAGGATCATGTACCTCCCCGGTCCGAACCCGCCGAGCGTGACCGGGTTGGACGCCGAGTCGTGCCGGGACACCGAGACGATCCGCTCGTTGATACCGGCCCCGAAGGCTACGTGGAACGTGCCGATGGTCGCCGCATCGTCCGCCCAGAGCCACGAGCCGTCCGTGATGAGCCCACCGGCCCTGGCGTAGAGGTCGGCGATCGAGGCCATCACCCCGGCGTTGGTCTCCTGTTGCCAGTGCAGGTAGCTCACCATCCACTGGTTGAAGTCCGCACCGAATTCGTGCAGGTCGGGGATCGACGGCAGCTCGGCCTTGGGCGTCGGTGTGAAGGTCATGGTGAACAGTCTTGACCCGACTGGGTGACCGGGTACGATCCGCGCCCTACCATCAGCGCATGGCTCGTCGCTCCCTGAACCTGCGCGCGTTGACCACTCTGACCGCGGAGGCGGGCTGTCTGCCCTGCCAGCAACGGCAGGCGGCGGCCGCCCCGACGACG
>Ga0164241_10001792_pt1 | contig 25118 bp, 24 predicted proteins | sample OricomyardsoilBY_FD_108780 | JGI IMG/M metagenome (GOLD analysis project Ga0164241, IMG submission 108780) | Backyard soil microbial communities from Emeryville, California, USA - Original compost - Back yard soil (BY) | ecosystem: Environmental > Terrestrial > Soil > Unclassified | place: USA... | reverse complement strand
GCATTGCTTTTTTCGCTGCTGATATTTCTTGTAATTGCCTACCAGCTTAATAAATATATAGCGCCGGTTCACCAGCAGCTGTCCAATGTGGCAAAGGAGTTTGAGACGCTGTCGTCCAGTATTTCAGCAATAGAGAGAGAAAGGTTTGAAAGCCCTTTGCTAAAGAACCTGCAATCTGTTTTTATTGAGCAAAATAATAAAGCATCTGATGATATTTATAAAGTAAAAAAGCTACTCGATAAACTGGATACCCGTTATAATCTTGTATTAGCATTTACATTAAATCCTTTGCTACTTTGGAATTTGCAACAAGTGCTTGATCTTGAAAAATGGAAGGCAAGCCAGAAAAGTAGCTTTAATTCGTGGCTCGATACGCTGGCTGATTTTGAAGCGCTGAATAGTTTTGGTACGTTATATTTTAATCATCCTGGATGGATTTTTCCGACCATACTACCGGAGTATTTTTCAATAGCCGGTGAAGAAATTGGCCATCCTTTAATACCCGTAGAAAAACGGGTTGATAATTTTATTGACATACCAACCAATGCAGAACTGATGCTGGTAACGGGTTCTAATATGGCAGGCAAAAGTACCTACCTTCGAAGCATTGGTGTAAATGTTGTGTTGGCTATGGCAGGCGCGCCGGTCTGCGCGCGTTCTTTTTCTGTTTCTCACGTGCAACTTATCAGCAGCATGCGCATCACCGATAATCTTGAGGAAAGCACTTCTACATTTTATGCAGAATTGAAAAAATTAAAAACGATCATTGAAAAAGTGAATGCAGGAGAAAACGTTTTTATTCTTTTGGATGAAATTTTAAGAGGTACCAATTCTCTTGACAGACATACAGGGTCTAAGGCCCTGATCAAACAATTGATTAAAAAGAAAGCGGCTGCAATTATCGCCACACATGACCTGGAGCTTGCTAATTTAAAAGAAGAGTTTTCAAAAAATATTTTAAACTATCATTTTGACGTGCAGGTGAGCAATGATGAATTGTATTTTGATTACATGCTCAAACCGGGGGTGTGTAATAGCTTGAATGCATCTATATTGATGAAGAAAATTGGGATTGAACTATAAGGCAAGAAGCAAGAAACAAAAAACAAAAAACAAAAAACAAGAAGCAAGAACAAGAAACAAAAGACAAAAGACAAAAAGCAAAAAGCAAATATTCAATGTTCAATGCTCAATATTCAATGAACAAGAAGCAAGAAGCAAGAACAAGAAACAAAAGACAAAAGACAAAAAGCAAGAAGCAAATATTCAATGTTCAATGCTCAATATTCAATGAACAAGAAGCAAGAAGCAAGAACAAGAAACAAAAGACAAAAGACAAAAAGCAAAAAGCAAACATTCAATGTTCAATGCTCAATATTCAATGAACAAGAAGCAAGAAGCAAAGCCAGAAGGCAGAGAGCAAAAAGCAAATATTCAATGTTCAATGCTCAATATTCAATGAACACGGCAGAAAGCAAAAGGCAAAAGAACAAAAAGCAAATGTTCAATATTCAATGTTCAATAATCAATATTCAAGGGTAGAAAGCCAAATGCGTGCGACTAAAGGCTTTAGGCTTTGAGCATTCTGCCGTAAGCATTTTCTGGCATTGTAGTTGACATGTAGGAAAAGAAAAAATCATGAAGAAAATTTATTTACTGGGGCTGATTGGATTACTTTCATTTAGCGGTTGCGATTCCGCGAAAAGTATTATGGATTCTGTAAACACGTCCGGCGGCATTTCCAATGCCGATGCAGTGCAGGGCCTGAAAGAAGCGCTAAAAGTCGGTACGGATTCTGCTACCTATCACCTGAGTAAGCTGAATGGATTTTTTGGGGATAACGCCATCAAAATTCTGCTGCCGCCCGAAGCGGAAAATGTTGAGAAAACATTAAGGAGCGTGGGACTTGGGAGCCTGGTTGATAAAGCCGTGTTGTCTATGAACCGTGCTGCCGAAGACGCATCAAAATCTGTAGGAAATATTTTTTTCAACGCCATCAAACAAATGACCATAGAGGATGCGTTTGGAATTTTAAAAGGTGGCAACGAAGCCGCAACGAATTATCTAAGGCAAAAGACAACTGTAGAACTTACGGCTTCCTTTAGTCCGGTTGTTTCTAAATCGCTGGCTACTATGGATGCTACAAAATATTGGAAAGATGTTTTTACCACTTACAACCGTTTTAGCAATAAGCCTGTCAATACTGACCTTACGGCTTATGTAACGCAAAAGGCCCTTGATGGTTTATTTTATCATATCGGTCTTGAAGAGCAACAGATTCGCGAAGATCCCGCGGCACGAATCAATGATATTCTGAAGAAAGTATTTGCAGAACAAAATACGAAAAGCTGAATGCTGCAATCTAAAGGCTGAAAGCAGAATGCAAAAGGCAAAAGGCACGAGGCAAAATGCTCAATGCTCAATATTCAATATTCAATATTCAATGTTCAATGCTAAGCAGGGAGCTTATTCTGCCCATGGCTTACCTGATCCCTAAGCGGGCATATAAAAAAATAAAGCATTGAAAAAACTCCGGTAAGAATGATGGTGGTTGCCCATACTTTATAATTTTGAACAGGCGATATAAAGGACGAAAAGATGCTACTTCCTAATCCAATAGGGTTGATGAAAATGTCCCAACTATTCCATCTTTCAAATCTTCCGAGGTAAACGCCAAAAGATGACATGAACAACATCAGTGGAACAAAGAATTTTATTATTTTGTGATCGAATTTTTCACGTAAAAATAATTCAGCTTTCCTGATAGAAATAAATGCCATCATGATTCCCTTGAAGGCCGCCGCAAACAATAAAGATGCATCATACCACAACGGGACATTTGTAAAAGCCCTGAGGTGAATTAAATCAGTAACGATGTATAAGGCATTCGGTAAAAACAATACCCAACAAAAAAAAAGGCAAGCCTGTTTCCAAACTGCCGAATTCTTTACATCCTTAAAATAAGCGCTTAATAAATAGGGGAGCCAGGCGAGGAAAAGGTTCCACGCGATAAAAATATATCGCCACGTTCCGGAATACAAAATTCTGGTTACAATCAGTAAACTGATAAAAAGAAAAGAAACCAACAACGTCCGGTTGAAATTGCGGTCAGAAAAATGAATCATGTCAAAATTGTTTTTAAAGTTTTATTGATCCATCCCCCTGTCGTCCTTCGACAAGCTCAGGATGACAGGGGGATGGATATGAGGTCAACCTACAATACAGGTTCTCCTATAGTCACTGCCGAATTACCATACCAGTTGATTTTTCTGCTGGCATACATGGCGATTGCAAGAATTATAAACAAACCGATGCTTCCAACAATCAGCGCGGTGTCTTCAAGGCTTATCAACACAAAAATAAATCCGTACAAACCGCTTAACAACCCAAAGAAAATACCTGCGGTTTTCCAACTGTTGAAATGCCCTTTTGCATAAAAAGTGATTAACAAAATAGTGGCTAACGCAGCCATCAAATAAGCATAATCAAATAAAATATATTCACTGATAGAAAGCAGCAACGTATAAAAAATAACCAATGCCAGCCCGACCAACACATACTGTACCGGGTGAAAAGCCTTGCGTTGCATCAGCTCGATGATAAAGAAAAACGCGAACGTAAGCCCGATAAAAAGAAGCGCATATTTTACACTTCTCGAAGTCTTGTCGTACTGACTGGCGGGCTGCACCAGGCTTACGCCGAAGGCGAGTTGGGCGCCTTTATCTTTTATGTTATTCGCTTTTATCACGGTTCCAAAAGGAAGATTGGCCTGGTTGAAACTCCATGCTGCTTCAAAACCTTTATCCGTAACGGTTCTGCTCGCCGGCAACAGGTTGCCGTCAAATGAGGGGCTTGGCCATGTGGATTGAATCTTAAATCGCGCAGTCGCACTCAACGGCATAAAGTGTAACTGCTCGCTTCCTTTTAATTTAATGTTGAATTGAAATGGAATGCTTTTCTGCAAATCATCCGGGCTAAACTTTACAGGTACGGAAAGGCCCACCTCTCCAAAATCATTGACAGGTAATCCCGGATTTAGTAAAAGAGTTTCCCCGTTAAAATTCACGTTGACTTCTTCTTCAATTCCCATAAAGTCGCTGAGCGCCACACAAAGTTTTGCATTCGCATAATCGAGATTATTGGTATCAATATCCTTCGGAAGTTTGACGTTAAAAGCGCCGACAAAATCTGTGTTGCTTTTGTAAAGCAACACATTGTAAATAGAGCGGGTTCTTTTTTCGGGAGTCATTTCGCTTTGCACTTTCAGACTTTGAGGCAGCAGGATGACATTGGTTTTCTCGGGTATTATTTTCCCATTTTCGCCTTGAACAAATTGGGTATAAGGTACGGTTAAAAACGGGCCTGACAAATTTTGAGCAGACGCCCATTTGCTGCTCACTTCCTTCACCACTTCTTTTTGCCGTTGTTGTCTTTCAGAAATTAAATTCTGAATGAAGATAGTGGGAATCAGCATCAGCAGGATGAGGCCTCCGGTTATCAATCCTTTCACTAAAATTCTGTTGGAGTGATTCGGAGTTGGGTTGGTTGGTTCTAATGTTTCCATTGTTTGTTTGGTTTTATTTTGTTGATTAAAAAAAAGATGGATTGCTTCGTTAAAAGAAATATCGTTTGATGTATTTGGCAAAAAAATACCTGCCAGCCTGCGGACAAAAATGATGGTAGCCAAAAAAGTAGTGGCAAATAAGGCGATTATTGCACCCGCAATGGTATAAAAAGATTGCACGGAATTCCCGAAATCAAAATCGAGTGGGAGTGCGCTTACCGGTATGCCATACAGGATGGCGATAAATAGCTGAGATGATAAAAACAGAACGAATTTTGTTTTGAGTGAATATCCTGTAATTCTTAGGAGCGAAATACAAATCAATAAAACAACAAAGCCGGGAATGCTGCCAATGAGTGTAGCCAGTACCGATAAAGGCAAGATGACAAAGTCAATACGTTGGTCATTAAAACATAAGTAAATGAATAGTTCTATTGCAAACGTAGCAGCAGCAATCAACCACATCCTAACTATGAGTCCCGGGGCTTTCATTGTTTTTTAATTTTAAAAGTGCTTTGTATTACAAAGTGTGTGTACAAAAAAAATTATTTTGTTGACTGAATCATTTTTTCCAAAGCATTAATATGTGCTTTAAACATTTTTTCTCCTGTCTTCGTTATTTTATAAGTCGTATTGGTTTTTCGGCCAATGAATCCCTTCTCTACTTTTATCACGTTGTTTTCTTCCAGGGCTTTAAGGTGGCTGGCAAGGTTGCCATCGGTGATTTCGAGTAACTCTTTTAAATCATTAAAGTTCACCGAATCATTTACCATCAGCGCACTGAGGATACCCAACCGCACACGGCTGTCAAAAAGTTTATTTAAATTATTTATAGGGTTCAACATTACAATCAAATTATAAAATCATATTTAAGACCAATGGACATTTGCTTTTTTCAATCTTCAGTTTCAACTGAATTTCTCTCATACTTCCACCACATGAATGAGCCATAGACTATATGAAGAATTCCAAAACCAATAGCCCAAAAATAAAGTCCATAACCCACAAACCATAAATTGATAATGCCCAGCAGCAGTTCGCAATATCCCAACCACTTAATTTCGTCCAGTGTATATTTGGATGCACTCACTAAGGCAAGGCCATAAAAGATAAGGCATCCCGGCGCTATTAAGCCAAACGTTCCGAAATGAATCAATCGCAACAAAAAAATGCCTCCTGCAATAATTGGAATGGCTACCTGCGTCATCAACCGTTTGGCGGTAGGCCCCCACAACGGAATCCCCTGGCGTTTACTTTTTATAGAAGTAAAAATGAAGGCGCTTATTAAGGCAGCAACGAATGTAGCCGCTGCTATCCAGAAAAGCCACGTATTAAAGAGCGCGGAGTAGTTCGCGTTTCCGTTGTTGTATAATGCCACGCCCGGATGAATGAACAAATTTTTGAAGCCATACACATAAGGCCATGCAATCCATGCGCCCAGTAATGCAAAAATCCCGGCGCTGATACCGCTTAATCCGCTTAAGCTGATAAAACGGCTGCTGCGCTCCATCATCCGCTTAATATCTTTCAGGGTTTCCAATGACTGTTGTTCTTCCATAAAAAGTACTTTGAGATGCAAAGTAAGTATAAATATTTTGTAAAGAGAAATTTATTTGAAGAAAATTTTCTGGGCAAGATTTGGATAGGCTTTTCAAAACATTCGGCTATGTTTTTGTTCGGAGACGATCTTTACCAAGCGTTGGCACAAGTGTGCGTGCATCAAAATGGACTAAATGTTATGGCCAACTTATAGACCCCGATTCCACATCGTTACAAGAATTTTGTGGACGTTATGGATGAAATTCAAATAAATGATATCCGGCATTATTTTGTGGTGAATCGCCAATAATAGTTTTCATGATAAGCGATGCCGACATCAAACATTGCAACCTATCTTTGTGAAATGCATCACAGATTATCCGGTTGGAACGACACCATTGCGGCTATTGCCACGCCGCCGGGCATAGGCGCCATAGGCGTTTTGAGAATTAGCGGCGATCAGGCCTTCCCAATTGTTCAAAGACTTTTTTCGTCAAAAAAATTAAACGAGCAAGCGGCGAATACTTTGCATGTTGGTTATTTGAAAGAAGGAGAGGACATATTGGACGAAGTAGTGGTTTCACTGTTTAAGAAGCCTGCCTCCTATACCGGCGAGGATACAATCGAGATAAGTTGTCATGGTTCACCGTATGTACAACAACAGGTGTTGGATGCGCTGATTAGAAATGGTGCAAGGATGGCTAAGCCCGGCGAATTTACCCAACGGGCATTTTTGAATAAAAAATTAGACCTGGCACAGGCTGAATCTGTAGCCGATCTGATAGCAAGCAATACAAAAGCTTCTCAAAATGCGGCCATGAAAAATATGCGTGGTGGCTTTTCAAAAGTACTCGCGGAGCTGCGTGAAGAACTAATCAAATTTTCTTCCCTGATTGAATTGGAACTTGATTTTAGCGAGGAAGATGTGGAATTTGCTGACCGGGAAAAATTTTCTCTGCTGATCGACAAAATTGATAAGACCGTAAACAAATTGCTTGAATCGTTTAAGTTGGGAAATGTGATCAAAAATGGCGTGAGTGTGGCCATCGTGGGCAAACCAAACGCCGGGAAATCTACGTTGCTGAATACATTGCTTAATGAAAACCGCGCGATAGTAAGCGATATAGCAGGCACGACACGCGATACAATTGAGGAAGTCATTAATATTGATGGAATTCTTTTCAGGCTGATAGATACTGCCGGAATAAGAGAGCATTCGCAGGATGTGATTGAAAATATGGGGGTAGTGAAAAGTAAACAAAAAATAAAGGAGGCCGATATTGTTTTGTATTTATACGACGTAAACGAAATGACTGCTGATGAGCTTCGGGAAATTGTAGAATCAATACAACAGGAAAATTCAAATACGGTTATTGTGGCCAATAAAACGGATATGCTTAATGGCGAAATACAACCGGATATTTTTAGCTCAATTGCTATTTCTGCAAAGGAAAAATCAGGTGTTGATGAATTGAAAAAAAGGCTTTTCCGGATGGCTGGTGGCGAGGATGTCAATGTTGAAAATATTGTCGTTACCAACTCAAGACACTATGCTGCGTTGCAGGAAATTTCGAAAAGCCTCAATGACATAAGATCAGCAATTGCCAATAACATCAGCGGGGATTTACTCTCCATTGATATCAACTGTTGCCTTCATTTTCTCGGAGAAATATCCGGAGAAGTAACCAATGAAGACAGGCTTGATTATATCTTTAGTAAATTTTGTATCGGAAAGTAAGAGCGTTATTATTTATTATCTCTTTTTAAGTATTTGAGAGGTTAAATTAATTAAGTGGGTAGCAAAAGCACAAATTACAAAGGATATCACTTTTCATTGTTTCAGGCATACTTACGCAACTTCACAACTAAGTATCGGAACAGATATTTATACCGTTGCAAAAAAGTTAGGCCCACCGGGATTTAAAGACAACCCAGATTTATTCAAAAATTATTTTTCAAACCAAAAGAGATGCAGCTAACAAAATACATTTAGACATTTAATATTCAATATGCAAATAATACAAACCATTCAAAACAGGATTTATGAAATAAAAGGCGAAAGGGTCATGCTGGACAGGGATTTAGCGGTTCTTTACGAAACAGAAGTAAAAGCCCTGAACCTTGCCGTAAAACGAAATGTAAAGCGTTTTCCACCCGATTTTATGTTTCAGCTTTCCAAAGAAGAGTTCGAAGCTTTAAGGTTTCAAATCGAAACCTTAGAAAAAAGCGACAAACCTTTAAGGTTGCAAAATGAAACCTTAAAGAAAGGAAGGGGGCAGCATAGTAAATACCTGCCCTATGCTTTTACCGAACAAGGGGTTGCCATGTTAAGCGGTGTACTCAACAGCGACAAAGCGATCAATATGAATATTGCCATCATGAGGGCATTTGTGGAAATAAGACGGCTTGCACTAAAGCAAAATGATTTAAAAATACAACTGGATGAAATAAAACAGCGTTTAGGTGAACACGATATACAGTTAAACAGTATTTACGATGCCATTGAAAACCTTTTAGATGAAAAGGCAGTACAACGGAGGTGGGATGAAAGGGAGAGAATTGGATTTAAAAAGTAACAACCCGACAACTACTTTTAATTAAATATTCCGCTCGAATTTCAGCAGCGATCCCCATCATATTTGAAAGAGGATTGCTGTTTCTATTTCGTTTAATTTTACTGCTTAAAATTGTGAAGTATGGAAAATGTGCAGATGTTATTTTCTTTGGAGCCAAAAGAATTTTGGAGCCATTTAAAGAAAGTCATTGAAGAGGTGGTCAATCAAAAAAATGATTTGATTTCAAAACTAATTTCAATGCAGAATCCACCCCTAAAGAAGCTTCTAAAAGTTAAAGAAGTTTGTGAACTATTCCACGTATCTAAACCCACGATCTACGAGTGGCTGAAGCAGGGAAAACTCAAATCTATCAAGATCGAATCAAGGCGATATTTTCTTTGGGAGGATATCGAAGAACTAATTAAGAGAAGCCGCAGTAATACCGGCATTAATGGTAACAGTGAATAATTTTTCTTTTTCAAATGAAGTGTTTGAATTAAAAAAATTATGCATCTTTCGTTATTTAAATTTTTAAGGATTCCTTCTGCCTTAGTTACCGCACTGCATACTTCTTAAAATTCTCCGCCTGTTCAAATATCTCTTTAAAAACTTCATCCTTTGGAACAGGAGGATAATCATTTTCTGCAAGAACCAGGATCAGGTCAACTTTCAATTCAGCTTTAATATCGTCTCTGTTTGCCCAATCGGTGTATCTTGCTTTATCGTCCACTATCTTCTTAACTTCCTGTGACAGCTTAATCAATTTGTCTTCCGGGTATTCAAAATCATATTTCTTTGCAATGGCTTTCAGAATATCATAAAATGCTTTTTCTTCAAAGTCAATTCCTAAATCCAAAAAAGAATTTCGTTCCTTTTGCAGGTCTTTGAATAAGTTAGCAAATTGCTCTGCTACATCATCTAAAACATGACTTTGAAATATATCAAAGTCTTTCCGTTCATTATAAACTTCAACCAACTTTTTAAGCTTCTTAGAAAAATCTATTCCTTTAATTCTATTGATCTTTTTAAAATCATCAATTGCTTTGGATAGCAATTTTTGCAGTAGTTTTATTTTGGTATTCGGCAGTTTTATTTTGTCAATCTTTTCCATGTATTCATCACTGAATATATCTGCATTGTTTTTCGGGTCATTTTTATCTAACTTAAATATTTCTTCTACGCCGTCACTTATTAAAGCTTCTTCAATCATTTTTCTTACGCGGTCATTCATTTGTGCTGTGTCCGGTGCATCGCCTTTGGTTAGTTTATGAATGATGGCTTTAATGGCAAAGTAAAAATGAATATGGTCTCTCTCTTCCTCGCTAATGTCTTCACTGGAACAGCATAGGTCATAAGCAGAACGAAGCTTTTTTACCCTCTCTATAAATCGCTTCTCTAATTCATCGGTAAGTTGGGCATACTCCGCAGCGCGATTCAGGCAATCCAATTTTTGTAACGGAGTTCCATTGAAATAATCTTTTGTATCGAAACGGTGAAAAAGTTTGGCCAATAAATCCAATTGATCTTTTACCAAAACAACTGCTTTATCAATATCTTCAAAATCATCTTCACTTACTTTGCTGTATTTTGCCAAAGCAAGGTTCATATTGCTTTTGATACCTACATAATCAACCACTAAACCAACCTCTTTACCTTCATACACTCTGTTTACTCTTGAAATAGTTTGAATCAAGGAATGCTGCTCGATTGGTTTATCAATATAAATTGTTTCAAGGAATGGTACATCAAACCCGGTAAGCCACATATCCACAACTATTGCGATTTTGAAATTGGACTTCGCGTTTTTAAACTGGCGGTCCAGTTCCTTCCTGTCCTCTTTGGTACCAAGCATATCATACATGATTTTTGGATCGTCCTTTTGCCTGGTCATTACCATCTTTATTTTTTCGATTGGCTTTAGTTCTCTCCTTTCTTCTTCAGTTAATTCTGCTCCTTCTTCGCAGTCTCTTATTGCTGCCCACTCCGGCCGCAACGCAATGATTTCTTTATACAAATCATAAGCGATCGGCCTGCTGCTGGATACAAACATAACCTTCCCTTTTACACTGGCTCCTTCTTCAATTCTTTTTTCATAGTGCTCAATAAAATCGACTGCCACTAATTTTATTCGCTTGGGATCGCCTAAAATGATTTCCATTTTGGTAACCGCTTTTTTACTTTCCTCTACCTGGTATTCATTAGTTCCCTGAACAGCACATTGTTTATAATATTCTTCTATCTGTTTCAGTTTTTCTTCATTCAGAGAAACCTTAGCAGCGCGGCCTTCATATATTATTCTTACAGTAATTCCATCCTCCACGGATTCTTTCATGGTGTAAGCATCCTCAACTTTTCCAAATACGTCTAACGTTCCATCAATAGGCGTTCCGGTAAAACCAACGTAGGTAGCATTTGGTAATGAATCATGTAAGTATTTGGCAAACCCGTATTTACGCTCAACTCCTTTAGCGGTGATTTTTATTTTTTGATCAAGATTAATTTGTGAGCGGTGGGCCTCGTCAGAAATACAAATAACATTCGTTCTATTGGTTAGTAGTTCGGTGTTTTCAGTGAACTTATGAATGGTGGTAAGAAAGACACCACCGCTGTTCCTGTTTTGCAAAAGAGTCTTCAGTTCTTCACGGGTTTCCACACTTATTACATTTTCATCGCCAATAAAAATTTTGGCATTGGTAAATTGTGCAGAAAGCTGATCGTCTAAATCTGTACGGTCTGTTATCAATACGATGGTCGGGCTTGCAAAGTGAGGGCTTTTCATTAAAAGCCGGGTCAGGTACAACATGGTGAAACTTTTGCCGGAACCCGTGGCGCCGAAATAAGTACCGCCTTTACCACTTCCATAAGGACGTTGGTTTACCCTGATACTTTCAAATAATTTATTAGCCGCATAATATTGAGGATAGCGACATACAATTTTTATATCATCTTTTGATGTATCCGGGAAATAAATAAAGTTGCGGATAACATTTAGCAACCGCTCATTATTAAACAAACCCTTAATCATTGTATGTAATGAACTGATTCCATCTGATGGCTCATCCGCATCGTTTATCTTTCTCCAGGCGTAAAAGAAATCATAAGGCGCAAACAGGGAACCCATCCTGTTATTGACGCCATCGCTGATAACACAGAATGCATTGTATTTAAATAATTCCGGAATATCCCGTTTATAACGAACCGTTAGTTGGGTGTAGGCATCTTTAATGGTACAGTTTTCTTTGACCGCTGTTTTAAATTCAATCACGACCAAAGGCAATCCGTTGATATAAACGATACCGTCGGGTATTCGTCTTTCATAACCTAATATTTCAAGCTGATTGACGATTTTATAAATGTTACGGTCTTTGGTTTCGTAAACAGTTTCCGGTTCTGCGGCTATGCTTAATTCTTCATCCAATAATTCCCTCTGTAGGTTTCCTAAAGCCTTGAAATTGATCAGTTGGATAAAAAGATCTTTCTTACTACGGTCTTCCCTCTTTAAAGTAAAGCCATCTGCCACCATTTTCATTATGGCTTTGTTACTTTCATATAATGCTGAGCTTGGGTACAAATCTAACTGCCGTATAATTCCATCAATTTCATTCAGCGTAATGTCATCCTTATTATATTGATTGAGCAAAAAGTTTTTTAAATCATCACGAAGCAAAACATCAGTCATCTCTTTATGAATGGTCTCTCCATGCACATGAGGTATTTGTTGAGTTTCTAATAGCTCAATGACAGCTTGCTCTAATGTGTCTTCTGTGAATTTCATTGACTTTGTTTTACGCTCATTCCTTTTTCTGTCAAACGATATTTTTGTAAACTGCTGTTGGGTTTATCCGGAATGGTCATTTCTATCAATCCCTCTTCTAAAGCCGCTTTTAAATAATTTTTTCGAAAATTATCTCTGTTAGAAAGTCTTAGTCTGTTTTGCAGCTCCTTCCTGTCCATTTCATTTTCCAAAACATCGATTAATTTTTTGACTTGCATGTTGACTTGCATGTTGACTTGCCCTGCAGCGGGAAAAGTCATTCTTAAAAAGTTGTCCGAAAAGGTAAAACAATCTTTTCCGTAGCTTTCTAAAATACGCGGTACACCGGAACCCAAATGCTCCACCAAATCCAGGTCTTTAAAAATGCGCATGATCTCCTGGTTGCGGGGAACAGAATACCCGTCAAAAAATTTCGGTTTACTTATAAAGACATTTGGCAAACTGATAGTTTTACTGCTAGCATATATAATATTTTCTTCTGTAAATTTCATTGGCTCTTTTTTAAGCTCATTCCTTTTTTTGTCAGGCGATACTTTTGTAAACGGCTATTGGGTTTTTCCGGAATGGTCATTTCTAATAATCCTAAATCCAACGCGGGTTGTATATAGTTATACAAGAAAGTAGGGCGGTGTTTTATTCCAGATAGTTCCATCAATTCAAAAGTCGTATGCTCTCCTTTGGTGATAACGGTTAATAGTTTTTCGACTTGTTCGGTGACTTGTTCGGTATCTTGTTCGGTATCTTGTTCGGTGACTTGTTCTACAGCCGGAAAAGTCATTCTTAAAAAGTTGTCGGAAAATGTAAAACAATCTTTTCCATAGCTTTCTAAAATACGCGGTACTCCGGAACCCAAATGCTCCACCAAATCAAGGTCTTTAAAAATGCGCATGATCTCCTGGTTGCGGGGAACAGAGTACCCTTCAAAAAATTCGTCCCGGCTTAAGCCATCCGGTAAACTACCCGCCGAAGTAATTTCTATCCTGTCTGCAAAAAATTCAAACTTGGGTGGCACCTCGTTGGTGTAGTCATTATGTACAATAGCATTTATGATGGCTTCGCGCAACGCAATAGCATTCCACAAACGTTTTTCGTCCCTTTCCTTTGAAGTAATCCTGGTGAGTGTTTTATTCTCTAATTCAATTTTATCCAATACCTGCTTGGTGGCTTTTATGAGAGAACAATAACCGTATTCATTATTCTCTATCAGTTCCACCCTGTTAAGACCTTTATATTTTGCCACCTTAACAGAGAGGCTGTTTACATCAGACATCAGGAAGGCAACATAATTATATTTACCCTCCTGGGTCAAAAGTTCCAGGTTAGCGGCAAACTGCGAATTCAATTTTTTACCGGCCTCGCTATAATAAATTTTAAACTGTTCAAACTTTAATTTTTGTTGGTTGGATTGAATCCGGCCAATAGAATTCCGGGTTCTTTTTGAAAATAAAGTTTCAATCATTTTTGCCGGCATTGGTTCGCTGGCGCTACCCACACGGATATAAGACCCTTTTTCCGACATGCCGTATTTTCTAAGATAATAAGGTTTTTCAGGGCCACTGGCTACAATGATTTTAATAATTTCTTTTTCTTCCCTCTCTTCCAAAATAATATCAAACAAGCCGAGACAGGGAGGTGAAATATTGTGTTTAAGCCGGTCTTTGATTTTTAACTGCATTGTATCCGCATCTGTGATGCCTAACACTTTGCCGGATTTATTAATACCAATATAGATCAAACCTCCTTCCCGATAATTCAGGAAAGCAATTACCTCTTTCTCCAAATCATCAGTGAGCTCCTGTTTGTATTCTATGCGATTGGTTTCGGGTTTCATTTAATAAATCTAATTTAGCTTTTCAAATCTTCCCGAATCAGCACATCAGCCATTTCCTTGTGTATGGTTTCTCCATGCACATGAGCTATTTGTTGAGTTTCAAATAACTCAATAACGGCTTGCTCTAATGTGTCTTCGTTGAATTTCATTTTTGAAAATTAATATCAGGAGAACAACTTGAAATTTTATAGAAAGGTATTTGTATTTTATTTATTAAGACTGACTTACAATACGATGCAGCATAAATTCCTTCTGTTCCAATTATAATCATAAAAATACATTTAGAATTTAACTCATTAGTCCCTAATTGCTTTTTGAAAGAATTCAAATCAGTAGTTGATGGAGTTGGCATTTTTTCAGGATGAGTATGCCATTCTCCTAGATAAATTTTCTTTCCCTTACTTTTTTTAAAAAACTGCGCTATAATTTTTTGCGCGTTTTTAAATGATCGAATAAAAGTAAACCTCGAACTTATGTCACTCTGAGTAGGTATCGTCAAATCTGAAATATAAAATGAATAATCATCAATGTAGTATCCCATTAAAACACCTCCTGCCTCAGGTTTATTTTCATCATCTTGAATAAAACTTCTAAATATTTCAAGAACCTTTTGATCTATTGTTAAAATAATATCACCTAATTCTATAACCATTATAAGCTATTAACTAAAGTTTCAAATGAGTTATTAGATAAACCAAATTCAGACATTTCTAAACCTCTTTCTTCAATAATTTCTTTATCCCCGATCCAAGTAAAAACTTTTGATGATTCACTTCCATTTTTTTGAATAAGTTTAAACAAGGATGGAAACATAGCACTTAAAAACAATGTCACATTTGCTTCTGAATAAGGAAAATATCCAGTTTGGCAACTTCCCTCTTTTAAATAAACTTGGGATTCATCATTGTCTTTTAAAACTCTATAGGGAAAATTTAAAATAAGTTGTTTTGCTTCAGAAAAATCACCTGGACATATATATATCATTTGCCCACTTGCCAAGAAAGCCTCTACCCAAATCACTATTATCGGTTTACTACAATCTGTTTTTATAAGATGGCCCAGAATATAATTCTCTATCATGGTATTACCCACAACTATAAAGGTCAAATCATATCCATGAAGTAAATTGGCATTACTATTCAGAACCTCTATTATTGGTTTATTATTTGTTAGTACTTCACAAAAAGGATCTTTATTAATAATATTCTCTTTAGCTGCTTCAACCTTAGCCATCCCAATTTTATCAAATCCATATTGATGTCTATAAATATTCTCGAGCTTTAAAATATCTGAATCAATTAAGTGAAACTTATCGACGGGCAACTTCATTAAAAAATTCAATAAGTTAGACCCAATGGATCCAAGTCCAATAATGCAAAAGGATTTTTTGTTTTCGTGAAAAAAGCCACTTGTTCTATTTTCCAATCTTTCAGGAGTTAATTCAGAAAAAGTTAACCTTTCAACCATACTATTAATAAAATTTAAGCTATTCAAAATCTCCCATGAACTTAAACTATTCTGCCATCCTTTCATTATACTTAATGGAGGAATACAGCGGCTGTAAAACCAACCAAAGTATTCATTTTCCAAATTCTTAAAAAAGATCACGGCGGAATGCATCCCGTTTCTGTTAATAGCTTGCTTAAATCTTTTTATATCGATTTCTTTAATGTATTTAATCGATTCTTTAAATGATAGAGCAAATGGAGGTATTTTATTTAAATATTTGATTTCAAAAACTCCAATATCGCTGTATTGAACATTTCGATAATCCAGATACTTTTTAAACTTCTCGAACATATCGGATTCCTGATAAATCAAATATCTAAACCCGTTAACTGGAATATTGAAATAATAACCTTTATAAGGTATAGAATCATCTTTGATAATTGATAATCCAATTTCATTTACAATATCATTTTTATTATAGCTTATTTCCCAGTAAGCTTTAAACTCTCTTTCAAATTCTGCTGATATTATTTCCGGTTCGTCATATTGAGCAATTATACTTTTTGCCCGATGAATCATCTCTTCAATAATATCAGGTAAAAATGATTCATTGAACGCCTGGTTCATACCATCCTCATAAATACAAATATTCAAATGCTTGTTAATGTGAGGTAAGAATTTAATATCCTCATAACATTCACTTTTTAAATATATTTTGGGCAAAGTGACAAGTGGGTCAGGAATACCGACATATAATACTATCTCCTTAACTCCGCTTAGTAACGAAATTTCTGTATTTACTTCGATTACATTTTTATAACTTTTTATCGAATCAATTTTCTGAATCGTATTATCGTCTAAAACTCTGCAATCTTCCGTTTTTTTGATTTTTTCTAAAATTTCATTAAGCATTATGCAGATTTATTGTCTGACCTTATGCGATCTGGATAAGCAAATACCTTGGCTAAATCTTCCGGCTCTTCCTCAATATTTGAACAGGGGAATCGGTCACCCAAATGTTTTTGCCATTTTGCGCATGCATCTTTTCTACTTTTCATTTCTAATGCTTGTTCCCCTGATTTTATAAAACTGTCAAGAGCATTAAGAAAATTATTTTTTGTGGTTTGTGATGAATATTTATCCAACAGGTTCTCGGATGTATTAATAGTCGGTCTATAACATACGTATGATCCCCAAATATTACTTCTATCATCTATCTTGTTTTTAATATTTTTCAAGGTTTCGATTAATGAAACGTCATCTCGATTGTCTAAATAAAAATTATTACTTGCAAGTATCGTTAATACTAATCCACTTGGTAAAGTCAACTTTCCATTTAAGTCTCTTTTGTTATCGGTCCATGCTTTTAAATATCTAACAACCCTTTTTAATTGGCTTTTATTTTTAGCTTGTTCATCAAACCATTTTTTAAAAGCATAGGGATCACTCTCTATCCAGCCTTTTGAATTGTGCGCCAATAAAGGAACTTCTTCTTCATCAATAAAATTTTCATCTTCATTTCCATCGCTTTTATAATAAATAGGTAAATCGATATGATATTGTTTAGCATATTGAACTCTAACACAAGTATTCTTATCAATTGTATCTTGTCCGGTTCTATTCTTTACCGATTCGTAAATCCAATTATGTGCAGTTTGGGTTGTGGGCCTGTCACTGTCTTTTCCAAAAATATAAACGCCATCATCAACGTCATATTCACAGTTAATTGGTAAAATAGTTGTATTCATCATGAACGACCCCTGTCCTTTAAATCCCACAGTATGATTTTCTCTATTTTCGGTAAAATATTTTTCAATATCTTTTCTTACTGCATTTCGAGATTTTCTTAATTCCGATTTTTTTGTAGAATTTAATTTAATTACTTCATCATTAAATTCAATAAATGTGTCATGCAAATCAGCCATGTTATTTTATTTTAAAAGTTTTTTTGGTTGTAAATAAATTCCGTATTTCGGGCTTCTTTTCAAAAATTAATGCTTGATCTGTTGCCTTAATCTTCATCAAATTAAATGCTTTAGCATTAGCGACATCAAGCTGAATAAGGCTTTCTTGTTCCTTCGCTACTGTAATACTAGGGATTCGTAAATAATTTATTTTGACACCATACATATTAGTTATTTTAGATAAAAAGAAATCGGTAAAAAAGCCTTGTCCATTCATAGCTGTTTCAAACAAGTCCGAACCCCAATCCCTGAATGATCTCTTTCTTTTTAATCCACTTTTTTTCCCACCAGTAATCGTAAGACTACTTAGAGAAAGTATTTCTATTGAATCATAATCCTTCCCCTTACCTACAAAATAATTTAACGCTTCTAATAGTCCAACTAAAGTTGGATTATTGGCCCATACGCCTCCATCAATGAATTGTTCATTATTATAAAATTTCGATTCTGCAAGTGGAAAGTATGTTGGTGCCGCAGAAGTAGCTAATGCAATATCTATTACTGGGGCTTCATTATCTCTTGATAAATCGCCTTTTTCGTGATCATATTTAAAAACCTTTGGCCTTGCTTCAGTAACCGAATAACTGGGTATGCACAATAAATTGTGACAATCTTTTATTTTCGTCTCTTTAAAGATTCCTTTTAAGGCTTCTTTTATACCTTTATCAGAATATTTCCCACCAATAGCAATTTGTTTTAAAAAGCCCAAGTCAATTGTTTTAAAAAAAGGAACTTTAACCTTCTTCTGTTTTGGAAAGATTTTAAAGCCTTGTGTTTCATAAAAGTTACAAATTTCACTAGCGGGGATTTTTAATGATAGCGCTAAAGCAATTAAACCGCCGGTTGAAGTTCCACAAATCATATCAAAATGATCAGATGTAATACAATTAAATTTTTCTTCAAATTTCTTTAATATTGAAGCGGAATAAAGTCCTTTTATTCCACCTCCATCAATTGACAATATTTTAAAATCTCCTTTTCCCATTAATTCTTAGTTTTCCATTGTTGCAAGTTTTGAGAGAAGTAGATCTTTCAGAGCACTGAGTTTATTGTTTTGCATTATTGCTTTTTCAACTGAGTTAATAATCACTTTTACTTTTTTGTCAAAAGAATTTGCAACCGTTTTATTTGGTCTAATTATTTTAAATTCTTCAATTTCTGTTTTTGTAATAGCTTCTCTTGTCGAACCAGCTTGACTTATACCAAGTAATTTTGCTTTATTATCTGAGTAACATAATAAACAAAGCAAATAGTGAGACAAATAATATTCTGGCTTTGCTCTAATAATCATAACATGCTGATTAACTCTTGCGGGTAACACAAATTCAGGAACAATGCAACATCTGGCAACAGAAACACCAGTAATATTTAGAAGTATATCTTCTTTTTTTAGTGTTACAGGTTCGAGAATTTTTGCCTGATTATTATCAATATAAGCTAGGTCTTCGGGCGAAAAAATAAAATCATGAACATTCATGCTCCTGACCAATGAAATGCCTTCTTTTTGATAATTTTCTTTACCACCGCGTGGTGTCGAACCGCTGCCAATTTTTGAACAAATTGATTTTAATTGTCCCACTTTCCATCCCTCCGGTATTTCTTTTTCTAATTCCAAATTCATTTCCATCTCCCCTCCATTACTTTTATATGGCTTCCCTTCCTCATCAGGAAATTCAAAATCAACAAACCATTGCTTATAAATTGCCTGTGCTGTTTCTTCTAATTTTTGGATGAGTTGATTGTTGAGTGCAATGCGGTTTACTATGATGTTGTATTCTTTTACAATTTCTTTTTGTTTGTCGGGGTGCGGAATTGGTAATTTCATTTCGCAAAAATCTTCCCACTCCAAACTTCCGCGGACGCCGCCAATCGCATAAAAACAAGCTTCACGATCAAACTCCTGGCGACTAAACCACATCATTAAATATTCAGGCAAAAGTTCAGTGGTATCGGTTACTTCAAAAACAGGATATGCAGCGGAAATAATTGCTTTGTCAACTTCATTCAATAAAGCAACCGGCATTTTTTTATCTCTTCTTACCTGCATGGTGCTACATGCAAATTGGTTCTTGCGAATAATTTTATAATTTTCCATATCTGTGCCGATAATATTTGCAACAGAAGGAATGAATTGCTTTGAAATGCTTAATCCCAAAAGTTGTTTCACTTTTAACCCTGTATTTCGTTCATCCACTAAGCGAATGTTGTCGCCAATCTTTTTATAATTTGATTTCATAACCCAGCTCTTTAAATACGGTTAGCAAATCATTTTTAGATTGTGCTTCTGCCTTTAGCAATTCGGTAAATTCTGCTTTTAAGGCCTGCATCTTTTCATCAAAGTCAATATTCTCATCACGATTTATAAACTCAATATATTTACTGGGGACTAGCGAAAAATCTTTTTTCTCTATCTCTTCAAAAGAGGCGCTGTAGCAAAACTCCGGTGTATCCTGATACGACTTTTCAAAACCCATTTGTTGCCAATTATGAAAAGTGTCAGTCACCTGTTTAATATTATCATCAGAAAACTGTATATATTTTTTTTCAAAGGGAATCCCGATTTCTCTTAAATCCATAAAGAGTATTTCCCTTTCACGATTGCGGTATTTTTTAATCTTTCCGTTCTGCTCAATGGTTCTTTCTTTTTTATTTTTATTCAAAAACCAAAGTGTAACGCTGATATTGGTCGTGTAAAACATATTCTGAGGTAAGACTACAATTGCTGCCACCAAATTATTTTCAATTAGTTTCCTGCGGATTTCTTTTTCTGTTCCATCACCACTTAATGCGCCATTTGCCAAAACAAAACCGGCCACTCCGTTTTCAGAAAGTTTGCTCACCATGTTTAAAATCCAGGCATAGTTGGCATTACCCGTTGGCGGCACTTCATAACCTGCCCATCGTGGGTCGTTGGTGAGTTCATTATCTGCCCGCCATTGCTTTTGGTTAAAGGGAGGATTGGCCATTACATAATCAGCTTTCAAATCTTTGTGCTGGTCACGAAAAAAAGTATTCTCTGCCATATCACCGAGGTTCGCACTAATACCCCTAATGGCAAGATTCATTTTTGCCAGTTTGTAAGTGGTAGTAATGGCTTCCTGTCCGTAAATAGAAATATCTTTTTTATTACCGTGGTGGCTTTCGATAAACTTCATACTCTGCACAAACATGCCGCCCGAACCGCAACAAGGATCGTATATTTTTCCTTTGTAGGGTTCAATCATTTCTGCTATCAGGTTTACAATGCTCTTTGGGGTATAAAATTCTCCTTTACCTTTTCCCTCAGCAATTGCAAACTTGCTGAGAAAGTATTCATATACTCTACCCACAATATCCTGCTGTTTGTCTTTAAGGGTATTAATATTATTGATCGTGTCCAACAACGAAGCGAGTTTACTTACATCTAAACTCATCCGGGAGTAATAATTATCAGGCAATGCACCTTTCAAAGCAGGATTGTTTTTCTCAACAGTGAAAAGAGCCGTGTCAATTCTTATGGCGACATCATCTTGTTTGGCATTTGCAATCAAGTAACTCCAGCGGGAAATTTCTGGTAAGTAGAAAACATTTTTGCTGGTGTAAAACTCCACCATGTCCAAATATTTCTCTTTGCCTTCAGCTATCAATTCCTGCCTTCGCTCTTCAAATTTGTCGCTGGCAAATTTTAAAAATATAAGCCCTAACACCACATGCTTATATTCTGAGGGTTCAACGGAGCCTCTTAATTTATTGGCACTGTCCCAGAGCGTTTCTTCAATAGATTTTTGTTTTTTTTGCTTTGTAGCTTTGGCCATTTTTTGGTAAGTCGTTTTGATTTTATTTCTTATTAGCGATTAATTTATTCAGTGGCATTGAAGTTAACTTACTTCATCTCAATAAAGAAGTGCATTTCTCAACCAATCGTCAGTAGGAATATTAATGGTCGGGTAATAAAGAATATTTCTTTTGGTGGCGTTTGCAAAATTCATACTTCGTTATTTTGCTTTGTGCAAAAGTGTATATTAGTAATGCGCTTATATCCGGCGGTCTTAAATATCACACCCTGGCTTTCTGGCAGAAACTCAAATATATTGAATTATTAAACTCTATTGTGCAATCTACAAAAATTCTTATGGCTTGTTTCGCGATTTACTGTATCCGTATGTCCATATATTTCTATGGCTTCAAAATGTCCCTCCTTTTTTCCGAAAAATATTTTATTATTTTAGGCCTGTATCTTTAACGCTAACTATAATGTGAAAAATGTATTTAACGCTACCCGGTTTTTGCCGCTATCTTAGTAGTGTCCATGCTGTTTTTAAATTGTATAAAAGATGCTGCTGCGTTTAACAACACGATTTAGCAAGGGAATACCATTATTGAGATCAATGCGATTTTTACAGGGACTCCAGGGGGCTCTTCGCATTTTCTACCGGTAAGGCATAACAATGTAATCATATTGAGTTTGCATAAATAAGATCTTTTTATAAGACCAGTTTTTAAAAGATGACGAAAAAGCAAATTGATATTTTAATTCGGGTTGACGTCTTAATGATCGCCCGTTCATGTTAGCTGTTTTTAATGTTTGCAAATTGAAAACATTTTAATACTTTTGCAAAATGAAGATACTTGTAAAAAGAACTATTCATTATTACATAACCAGGTATCCTCATGCAGAAAAGGCTTTACAATTTTGGGTAAGTGAGTTTTCAAAGCCGGATTTTACCAGCTTTAATCAAATAAAGGCAATGTATGGAAACGCAAGTATTATAGCGAATAACAGGGTTATATTTAATATCAAAGGCAATGATTACCGGCTGATAGTTTCTGTAAATTTTGCACAAAAGGCGTGTTATGTTATTTGGTTTGGCACCCATAAAGAATACGATAAAATAAACGCTGCTACAATTGCTTTTGATAAAAAAATACAAAATTCTAAAATCAAATAATTATGAAATGGAAGGTATTAAAAACAGAAAGGGATTATACAAAAGCCACTAACAGGCTTATGGATATTTTTCATGCCGCACCCGGAACATCTGAAGGAGACGAAATGGAATTGTTAATGGTGCTGGTAAAAGATTACGATGACAGACACTATGTTATACCCGAACTTGACCCGATAGAAGTAATTAAATTAAAAATGGAAGAAAGAGGCATGAAAGCTAAAGACCTGGAACCCATTATTGGCAGTAAAGGCCACGTTTCATCTGTACTTTCCGGACGAAGGGAAATAACTTTAAAAATGGCACAACGATTAAGAGACTATTTCCAATTACCTGCCGAAATATTTTTACATACAGTTTAAAGACTTATAATGCTTTTTGTACCTGCTTTGTACCTCGATTGAGTGAAATACCTATAAACACTGGATAAATACTTTTTGTATCGGTAAATAGAAGCGTTATTGTTTATTATCCTTTTATTAAGTATTTGAGAGGTTAATTAATTAAGTGGGTAGCAAAAGCACAAATTACAAAGGGTATCACATTTCATTGTTTCAGGTATACTTTGCCGCATTGCAACTTAGCTGGGAACAGATATTTATATCGTTTCAAAAATGCAGGGATACCAGTAATTAAAACTATACAGGTTTATGCAAAAATTATTTCTGAAGCGAAGAGAACTATGGCGCGGATAAAATCATACTGGATTTATACAATATCTTTATCATAAACTGAAATTTAGAATCAATTTTTTTGTCTATTTTACTTCGCAAATTGGGAAGTTTTTAATATTTTTGTAAAAGAAAAAAATGGAAATAACAAACAGAGCCATATTGTTAGCTTTTATAAAAAAGCATACTGATGCAATAGCTCCGGTAAATAAATGGATTGAACTGGTTGAAAACAATAAGTTTACCGGGCATAACGAATTGAAAGCCTTTTTTCATTATGCCGACTATGTGGGAAATGGACGTTATGTTTTCAATATCAAAGGGAACAGGTACAGATTTTTGGTTTTGGTTGTTTTTGTTTTGGGTACAATGGAAATAAGATTTTGCGGCACTCATGCCGAATATGATAGAATAAAAAACATTGAAAATTTATAACAATATGAAAAAGCAATTTGAAAACCTTGCAGAAATAACAGACGAGAAAATATTTAAAAGTGTAAGGGTATATTATGAGGATTTAATAAAATACGCGACCGAAAAAGGCTATTTGAAAGACCCTGAAGCAGATAATAAATATACCCGTGAGATAGGGCGTATAGGCATAATGATAGCCGATTATGAAAGCATTTACATGAATTTCAGCCCCTTAAAATTCAAGAGTCCCCTTATCATTAGGATAGAAAACCAAATGAAAAAAAAGGCGCTCAACCAACGCCAGGCAGCCGAACTTTTGGAAGTGAAAGAAAACACACTGAGCCAGATATTAAGCGGCAAAAGGAATGTATCTATGAAACTGGCTAAAAGGCTCTACAAGACCTTAAAAATTGATCCGAAAACGATTATTGAGTTTGCATAAATAAGATCTTTTTATAAGACCAGTTTTTAAAAGATGACGAAAAAGCAAATTGATATTTTAGTTCGGGATGACGTCTTATAGCTCATTAATTTTTTATAAAATAATATAATGAAAAGAGTATTGCGTCAATATGGTTTGGCAGTAGTGATATTTACCTGTTGCAATTATAAAATTGTTAGTGCCCAGGATCACAAGACTGAAAATATTGTGATTGTTACACTCGATGGGATGCGCTGGCAAGAGATATTTGGTGGAATTGACACAGCCCTTGTTAATAATTCTAAATATACAAGAGATAAAGATAACCTCATCGAGCATTTTAATGCACAGGTTGATGCTGATAAAAGAAAAAAAATGATGCCTTTCTTTTGGACCACTATTGCACAAAAAGGACAGTTATACGGTAACAGAAATCTGAACAATTATGTAGATGTTGCCAATCCTTATAAAATCTCTTATCCGGGATATAATGAACTGCTTACAGGATATGCCGATCCGGAAATCAAAAGCAATGATAAGATACCTAATCCGAATATTACCGTGCTTGAATTTCTTAATAAGCAAAAAAAATATGCAAGCAAAGTAGCAGCATTTGCTACATGGGACAGGTTCCCTTACATACTCAACGAAGAAAGAAGCGGTTTATATGTTAATGCGGATAAAGACACGCTGCCGTTAAACTCTCCGGATGCAAAACTCTTTAATACAATTAATAAGATAACTCCCCGTCCTTTAGGTTGCAGGCCTGATATGATCACCTACTTGTATGCAAAAGAATACCTGAAAGAAAAAAAGCCTAACGTGTTACTTGTTTCTTTTCTGGAAACAGATTATGCTGCACATGATGGCATGTATGATTTATATATCACCAGTGCACACGCTGAAGACGCAATGATAGCAGATTTGTGGAATACTTTACAAGAGATGAAACAATATAAAGACAAAACTACACTGATTATTACCTGTGATCATGGCAGAGGTGATAAGAT
>Ga0164241_10001791_pt1 | contig 25125 bp, 23 predicted proteins | sample OricomyardsoilBY_FD_108780 | JGI IMG/M metagenome (GOLD analysis project Ga0164241, IMG submission 108780) | Backyard soil microbial communities from Emeryville, California, USA - Original compost - Back yard soil (BY) | ecosystem: Environmental > Terrestrial > Soil > Unclassified | place: USA... | reverse complement strand
GCGGCTCAAGGAGCTGAACGGCACTCCGTTCACGCTCGGCTCCAACTTCGCGAACGAAATCAAGCCGCCCACGGGCCGTGATGCGCCGCCCCCCGGCCTCGAATTGAGCATCTCCGGCAGTGACGCGGTCGACGAGGGAGCGGCTACCGCGACGACCACTTTCACCAATCGCGGAGCACGCAAAAAAGACGTCTACTTTCGGCGAGAGCTGATCACCTATGAGGTGAGCGGTCCGGATGGCGTGTTCCAATGCGACGCCAAGCCCGATCAGCGCCAGCCCGCCGATCGTTCGTCGGTGCAGACGCTGCGCCCGGGTGGAAAGTTCTCCGCCGTCAGCCGCTTGATCGAGATGTGCCCCGCACACACATTTGCTCGCCCAGGGTTGTACTTGGTACACGCACGCTTCGACGCGGCTGATGCAGGCACCGATCTCGGTTTCAATGGCTTCATGGGCCGTTTGGTGTCGGCCAAGCCCGCCCTGGTTCGGGTACGACGGGGGGAGCTGCCGTTCACGCGCTCGAACAGCATGATGCGCGTTCGCGTCGGCGAATAGCCTGCGGTGTAGGTGTTTCTGCGTCGCACGTGGAATTCAGCCGTAGTTCGCGCCTCCACTGCCAATTCGCGGCTGCCCCCTCAAGCGCACAACGCCGCCGACCGTATCGAGTAGGGAATGGCTCGGGTTCAGGCGGCAATGACCAGCTCGTGGAGCAGGCCGCAGCTCGACGTGGGCTCGGTTGTCGACCGTCGCTACCGCTTGAAGCGCGAAATTGCGCGTGGCGGCGCCGGTGCGGTGTTCGAGGCGGAGCACCTGTATACCGGGCGATCCGTCGCGATCAAACTGCTCATCGCCGAACAAGCGGAGACATCCGAGTCGCGTCTGCGGTTGCTGCTCGAGGCTCGTGCGCTCAGTGCAGTACGCCACCCGGGCGTCGTGCTCGGCTTGGACGCGGGCGAAACCGTAGACGGCACGCCGTACTTGGTGATGGAGCTACTCGAAGGCCGCACTCTGGAAGGGATCTTGGCGGTGCGGCGCCGGATCGGCTTGGCGGATGCGGTGTACATCGGCCTGCAACTCTGTGACGCGCTGGGTGCGGCGCACGAACGTGGGATTTTGCACCGCGACATCAAGCCCAGCAACGTCTTCATTTCACGGAGCGAGTCGGGGCGCGAGGTGACCAAGATCTTCGATTTTGGCATCGCTCGGCTCGCGCAGCAGAACCAAAAGCTCACGATGCGCGGCGCAGTGCTCGGCACGCCGGAGTACATGGCACCGGAGCAGCTCATGGCGCAGGACGACGTGGACGTGCGCTGTGACATCTATGCCCTCGGCGTCAGCTTGTACGAAGCATTGGCGGGAACCGTGCCCTTCGAGGGGAACTTCGGGGAAGTGCTGCTCAAGGTGGCGACGCAGCCCACGCCGTCGCTCTGCGCTCGAAGTCCGCAAGTTCCACGCGAACTCGAAGCGGTGATCGAAAAAGCGTTGGCGCGCGATCCCGCGGATCGCTACGCGACCGTCCGCGAATTCGCCGAGGCTTTGAGTCGAGTTCCCACTGGGAATGAACAGCCGTCGTCCTTGCTGGGGTTGCGTGCCACGACCACGGTCGGCAGCGGAGCGCGCGTTCCTCCTCCCTTGCCCGTTCAGCCCGCCACTCGTCGGCGCTTTGCTCGTGCCCCTTACGTCACTCCGGTCCGGATCCAGTGTGCGAACGGCACGTCGTTGGAAGGGCGTAGCGAGGACATCTCGGCCGGTGGTCTACTGGTCCTCGCGCCGCAAGCGTTCGGTCAAGAGGAGAGCGTCAGCGTGCGCTTCGCCTTGCCGATCACCGGAAAACTACTCGAGGTTCCTGCGATCGCGCGCTGGGTGAAAAAAGCTCGCGGGACCGGCGCGATCGGTTTGGAATTCGCAGCGCTCGCGCCGGACCAACTGGCTGTAATCGAGCACTACGTCTCAGCCATGGGTGGCGAATAGCGCGTTACTGGCGCGTTGCCTTGTACAGATCGAAATCGCCCGAGCCGTTGTCGGACGCAAAGTAGATCGTACAGGCGTCACTGGACAGGGTTGGGTCCGTTTCGATCGACATGCCGCCCGTCGAGTTGAGCGAGGTGAGCGCTGTGGCGGCTCCGTGCGGTGTGCCGTCCGTATCCAACTCGACTGCGAACAGATCGGTCGCTCCAGCGTCGTTCGGCGCGCAGTTCTCGTCGACCGACGGATTGCGGAACAACAGCAGCGTGCCGTCGGAATTGACCCAAGGCGTTGCATCTTCACCGGAGCGCGGGCATTCAGCCGAGCCGGCTTTGACCTTCAGATCGAGGACGGCCGGAGGCGGCGGCGCGGTCATGCTCGTCGGTTGCCAGATCAGTTCGGGTTCTTGGTTGCGCGTGCTCATCCAATACATGTGCCCCGTGATCGACGAGATCGCGACGCTGTAATCGTCGGAACCCTGAATGTTGATCGGCTCGGGCGCGAGCACTTCTTTGGTCAGCACTGCCGGTGCCGTCCACAGCGCCATGCGCAGCTTGCGCCCGCCAGGTTCCCGACGATCGAAGAACAGGTTCTGATCCCTGAAGCCACTGACGAAAAGCGGGCCGCTGTCGACCTGCGCCACGGGGCTCACTGGCGTGCCCAAGCCGCTCACTGGGACGGCCGCATACATGATCTTCGAATTGTCCAACGCACCCGAGACGTAAAACAGCGCCGAACCCGTCGCGGCAGGCCGCGCAAAGCGCTCGATGGTCTTGGGGGTCTGTCCAAGGGCGCCCAGCGGTTGGGCGTCACCGAACTCGAACCGACCAAAATCGGCACACCTCCGGCATTTGTTCGTGCCGTCTTGGCAATACTCAGCGCTGCCGCAGTTGCAGCCGACGGACGGCTTGCCCGCGCTACCTGCGCTCGGCTCTTCACCGCCCTTGCCGCCGCTCGAGACGGCTCCTGCGCCCCCTTCAGCGCTTCCGCTCTCGCCGGCCTCGTTGCTGGTCTCACCGCCGAGGCCGGCAACCGCTCCACCACTGCCGCTCTCGCCCGGAGTGCCGGCCGTGAACGGTTTGCCGGTGCAGCCGCCGGCGAGCGCGAACCAAGTCACCGAGCCAAGGCACAATGCCCGCAGCTGGGTTTGCTGGCCCGGCTTAAATAAGCAAAAGCGCATGGACCGAAATCATGCTCTAGCGCGCGAGCACTGGCAAACTTCACTTCTTGTTCGGGCCGTTTGGCTCGTTTGGTGCGGCTCTTCCCTTTGACGCGCTGCCGCCTTTCAGTTCGGCGAGTTCGGCAAGGTTCGCCTTTGCGCGCGGATCGCTCGGATCGAGCGCAAGGGCGCGCTGATAGGCCCGCTCCGCAGCCGCCAAATCACCCTTCTTAGCCAACGCCGTGCCCAGGTTGATCCAAGCGGAACCGAGCTTGGGATCGAGCTTGGTTGCCTTGGTTGCCGTGCTAATCGCCTGATCCAACTGCCCAGCCAGGAAGTAAGCGTACGACAAGTTGGAGACATACGTGGCGCGATCGGGGGCGAGCGCGACCGCGCGGTCGAGCTCCGGTAAGGCTTTGGCAGTTTGGTTGAGCGCCAAGTAGGCTGCGCCCAGGTCGCCATGCACCTTGGCGTCGTTTGGCGACAGGGTTGCGGCGCGCGAGAAGGCGCGCACAGCCTCGCCTACCTCACCCTGAATCAAATGCGCGGTGCCTAGATTGGTCAGGCGCTCCGGATTGTCCGGATCTAGCTCCGAGGCTCGGCGTAGGCGGGTCAACGCTTCCGCGGGTTTACCCGTGGCAAGCAGAGCAACGCCCAGTGCGGATTGAGTCTCCGCGTCGTCCGGCGCCAAGCGCTGCGCGCGGTCGAGCGCGCTCAACGCTTCGGGCGCATTGCCGAGGATCAAAAGCACGCGCCCCCGCTCGACATAAGCGGGAGCATAAGCGTCATTCAGCTTCAGCGCGGCGTCGAGCTTGCGGAGCAGCGCGAGTATGGTCGCGTTTTTCGGCGCGGCCGCGTAATCGGTCGGGATGTCGCTGCTGGCCAAGGCCACTCGCACCAACCCCACTTGCGGCGCGGGATCTTTGGGGGCGAGCACACGCGCCTTTTCGTAGTGCGCCTTGGCGGCGGCCAAGTCGTCGTCTTGGTACGCGCGGTCGCCCGCGGCCAGCTCCAAATCGAAGGGCTCACTCGAGCCATGCGAGAGCCCGCCCGGCACAGACTTCGGCTCGGGTGCAGCTGGCGGCGTCGGACTCGGTGGGGTGGCGGGTGGCGGCGCGGGCGTCGCGCTGCTCAGCGCGGCCTTTGCGTCGGCGCAGTTGCCGCCGGAAGCACCACTGGCGCACTTGGGAGCTCCAGCGAGCGGCCTGGGTTCTGGGCTGCTCGTACTCGGCGCCTCAGTCATCGTAGCCACCGGAGGCACGGGGGCCGTGTTGGCCGGCGTGGCAGTTTCGCCTGGCTGCACACCCACACACGCGCTCACACCTGCACTGGCTGCACAGACCGCGAGCCACGCAGCAACACCCAGCTGAGCGACAGGGCGAGGGGAGGACATGCGAACTCAGGGGGCGTCGTGCCGAACGCCGTGCTCTTTGCCGTCGAAGCGCAGCACCGCGCGTTTCCCGTCGACCAACGTGGCGAGCGACACGGGACGTTTCCAAATGCGCACCAAGCTTGCCATCGTTTCACGCGCATAGTCATTGCGCAGATCGACGCCGCGGTGCTCGTGCATGAGCAGCAGCTCGCCGCGATTTTCGTAGTTTGCATCCTCCACGAAGATGGTCGGATTGCCGAAGTTGGTCAGCTGGGCGAGCAGCTTCTCCTTCACGGCCTGGAACTCGCGCGTATCGATTTCGTAGCGCTCATTTCGGTTCGACCAATTGAATGTGAACATCTTGTTTTCCATCGCAAATTCCGGGGTGAGGAACTCGTCGATGAAGGTCACGTCATTGTACAGCGCGCGGACTTCGAACACCTTTTGCTTGCCCAGGCCGAGCCGCAAATCCCAATTCTTTTTCACGTCCAGGTCGTCGCAGTCTTCCCACTCTTGGCCGAATTGCCCCTTGTCCCAGCGCTCTTCGATGTTGCGGTACAGCTCGACGCCCAGTTTGTACGGGTTCAAGCGCCCGCCGCTCGTGGCCATCACGCCGGCGTTGTTTTCCGCGTAGTCGACGATCTCACTCCAGTCGCAGACGTCAGCCGTCATCATCTTGGAGTGCCAATACGAGGCCCAACCCTCGTTCATGATCTTGGTCTGCATCTGTGGCACGAAGTAGTAACCTTCGTCACGAATGATGCTCAGGATCGCGCGCTCCCAACGTTCGAGCGGCGCGTTCTCGAGCAAGAACAAGAGCACGTCCTGCTCGCGTTGCGCGGGGAACTTGCCTTTTTCGAGCTCGCGCTCGGCCTCCATCTTCTTCTTTTGCTCTTCGATATACTCGCTCGGATTGATGAACTCCTCCATGTAGTCCTTCGAGCGCAGGCGCGGCACTTCCACCTGCGCGGGCTCTTCATCCGGGCGTGAGTCACGACGCCGGACGACGAAGCGGGACCAAGGGTCGATCAAATTCTCGAGCGACAAGCAAACATCGATGAACTCTTCCACCTTGTGGATGCCGTAGCGATCGACGATGCGGCGCACGGCCGAGCCGTGATTGGCCATCTTGTCGACCCAGCGCCGGTTCGGGTCGTAGCCCTCTTTCCTACGGCCGATCGGGTCGGCGATGTGCTCGCCAGCGTCCAAATCCGTGGCGCGGAAGGTAAAATTGTTCTTGAAGAAGTCGACGTGTCCGAACACGTGACACATCACGAGCTTCTGATCGGTGAGGCTGTTGCCTTCCAGCAAGTAGGCGTACGAGGGGTTGTTGTTGATCACCATCTCGTAGATCTTCGACAAGCCGTACTCGTAGCTCTTGCTGAGCCGCTCGTACTCCATGCCGAAGCGCCAATGCGGGTAGCGATTGGGAAAGCCGCCGTACGCCGCGATCTCGTTCATGTGGTCGTAGCTGAGCATCTCGAACACGACCGGAAAGAAATCGAGCCCGTGAGCTCGTGCGATTTTTTCGATCTTTTCTTGTTCGTCCCTGAGGTAGCGCGGCAGCGTCGTGTTGGTAGCAAACTGCGACATTCCGTTACTTCCCTTTGCCCAAGAACTCTTTGATGCTGCCCACGACCGCGTCGCGATCTCGGATTTCGCTGGTGATGACGCGCTCGTCACTCGCGAAATGCTCGCGCAAATCCTTCACGAATTGCCCCGACCCGTACGGGCTCTCGACCTGGCCATAAGCGAACATGTTCACCTTGGGCAGGATTTCCTTCTTCATCAGCTCGATGCAGGTGAGCGTGTCGTCCATCGACCAGTTGTCACCGTCGGAGAAATGGAACGGATAGATGTTCCACTCGGCTGACGGATAGTGTTCGTCGATGATCTGCGCGCACAATCGGTACGCGCTCGAAATCATCGTCCCGCCGGACTCGCGAGTGCGGAAGAACGTCTCTCGGTCGACTTCACGCGCCACCGCATCGTGGATGATGTAGCGCGATTCCAGCCCTTGGTATTGGCGGCGGAGCCAGGTGTCGATCCAGAAGCTCTCGATGCGCACGATCTCTTTTTGCTCGTCACCCATCGAGCCGGAGACGTCCATCATGTACAGGATGACCGCGTTGGCGACGGGCTCGTGGTCTTCTTTCCACGAGCGAAAGCGTTTGTCTTCCTTTTGCGGGACAATCACCGGGTTGCCGGGATCATAGGCGCCGCTGGCGATCGAGCGACGAAGCGCCTCTTTGTACGTGCGCTTGAAATGACGCAATGATTCCGGACCTACGCGGCGAATGCCCGTGTAGCGGTCCTTGGCGGCGATGATGCGGCTCTTACCCTTGTTCTCGATCGCCGGCAGCTGCAGCTCTTCTCCCAAAATGTCGGCGAGCTCGTCGAGCGTGATGTCGACTTCGAGGACGTGATCTCCCGCGTCCTTGCCGGCTTGTCCGGCGCCGTCTTCACCTTCACCCTGCTCGCCGCCGACGGGATCGCCGGAGTCACCTTTGCCTTGGCCGACACCACCCTTTTGCTTGTCCCCGAAGGTGAAGCGCGGGATGTCGATCTGCGGGATCGGAATCGAGACGAGATCCTTCCCCTTGCGCCCGAGCATCTCGCCTTGCGAAATGTAGCGCCTCAGGTTTTGGCGAATCTTGCCGCGAACGATGTTGCGGAACCTCGAGTGGTCCTGATCGATCTTGAGCGACATTCAGCGTCCATTCTTGCACGTTTCAAGGGCTCGCGGGTCTGCTAACGTCAGGCCGGTGAGCTTGCCTACAGCGACCATCTTCACGTCCGCCTTTGGCCGAAGAGGGCGATTTTCGCGGATTTTGCGAGCTCTTTCGTCATTGTCCGGTGCATCACCATTGCTACTGGCTGCGCTGTGCGCAGGCACTGCGAGCGCGTGCTCGGACTCCGTTGACGCCGATGTACCCAGCCAGGGCTCCGGCGCGCGGGACGAAGCGGGTGGTGCATGCAATGTCGTACCCAAGTCGGTCAGCGGGCTCTCGCAGACACACGTGTCCGTGTGCTCGCAGCTCGAATACCTCGACGATCCGCCCTCGGGCGGCGAGCACTACCCGAATTGGGCGGCGTTCGAGAGCTACTCGTTCCCGGTGCCGCGCGGATTTTGGGTCCATGATTTGGAGCATGGCGCGGTGGTGTACAGCTACAATTGCGCTGACTCACCCGATGGCTGCGCCGATGAAGTCGCCCAGGTGCAGGCGATGATCGACGCGCTTCCGGCTGATCCAGACTGCGCCCCGCCCACGCCGCGTCGCGTGGTGCTCACTCCGGACCCGCTGCTCACAGCACGCTGGGGAGTGAGCGCTTGGGGTCACACGCTGCGCGCGGACTGCGTCGATACCGAGCGCTTCCGACAATTTTACTTGAACCACTTTGCACTCGGACCCGAGAACTTGTGCAACCCGGGAATCGACTTCGGCGATACCCCACCCTGTGAGTGATACTCTCGACCGGCGTCTCGGTCTTTGATAGAGAGCGACCTCGTGGCAACGGGCGAGAAGTACCTCAAGTTTCGCTGCACCGGCTGTGGCAACTGCTGTAAAGAGCCGCTGCTGCCGCTGACCGACTCGGACATCAAACGCATCGTGCGCCACACGGGCGAGCGCAGTCATGAGCTCGTGCGTTGGGTCGATCGCAACGGCATCGACATGGATGACGAGCCCGAGGCGTTCGTCATGCTGCGTCAGGGCAAGCGGGTGATGGTGCTGCGTCATGAAGGCGGCGGGTGCCGCTACCTCGGTTCTGATGACCGCTGCACGATCTACAATCACAGGCCGCTCGGCTGCCGCATCTTCCCATTCGATCCGAGCTTCAAGGAAGACGGCAAGCTACATCGCTTGAAGCTGATTCAAGCGACGGATTGTTTGTACGAGCTCGATGGCGAGAACGACGTAGGAAAGATGCAGACTCTTCACCAGAAGCACCTCGCTGCGACGAGCTCCTACCAAGCCAAGGTCGCCCGCTGGAACGCTCGCCAGAGCGAGCGCAGAAGTCGTGGCAAGAAAGTCCAGACCGCGGCTGATTTCCTGGCGTTCTTGGGCGTGTGAGCGGTTTTTTGGCCAGGCCACGGCTCGGTTGCCTTATCTGAGAGGTTGCCTGGCCGTCTTGGCTTGAACACGACATTGCCTCACAGCGCCGACAGAAACTCGCTTGATCCCGACCTCGACGCCGTCTCCCGTCGGGACACTCGCGCGACTAGCCGCCGTACGGTCCTCGTCGTGGACGACGACCCGATCGTGCTCGAGGTCACGCGCGAGCGCCTCGAAGGTGCCGGCTACACCGTGCACGTTCGCGAAGAAGCGCTGGGCACCTCCCAATGGAGCGCCGAATTCCAGCCGGACATCGTGCTGCTCGACGTCAACATGCCCGCGATCACTGGTCCCGACCTGGCGCAGCTCATGAAAAAGCGCCGCGCCACGAAGGATATCGCGATCATCTTGTACTCCTCGATTGAATCGAACGAACTGCAAGCCAAGCTCAAAGCCACGGGTGCTGTGGGCGCAATCAAGAAGAGCGGCGATGCGCGCCGGTTCCTGGAAGAGTTCGAACGCCTGGCAGCGCGCGGGTCACGCGGGTAGGGCTGAGCACGCGACGCTGCGCGAGCGGCCAAGTGGTTCGATGGTCGACCGGGCCAAAGAGCCATCAGTCGCTCCCGCGCGCGAAACGCCGCGTGTTCACCCCGAACGACCGGATTGGAGAAAAAGGGGCGATCGCGATCCAGCAGCGCAACTCATGTGACGATGTGGTTCATGTCGGGGCGCGTCTTGCTTGGGGCGCGCTGATTGGCTAACTAGGGGCGATGGCCGACAAGAGTTATCTGGTTTTGACGGCGGTGGGGCCGGATCGTCCGGGGTTGGTGAGCGAGATTTCGTCACTGGTGCTGAGCGCCGGGGCAAATCTCGAAGACAGCCGCATGGCGATTTTGGGCGGCGAGTTTGCGCTGCTCGTGTTGGTCTCGGGCGAAGAGCGGGCGATGGCTGAAGTCGCGGCGCGGGGTGAAGCGTTGGGCGCCAGGCTTGGGCTGCGGCTGATGACCAAGCCGACGACCTCGCGTCAAGTCGCACGTGATTTCTTGCCCTTCGAGATCCGCGTGACCGGTGTGGATCGGCCGGGCATCGTGCAGCGCGTGACAGGGGTGCTCGCGGGCCGCGGTATCAACGTCGCCTCACTCGAATCGCGGCTGGAATTCGCGCCCGAGAGCGGCACGCCGATGTTCATCTTGGAGGCCAATCTGCAAATTCCCTCGGCCTTGGCGTTGGAAGAGCTGCGCCGCGAGCTCGGCAAAGCCTGCGACGAAGAGAATTGGGACTACTCGTTGGAGGGGAGCTGACGGAGCCAGCGGCTGGCGCCCTTGCATGCTGGGCACGCGTGGTAGGCTAGGCGCGCCATGCTCGTTCGTCCTCGCCGCAATCGCCTCACTCCGCAAATGCGCGGCCTCGTCCGCGAGACCGCGCTCAGCCCCGAGCAGCTCATTTATCCGATGTTCGTGCAGGAGGGTGAGCGGCAGCGCTCGCCCATTTCCTCGATGCCGGGCCAGGCGCGGCTGTCGATCGATTTGCTCGTCGAGACGGCAGCTCGAGCGTTTTCACTCGGCGTACCGGGCGTCGCTCTCTTCCCGGCTTTGACTGACGAGCTGAAGGATCCGCGCGGCGCAGAGAGTGCAAACAGCGCCGGACTGCTGCAGCGCGCGGTGCGCGCGCTCAAATCCTCGGTGCCCGGCTTGCTGGTGATCACGGACGTCGCGCTCGACCCGTACTCATCGGACGGACACGATGGTGTGGTGATCGATGGTCTCATCGACAACGACGTGACGGTGCCAATTTTGGCGCAGATGGCGGTCGCTCAGGCTCAAGCGGGCGCCGATATCGTCGCTCCGAGCGATATGATGGACGGCCGCGTGGGAGCGATTCGCAGCGCGCTCGATGCTGCCGGTTTCAGTCAGGTCGGGATCTGCTCTTATTGCGTCAAGTATGCGTCCGCGTTTTACGGCCCCTTCCGTGAAGCGCTCGATTCCGCGCCGCGTGGTGGGGACAAAAAGACGTACCAAATGGACCCCGCCAACGTGCGCGAGGCCCTGCGTGAAGTGCGTCTCGATGAGGCTGAAGGCGCAGACTGGTTGATGGTCAAGCCCGGGTTGCCCTACGCGGACGTCATTCGTCACGTGCGCGACCTCACGGCGTTGCCCGTCGCTACCTATCAAGTCAGCGGTGAATACGCGATGCTCAAGGCGGCCGCACAAAACGGCTGGCTCGACTACGACAAGTCGATGCTCGAAACGCTGCTCTGTCTGCGCCGCGCCGGCGCCGACATCATCTTCACTTACGCCGCGATCGAAGCCGCAAAATTGCTCGCGTAGTCACCCGTTGCGCCATCGCGCCGCGTCGGTAACGGCGCGCACCGCGAGGTGCGCTGCCGGGTCGCGATCGCCCCCATCTACCCAAGCCCGAGCACTTGCTCGTAGCTCGCGCGCACGCTGTCAGTGACGGCCTTGTAGCGCGCGATCAGGTGTTCACTGGCGCGCTGCCCTTGGCCGTCTTGAAAGCCCATGCGGCGAGCGAGCTGCGCGAGGCCCGCGTTGCGCGTGTCGACGATCGCGCCGCTGCCGCTGCTCAGCCCGCTCTTCACGACGATGCGCTGTTCGAGCTGGCGCAAAAAGCGATAGCCGTCGTTGAAGACTTCGAAGTGTGTGGTGGGCAGATACCCCGCGGAGTGCAGGGCCGCCATGGCCACGCCCAGATCGGGCGTGCGAACACGCGAATCGCTGCCATTTTTCATTTGTAGCCACTGCACGGCAAATTCGATGTCGAGTAGCCCGCCGTGGCCCGTCTTCAAGTTGTAGCGACCCTCCCGCTCGCGCCCCTGCTCCTTCTCGAGGCGCGTGCGTAGGTGATGCATTTCGCCGGCGGGCGGTGCGCCGCCCTCGTATGCAGCGCGCCAGGCGATCGTCAGCGTTCGGCGTAACAACTCTGGATCGCCGACGACGCCACGGGCACGAAGCAGCGTCTGGCGCTCCCAGGGCGCGCCGGATGAAAGCACCGCCGGACCATTTTCGAGGTCGCCGCCGTCGAGCGGTTGTCCGTGGTAACGCGCGAAGGAGGAGAGTGACGTGACCAAGAGTCCGTGCGAGCCGGAAGGGCGCAAACGTGCGTCGAGCTCGTAACCCGGGCCTGCCGCGTGTGATTCGGTGAGCAAGCGGATTACGCGCTGCGCGCCGCGCACGAAGTAGGTGGTCGCCTCTTGCGGCTCGGGCGCTGCGCTCGGCAAGAACGTGAAAACTACGTCCAAATCCGAGGCGTATCCCAAATCACGCCCGCCCAGTTTGCCGAGTCCGAGCACCGCAAAGCCGGGCACGTCTCCGAACACGTGGCGCACCACGCAGGACAAGATCTCTTCGGCCAAGTCGGCCAAGATGCGCGTGGCGTCTCGCATCCCGATCGTGCCCGCCAGATCTGCGACGGCGACTTCGACGGTGATGCGTCGCTTGGCCGCGCGCAACGCACCAATGAAAGACTCTTCGCGCTCGTCGCGATCGGCATCCGGTGACAATGACTCGGCCGCGTTCCAAATCTCGGCGCGAACGGCCGCTTGCGGATCGCTCACCGCGCCGCCGCCGAACAAAATCACGTCCGCGAGCTCTGGCCGGCTGGAGACCGCGTCGCCGACGAATGCGCTCGCTCCGAACGCGGTGATCAAGCGCTGCAAAGCGCGGATATCGGCGCCGAGGGCATTGACGTAGGCCGCGGGAGCCAAGAATTTGCCGAAAAAAGAGCGCAAGTAACGCGCTGCTTGCTCCGGATCGGCGGAGGTCGCGAGCGCGTCCAGCACGCTGTCGGCGAGGCCCGGCAGGCGGTCGCGGGTCAGCGCACCGAGCAAGCCGTCGGGACGTCGCGCCAGCGCAGCGACATGCTCGCCCATGTCCGAGCTGCGGAACTGCTCCTCGGCGACACGCCCGAGCTCAGGGTCGGCACCTTCGAACTCGCTCGGCAGGTGTTGGCGCGGCGAGTGGGGTTGACCCGAAGTCAGCGATTGGAACGTCGTGCTGACGCGCTCGCGCGAAAGTTCGAGCTCATGGCGGAGGCCCGAGCCGTCCGTAAACCCCAAGCTGCGCGAAAGTCGTTCGAACTCTTCGCTGTCGCTGGGCAGCAGATGCGTTTGCACGCCGCTCGCCCATTGTACGCGGTGCTCCACGCGGCGCAGGAGCACGTACGCTTCGGCGATGCCGCGCGCCTCGCGGTCACTCACCAGACCTTGACTTCTGAGCCGCGCCAGCGCGGGCAACGTGCCCTGCACGCGCAGCGCTTGTTCCCGGCCGCCCCACACCAATTGCAGCGATTGTACGAAGAATTCGGCCTCGCGGATGCCGCCGCGGCCAAGCTTGAGATCTCGTTCTGGGTCGGGGCTGAGCTCGTTCCGCGAGCGCACGACCAACTCGCTCAGGGCCTCGGCGATCGTCGGATCGACGCGGTTCCGATACACGAATGGCGTGATCAATTCGCGGCTGAGCAAGCGACCGAGCTCTTGATCGCCGGCACACGGGCGTGCGCGGAGCAGCGCTGCGCGCTCCCACAGTCTGCCCCAGGTTTCGTAGTAGCGCTCAGCGGCCGCGACGGAATTCACGATGGCGCCCGTCGCGCCTTCCGGTCGCAGTCGTAAATCGACGCGCCAGATCAAGCCGTCCTTGCTAGGCGTGCCCATGGTTGCCACCGCGCGCCGCACCACCCGGCTGTAATGCTCGTGCAGCGAGAGCTTGCTCTCGCCGTCGTCCGTGTCGTAGATGAAGATCACGTCCACGTCGGAGCCTGCGTTTAGCTCGTTTCCGCCCAATTTCCCCAGGCCCAGCATCACCAGCGTCGAGGGTAGGCCGTCCGCGCGCAGCGGCGCGCCGAAGCGTTCGGCGATCGCGGCTTCGGCTTCGGCGATCGCGGCGTCGAAGGCTGCCGCCGCCAAGTCGCTCAGCTCGCTCGCGGTGATGTCGATGCTCGCTCCGCCCAAACGCACGGGCAACAGCTCACGCAGCGCGATGCGCGCTTTCTCGGCCCACACTCGCCGTCGCAATTGCGCGATGCCCCGCTCGGGGTCGTCTGGAGTTCGGATCGCGCTCCGCAGTGAGAGAAACAATTCGCGCCCTCGCCGGCGTGCGCGAAAGCCCTCACGCGCGATTTGGTCCAGCGCGTCGTGTTGAAAGCTCGCGCTCGGTGTCAATGCGGGAAATGCCGCACCCAAGAGCACGCCGAGCGCGCCGCCCTCACGGCCGCTCTGCTCGCCGAGCAGCATGCGCGCCCGCTCGGGGGCGATTGCCAAAGCCAGGTTTTCGAGTTCTTGGGCGAGGGTCACGGTGGTTTTCGGGTGCAAATTTCGCGGTCGGACGCGGACCTCGAGCATAGCCTCTTGTCCCCGAGCCCGCCTGACCGTACGAAGCGTGGGGCATGCGGTTTTTGTGCATCTCGGACATCCACGGCCACGCGGCTGCTTTGGACGCGGTGATCAAAGAGGCAGACAGCCTCGGTTGGGATCAACTCGTGGCCTGCGGTGATCTCTGTTTCCCCGGTCCGGCTCCGCTCGCCGTATGGAAGACCCTGCTCCACCACCGCGCGCTCTGTGTGCAAGGCGTGGGGGACCGCGCGCTCGCTCAAATCGACCCGAACAAGCTGAGCGCGACCAGCGAGGTCGAGCGCAACCGTATCGAGCGTCTGCGCCAAGTGCAGCAAGAGCTCGGTGAAATCATCGTGACGCGCATCGGTCAGCTGCCGGCGGTCGCGACCCTACCGATCGAATCCGGGCACACGCTCTTGGCCGTCCACGGGTCTCCGCTCGATCCGAGCGAGCCGTTCACCGCCGAGATGAGCGACGACGAAATGATCGCGCTGCTGGGCGACGAACCGGGCGATCTGATCATTTGTGGCGGCGGCCATGTGCCCTTCGATCGCAGCGTTGCCGATGTTCGCATCGTCAACGTCGGCTCCGTCGGTGAAGCGCCGGGCGGCGGCTACGCCAACTTCACCATCGTCACTACGTCCGCTCTGGGCATCAACGTCGCCCAGCACGTCATTACACTCGACTAGGACGCCTCGCCTCGTCCGCGACGCCGAAGGCTGAGTGCGCCGACGACGTATCGCGTGACCATCAACCCAATCAAGCCCTCAACCAGCGCGTTGGATGAGCAGTAGACGCGCTTCGGGGGTGTGGGCGAGGGGGCCGGCGGGAAACGTGGATTCGAAGCGGACGCCGAGCTTCGCGACGAAGTCGGAGCCGCGGGCGTTGGCCAGGGCGCGCAGCGGGCCGAGTCGAGTCAGCGCGTCCCAATAGGCTCGCGCGCTATCGTGCTGCATTTCGAAGGCGATGAGCACGTCTTCCAGAACGTGAGCGGAGGCCGCCCGCGCGCTCTCTTCGAGCTTTCCTTCCCAGCTGCGATCGACCGTGATCGATTCGGCGATCAAGCGGTGCAAGGTGTCGCACGGGCCGCCGTTATCGGTGTCGTTCGGCCAATAGACGATCGTCGCGATGCCCTTGGGCTCAAGCAACTCGAGCCACGAGGTGAGCGTCGCGGCCGGGCTCGGTAAGAGTTGCAGACCGAAGACGCTGTACAGCGCGGCGACTGGGCCCGGAGCATGCAATTGCGTGGCGTCGGCTCGCTCGACGGACACGTTCGAGAATTGCGCGTTGCGCTCTCGAGCGAGCTTCACCATCTCACCGGACAAATCACTGCCGGCGATCAGCCGCTCCGGAAATGCTCGTGCGAGCGCGCCGAGTTCGCGGCCGGGGCCGGCGCACGGAGCCAGGATGCTGCCCGCGCGCGGGAGCTCACGTTTGCGACCGATGAGACCGCCGAGCGCGGCCGCGAGATAAGGCGCAAAACGCGGGCTGAAATAGCCGTCGTAGCCACGCGCCGCTTCGTTCCAGGCGAGTTCGACCGGGCTCGCCCCGGGCCTTTGGTCGGTCATTGGCTCCTCCTCGCGTCAACTACGAAGCACCGGACCGCGTGCTGCGCGCGCTCAGGCGACCTTCTCGGCGTTTCGCACTGCGTACACGAACGAGCGTAGCAAGCCTTCGTGTTTTTTGCGCGGGTTTTGCGCAAGCTCCACTCCGCTCGCCACATCCACGCCGAACGGCTTCACGAGCCGGATGGCTTCAGCGACGTTGTCCGGGAACAGACCTCCGGCGACAATGATTTTTCGGCTGTGCGCGAGTGGCCGCGCGAGCGTCCAATCGAAGCGCGTGCCGGTGCCGCCGAGCTCGCCGCTCGTGCTCTTTGCGTCGAGTAGCAAACGCTCCCCGCCATATTCCGCGGCGCGTGCGATGTCCTCGGGGCCGCCGATTGCGACTGCTTTGAATGCCTCGGGCTGAACGGCGCCGAGCTCGGCGGGCGTTTCCGCGCCGTGAAGCTGCAGCCAGCGAATGCCGGTCGCGCGGCGCAAGCCCTCCAGTTCATCTGTACCGCGATTGGCGACGACCGCAATCAGCTCCACCAGGTCACCCACCGACGCCGCGATGTGCGCGGCGGTCGGGATATCAATCACCCGCTTTGACGAGGGGACGAGATTCAGCCCGAGCGCGTCGGCGCCCGCGGCGATGGCCAGTAGTGCGTCCTCGACGCTAGTGATGCCGCAGATCTTGACGAAGGTCATCGGGGCCGCCTGGGCTTTTCGGCTACTCGATTTTGAGCAGCTCTTTAACGGTGGCGATCACCTGGGGCGCCTGGATGGGCTTGGTGATGTAAGCGTTCGCCCCGAGTTGGAGCGCGCGCTGGCGATCTTCTTGTGAGCCTTCGGTGGTGATGATCACGATCGGTGTGTCTTTGTGCACGGGATCCGTGCGCACGCGCTTCACCAACTTCAGGCCATCCATGATCGGCATGTTGATGTCGGTCACGATGATGTCGTAGCGGGCTGACGCGAGCTTGCGCAGACCATCGACGCCGTCGTCGGCTTCGGTGACGCGCAGATTCTTCACGCGCGCCAGCGCGAACACCAGGAGCTGCCGCATCATCGGCGAGTCTTCAACGATCAAGCAGGAGTATTCCGCCATGAGTCACACGCTGAGGTCCAAGAACGCTTCCAATCCGGGGAGCTTTTGCTCCGCCTGAGCGAACAGGCTTGCCGCGACGAGAGCTTGCGCCGCGTGCTGGCCCAGTAACTTGAATAGCTCGAAGTCCACCTGATCGAACTTGTTTTTTTGCGCCAAGGTCGAAAAGATGGCGATTGTGCCGACTACCCGGTCATCGACCGAGAGTGGAATGACGGCCGGGGGATCCTTGAGCGTGCCCTGGCTCGGATCGGAATCGGCCACGCTCGCCGAGCCTTTTCGGAGCACTTCACCGATCCGGGTCCCCGCGATTCGGACCGGGACGAGCTCGTTGCCCGGCACGCCCTCGGAAGCAATGGGGATCAACTGTTCCCCCTCGGGATTGACGAGGTACATCGCGTAGCGCTCGGCGCCGACGAGCTGGGCCAAGACCTCTTTGATGCGGCGCGTGACGCCGCGAGGGGAGAGGCTCGAGTGGAGCTGATTGCTCGCCACGAACAGATTCGCCAAATTCGCGAACTCTGACTCCACTTCCTGAACGCGGGCGGTGAATTCGGTGGTAGCTGCCTCCGCCTGCCGAGCCTGGGAGACGAGCTCGCTCTTCTCGCTCTCGAGTCGCTCGATCTTTTTCAGCAGCTCGCGCACGGCCTGGTCCGCCTCTACCTTGGCTCGCAGCGTGGCGTTCTCGCTCTCGAGGTCCTGCAGGCGACCCTGCATGCGCTCGTGCTCCCTGACGAAATCTTCCGTGAGCTGCGTGCCTCGCGAAAATTTTCTCAGGACCTCGTCGCGTTCGGTCCTGAGATCCGTTGAAGGGGCATCGCTGTTCGTGCCGCGGCTCCGATTGTCCTTCGTCATCGAATCTCACCAGTATAGACGGACCTTGGGGGCGCGCGAAAAGTCTCCACTTTTTCCCTGTGCTTTCCACCCAGACTCGGCCCCGCACTCGCACACCCGGCCTTGGTGCCTGCGCGATATTTAGCGCAATTGTCCGTGATCCTCGTGAGCACCGCCAAAAAAACTGAACTCCGTAAGATAATGTAGGCATTTTAACAGCTTGTACGTGGGGACCGCTCTCTCGCGAGGCGCCCCAACTCGTTGAAATTGGCTGCTGCTCGGCCGCCCTGCCGGCGCTTCGCGCTTCGCACGCAGCCTGATATGCTCTGCAAAATCATGGCGGATGATTCTGCGCTCGGGCCCGACGTGCTGGACGCGATGCTCGAGGCCGACGACTTGAGTGGCACACGGGCTGCGTTGAAGGACGTCCCCACGAGCGATGAACGCTACGCGGTCGTGCGCATCAAGCTTGGACTGTTCGAGGGTTCGATGGCGTCCGGGGTGGCGATGCAAGCTTTGATTCAACTGATGCGCAAGAACCCCGATTGGCCAGGGGCGAAGGCGCTCTACCAACGCGCCTCCTCTGCGGCGTTCGAAACGCGACAGTCTTCCGTTTCGCATTCGCACCCGCCGCCGCCCGTCGAGCGCAAGTGAGCTCGCACGGTCTAAGCGAGTGGGCTGAGCCAGTCCTTTAGCTCGCCGACGATGACGCGCGGTGCCCGGCGGAGCGCCGTGAGATCGGCGGAGCCTGTCAGCAACAGCGCAGAGCGCAGCTCTGCCTCGACACCATCGAAGAAGCGGCGCGCACCGCTCGGTCCGTCTTTTTCGAGCGCCTGCAGGGCGGCTCGTGCGATGCCGCCCGCGCTGGCGCCGAGCGCAATCGCGCGAGCGATGTCCAGACCGGTTTGTAAACCGCCGGTCGCGAAGATCGTCTCGAAGCCGTGCCGATGGACCCACGCGACGCTGGCAGCCGTGGGGATCCCCCATTCCCAGAACGCCTGACCGAGCGCCTTCTTTTCAGCTTGCGCGCGCAGCGTTTCCACCGCGACCCAGGAAGTGCCACCGGCGCCCGACACGTCGACATGGGCGATGCCGATGCGGCGAATCTTTGCGGCGACGCGTTCGGACAAGCCGCAGCCCGTCTCCTTGACGATGACCGGGACCGAAAGCTCGGCCTGCAATCGCTCGAGCGTGGCGAGTCCACCCCGAAAGTCGCGATCGCCTTCCTCTTGCACGATCTCCATTGCCGGGTTCAGGTGCACGCACAGCGCGTCCGCGCCCACCTCGGCGACCAAGTCGGAGATCTCGGCAGTGCTCATCTTGGTCGCTTGCACGATGCCCAGGTTTCCGAGCAAGAGCGCGCTCGGTGCCGTCTTTCGCACCGCGTAGCTCGATTTCGCTTCGGGGCGCTTGAGCATGGCGCGTTGGCTCCCGAGTCCGAACGCGTAGCCGCGCTCTTCCGCGATCGCGGCGAGCTCGAGGTTGATGCGTTCGGCGCGCGCCGCGCCGCCGGTCATCGCCGCGATCAAGATGGGCGCGCGCAGGCGTTTGCCGAGCACTGTGGAGCTGAGGTCGATTGCATCCAGATCGAGATCGGGCAGTGCGTCGTGAACGAGCTTCACGCACTCGAGCAGGGTGGTCGTTCGCTTGAAACCAACGTCACCGGAGGTTGCGAGATCGAGGTGGTCGGTTTTGCGCTCCGCGATGTCAGCCATAACGCTCCCTTCATAGCTGGCCTTGCCATCCAGAGCCATGCGCCGTGGCTAGCGGCCACGAAGTCACGCCAGCCGAACGAAAAATTGACGATCCAAGGTCCGATAGCCGGTGTAGGCTCCGCCCCCCCAAGAACCCAATGGCATCGCGTAAGCCTCCGCGCACTCCGCGCAAACCACGTAGCCCTGGCGGTCGGGCCGGCCTCACGCCGCGCGTCGCGCCCAAGGCTCTGCCCCAGAACCCATTTTTCGCGCTGCTCGGCGCTGTTCAGAGCGAAGTCGATCAGCGCTTGCGAGGCTTCCTCGAAACGCGTTTAGACGTCGCTCGCCGGCATGGCCCCGAGGTCGTGGAGATGGTCTCGGCCGTGCGTGATCTCTGCTTGCGCGGTGGCAAGCGGTTGCGTCCGGCGTTGCTCGTGGCCGGCTATCGCTCAGCGAGTGAACGGGCGGCGCTCGAGCCCGCGCTCGATGCGGGAGTGGCGCTCGAACTGCTCCAGTCCTACCTCCTGATCCACGATGACTGGATGGACGGTGATTTGGTGCGTCGTGGCGGGCCCGCCGTGCACGCGCACCTGGCGAAGCGTTTTCGCTCCGAGCACAAGGGCCATGCTTCGGGGATCTTGGCTGGCGATTACGCGTCCGCGGTTGCCCTCGAAGCGCTCAGCCAAGTGGAGATGAAGCCGTCCGCCGCGTTGTCGGCGTTCGCCTGCTTCGCCGAAATGCAGCTCGATGCCATCGCTGGCCAGCAGTTGGATCTGATCGGCGGAGAGTATGACGTCGAGCTCGCGTACCAGCTGAAAACTGGGAGCTACACGGTGCGCGGGCCCTTGCGTCTGGGCGCCATTTTGGCCTCCGCGGGGCCAAAAACGCTGCTCGCGTTGGACCGTTTTGCGCTGCCGATCGGCGTCGCGTTCCAACTGCGCGACGACCTGCTCAGCGCCTTCGGTGAGCCCAAGCAGACAGGCAAGCCGCTTGGAAATGATCTACGCGCAGGCAAGCGCACCGCGCTGCTCGCGGCGGGGTTGAAGCTCGCCCGCGGTAAAGAGCTGCGCGCGCTCAAGTCGGTCGTCGGCAAGGCGGACGCGAGCGACGCTGATTTACGCGCCGCGCTGTCCGTACTCGAAACATCGGGCGCTCGCGCCACGATCGAGGAGCGCATCGCGGAGCTGTCGCGCGCCGGTCTGGCCGAACTCGAGCGTGGTGTGAGCAAGCAGGGGATTGAGCTTTTGACCGGCGCGACCGAGGCGCTCACTGCTCGTCGGAGTTGACAGATCATGGCGCGTGCCAACGGAAAAGTCATTCTTCTGGGTGAGCACGCAGTCGTATATGGCGTGCCCGCGATTGCTGCGGGCATCGAGCGCGGCGTCGAAGCGCACGCGCGCCCCGCGCCCCGCCCAACGCTGCGTGTCGGTGAACGGAGCGCCGTCGCCGCCGATGAGAGCGAGCTCGGCCAAGCCTACGCTGCCCTGCTCGCGTCCCTGGGCGCCGGCAATATTGCGGCTGAAGCCCGGTTGGAACTGCCTCCCGGGTCGGGGCTGGGCGCATCCGCGGCGCTAGCCGTCGCGATCGCACGCGCCGTGCTCTCGGCCCAAGGCGCGGCCGAGGAATTGCCGCGCGTGCTAGCCGCCGCGGCCGCCTGGGAAGGCGTGTATCACGGTAACCCTTCGGGGATAGACGCGGCAGCGGCAGCTCACCCTGGTTGCCTTCGGTTCGACAAGCGAACCGGCCCGCAACCCCTGACCCTGGCTCGTGACTTGGTGTTGGCGATCGGCTTGGCCGGGCCGCCCGCGAGCACCAAGTTGATGGTGGAAGGTGTGGCCCGGCTGCGAGAACGCCGCCCCGAGGTCGTCGACAAGGCGCTCGATGGCATTCGCGCCCTGGTTGAAAATGCCAAGCTTTGCCTCGAAGCGGGCGATCTCCCGGGGCTCGGCTCACTGATGAATTACAACCAAATGCTGCTCTCGGGTCTATTCGTGTCCACGGAAGGTATCGAGCGTTGTTGCGCGTTGGCGCGCGAGGCTGGGGCGCTCGGCGCGAAGCTCACCGGAGCGGGTGGCGGCGGCGCGGTGATCGCGCTGTGCGACCGCGAATCAGAGCCCATTTTGCAGGCTTGGCGCGCTGCCGGCATCGAGTGCTTCGGTAGCTACGTGCGAGCGCGCGGGGAGAGTTCGGGCAAATGATGGGCATCGCCAAAGCCGTCGCGCATTCGAACATCGCGCTGGCCAAGTATTGGGGCAAGGCCGATACCGTACGCAACCTGACGGCCGTGCCGAGCTTGTCGTTGACGCTCGCCGCTCTACGCACGGTGACCACGGTGCGTTTCGACGAATCGCTCGCTGCCGACGAACTCGACCTCGGCGGAGCGATCGTGACTGGTCGACCGCTCCAGCGGATCAGCAAGTTGCTCGATAGCGTGCGCGCGGAGGCCGGGGTAGTGACGCGCGCGCGCGTCGAATCGGTGAATGACTTTCCGACTGCCGCAGGACTCGCTTCGAGCGCGTCTGGCTTTGCAGCGCTGGCCATGGCGGCCACGCGCGCTGCGGGCCTGGAATTTTCGCTCGAGCAAGTGAGCGCGTTGGCGCGTGCCGGTTCGGCGTCCGCGGCGCGTTCGCTGTTTGGCGGCTACGTTTCGCTCGGAGCGCGCGCCGAGTCCGCCGAGCGCGTCGCTGCGGGCCAGGATTTCCCGTTGGAAATGCTGGTCGCGGTCACTGTGTCCGGCGAAAAAGAGACCGCTTCTACCGACGGCATGGGCCACACCCAACGCACGAGCCCGTACTATGCCGCCTGGGTAGAGGCGGCTCCTGCCATTTACGAGCAAGTCCGCGCCGCGGTGCTTGCGCGTGATTTCGACGCTCTCGGCCCGGCGGTCGAGCAAAGCGCGCTCGCCATGCACGCTTCGATGCTCGCGGCGCGCCCCGCACTCATCTACTTCGCGCCGGCGACGCTGCGTGTGATGGAGCGCGTGCGCGCATTTCGCAAGGCCGGCGGTCGTGCGTTCTTCACGATGGACGCCGGGCCGCACGTGAAAGTGCTGGTCGAACCGAGCGCGGCCGGCGAGCTCGAGCTCGAGCTCGCCAAGATCGATGGCGTCACCAAGGTGTTGCGCTCCGCAGCAGGCCCGGACGCTTACTGGGTCGAGCCGTGACGATCGCACGCGCCCCCGGGAAATTGGTGCTCTCTGGCGCGTACGCGGTGCTCAGCGGCGCGCCCGCGCTGGTCGTTGCCGTGGACCGCTACGTCGTTGCTGATAGCGCGCGCGCGGCCACGTTCTTGACTCCGGAAGTGCAGGCCGCGATCGGCGACCGGTCGGCACCGTGGTTCGACGCGAGCCAACTGCGCGAGGGCGACAAGAAGCTCGGCTTAGGGTCGAGCGCAGCGATTCTGGTCGCTTCGCTCGCCGCCCTCGAGCTGCAAAACGAGCACGGGCTGGGGGATGAAGAGCTGTGCAAGCGCGTATACGAGCGCGCTTTCGTTGCGCATCGTCGCGCGCAAGGCGGTGGTAGCGGCGTGGACGTGGCAGCGAGTGCTCATGGCGGCATGCTCGGCGCGCGTCGCGCCGCTTCGGGCGCGCTCGAACTGTCACGACTCGGGCTGCCGAGCTCTCTACATTTCGAAGTTTGGGCGTGCTCGGTGGCGGCCTCGACCTCGGCATTTCTTTCGCGCATCGCCGAATTCGGGGCGCGCGATCCAGCCGCGCATGCTCGCTGTATTGGCGCGCAAGCCGAGGCCGCCGAGTTCGCTTTCGACGCCGTGACGCGCGGGCACGCAGCGGACTTCATCGCGGCGATCGCGCGTCAGGTCACGACGCTGACGGCCTTGGGGCGAGCCGCCGGCGTGAGCATCGTGACGCCGGAGTTCGCCGAGCTAGCTCGGCTCGCGGACACGTACGGTGCGGCATTTCTGCCCGCGGGGGCCGGAGGCGGCGACGTCGCTTATTGGGTTGGTTCGAATGCGCCAGCCGAGACATTCGCTGCCCGTGCGCGAGACCTCGGCTTGTCGCGCGTCGATCTCTGGCTCGGCGCGCGCGGTGTACACGCTCTGGCGATCTCCGCGTAGAATGCTTTCACCCGGCTCCTGACGGTCAGCTGTGTTAAGCCACGCCGAGCATGTCCGAAGGCTCCCGAATTCCTGGGTTTTACAAGCTGGGTTTGGCTGAACGACGCGCGGTCGTTTCGGGCCGCGCGCAGGTCGATTTGGCCGAACTCGAGCATGCGCTCGAAGCCGGCGGCCTCGATACGGCGACCGCCGACAAAGTGGTCGAGAACGTGCTCGGGATCTACGGCCTGCCGTTCGGCGTCGCGCTGAACGTGCGCGTGAACAACACCGATCGCTTGGTTCCCATGGTGGTCGAGGAACCGAGTGTGATCGCCGCGGCCTCGAACGCGGCCCGCATGATCCGTCAGAGCGGTGGCTTCCGTGCGGAAGTGGTGGAGTCGCTGATGATCGGCCAAGTCCAGATCACGGACGTGGAGCATCCGGCTGACGCCGTGGCACGTCTGGAAGCCGCGACCCCGCGCCTGCTCGAATTGGCAACGAAGGCCGTGCCGAACTTGATCGCGCGCGGCGGCGGACCGCGCGCGATCGATGTGCGTGACTTGGGGCAACGCTGCATCGTGCTGCACGTGCTGGTTGATTGCCGCGACGCAATGGGAGCGAACCTGGTCAACACCATCGCTGAAGCGCTCGGGCCAATCACCGCAGAGATCGCCGGCGGCACGCTCGGCCTGCGCATCCTATCGAACTTGTGCGATCGCCGGCGTGTGCACGCCACGTGTCGAGTTCACGCACGCGAGCTGGTCAGCTCGCCACGCTCCAGCAAGTCCGCCGACCGTGCTGATTCGGGAGACGAACTCGACGGCCTCGAAGTCGTGGACGCGATCGTCTCAGCCTCGCGCTTCGCAGAGCTCGACCCATACCGCGCGGCCACGCACAACAAGGGCATCATGAATGGCATCGATGCCGTCGTGCTAGCAACGGGCAACGACTTTCGCGCGGTCGAGGCTGGCGCGCACGCCTACGCTGCGCGTTCCGGTCGCTACGCGCCGCTCGCTGTTTGGCGTCGTGACGGTGAAGATCTGGTGGGGCAATTGGAGCTGCCGCTCTCGCTCGGCATCGTCGGTGGCACCTTGCGCGTTCATCCGACTGCGCGCCTTGCGCTCAAGATCCTCGGTGTCAGCTCCGCCGACGAACTCGCGATGATCGCGGCCAGCGTCGGCTTGGCGTCGAATCTTTCGGCGCTGCGAGCGCTCGCCACTGAAGGCATTCAACGCGGTCACATGTCGCTGCACGCGCGCTCGGTCGCCAGTGCAGCGGGCGCGCTCGGTGATGAAGTCGAGCTCATCGCCGCGCGTATCGCTGGTGAAGGCCTGATCACGGTCGAGGCCGCAGAGCGCGCGCTGGCCCAACTCCGCCTCTCCCGTTAGCAGTCTTTTGGGGGCGAAAGCGATCCAGCCACGCACCTCACAGCGTGCGCTGTTCCCGTGCTGGTACGTCAACGCGTCAGCGTTCCTTGCTCGGCTCTAGTGGCGGTGAGCGCCCCAAAGGCGAGGTCCGCGCCACAGCACGTCAGTTCTCGCGCGCGCAAGGAACGCAGTTTGGCGAGCCCAAGGCGTCTGTGCTTGGTGCCACCGTCCACGTCACCCCGCGAGCAATGGCATCTTGGAAGCAGACTCGACTCATCCTGTGCGCGGGCGCAAATGCAAGCACGGCGCGACTGGCAGTAACGGCTTTGGCGGCCCGCCGGTCGTCGAGGTGGTGCGGCGCCTCCGCTCAACGGGAGCGACTTGCGGTGTGTCGCTGCGTTCCAACGACCACTTGGGTCTGAGCCGCCATCCGTCCGCGTTTGCTGCCTCACCCCTGAGGCAATTGCCGTTCATCCCGATCGGTTTTGAAATACCAAGGAGAAAGTGGAGCAACGTGGCGCCGGGCCGGGTCCGGGTGTGTCAATTCCTTGTCGCTTTGACTCAGTAGTACTTCTGTCGATCCTGCAAAAACTCAGACCCGAATGTCATGGCTGCGTGCTTGTGTCGATCTCGCG
>Ga0164241_10001790_pt1 | contig 25152 bp, 16 predicted proteins | sample OricomyardsoilBY_FD_108780 | JGI IMG/M metagenome (GOLD analysis project Ga0164241, IMG submission 108780) | Backyard soil microbial communities from Emeryville, California, USA - Original compost - Back yard soil (BY) | ecosystem: Environmental > Terrestrial > Soil > Unclassified | place: USA... | reverse complement strand
TCTTTGTTCCTGCCCGAATGATTCGTTCAGGCGGGCGTTCACTGCGTAAAAAGCATTATTAAAAAGATTAAGTAATACTCTTCCAATATCCTGCGGAATGATATTTATTTTACCAATCGTCTCATCAAAATCGGTTTTCATTTCTGCATTAAAAGTTTTATCTTTTGCACGAAGGCCATGATAGGAAAGACGTAAATATTCATCTGCCAATGCATTAATATCCGTAGGTTCTTTTACACCTGTACTTGACCGTGAGTGTTGTAGCATTCCTTTTACAATATCGCCTGCACGTTTGCCATGGTGATTTATTTTTTCTGCATTCTCTTCAACATCTTTTGCTATTTCATTTACTTCATTATAATTTCCTTTTGAAATTTCTTCTCTCATTTCGCCAATCAATTCTTTATTTATATCAGAAAAATTATTGACGAAGTTCAATGGGTTTTGAATCTCATGTGCAATACCCGCAGTAAGTTCGCCAAGTGAAGCCATTTTCTCGGATTGGATAAGTTGCTTTTGGGTAGATTTTAATTCAGATAATGCGTTTTCTATTTCTTGCTTTTGTTTATTGAGAAGAATGTTCGCTTTTCGTTTATTGCGAAGATTCTTTGATAATAAAAATGCGATGATTAAGAAAATTAAAATAACTGCTGCGAGAATGTATAATTTTATTTTAGCCTTATACTGTTGTTGTGCTTCTTTTTTTGCCTGCTCAATTTGGCGCTGGTGCAGGGTTTCATTAAACGATAAATTTTGCGCCTGTATTATTTTCGTCTGATTATTCAGGCTGTCATTAAGAATTACAAAGCTATTGAGATAGGCATAAGCGCTATCATATTGGTGGCGGGTTTGGTATAATTGTGAAAGAAGTGAGTCTGCACTCATCGCTACTCCGGGATTGTCTGTCTTTCGGGTATCCTCCAACGATTGCAAGGAGTAAAAGAAAGCTGAATCTAAATCTCCTCTTTTTTGAAACAAGTGTGCGATAGATAGTTTTATCCTCGCAGCTACATCTATACGCTTTACCTGTAAAGCTAAAGGAAGCGCCTCCATATAAAAAGAGAAAGCCGAATCATAGTTACCCATCTTTGAATAAGTGTCGCCAAGGCCAAACTTTGCAAATGCCTGAAATGACTTCAATTCCGGGCCTGTTTTTTCAGAATTTTCTTCGTCGTTCAGATGGAAGTAATGTAAGGCTGAATCTAACTGGCCTGCATCAATAAACGCGCGGGCGAGGGTTTGATTCACTGCTGCGTTATAAAATATTTTTGAGAAATTGTTATTACTTAATGAGCGGGCTAATGACCTTAACTTATCTCCGTATCGAAGCGCCATTTTATAATCCCCGATATCACTATATATCCAGCTAACTAACTTCGTCTGAAAAAACTGAGTTCCTTTGTCATTTAATTGCTCGGCTTTCTTTATGTTTTGTAAGGCCAATTTAAGCGCTTCGGGGTAATTGCCGGTTTGATTGAAGTAGTATGCAATGCGTTGTTCAGCTAAGAATTCAGACTTACTGTAGTTGTTTTTTTTTTGATAAATCCAGTGCCCGCTGCAAGTACCAAAGCGCGGAATCATTTTTGGCTAATCCAAAGCCAAACCGGCCACCTATTTCCAGGAGCAACTTTACTTTCCCGGTGTCTGTTTTTTCTTTAGCCAGCAATAGTTTCAGACTATCCACCCTCCTGTTTTGCGCATAAAGATTTATCGTGCCCAAAATGACAAGAAGTGAAATAAGTATTTTTTTCATTGAAGTGTTTTTAAAAATTCCTTTCGCTTTATCTTTTTGGATTTGCATTCGATTTGCAGTAAACAAAAAAATATTGCTATTTTTTATTTTTAATTTTCATTCAGAGACCTTTTGATAGGTATCACTGCTTTGGCATAATTCAACAGTAGAATTAAAATTTTTTGTTTCATAATCTATATTCTTTTTTTAAATCCTCAATAAGCGTTGTAGCCTGCCGCAGCAATATTTTGGCAAATATTACTTTTGATGACATAAAGCGTGAACGCACCAATTCAAGATATTGGTTAAAAATGGCCCTGTCATTTCTCAACAAGGGAGGATTTGATTTTGTAAATGAATCAATCCTAATTCGATTCGGGAAAAATTTTCCTTCCTGATAAATATCATTGGCAGTTTTGTTTATCTGGAAATAGAAAATTTGCGAACGCACCTTCCTCACCTCCTGGTAAGTTCCTTCGTCCTGTTGCTCATAAGTTTTTACAGTGCGATTAAGCTGATCATATTTTGCTACCTTATGCATAAGGTCATTATTGAAAAGGCGAAGCGCACCAGCGCTTTTCATTTGCTGAAAAGTAGCATCATTGGGAATAAAAATTTCAGGGGCGCCACCAAACAAACCATACCAATAAAGTTTGCCCGAAGGAACCTGGTCAGGGTCATTCACCTCAAGTAACTGAAAAAGTGTATCCACATTTTTAGAGGCATACTCCCAATATTTGTAATAGAAATTTAATTCTGTAGTATCTGCTTTAAGGTCATCCACCATTGCTACTGCATAAATTTTTGCCCTGCTGTGATCAGTAATTTCTTCTCTTATATTTTCTGCAATAAATCCCAACGTTACCGCAAGAAAGATCATGATAAATTCCAGAAAATATTCTTTTAATGATTTTTTTTCTACGTGTGGATGGTGATGGACTTCCATTGTTTATACTGTTTTAATTTTTTTTTAGTTTATCTTTTTTTGTATCGTCCGGTTTTTTTTATAAATCATACAAAGCAGCAAACGAAAAAATAATTCTATTTTTTATTTTATTCATCTCCACAAGCCGTCAATCAATATCCAGCCGCCATTCCATCTTTTCGCGGATCGGAAGCGCCGAAATATATTTTGTTTACTGCATCGTAGCGAATGGCCTGGTATCCGCCAAAATTTCCTGGTTCGCCATACTCCACATGGTGGCCCATTTGCATCAATGTACGAATACTTTCGTAGTGAAAACTAACTGGCGCAGGTCTCCAGACCTGTGATAGTTCGTTACTAAGCGATTAAGTGACGTGCCGGCACAAAATCAAAAAGCCAGAACACACGTACAAGACAATGCTTGCAGATTACCGATTACCCGCGTTCCACACATTATCTTTTTCATTCGCATCAGCCCAAAGTCCGGTGTCGATTGTAACCGAACGGATTGATTTTTTGGTTTTAATATTTACAGTAGTTTGCTTTTGATCTTTTCCCCAAACGCCGGGCGTTTCATGAACATCTTCATTGCCCCCATCCTTATAACTTATTTTTACATCGAAGGGAATATCAAAACCGCCAACGTTATTTATTTTTAGTTCATAATCATTTTTCTTCTGAACAACTTTTTCAATACTGACGTCGGAATACCCATGCGAAAAAAACCAACTATTCCAAAACCAGTTCAGATCTTTTCCTGAAACACTATTAAAAGCGTTAAAGAAATCCCAGGGAATAGGATGTTTGCCATGCCAGCGGGCAATGTATACCTGTAAACATTTTTTAAACAACTGGTCTCCGAGCATGTCTTTCAGCGCCAGATAAGCCCACATCGGTTTGATGTAAGCGTTGCCCTGATATGCCCAGCCGGTCTGCAGGTTGGTTTCAATAACCGGAACCTGATTTTCCTGTGAGGTCAGAAGGGTGAACCTCTTTAAATATGAAAATAACCAACCGCCCTTAGTTACTGCAGGATTTTTCTCTTCTACGCCTGCCAGGTATTCAAAAGCAGTAGCCCATCCTTCATCCATGAAGGCATAACGGCTCTCATTGGTACCCATATAAAATGGAAAATAGGAATGTGCGATTTCATGATCTTCTTCAGTCTGTGTAAGATAAATATGTTTGCTCCTGTATGAGCCGTCATTCACCATCATCGGGTATTCCTCGCCGGAAAATCCTTCTACTACTGCCATTTTAGGATAAGGATACGGCACACCCGGCAGGTTCTGTGAATACCAATTCAATACTTTTTGCCCTAATGTTACTACCTGATGAAAATTAACAGAGGTGTCATAATAAGCAGCCTGAACGGAAGCTCTCCGACCGGTAGCGCTGTCCACCATCACGCTTGCCGCATCCCAATTATCATGGTTGCTGATAAATAACGCCACTTCCGTTACATCTTTTGCTTTCCATATCCAGGTGTTGATTTCATTCTGTGCTGTAATATTTTTACTTTCTAAATCCTGTGGTGTCGCAATATGTATAACAGTATCTGATATCATGGATTCTTTTAATAATTGAGCATAATGCGATTGTAAAACCTGGTCGGGATTTTGCAAAGTGCCGGTAGCCCACACAATAAAATTCTTAGGAACATTTACTTTTAAGGTATAATTACTGAAATCATTATAAAATTCCCGTGCCCCGGTAAATTGCAATCTGTCCCATCCATTATAATCATCATACACAGAAACACAAGGATAAAAATAAGCCACACAATAAGTAGTTGGGTCTATCATACCTTGTCTGAGTGATCGTCCGTCTCTTACGAATGCCGGCGCTATTTCATAATGCCATTGAACTGAAAAATGAATGGAATCTCCGGGCAACAGTGGTTGGGATAAATTTACGTCCTGTCGTGTATAATGATCCAGAAGAACAGGCCATATTGTTTCCTCTCCATTGATCTCAAAATGATCAATATGGATTCCGGAAGTTAGTTGTATAGAATCGAGGTTCATCAAACGTTCGGCTTCCGGTTTTTGAAAATTCATAATGAGACTAAATACGATTGTGTTTAGTGTATCCGGGCTGTTATTAAAATAAGTAATCTGCTCTGATCCTTTAATGGCGCGGCCGGGAGGTGTTACGGTCAGGTCAATATTATAATTGCTGTGATTTTGCCAATAATGCGGACCGGGTTTGCCGTCCATAGCGCGCGTTCCTTTTTCAAAAGCCGCTTTTACATTGCGTGGCGTGTACAGAGATTGTGATTGTACTTGCAAAGAGCAAGAGGCTGATAAAGCCAGAAGGATGACGCATGTTTTCATGATGATTATGTTTTAAGTTTAATCGTCTTTATTTTTTAAGAATAAGCGTGCCGGCTATTGCCTGGCAATTAATTCGGGTACCCTCCACCGTTACCGTGTCTTGTGTAATGGATTTTTGTGGCTTAGTAATGTTGGTAATACTACAGTCTTGGCGGATCTCAACTTTTGCAGGAGTACTTTCTTTTTTTACCTGTACCGTAGAAACGATACTGCAGAAAAAAAGTAAGGAGACGAGGGTTAAGATTCTTTTCTGTTTCATGATGATTGATTTTAGGAATTAATTTATTGAGGAATCGATTGATAAACCATCTCCCTGGTTCGTGTCTTCACGAACCAGTTTGAAATCTTATTTCGGTTCGTGTGGACACGAACCGAGGCAATAGCAATAAGGAGAAGATTATTAAGATTTTTTTCTGTTTCATGATGATTGATTTTAGGAATTAATTTATTGAGGAATCGATTGATAAACCTATAAGGTTTTAGAAACCTTATAGGTTTTAATTTCAATAATAAGCGCACTTAAACGACGAGCCGACACAAGATGCGCGACCTACGCCTGTGCACTGTATAACAACAGGCCGGTAAACAACTTTTTAATTCTTTACCTGAAAATCCGGATTTCCGGTTTGCCACAAACCAAAAGCATACATGTTGGCAAAGTTTTTAAAGGTTACAGATTTATCTTCGGTAAAATGACCGTCTCCATAATTTACATCCAAAAATACAGGCTTACCGGAAGCGGTTGCGTTTTGTAATGCTGCAGCAAATTTTGCAGGTTGCCAGGCAATTACCCGTGGGTCGTTCCATCCGCATACACAAATTACAGCAGGGTATTTTACGCCTGCTTTTACATGATGCAAATCATCCATTTCATACAATGCCTTGCTCTCTACCGAATCTTTTACCGTACCGAATTCGGGAATGTTAACAGGGCCATTGGGTGTGTTCTCCAATCTAAGTGCATTGCTGCAACCTACATTATCAATGGCTGCTCCAAAAAGATCCGGCCTGGTAGTGATCGCCCTTCCAATGGTTATCCCTCCGGCGCTGGTTCCCATTCCTGTTAATTTTGCAGGGGAAGTGTATTTATGTTTGATTAAATATTCTGCGCAAGAGATTAAATCTTTCCAGGTGTTTGGCTTGGTAGTTTTATAACCGGCTTTATACCACGCTTCGCCTTTTTCCCCGCCTCCCCTTGGGTGTGCAACGGCATAAATAATTCCTTTATTAACCAATGCTAACGTCATTGGGCTAAATGAAGGAGTTAGAGAAATCCCGTAAGCGCCATAGCCTCGCAACAGGCAATTGGCAGTTCCGTCTAATTTTACATTCTTATTATACACAATGGAAAGTGGGATCATCGCTCCATCATGGCCGGGAGCTTCAGTTTCCACCACTACCACATCGTCAATCCCCGGGTAGTTGGCTTTTACATTAAATGCGCTCAATTTAGTTTGACTACTATCGGCATTATAATCATAAATAACAGGGGGCTGCTTCCATGAAGTAATTCGAATAAATCCTTCGTTAGATTTAATATTATAGGGTAACATTGCTCCATTTCCTATCATCGGAAACTCAACCGGGGAGATATTACCGGTATGGAGGTTGTACAATTTTGCTGTACTGTTAATGCCGTCACTATTAGTAACGAACAAATAATCCTTTGACCTTGCCATTATAATGATCTTGTCTTTCCCCTCCGGCACTACCACTTTGGCATTCGCCACACTGAAATTCTTCAGGTTGCTTTTAATGATTTTATATTGTGGCGCATTTTCATAAGTGAGCATATATACATCATCTCCGTCAAAAGCCAAACCGGTTACATGATCTTTTTTCTGCAACAAAGGTTTCCATAAAATAACCGGATTTAATAAATCAGAAGCAGGTGCATAAAAGCAAGTAATATCATTGCTTACAGTTGAAGGAATTGCAATAATGTATTTAAAATCATCACTGAAATAAACAACGCAAACGTCAGCAGAAGTTAACCCAAGATTGGGATATTTTCGCTTAGAAAAAATTTCCTTATCACTTGATGGTGAGGTTCCTATTTCGTGATACATTGCCCGTGTATCAGACTCTAAATCCATAGATTTATTATCCCCCGAATTGGTCATTAAATACAGAAATCCTTTGTTATCCGGCGACCACCCAAATATACCTCTCGTTGGGTAAATATTTTGTGCATCTATTTTTTTTGTGTCTACGTTTATGGTGTAAATCCGGCTAACTTCAGCGCCACCTTTGGTAATGGCGAGCGCTACATTTTTCCCGTCTTCTGATGCTGAAAAACCACGGATGCTGAAAGGGATGTTATCTTTATCAACTCCGGGGTTGTACAACAAAGTTTCGGCGCCGTTTTCGCCGTCGCGATAATAAAGTTTGCCTACTTTTTCATCGGGCAATACTTTTTTATAAAAATAACGGCTATCCTTTCTTGTTATGTCTGTAATATGTGCGGGTGTTAAAGCATCCATTCTCGTAAAGGTTTCCGCTAAAGAATCCCTGCCGGGTATTTTGTCGAGATAGGAGTTGGTATAATTTGATTGCGATTTGAACCAGTTTACCACTGTTGAATCTTTCATATTCTCCAACCATCGGTAGTTGTCAGTTACTTTCATCCCGAAATAATCATCAGTAACAGGTGTTCTTTGTGTTGCCGGCGGATTGAAACTAATGGTATTCCTGTTTGCTGAAGTATTGGAACACGAAATAAAAAATAGTGAGCCAATTAGTAGAAAGAATGTTGCTTTCATGATTTTTATTGTTTTAGTTTTTATAAAAATTATTTAGTTTTTAATAAGGTTTATAGATTGAAAATTCCCATCTCCCTGGTTCGTGTCTTCACGAACCAGTTTGAAATCTTATTTCGGTTCGTGCAGACAGTAAACATACCTGCCTCGTCAGTAAACAAACAAAAATTACAGATTCCTGTTTCTCATTTACCTGTTATTCTATTGCCCTGTCCCTTGAATATTTTTCATTTTTTCCACAGTCGCATTTTTTAATATAATTGACAAAAGTTCAATCATAGAAATCAATAGAATCATACCTAAAATAATAATACAGAGAGAGAAAATAACTTCAGCCAAATGGTCTGTTGCCAGGGTTAAATGGATTTTACCCTGCGTAACATGGTCGCCTTTCCTGATAAAAAAAAGCCATGCTATTCTGAAAATAATATAAAGGGCAAATAAGGCAAGTAAAATATTACAGGCTACGGTTATCCAATTAGTGTCCATGGTTGTATCATATCCTGATAAAAACAATTTTACTTTATCATTGAGCCAATCAGGCAACAGCATCAAAACTAATATGGCGAAAAATGCAGACAATAACTCTGCTTCCCATCTTAGGTAAAATACGTCGGGCAATAATCTTTTTTTATTTTTCTTCCTGAAAGTAATTGTCTCCTGATTCATGTCAGCCTTAGCAATTCCTTCTTCTTTTAATTTAATGGTCCTGTTCATAAAGCTCTTTTTAGAATTTGTATCGAAATGATTATATGAAATTTTTATGCTGCTATAAGTGGCCGGTGAAGACACCGGCCAGGGCAGATTCAATAACCTTGTTCATAAAAAAATTTTTAGATTGACATTTTCAAATTGACTTCTCATTGCATGATATTAATTTCAACTATTGATCAAATATTTTCTAACATTCAAATGCATTCCTTCCATTGTTTTTATCCAGGTTTCTTCATCCATTCCGGCAGAAGCAATCCAGTCTTCATCGCTTATGGAAGCACGAAAGTCAAGGAAGGGCTTGCTGTCGGGGCCGGAAGGGTTTCTGAATTGGGCGCTGCTGCCATTTATAATATTGTTGATCACTTCCGCTACTACTTCGGGCTGTATATGATGTTCTACGCCCGCAGCAAAAAAAGCCGGTATTCTTTTAAGATTCGGATATTGCGTGGTGGCCAGTTGGAGATTCCCTTTTGTCTGAAGTGGTGTATCAGTAACTCCAGGCTCTACTACGGCCACACGAATATTAAAAGGTAAAACTTCCATGGCCAGGCATTCGCTGAAAGCTTCCAATGCCGCTTTGGATGCGGAATAAGGAGCAGAAAAATAATTATAAAACCGTCCGGCTACAGAAGAAATATTAATGATACAACCGCTTTTATTTTTTCTCATTCCGGGTAAGACAGCTTGAGTGCATCTTACAGCGCCAAAGAAATTGACATCCATTTCTTTGATAAAACTTTCGATGGGCAATTCTTCCACAGGCCCGAGCGTGCCGGTGCCGGCATTGTTGATGAGCACATCTATTTTTCCGGTGTGTTCAAGAACCTGGCCTATTGCATTTTTTACGGAGTCATCTTTTGTAACATCGAGTGGGAGAATAATGATTGGCAAACTTTTTTTATCTGCAAGGTTTTGAAGCTCCATATTCCCTGACGGATTTCTCATGGTAGCAAAAACCGTATGCTTTTTTTTTGCCAATAATACAGCGGTAGCAAAACCGATTCCCGTGCTGGCGCCTGTGATAATAATGTTAGACATGATTTTTAGTTTTTTAAATGTGATTTTATATTTTTTTGATTATTGTTTCATAATGATGATGACAATTGAAGTTTTTTAGAAGAGCCATTTTGTTTCCCATCTCCCTGGTTTGTGTCTTCACGAACCAGTTTGAAAGTTTGAAATCCATTTCCCTGGTTCGTGTCTTCACGAACCAGTTTGAAAGTTTGAAATCCATCTCCCTGGTTTGTGTCTTCACGAACCAGTTTGAAAGTTTGAAATCTTATTTCGGTTCGTGCGGACACGAACCGAGGCAATAGGCGCCGCCACGAACCTTAACCCCGGATTTTTTTATTTCAATGCCTTATCCAATGACAGTACTTTTTGTAGCAGTATTCTAACTGCCCTTGTGCTCCATTTGTATCCTTCAAAGGAGGAAGGGTCCTCTTTTCTATATTGGTCAAACGGGGGCTCCTTATCAAACATGTTGTCTCTGGCCCAATTAACAACCATGATATGATTGTAAGGCGCATTGATACCGTTACTAAACATCAGACCCCCATACCACCAGAAATTAGCATACCCGCCATTTACAACCTTATTTACAAGAGGTTTCCAGTGATCTTTCATAAATGATTCAAAAGACTGCTCTTTGTCGGGCGCTACTTTTACATAAGTGGCCATCAGATAATTAATGGAATCTCCGTTCACATTGCCAACATGATCTTCCGGGGAGAAGATATCCCGCTGTACCAGGTCCCGTACTTTTTCTGTTTCAGCAAACATCTTATTCAGGGAATCCTGTGACACATTTGGGAAAACCTGGTGTATATCTATACTGTCATAAGGGTGAAGAAAATTACTAAAATGCGGATATACCGTTAATACCACATATTGGTAAGGTGCATCCATCTTGTATGGCGCTACGACCTCCCACACACTCCAGCCTTCAATATTTCCTTTTTTCCGTTGCGCTAAATGTATCTGCCTCCAGGAATTTTCTATTTGCAGATACGCATTACTGTTACCAGGTTTTACGTGCATGTATTCAAGAGTAATGAATACTTTTTCCTGTGCCTGCACCGGATTGTTGATGCAAAAAATTGCTGACAGCCCGATAGCCATAATGATGAATATCTTTTTCATTTTTTCATTTTTACTTGTGATTGAATGTTTGATATTTGATTATTTGATTACTGGTTTTAAAATCCTATTCCATTCTCTTCAAATTAATAGTGTTGGTGCTGGTTTGTTTCCCATTTATGTCATAAGATTTTCCTACCTGGTGCCACTTTCCATTTTGCATGGTTACGGTATATTCACTTTGAATGGCTGTGGGTTTATCGGGATACATAACAGTAACGGTAAAAGAGTTTGGCTGATCAGAAGTTACAGTACCCATTTGTGGAAAGGTCTGGCCCGAAGAGTTTTTACTAATATCCATATAAGAAACCCTATTGGTATTGTAATCGGGTATAAAATATTCATATTCAACAGGAGGGGTATAGGATACATTGTTGTTTGTAAAAATCCCGTTTGAGAGTTGTTCCAGCCCGTTGGGGGTTTCTTTCAACTCAAATTTCAGGGAATTTAATTCCCCGCCGCGGGAAGGCTCCATGGTCGCTTTTCCGTCCAGTTCCCATTTGCCTGCAAAAGCTTTCATTCTGCTAATTACATTCTGCATAGCGTAGGAACCGCCGTTTATTAAGACATAATTCAAAATTTTCCAGGCGCCATTTTGTTTCACCAGTGTCCTCGTTTCAGTGTTAGGATTTCTATTACCTTCTTTGAAGCTTACTGTTGCAAGGTTTCCGTTGATGAAAAAATGAAAGTCATATTTATCCAGGTAAGTCGCCATGTCAGCATCGCTAATCGGGGTCATATTTTTAATGTCTTGCTCGTATTCTTTTGCGATAGCGTTCCAGCCCTGCAGCTCCTGAAAATTATTGGTTCCAGCCCGCAGAATATAATCGGCAGTGTCGTGCGCCCAGGTATTCGCCCAACCGTCATAATTTTTATGGAAGTAGGTAGAGGTTTCCTGGTTAAGTGTTTTCTTAATGGCTTCTTCCTCTGATTTTTGAGCGTTGGTTCTTATTGAAACTGCTAAAAGAGAAAGCGTGAGCAGTTCTAAAGAAAGTAAATGTTTCATGTCATTTATTTTTAAAAGTGAATAATTTATCTGAAGATTAATTTTGAGTTAATCGTTTACATAATTTTTAATCGCAATAAACCGTTCAGAGGCTTAGCCTGCTTCCAGGCAAGCCCCTGAACGGATTGATTATTTCCGGCCCAATCACTTAAGCGGTTGTCCTGTAGTTTGCACCACAATCTGTATTGGATAAGCCTGATGATTCTGATCAATGATCTGTAGCATATAGGTTCCGGCCGCTAATTGAGGAAGCTGCAGATTAATGATTGCATTCTGTGTTTGAGAACTCAATAAAAGATGCCCCGTCATATCATAAAGATTAATTCCATTCAGCGGATTGCCCAGCTTATCTTCAATAGTTACAAATGATTGGGTAACCGGGTTTGGATATACCACATAATTATGTTGTATGTTCTTTTTCGCCTGGCCCGGAGGGGTTTTATTACCTTTCGGAGGGGCGCTTTTAACCGGTTCTTCATTTACTTCCAATGTGGCTACATGAGAAGTAACGCTATTACACTCACCTGTTACAATTACTCTGTATTGCAAGCTATCCTCGTTTGGCTTGATATTATTTATTGTCAATGAGGATTCTGTAGCATCGGGTATATCATTCCAAGTTTCACTACGGTCGGAAGACAACTGCCATTGGTAACTGATATCCCCGGGCCCTGCAGCCTTTACATTGAATGTCGCATTAGCCATTTTATTATTTTCTTTGCCTTTTGGCCCTTTATCAAGGAAAACATAAGCATCCTGGGGCTCTTTTACAATAGCGACACGTTCTACTTTGAGGGTGGCAGTTTTGGATGTTATGCTACCGCAATTGCTTGAAACAATAACCCGGTATTGATTGCCATTATCGCTTCCGGAAACTGATGATAGTGTAAGTGTGGAACCTGTTGCGTTAGCGATATTCTTCCATACTTTTTTCCCTTTGCCGGTGGCATATTGCCACTGATAACCCGTTGCATCCGAAGCTGTCACATTGAAGGCGGCATCCGCGTGAATACATATTGACTGTGATGTGGGCTGTACGCTGATATTAGGTATGCAACCGGGAGGCAAATGACCGGGTGGAATGGGTTTAGGGATTTGGCCCGGCTTTGTAACAACAGTTAAGGTAGCCGGCAGCGAAATGGTTTGTCCACAGGTTCCTGTAATAATTACCTGGTAAGCGCCGGCATCTTTTGTTGACACTGATGGTATCATGAACACCGCACCTGTTGCGTTAGTAATATTATTCCACCCGTTCCTGACATAGAGCTGCCACTGGTAATGAAGATTGATGCCCGTAGCATTTATAGAGATTGTTGCAGAAGCTCCTTCCAATGCGGATTGCGACTGGGGTTGAGCGCTTATAACAGGTACGTTAAATGCCGTGATCGTAACCACGTTGGAAGTATCTATGTTCCAGTCGCCGGTAATAACTGCGCGGTATTGTGTTCCATTATCCGATGTTTGAATATTGGCAAGCTCCAATGTTTCTGTAGTACCATTCGTTTCATTTACCCAGGCTTCACCACCATTTGCGGAGGACTGCCATTGATAATGCAGGTTAGCGCCTGTAGCCGATACAGTCAGCGTTGCGTCTGTAGAGGAACAGGCAACGATGTTTTCCGGTTGGCTTGTGATGATGGTAGAATCAGGCGCTCCCTGGTATTCATAAGCGCCCATATCCACAATGCCGCCGTTGGCTTTGTCAAAGATGCGTGGGTTGCCGGCAAGGTCAGTCATATCCACTGAAATATCGGGGATGCTATTATTGGAATAGTAATCGTTGTTACCCTTATTAATAACCCATGCACCTGTCCGCAAAGTGTAATCCCCGGTTGCCACATTAGTAAAAATGTCATTTCCCGTAATGCTTATGGTGTCCAAGGGGTTATTAATTTTATAAAAGACACTGTCAACAAGGGAATAGTTATAGTCTGTAGCGGAAGTATTATCAGAATATACTTCTGATTTTCCATTAGTTTCCGAATTTCCATATATAATACTATTGCGCAGTACTGGATTACTGGAACCCGCGCTATACATCCCTCCACCTTCACCTGCAATGTTATTACCGATAGTTGCATTGGTAAAAATGGGTGAACTGTAAGCATTTAACACGCCACCACCGAATTGACCTGTCGTGTTGTCGGTAATACTAACGCTTGTTAGTGTGGACGAGAGACATTGATAGTTCACAATTCCGCCTCCTCCGCTCGTGGCAGCATTGTTATGGACTGCAACATCAGTCAATATAAGAGAAGATTTGTTGTTATATATTCCTCCCCCCTGGATCGCCATATTGTTATCAATGATAACATTGGTTAGCGTCGGCGAGGATTGATTGACATACATTCCACCCCCATCACCTGCGTTATTGTTACGTAGGGTTACATTGGTAAGTATGGGTGCAGATTGTTCGATGAGCATCCCTCCTCCCAGGAGGCCGTCAGCATTTTCAATAGTAATATTAGAAAAAGCCGGGCTGCTGTTAATGCAATATATGCTGCCTCCATAGCTATTTGCATCTTCTCCGTTTACCTTTACAGAACGAATAACATTGGCGCTACTACCTGTTATAATAAAGCCATCCATCAGAGCGCTACCAACATCTCCTGCAGAGATAAGCACATGATAAGTACTGTCACCCTCGCCCAGGATACCGGTGAGTATGGTGTTATTGACAGTAAACAATTTGGTCATATCCCGCTGGTTCAGCAACGTCTCCGTTCCGGAAAAGCCTCCATATATCTGTACGTCTTTTACTATTACAAAGGATTTGTCTCTGTCTGTAGCGGGGTTGCCATTTTTATCTTCCTCACTCACCTTATATAAAGGTTTATAGGTTCCCTTTTTTACCCATATTTGTTTTACCGCGCCTGACGTTTGGCTATTGAGAAAGGCTGCTGCATTTAGCGCATCGGAAAGCTGCGGCAGGGCCTTTTGCCAACTGCCACCATCACCAGGCGAAGACATTGCGCTATCCACGTACAGGATACCATTAGCATCGGGCGTTATTTGTATGCCCTGGTACTCATAGGGGCCCAGGTCCACAATGCCGCCGTTGGCTACATTAAAAATACGTGAATGACCGTCCAAATCTGTAGAATCAGAAGCCGTGATATTACTGTTATTGCCAACATTAATAGCGGGACTGCCGGGTTGTAAATGAAAATCGCCATTGGCAGAGTCCACGAATTTCGGATATATGGAACCATCCAGGTTATGGTTAGCAGCATCTGCTGTTATACCTTGTATCAGACTGTAGGTAATCGCAGGAGTGCTGTTACTGTTATAATTGGCTACCCCCGGTCCATTGCTGTTACCATAAATAATAGAGTTGGTAATTGTAGGAGAAGAATTCTCATTATATATTCCGCCTCCGTTCAAAACATAATTTCCATAAAAAATACAGTTGATGATGACAGCGGAAGAAGAATTATCGTTATACATTCCGCCACCATTATTAGCCTTATTTCCAGAAAAAATACAATTGGTGAAGACAGGGGAAGAAAAGTTATTAAAAATAGCGCCCCCATTATAATCCGCGATATTGTTGGAAAATATGCAGTTGGTGATGGCGGGGGAAGATAGATTATTATACATCGCAGCGCCATTGTCATTAATATGGCCTGTAATAGTAAAGCCCTCTAAAACGGCTGCGGCAGTTAGTCCATTGTTATTATTGTAAATTACCCTGCTGCCATTTCCTTTTAATATGCTGGTATCACCGGAACTCAAATTGCGCCCTGAAAGGCTGGTTTCTGTTCCGGCAAAGCCGCCATATATTTTTACGCCTTCCTTCATAGAGAAAGACTGCCCGCTGGCAGGTTGATAGGTACCTTTAGCTACAAACACGCTATCACTGGCGTTTGCGCTGTTTACACCCACCTGAAAATCAGTAAATGCATCAGCCCAACTTGAGCCGTTGTTAGCGCCGGTAGCGGAAGTATTAACATAAATAATGTTTTGTGCCTGTGCACTAAAAATAAAAAGGAGGCAGCAGAACACAGAAAATAATAAGTATTTCTTTTTCATGATTTTGTTTATTTATTTATACTATAAAATGTAGTAACTATAAAAATTTCTTCTTCTTTTATGGGATAGCACAGACTAACAGGGAGGCGCATGTGTTACCCGTTTTTTTGTTTTCATGTCTGTTGATTTTTGATAAATAAATTAGAGATTGATTGTTAAAAAGAGCAGGTAAGGTACTCCTGCAAACGGGCGGGCACTTATACTTTTCGTACAAAAAGTTGGATTTTTCAAGCATTTTGGGTGTAAAATGAAAATGGGAAAGTTTTTTATTTTGCCGGGTAGATTTTCTATTGTTAAAACACAGAGAATGTAAATCCGGGATATTTACTTGTTTGCTGGCAGGATACTTTCTTCCACCAGGAGGACATTACTTGCAAGAACGATACCTATCACTGTTTGCTTTTCAAAAAACAATCTTTTCTTTAAAAGCTAAATACGCAATTTCTAATCTATGTTTTGGCTTCTTATCTATTCTCAGTCATGAGTAGGTTTTGTTTTCAGATAAGTATAAATACAGTTTATCTCCTTATCATTTAAATAACACAGATAATTTTTGGCCACATGGCTCATAAGGCCTATATTTTTTCTATCACCGAGCGCCACCCCGGTTCGTATTAATTTGAAAAAGTCTTCTTTATCATAAGCCGAAGCAATGATTAGATCCGGAGAAAACCCTTCTTCACCTTTTAGATTAAGACCATGACAGGCGGTGCAGGTAGTCATGACAAAATATTTCCCAAGAGAGAGTTGCGTGGTATCATCTGGTATATACAACCTGGGCGAATTGGGTTTCATCATACCGGCGATAGGAGGAATCTTACCTTCTATTAATTTCCAACGGCCTAAAAAATCATAAGTAGTTCTTAGCGGAATACCCTGTTTAGGAGGCAGTGGAGGTACGGTGCGCAGGAAGGCAATAATTTTGACTATTGATTCTTCTTTTAACTGGTGGTACATATAAGCCGGCATTATATAAACCGAATGCCCGTTCTTTTCTACGCCATATCTCAAAACCCTTTCTAATTCTTCATTAGAATAAGTGGGTATAATCTGAGATATATCCGGGGCGATAAACTCAGCCATATAATCAATTTTTTCAACAATGCCCCCAGTCAAATGACTTCCATGGCAATCGCCGCAATGTGCAATGTGAGCAAGCCTTGCGCCTTCTCTTACAGACGCTGTATCAGTAGGAATGTGTACCTGGGTAAGAGGAGCAGAATAAGTTTTATTCAGGATGGCGGTTGACCATATATAAACCACTGCCAACCCTAATACAATTAAAAGAGCAATGGCAAAAGTGATTCTTTTGATGTAAGTTTTCTTTTTCATAATAAACAAAATTTAAAGAAGGAATAAGGTTGCCAACTTTTTGAAAGTTGGCAACCTTGAAAAAATGGAAACCTATTTAAATTCCAGTTCCTGTGTCAGTTTACCACCCTGCAATACCCGCAAGTCATTCCTGTTAACAGCAAGTTTGTGTGCCTCATCCTCGCTGTTGCCAAAAACCTTTTTGTCGATTGCTTCCATTTTTCCCCTCATGCCATCCAGCGCGGCGTAATTTTTTAATTCATACATCAGTAAAAGATCCCAGTCGTTTTCAGAAGCCGGTTGTGCTGAAAGAATTTTAAAATCCATAATAAGTCCGGCATCTTTTGCGGCGCGCATTTCTTTTATCCATTCTGCGCTTAAGTTTTTTAGGGAAAGCTCCGTCATCTCTGTCTTTGTTTGCGCAAACTGCATCTGCCAAAGCGGCCTGTCTTTATAATACCTGCCCATCTGGGCAAAAGTGATGCAGGTACCTGCCAACAGTAAAATAATCCTTCCGGCAAAATTTAAAATTGCTTTTTTCATTTGTTTTGATTTGTTCGAAAATTTATTCTGCAACCACCCGGTATATTTCATCAGAATGATGAGATTCAACAAACAAAGTCCGGAGTTGTTTCATGTAATCCTGATGATCTTTTCCATAATCAACCTGCAGATCACGTTGTTTGTGAAATGCTTTGTCCAGGTCATTCAGACTCTTTAGTTCATACATAATAACCACTTCGCGGCTGTCGTGCCCCCACCAGTGCACTACAATTTTAGAACTGGTTACATAATTATTCGGGTCTATAAAATTTTGCTTATAGACTTTTAATACCGAATCAAGATTCAGGCGATGGAGTTCCATGGATGGGTTGGCATACAAGGTTTGTACTACGTAGGGTTTTGGGGTTGTAGCGTTTTGCGCATTGGCAGTAAAAGCAAAAGCCAGAAAGGCGATGGCTGTGAAGAACGTTTTTTTTGTTTGCATGATGTTTGATTTTGTTTAAATAAATAAAAAAACAGTTGTGTGCTTAGACAGGGGGGAATCAAAAACTAATTTTGAATTTGTTTATTCGCTGGTGAAAGTAGGTCATGCGATAGCCGTTGCACTTATACTTTTCGTACAAAATGTTGGATTTTTCAAGCATTTTGGGTGTAAAAGGCGAATGAGAGAATTATTTTATTTTGATTCACAATAAAATCGACAGCTATTTAATCCTGAGAAAATAAATTTAAAACCTGGCTTATTTGTCTACCTACCGGTAGGCAGGTTTACCGTAAACTGCGGTTAGAACATTTCTTATTCTCATTTACTTTCCGTCTCGTTTTCGGTTGCAGAAGTTAAGGAGGTAATAAGCCAGCCCTTTTTTGATTTTAAGAATGTAAAAATAGCTATTCCATGACCGGGCATATTTTCGTTATCTGATACCTGGTAAGGAATCCAGGCTATTGCCACCTGGTCCAATAGTGAAAATTAATATGTAAAATAGCTTTGATTTTCATGTCTTGATTTTAAAAGTAAAAATGGCTTTAAAGGTATTTGACCGGATATTTCAGGAGTTATACTTATCACGCAAAAGCCTGGATATTTTACGCATTTAAACTGATCGCCTGTTTACAAGGCCTCTTACCGCAAAAAACTAATGATTAGAAAATGCTATTTTTGTAACAGGTCAAAAAACAAGTAAAATGTTTAATGAAAATATTCCAACAAAATTTACACCCTTACAGCAGGAATTGCTGAATTTATATGCTATGGAAATAAATAATGAGGAAATGAAAGAAATTAAGCAGTTGTTAGATCAATACTTTCTGGAAAGGCTACAAAAAAAAGTAACACAATCAGCTCTGAAAAAAGGATATACCCAGGAAGATTTTGATCAATGGCTAAATGATTCGGAACAATAGTTATGCGTGTTGTAATTGATACCAATGTGTGGCTCGTTATTATCCCACTTTATTCGAAATATGCTACCGTATATAGCCAATTAAAAACCGGACGATTTCAGCTTTTGTTGAGTAACGATATATTGCTTGAGTATGAAGAACAAATGAAACTGCGATATGATGATATATTTGTAGATGCTGAGATAAAAGAGCTTTTAACTTTATATACTGTTGAACAGGTAAAGCCTCTGTTCAGATGGAAATTGATTTCCAAAGATCCTGACGATAATAAATTTGTAGATTGTGCCATAGCTTCTAATGCTGATTACATAGTCACGAATGACAAGCATTTTAATATACTCAAAGAAGTAGCTTTCCCAAAGGTTAATGTTATCTCGCTACAGGAATTTATCAAGTTGTTTTAAACCTTACCTGCAAGATTAGATTTAGCTATCCGGAATTTCCGGATATTTCAAAATTAGCTAACAGTTTTATCATCTCTTTTTATCTCCGACGGCGGGTACCCAAAATAATTTTTAAACACACGGGAAAAATAAGCAGGTTCAATGAAGCCCGTTTCATAAGCGACTTCCGCTATCGTCGCCTCGTTATTTTTTAATAATTTCATCGCTCTTTCCATCCTTACCGACCGGATAAATGCGGCAGTAGATTGGTTGATGATCGCTTTCAACTTCCGGTTTATCTGCGAAGGGCTCATGTTAAACTCAAGCGCCAACTGTTCTACAGAAAATTTTTCACCGCCAATGTGCTTCTCTACCATATCGAGCACCCGTTGCATAAAGCGGCTATCTATTGAGGTAACGGTTATTTCATTTGGTTTAACTATTAATTTGCTGCTGAATTTTTTTCGCAAATTATTGCGCAAATGGATGAGATTGTGAACCCTTAGCAATAATTCCTTTGAGTTAAACGGTTTGATAAGATAGGCGTCAGCGCCGGTTTCCAGGCCTGTAAGCTTATCAACATCTTCCGCACGGGCAGTTAATAATATCACCGGAATGTGACTCGTAAGGTCATTTGTCTTTAACAATCTGCACAACTCAAATCCATCTGTTTCGGGCATCATCACATCGCTGATTACAATGTCGGGGATTTGGTCTTTCGCTATTTCGAATCCTTCCTTTCCATTTCTTGCTTCTATTACTGTATAATTTTCGGATAGTTTTCCACAGATATATTTGCGCACATCCTGCTGGTCTTCTACTACCAATGCTTTCGGCTGTCCGGTAATATAAACGTGTTCTTCATTTTCGCTTTTTTCTTCTTCTACCGGGGCAATTACATTTCGGGCCACTGCTATTCCCGTCTTATTATTTGGAGAAGGTCTTTTGTTATTGAAAGGAAAATAACAGCTAAATGTAGTTCCTGTATTCACGATGCTTTCAACAGTTATTTTCCCCTGGTGCAATTCCACTAATTCTTTTACGAGCGCCAGCCCGATTCCGGTGCCTTCATAAAGCTTTTTATGAGAACTGTCGGCCTGGTAAAAGCGGTCAAAAATATAAGGCAATTTTTCCGGGGGAATCCCTATTCCTGTATCTTCTACTTGTAGCTCTAATACATCTTTTTCTGTTCTTGAAATACACACTGTAATGCTTCCTCCATCAGGTGTAAACTTAAAGGCATTGGAAAGCAGATTAGATAATATTTTCTCAAAAATATCTTCATCAAAATAAAAAACGAAACTTTCATTTCTTAAATCATTTTTCAAGCGCGGGTCAACTTCAGTTTCCAATAAAATATTTTTACGGTGCGCCATTGAAGAAAATGAATGCACGATTTGTTTTACAAACGGAATAATATCATCCCGCGTGGTATCTACCTGGTAATTGCCTACATCCAATTTGGATAGATCCAAAAGCTGGTTGATGAGTTGCAGCAATCTCTTTGCATTTCGGTGAATGTACCCTAATGGTTCTCTGAACCTGTTTGTATTTTTATCAGCCAGCAAATCCTCTATCGGCCCGATAATAAGCGTGAGTGGTGTTCTGAATTCATGTGAAATATTTGCGAAGAAACGGGATTTCAAATGATCGAGCGATGACTGTTGCTCCAGTTCTTTCCTGAGATTGGAAAACCGCAGAAACAAAGTCCATGTAAAAAAAACCATCATCCAAAAAAAAGTAAGGATCAAAATAAAAAATGCCGCCCTGTTAAATTCGGACGTGTAGCCAGAGATTACCGGCGCTCCCAGTCTTGGGGAGTATAATCCAAGGGCAACGAATGAGGCATAGGTAATGGTTCCGAGAAGTAAAATCGGCGTCAGCGCCACCAGTACCAGGCGGGTAATTCTTTCTTTATCCCGCAGGTAAAAAAATAAGGTCGCCAAAAGTGTCAAGTTATAAATTAATTTAACCACATTTTCTGAAACATGTGAAATGCTTGCGAGGTTGATTTGAAAAGCTTCGGAGGCAAAACTGGAAAACAAAAGAACGAAAACCTGCACGAAACTAAAGATCAGAAGATATTTATCCCAGCGCGGGAAGCGTTGAAATGTTTTTAAAAAATAACGGACAAACTGTATCAGCATGAAGCCGGAAAAACTATTGGCAAGAATGTACAAATACAATACCAATTGAGGTTCTTCTCTGAGGAAAACATGATTCAAACTGCACAGCGCTTCTATGCCGGCCAATAAAAGAAACAGCGTGAAATAAAGAAATTCTTTTTCGCGAACTACCAGAAAAAAGTAAAAATTAATGACCATAGATAAGATAAACATCCCGAGCAAAAAAGTGTCCTGAATATCTGTCATTTCATTTGATTCATCCGTAACATAATTATGTTCGATTAATTTGTCAGCAAAACTAAAAGAAGCCTTTATTGAGCCGGGTTGTGCCGCAACATAGTTCCAATACATTCTTTTGTAAACAGTAAGTGTATCACCTGAGGGAATGGTAACCAAAAACGCCGGAATTCTTTTCAGCCCATCCCGGTGGCTCCACGGCACTCCAGCACCTGTCGTAAAATGCTTCCATTTGCCATCATTAATTTTAGTAAACAGATCTGCCTGGAAAGAAGTCTCCGGCAAAGCAATTTTTAATTCTTTCATCATCTGGTTCACAAGCTGAAAGCGCTGCCAATAAACATGATTTTTATAATTTACTTTTTGATCTTTATTCTGAAAGAGTGAAGAATTGATGGCTTGTTTCAATGTAAGATTTCCTTTTATATCGGCCATTACCTGCCAGTTGGAATCAGGCAACAGGATGTAAGTTGCTGTATCGGATGCTACCTGGTAAGTTGCTGTCAGCGTTGACTGCGCTCCTGCTGATGTGAAAATAGCCAGGCAAAGAATTAAAGAAAGAAAAATTTTATTTTTTAGAATAAAATACACTGCGATTTTTAATTTTAAGCAAACAGGATTTTTTCTAATAATTACTATCGAATTCATTTTAGTTCAGGCGTCTGTTTATTCCGTGATCTAAAGCGCATAAGTTAGCAATAAGATGAGAACGGGGAATGTCCCTCAGCGGTTAGCATGATTTCAGAAGACGGAGATGAGACTAAAAGTAAAGTAAATTTAGGACAAAATTAAATTCGGTTGTTTTAGCAGTAACATCAATGATCATACTATTTGCCGTGAATTTTCATTTTTTGGTTTCTTCAAAAAAATCATCTGCCATCACTTAAATGGATCCACTCCCATATTATACCAGGCAAAGGCATATTGATCTGCAGTTCTGCTTATTGCTTTTGTAAGATCCATACCCGTACCGTGTCCGACGTTATGTTCTATTTGCATTAGCACCGGGTTATTTCCTGCATTATCTGCCTGCAACGTGGCAGCAAACTTAAAAGAATGACCGGGTTCTACACGGTCATCATGATCGGCAGACCAAACCAACGTGGCTGGATAATGGACGCCTTTCTTTATATTTTGTAAAGGAGAATAACCCAGTAAATATTTAAACATGGCCAACGAATCTTCTGCGGTTCCGTAATCATAAGCCCAGCCTGCCCCAGCCGTGAATTTATTGTACCTGAGCATATCCAACACGCCGACTGACGGAAGGGCTACCTGCATCAGGTCTGGCCGTTGTGTCATGGTAGCGCCTACAAGCAAACCGCCATTAGACCCGCCGGCAATTGCAAGATATTTGCTGGAGGTGTATTTTTCTTTGATCAGATATTCTGCGGCGGCAATAAAATCATCAAACACATTTTGTTTTTGCATTCGTGTGCCCGCGATATGCCATTTTTCGCCATATTCTCCGCCTCCTCGCAGATTAGGCTGTGCAAAAATGCCACCATGCTCAAGCCACTCCATCCGGAAAGCGCTAAAGCCAGGCAACAGGCTTATACCGAATCCTCCATATCCGGTTAACCATGTTGGATTTTTTCCGTTTAATTCCGTTCCTTTTTTATAAACAATGTACATAGGTATTTTAGTGCTGTCTTTACTACTGTAAAATACTTGTTGAGTAATATAATCATCGGGATTAAAATTCAAGGCAGGTTTCCAGAATAGCGATGAGCTCCCATCTTTTATATTGTAATGGTAAATAGTGGAGGGATAAGTAAAAGATGTAAAAATATAATAGAGATCCGTTTGATCTTTATGAGCGTTGAAACCTTCGGCGGTACCAGCGGCAGGTAATCCTATTTCACGGATTTGATTACCGCTGTGATCATATTGATAAACTTTATTTTTCACATCAACCATGTACGTGGCAAAGAAATAGCCACCACCGGTACTTACTTCCAATACGTTTTTTGTTTCAGGTATTATGTCTTTCCACTTATCCGGCGAAGGGCTGGAAGCATCCACTTTTACAAGGCGATAATTCGGCGCATCACGGTTGGTGTAAATAAATAAAGTGCTTCCATCATTATCTGCAACTGATTGTGTGCTTTTATAATCGTCTGCTATAGGTATAATAGGAGCATCTTTTTTGCTTAAATCCTGAACGTATAATTTGTTATTGGTAGTTGATTCTGCGGCTAGAATAATCAGGTAATGGCCGTCTTCTGTTGTGTAGCCGCTGATATAACGATTTGGTTCTTTCTCTCCGCCGAAGACAAATTGATCAGCAGATTGAGGCGTTCCCAATTTGTGATAATACAAAGTATGGTGAATAGTTTTATAAGTTAGTTTGTTTTCGCCTTTTGGAATTTCATAAGTGCAATAATAAAAACCATAATCGCCTTTCCAGGAAACGCCTGAGAATTTTGCATCTTTGATCGTATCACCTACCAGATTTCCGTTACTTGTATTTTTTACCAGTATATCGCGCCAGTCTGATCCTCCGTTTGAAATCAGGTATGCCATCAACGTTCCGTCATTGGTAAATGAAGTCTGCTGCAAAGAGACAGCGCCGCCATGTGCAAATGTATTTGGATCCAGGAAAACGGCTGCCGATGAAGTATCCGCATTTTTGGCCCGGTACCAAACGTCTTGATTTTGTAAACCGGAATTCTTTTGCCAATAGTAGTAATCTCCATGTTGCTCGGGAACTGTCATCCGTGAATAATTAAATAAGGAAGTCAGATCTTTTTTTATTTTTTCCCGAAAAGGAATTTTTTCTAAAAAACTATCCGTTACCTGATTTTCTGCTTTTATCCAATCCCTGGATGCCGGCGAAGAATAATCTTCCAGCCAGCGGTAGGGGTCCGGTACTTTAATTCCAAAAAACACGCCTGCGGAATCTACTGTTTTTGCAGTTGGATAATGGATAGCAGTTGTTTGCTGCTGTTTGGATTTACAGCCTGCAATGATAAAGGCGGCTGTAATAATTAATAGTCGTTTCATGTCAATTTGTTTAAGAATTTAAAAGTAAAAATGATTTGTAGAATATTTTTTGTTTCATTAAGATTGTTCGTTTTGAAAGGTCCATTTAAGTCAGTAAATAAATAAAAAAGGGTATTTTCTATTTTCAACACACTGTGTTTCCAAATTCCATTTTTTCATCTTGTTTACGCAAATTCATCTTTACTCTTTGGCAATTAGCTCAAGGGAATACAATCGATTTCCAGTGTCTGAACCCGATGGCGGAATGGAAAAAACATGCTTCCCGTTTTCTTTTTTATTTGTTCCTGCAATTTTTAATAGCCAACAATTGTTTTTGAAACACCTTCCAGCTTTTCGAAACCTGGAAGGTGTCAATGAATAAATGTTTACGCATTTGTCCGACAAAAGCCCAAATCGCTTTTACCAAATATGGACTCTCACGCTATCCGAACGATACATTCCATCGCCTGGCTTTACATTGAAGGCTTTATAAAATGCGGGCATATTTGACAATGGCCCATTAACACGGTACTTCTCCGGCGAGTGCGGGTCTGTATTG